>JACCDG011822845.1_pt1 | contig 22762 bp, 22 predicted proteins | sample 7442471 | NCBI WGS metagenome assembly JACCDG01 (sample SAMN15323444, study PRJNA562643) | freshwater metagenome | isolation source: river surface water | place: USA:Blue River Watershed | collected 2017-08-17 | reverse complement strand
TTGAATCTGTAAAGCCAGTTGGTCCACCAGATGCAGTGTTTGCTACGAACGCATCTACGTTTGAGCTGAATGCTTGAGCTGAATCGCAGACAGAGATCTTAAGAGAATTGCCCCAGCTTCCAGGATATTTAGCAACGTAGTCTACGTTTCCATCTGCTGGAAAAGTAGTTTCTTTTTGTAGATAATCGTCTTGGTGCTTTATGACATACAATCCTAGATCGTCAGTTGCAGCTAGTGCAGTCGTATTAGCAACTGCTGAAAACACTGTATTAGGACTTAGAAAAACATAAGTGCTTTCAAACACACCTGCTGTTGCATTTCCTAAAGTGGCGTCTTTTGAAATATCAATCTTGGCGTTATCAGCAGCAACGACTACTGTTCCGTCTACAATTCCTGCACCAAATACTAGATCACCAGCAGTTACACCAATGAGAGTTCCGTTTGCTGTTATGGTGCTGTTGCCGTTTACTTCTGCTGTAGCAGTGTTTGAGTAACCAGTTGTATTTGCAGCACGAGTAACGTATAGCTTGTTACCGTAAGCTAAGAAATTAGCTGCTGTAAAGAATGTTTCTGGATTATGATTTGTTGGCTTACCGAATCTTGCAACGAGTGTGTCTTCTGAATCTATTAGGGTAGCTTTTTCTACTGGACCCCAATGAAAAACACCAGCAACTGCACCTTCGGTTGTAGAAACCGCAGGAACAATTGTAGTTAAATCGATTTCGGTTACATTAACTCCGGGACTTACTTGGAATGGCATCTTCTATCTCCCTTTGGCAAAAAGATGGTTAAATTATGTTTAAAGTATTTATAATTTTATGTTTTTAATCCATACTCAACAAAAATTTATCAAACTCAGCCGTCTCTACAATTTCTGGGGGAGGAAGTCCATTATCTACAATGCCAAAGGGAAGCATATCTTCTTCAATCTGCCGCATCTTTTCTTCGTACAGAGCTTTTCGTAGATCCACTGTATTTATTTCTTTGAAATATCTAGTGGTAATAAGCCAAGCGAACAACACCAGTGACATAACCAAATCATCATGATAACCTTCATCCGCCTCAAAGCTACCACGTTTCTCAATGAATGTTGATAGCTCTGAGATTATATCAGCGTCCGTGATCAAAAACTTACCTGTTTCTATTAATGATTTTAAGTTATGACAACCGATCCTCTTCACTTTCTTGTCCATGGTCACACCTGGCTTCATTTGTTTCTTGAAGCCGGCTGAAACAGTCTGCATGCCTTTATCTTTCATGGTCCAGACTACGTTGTCGTACTCTAGTTCATAGTGTAAGATGTGAGGCACTTGCTCGTTTGTATTGAGTTCTATCAATACGTATGAATCGTTATAAGTTTTACTTACTTGATAAATGATATTCGGTAACAGTAGTGGACTTATCTCGTTACTCTTGAACTTAGCCACTATTTTATATGGAATCGTTGTTATGTCTATGACACAAAAAGCTGAAGCGTCTCCTCCCACACCTTTTGCCGTATCGACACACGTTACGTAGATGTGTGTCGGATCCACGTTTTCAAAAATGTCCAAACCTTCATTGTTGCTGTAGATCGGTGGTGTTATTGACATCTTTGAAATAGCTTCACCACTAATCAATGTTAGAGATGATCCAAGAAAGTTACATAGGACTTCTTGATTGAACTTGAGTTCACCGAGCTGTCTCTTTTGTTCTTCTAGCCACTTATCATCTCTTCCAGGTATCTCATGATAAGGAATAAACAAAGGAACAAAGTCATTGTTTCCGTTAACAGCGTCGTTCCAGAATTTCCAAAAGTGATTGTACCCTAATGGTGTAGAAGTTATGATGATCTTAGTTGTCTGACCAGCTGAAACTACTGGATAAACTGACGTAAAGAACTGATCAGCTACTGTGTTTGGAATGATTGCCGCTTCGTCAATATACAGTAAGTTGACTGACTGAGAACGAATACCGGCAGCAGTCGTGGCTGCTGTAAAGATTCTAGAGCTGTTCTCGAGTTCAACGTCACCCTTGTTCCAGTTGACTACACCCTGCTGCATCCACTTGGGTAAGTTCTCATACATCATCTGATAACGAGAAAGGATACCACGAGCAGTCGAAGACTTATTAGCTAGGATAGCTACGTTCTTATGATCTTGAAACAACGTATACCAGAGGATGTATGCTACTGATGTGGTCGTCTTTCCTTGCTGACGACCTTCCATGATGATGACTTTACGATTCTCATTGATGACTTTTATCTTTTTCTTTTGACAATCGTACAGGCTAAACTTAACTAAGCCATGATCCAGCGTTTCAATGAAGCAGTAGTTTAGTATGAAGTATTCTACGTCTTCAGCACACTTGATATATTCTTCTATCTGTTCCTTTGTATAGTTGAACTTTACATTGGATTTCTTTAGAAGAGGATTCCCAAGATATTGATCTTGACTCATTTTTCTTTAATCATCTTTAACAATTCAGTAGTCGATATGTACAAGTTATTATTTATAGTTTGATTCTCGGATTGAGATTTTACTTTCTCAATACGATTCTTTTTCTCAGCCAGTTCTAGTAAATCTTTATTAGTATCCGATAAAGACTTTATCAAAGTAGACACCACTTCGTAGCTTCTGGGGTGCTGTGATAGGTCAGCTACTTCAAGCATACGATCAAGAGCAATGTTACCCTTTTCAAGTATGTTGCGTATGTTTTGGCGAGCAAAATCAAAATCAGTCTGTGCTTCACCGGCAATAAATTCGCCTTGAATATCGGGTTCGGCTATGTCAAATGCTTCTGAAATTATTTTATCTGAGTTCATACAAAGCTTTCAAAATCTATTATGAAACCATAGTCATCAGTTGCCATGATCTGGCTCCTATCGATCGATGCTTCTGCATTAGCGGTAGGCGTTCCATTTGCGGTCAATCCTGGTGTTATTGTGATACGTTCAGCCGCAGTGACGCTTGTATTGCCTACGGCTTGATCTATCGTGATCATGTTTGGAACAATGAAATTCGTGTTTGCAAGAGTAATGAGACCGGTTTTCTTAACGGGTCCAAATAGGTAAGCTTTCATTGTAAAATCCATAGTCCACACTATTGCTCTTCTATTATTAAAATCACCTTCATATGTATCTTGCATTCCTACATTATTTAAAACTATAGGTAAGTCTACGTTTAAACCTAAATTGGGAATTAAGTTTGCGGTGATAGTCCACTCAGGAGTAAAATAAGGAAGTATTTGTTCTATTATCCTAGTACCATCATCTGCATTCTTAATCATGACATAAAGAGTAAATCCTATGTCATACGGAACCTGCATATAATTATACAACACCTTATTGCTGTCAGCCACAGATTTCATGTTTCGGTTAACTGTGTTGAGCTTACGCTCAGGTGCATAGCTTATTGACGATATCTCGAACGCCATCCTAGGAAGGACCATAGCTGGTCGATTGAAAGTAGGATCGTTTTCTAACCTAGCTAAAAACTTATCTTTGGGCCCATATGATAATGGAACTTTGAGAGTTTGCACTTGTTCATTTGTAGAATTTACACGATTTATGTAAATCTTATTGAATAGAGTGCCAAATACAACTACATATTTTCTTATTGTGCCGTGATAAAAAGTTGAAAACATCTCAGTACACCCCTTCGCTGAAAGGATCTCGCTCACTAAAATCTAATATATCATCTGCTTCAGCTTGTATCTCTTCATTATCTTCCAATGAATCACCGACTTGTGTAGAGAAGTTGTACTGTTCTTGAATAAGATCATATCCATCTTCGTCTTTCAATACATAATCATCTTCGGTTAACAGCCCATAAACACCCATTTCAAAGGAGTAATTTTTCTGTAGTTTATCGATGTCTTCTATACCGGTGTTCAATATTTCATTAGAGTATTCCCACAATTCACATTGTAGATCATAAGTTTGTAGTGCACCCATCTGATAAAAAATAGCTTCGTGCTCCACAAACTTGACTATGAAAATCTTTTTGTTTAATGGAAAGTAAATTAGATCTCCTTCTTGAGGACGATCTATACTTTCGACGTTTCCTATCTCATCAAAGAACGTTCTTCTTGCAATCGTCAAGGTCATCTGATCACGAATCTGAAGGTTAAACTTCGACATGAAGTCACCTTCACCTTGGAAGCCCATGACGTTCTTTATGTACATCTCAACCATGTACTGAGTATTATACTTAGATATACTGTCTTCACCATATATCTCGTCTTTATTCACCAACGTTCTAGGGCAATAGAAAACATCATGGCCATATATCTTTATGGACTCAATAACAAGGTCTTCAATCAAGAGTTGTTCTTGACTGGCTTGAAAATTATTGAAGAACACATTAGTGGGCATATATATTCTACCCTATCATGTCAAGTACGGGAAGCGAGTAAGAATTTATCATTTCTGTTTCTAGCTTAGATATTTCTTCAACTGAATCATTATAGATTTTTTCACCGTTGAACTGTACGCCACCTGGTAACTGCATTCCCGTAAACTTAGTTAAGTTTGATCCCCATTGGCGCTTGATAAGAGCAGTACAATATCTCATTAACCATTGATCTTTCCATACATCAGCAAACACGTCTGGATCAACGACTTGGTATGCTTCAACTAGTAGATATTCTCCTACACTAACGCTATACCAATCCATATCAACATAGAGCTTATTCATGTGCCGGTTATAACGAATGGGTTGCTTGCCTACTAAGAACTCAGCTATGAGGGCTAAGTTCTGCATGACCATGTAGTATGGCACCATTGAGACTGAAGTAAGAGTGTATAAGTCGTTCAAAGCGATTTGATATCGAATGTTGAAAAGATCGTCTGAACGAATGGAAGGATCTGCTATTGAAAATATGCTAACCGCACCGATGATGTTTTCTGGTAGAGTTATGTACTTATTTTCTTGATCTTGTAATGTTACTGCATGCTTGTAGTAGATCTTCTCACTACCATCAAAGTGATAGTCCCAGTAATAGCGTAAAGCGTCGTCTATGCGATCTTCTACCTGATCATCGTCTACGTTGATTTCAATTACGGGTTTTCCTAAACGACGAAGACAGTATTCTTTAAACGTGGCTCTAGTAGTTGGGACAGCCATAAATTACTCCAATTTGCATTTATAGCTATTTATCTTTTTACCAGACTATAGAATTTACTTCTTCAATAGTAGTAGCTGCTTGTATCTGATCTTTCAATGTTGCTTGTTTGTACCATATGATCTGTTGAGCTTGGAACATGGAAGCACCTAGTTGTGTCAATTCTGGTATAGATAAAGTTCTGTTTTGATCGTCATAGGTTCTCCAATCGACTGTTGATGGAGTAGGAATACCTAAGTTTCCAGCCTGTTCTATCATGGTTAACACGTTGGCTATGCGAGTAGAATCAGTTTCTCTTGCATCCCATTGATCATTGTTCCACAAACAAGATAGTTGTTTAAGATCAGAGTCTCTACTACTCGTAATATAGTTCATCTTAGATCTTTTTGCAGAATTTAATTCATTTTCAATTTCTTGTGGTGTTTTGTCTCTAACTATCCATTGAATGTTCGTTGAATCCCATTCCACTACCTGTGTAGAAGATGGAATAGGTTCATCGGGTACTGAGGTATACCCAGCCTCTGATAACTCAGATTCTGTGAAAGTTGATGGGTCTGTTCTAGTTCTTCCGTCAGGCATTCTAATTCTAAATGGAAGAGTGTCTGGATAATTTCCGTTTAAAGAATATAGCATATCATTGTACCGCTAAAGCCATTCCTGTTAAAATTTGATTTGATATATCGTCGCAATCGATTGTAAATGTTGTCGTTGCAACAGTATTATATATTTTATATCCAACGATCATCTCGATGTTTGTTCCACTCGTATTAGTCACAGTTCCATCAAAAGTGGTTGTGCTTGCATTGAATGCAGGAGTTCCTGTTTCAGTACAAACCGATCCTAATACTAATATTGGCGTATTAGTGTATGTTCTTGCGTCTATAGTTCGTGCTGCAGGGTCAGCAGCTGAAGTGATCGAACTTACATTTTTTATTGTTACCTTTTCTATATTTCTATCCAAATAAAAATATAAAGCTACATATGCTTGATTGTCTACAGCTTCTGTAGCTTCTGTTGTTGTCTGAGGTCCAGTAGCAGGTAATGTTACGTTAGTCGTATCAGGTAAAATTCTATATGATGTTACTTTAGACAACCAGTTTGGTGAAGTATATTCGAATCTTCTTGCTTGAACAATAGTAAAATTTGAAGGAGCACTAACTAATACGTCTTCATCGTTATCAAACGTGCAATGACTCAATACACACAAATCACCAGCGACAACACCAACCGGATGCGTTAGCGTTAGTGCTGTTGTATTTCCAAATCCAGTTGTACTAGTTCTAAATGTTAGAGTTCCTGGAGGTCGTGGCCACGCTAAAACTGAACGCTGTTGTCTAACGTCATTTAGATTCCATATTCCAGACGCAGAGTCTATTATCGCTGGTCTATAGGGACCAATTATTCCTCCATTGCTCATATACCAAATCTTTTTCTTGAAGCATTGAATGTAAAAAGCACGTCTGATGCTGATAATGCTTTTTGCCAAATATAAAACATAGCTATTCTCATGTTTGTAAAATTACCTGTAGCAGATGCATAACTACCTATAATAAAATTATTGGTGAGTGCTGATGCCGGATTAATGTGAGACCCAGAACTAGAATTTATGTTGACACCGTTGATGTATATTATAACGCTGGCACCACTTCTTGTGATCATCAAATGCATCCAATTATCAAGAAATGTTTGTACTGTCGGTCCTGGTCCTGAAGTTAATTGAGATGCACTAGATTGATTTGTATAAAAAGATCCATTTTGTCCATTCAAATTAAATTCATGATAATATCCATTGTTTTGGAAATCACCTTTCCAAAAAGTTACACAATTAAGTCCAGATCCAGCATTCCAGCTCAAAAACTTCATCCACATTCCTATTGTAAAGGCTTGTGTTGTGAAATTAAAGTTCTGTCCAAATGTTATGTAATCATTAACACCGTCTAACTGAATATAACCATCAACTTCCGATGTGCTGAAAGTAGGACCGTTAGTCAACGTTCCATTTCTACCATTTCCACTTAAGTCTGTCCAAGTAGTTCCCGAACCAGGATAACTATTTTTATTTGCGGCGTCTACATATACTTGTAACGTATCTCGTATAATATTAGGACTGGAGTAATCATGTATAGATTTTATTCCAGTGTTGTAATAATCTTCAGGGGTTCCTCCTATGAAACCACTCCTTAAATTATTAAAAAAAGCCATCAGCTGATTTCCTCATAACTGCATATAGCCTGTAAGTCTGCGTTTGCAGACGCTAAGATTCTAATCGCAGTGTTTTCTTCAAGATACACGCTGTTATCTTTAGATATGACAACTAACGACGCGTCGGCTGGCACCGTCACTGTATATGCAAGGTAATAATCCACTGCGTCTGATGGATAAATGCTTGCGCTTATGTCGGCCGAGTTTGTACCATCGATGTTTGATATGATCAATGAATTAATTTTAAAAGCTTTATTACTAGCTGCCGGATTAGCAACTAAGTTTGCTGCTGTTGTAGTGGCATTAGCTACTGCAGTCTTTGCTGTAATAAGTGTTAAATTTGCAATATTTGGTGCGGCCATTTTTTATTCCTTATCTTCCAAAAACCAATGACATGGCAATGGATCTCTTTTGAGTTGCCACTAAGTCTGTACCATTTACTAAGATGGCGGTTGAATTTGCAGAAGTATTTATAGTCGAATTACCAACTGCTATTGATGTGTTGGTTATGGTGGTTCCATTCGTTGTACCGACGCCACCACCTACTCTTACTTGTGCGTTGTGATTAAAGAACGTGGTATTGCTTGTCATGAACGCAGTGGTGACTGCATACCACCTGAATGTACCAGTAGTAGTACCTACTGAAGCCCACATCTCACTGCCAGCCAAACCATACGCCCAATCTGTTGACGCTCCAGAAAGTCCGTCATAGAATATTATCTTTGTTCCAATACTTCTAGTTGTAACAGAAGGAACCGCTTGTTGTCCTGAAGTACTCCAAGTTATGTAGTTAGTAGCTGATCCATTTGTATTAGAAAAAGAAACAGTATAACTTGGTGCGTTCAAAATCATCTGTGAACTATTTGACGTGAAATTAGTTCCAACAGTATGACTGGCTGCATTCATGGTTCCAGTATGATAGGCACCGGTAGAGTTGGCTAAGAATGCTGACGCAACGTTAGCGGATGTAGTTACGTAAAGAGTTGCTGTATTTGTTTGATTGACTACATTAAGAGCCGCGGCGTTGACTAACGTAGCATTAGCTGTAAATGCTGTTCCAACAGTATGACTGGCTGCATTCATGGTGCCAGATACATCAGAACTTCCCGTAACTCTAAACTCAACTGCAGGAGCTGTGTTGTTTATGCCAACACGATTATTAACCCAGTCAACAAAGAAAACACCGCTGTCTATAGAAACATTTGCGTTTTGTATAAAAATGGCATTAGCAGAAGCGGTTGAAGAACCTCCATAAATGTAAAAGCCAGCATCTGAAGATATAAGACGATAGTCGTAATCATCTGAATTGGGAGCCTTAAAATCAATAAATCCACCAAGAGATCCACCTAATTCAATTGCACCATATTCTAGAGAGTTTGTTGTCATCGCAATAAATGCGTTAGCAGTAGCGTTAGCTACTCTATTCACAAGAAGTCCATAAGGTAATATATTACCGTTTACGGTAGTATTACCGATGGCAATATAAGTATTAGTGATGTTAACACCATTAGTAACTCCAAGGCTACCAACATTAATGGTGTTAACTACATTAAGAGCTACAGTATTTGTCAATGTGCTATTAGTTGTAAATGCGGTACCAACGTTAGCGGATGTAGTTACGTAAAGAGTTGCTGTATTTGTTTGATTGACTACATTAAGTGCTTGAAGATTAGCTAATGCGCTGTTGACAGTGATGGAACCAATAGCTAACGTTGTCGGTGTTAAGTTGGCTCTACTGCTGCTATTAGCAACATATATGATGTTGTAATCTACAGCGGCGTTGGCTGTTGTATTGCCAAGATCAAAAGTAGTGGTGGTTATAAGGGCACCGTTTGTGGTTCCAAATGGACCCAATGCAATCGCTGTAGAATTGACTACTGTGGTAGTGCCAACAGTATGGCTAGCTGCATTCATGGTGCCAGTGTGATAAGCACCAGTAGAGTTGGCTAAGAATGCTGATGCAACATTGGCGCTGGTAGTTACATAGAGTGTTGCAGTGTTTGTTTGATTAACTACATTAAGTGCTATCGCATTAACGAGAGTAGAGTTAGCAGTAAAAGCTGTACCAACATTGGCGCTGGTAGTTACAAATAATGTACCGGTGTTTGTTTGGTTGACTACATTTAATGCTTGAAGATTCGCTAACGCACTATTGACAGTTGCCGAACCTATACTTAACGAAGTAGATATGTTTACGGTGTTTCCAGCAATAGTTATACTGTTTGCGCTAGAATTAAATTTGATACCAAATGATGCAGCAGACCAAGATCCTATTAATAAGTTACCAAATCCTTGAGTATTATTAGAAAATATTAATCCAGTATCGCCAGCTGCTGTTAAGCCATTATAATTGCCAGCATTCATGTTTGGAAGTATTTTCATAAAATGAGAACCTGCCAGTACTTCGATAGCAGAAGTAGCTCCAGGTGATGATGTTACGTATAACGCAGCACCGCCGATTGAACCTATTGCAGTATTAACCCCTACTCTATTAAGAACAGTGTCGACTGTCAATGTACCAGAATCAATATCTACGTTGGCACCAACATTGACTGACGTACTATTGACAGTAAGCGCGGTACCAACGTTGGCGCTAGTGGTTACGTAAAGGGTTGCGGTGTTTGTTCGATTGACTACATTGAGAGCAGAAGCATTGACAAGAGTTGAGTTAGCGGTAAAAGTTCCACCGATTGCTGCTGAATTTAAGTTGGCGCCTACTTCAAAATAAACAGTTCCATTGGAAGAAAACATCTTGCCGTCAGTGAGATTGAGAGCAAGCTCACCGGTATCGATGTATTGAGTATTAGTTGGTTCTGTCGTGTTTGGCGTACGGCCAGTAACAGTCGTACGCCTGATTTGAATCTTGTTTGGCATGTGCCTTCCCTTTTACTTGGTATATACCAAGGGATCTATTTTAAAATGATGACTCTTCTGTTTTCTTTTCTTTTTTCTCTTTAGTATTTATCTTCTGTTGCAAAAGATTTATCTGCTGCTCATCCGCCTGTAACTTCTGTTCAGCCAGAGACAGTCGAGTTTCAAGGATGATGTTCTTACTCATCAATTCATCGATTGTTGCTTTTAATCTTGTGATGTATGCGTTAACGAAATCAACATCAGTCATAGCTATGCCCATACACGAACTGGTGTTACTGGAAAGACTTGGTACTGTTCAAGCTCAGGTGCTTCAGTTGTGCTGCGTACGTTTGCATGCCATCCGGGGATTGCAGCTGGAGCCACTTCTGGATCCTCACTGGGTTCATAGATGACACCGATGACGTCTACTGCTGTGTACTTGGGGGTCAAGTACTGTTGATCGTTGAAAGTCTCTACGGTGAACAATAGATCATTGCATTCAGTTTCTGTGTTAAACTTAAGCATGTAATCGTAAAACATGATCATTCCTCTATGTTGTTAAAGCTTGTAGTTCAGCATTGGTTAAGCGACGGGGATAGTAGGTGACTCGGCGAATGTGGCCGTTCCACATCGCCAAACCCGGGGCAGCGCCAATTTGCATTTGACTAACAGTGGGAAGCGTAGCTGTTGCATCTGTGGCAGGTGCCGCTGCTCCTACGCAAAATGCAATATCATTTGTTGCATATGCTAAAGCGGATTTAAACGTATTATTAGATGTGTATGCAGCGCCAATCAATCCCCATTGGGCAATTCCATCATCAAGTCCTGCACTGGATAAATTATTTAGAGTGCGTATTCCAAAAAACTCGTTCAAGGTGTTATCATTGATAGAAGCTGCATATCTAGCCGAGGCGTCCGATATTCCAGAACCTTGGACAAACAAAGTTCCAGTAGTGAAATTATACCAAGGATCCAAAGTATTTATACTTGCTACGTCCGCACTTCTTGTTGCAGCTGCCGATGTGGATGTGTCGGCGCTTCTTGTCACTGTACCAGATGATGTAGGGATGACAGAAGTGGCTCCAGCTCCAAGTTCAAGTTGTGGCATACCGATGCGAAGGGTGATGTCGATGGGAGCAACAGCAGAAGCAGCAACTGAGATAGTTGGTGCAAGTCGACTAACACTAGCACCTAATGCCGCAGAATTTAAATTGTAGCGAGTCAACGTGCTACTAATCTGACTTACCACGTTGACAGCGGTTTCTCTAAGATACGCACTACTACTATTAAGCTCTAAAGTTCTAATGCTAATTGTGGATATGTTGGTCAGCGATCCAGAAACAATCGCTAACCATATACTGTGATTCCAAACTTGCCCTGTCGAAGCCGAAACAGCACTTCCCTGCTCTGTATACAAACTGATTTCGGCTGTACTGCTCGGCGTTCCGCTGTATCGAACATCAATGTAAGTGACGCCGTTGACTGTACCTGTGCCAACAATCTGGCGTGTGATACCAGTAGGAGCAACATAAACACTCCAATTCGTCGGCAACGTTCCTGGTGTTCCTGCAACTGCGCCTGCCATCATGTTATTACGTATACTGTTAGTTCTACTTTCTTCCAACAATAAGAAAGGATCTGCGTTTAGATTTGATGGATTGTAGCTTATTCGAGCTTCACCAGACAAAGCTGTTCTCAATGTTCCTGTATAATCAAAATATGTTGCTGTACTTGTTCTACCGGAAAAAGTAACGGATGATGGTATGTAGGAAGTAGCAAATGCACCGACTTCAAGCTGAGCTCCCCAGATATAAACTCCCGAAGTTCCATCTCCGGCAGCGTTTTGCCTACAAATTTGTGTTGCAAATGACGCTGTTGTTGTAGGAGTAAAAACCATTGAACATCGATACCAACCATTCCCAACATTAGAAATTGATGCTGTGATATCGCCGCGCTCAACAGAAGTTACGGCCCCAGTTGATAAGTTAAATGTTGCTGCTGCGTTGCCTCCAACTCCGCCATATGAAGTACTTGTGGTTGCAACCAAAGTAAAAGATGTGAAACCGGCTGCTTTTGCATACACAGATAATGAATATGAAACTCCAGATGTATAAGTCAACCCCGGATTGTACGCAGCATTTACCCCAGAAACGCCGTTATTTGGAACGAACAGATCTGCAGTGGTTGTTCCATTTGGAGCAGTGGCAACATTTGAAATTAGTACGGCATTTGTTTTGCCCCAGGCCGCATTTGCAAAATCTTCACTATATGTAAAAAGATTAGTTCTCTGCTCCTCTACCAATATTCCTCTCAGAGCAAGAGTGACTGGATTGTAATCGAACCTTGGTGTATTTGTAGTCGCCGATTTAATTATTCCTGTTGAATCAAAGTACGTAGCTCTGCTGGCACGAGTGAACGTTATAATGTTCGAGAAAGACTTTGATTCTAATGATGCCATGGTTATGCCGTTAAAGCTTGAAGCTGTGCATTGGTTAATCTAGTTGGGTAGTATACTATACGACGGAGCCAACCGTTTAAGATTGTCCATGCACCTGCAGATCCGTTGTGTCCCAAAGCAAATATAGTTGGGGCTGGTGTGTTTGTGCCTGATTTATTTACAGCAGCTGCACCATTCAAACTTGATGCGGATTGTCCGCCAGAGGCTGCCATCGCAATGGCTACTTTATTGACTGCTCCAACTAAAACCGATCCTAAATTGTTATAGACACCTCCTATATACATTTCAGCCCCAGTTCCGTACCAAAATATATTTGTTGAAGCTCCAGATTGGTTGATATTGAATACTTCTGGATATTTGCCGTAGAGAACGGTGCTCTGTGCCGGAGTAAGTGGGCTTAACGATTGAAGCTCCGCATAAATCGTCCCTTCATTTGAATTATACCAAGGATTTATTGCACTAACACTTGCAACATCGGCGTTTCTTGTCGTAGCTGCCGATGTAGATGTGTCCGCTGATCTTGTTGCAGCTGCAGATGTAGATGTGTCGGCGCTTCTTGTTACTGCAGTCGATGATGTAGCAATCACTGAAGTAGCACCGGCTCCTTGTTCAAGTTGTGGCATACCGATGCGTAGAGTAAAATCATAAGTAGATCCACTTACAAAATTAATAGCAAAAGCCTGTTGAACATATGCTGTAGATGCACCTGTTGTAATTATTTGAGAACTTCTTTGTAGAGATAATCCAGTTGTTGTAGGAGTTATAGTTGAAGAAAAAGAATTTCTTAAAAATGCAGGAACAGAGCTATATTCATTTACAACAAGTTGAACAGTTGAATTGTTAAGTGATCCGGCAATTAATTTTAAATAACAAGAATTTGTCCACACTTGACTAGAAGATGCAGCGATTGCAGAAGAAGTATCAGTGGTTATACTAAAACTAAAAGTTGATGTTGCGGTTCCAGTAAATCGAACATCTAAATAGTTAATTCCGGATTCTATCCAAGTATCTGAAATTTGAGAACTAATACCGTTTGTTGGAGATGCAGGGCGCGCCCAATTTGTTGGTAAAGTTCCAGGTACACCTACTACTGCACCTGCCATTGTATTGTTTCGAACACTGTTCGTCCTACTTTCTTCCAACAATAAGAAAGGATCAGCACTGAGGTTAGCTGGGTTATAATTCGTGCGCGATACGCCAGAACCAGCAGTTGTTAATGTTCCTGCAGAATCAAAGTAAGTTCCATCACTTGTTCTACCAGAAAATGTTACGGTTGATGGCATGTAGCTTGTAGCATATGCACCAACTTCTAGTTGGGCGCCCCAGATGTAAACACCAGAAGTTCCGTTACCGGTGTAACCATTAGTGCCAGACTCATCTAATGTTTGCACCTCCCACGCAGTAACCGTAGATGTAACTGCAGATGTATATGTTACTGTGCATCGATACCAACCATTACCAACATTTGTCATGGTCATAATAGGCGATCCCAAGAAAGCGCTAAACGTTCCGTTGGATAGATTAAATTTGCCAAATGCATACACACCAGACCCAAGAGCTGGTTGGCCAACACCAAAGATGATTTGTGTGCGTTCCGCAGCTTTTGCATACACAGATATGGTGTATATTGTGCCGGTAGTCAGCGCCGCACCTATATTTAAAAGATGATAAGCTGATGCTGTGGTAGATTCAACAAATTTATCACCAGACACTGCTCCACTAGGCGCAACTACAGCATTTGGGATAATCGTGCATTCACTTTTCGCCCAAGCAGAATTATTAAAATCTTCACTATAAGTCAACAGATTAGTTCTGCTTTCTTCGAGTAGTAAGAAAGGATCATAGTTAAGATTAGTTGGATTATAGCTCAGGCGAGAAACCCCAGATGAAGCTTTTCTTACTAATCCCGTAGAATCATAGTATGTTCCTATGCTTGTTCTACCGGAAAATGTTACGGTTGATGGTATGTAGGAAGTAGGGAAAGCACCGGCTTCTAGTTGAGCGCCCCAGATGTAAACTCCTGAAACCCCATCTCCGGTATACACAGTTGTACTTCCATTATTTAATTGCATGTAAGGAAATGCATTAGTATTTATTGAGCTACCTTTTGTTGCAATTAATGTGCATCTATACCATCCGTTTCCTACACTCGAAATACTTGCGCTTGATGATGTAAAATCTCCATCTCCACTATTTGCTGCACCAGTTGAAATTGTACCGTTAGACAAATTAAATGTTACAAGAGCTGCACCTGACAAGTTATTTGATAGTTGCAAAGTTAAATATGCTCTTTCTGCTGCTTTTGCAAATATAGAAAACGCTAAAGTTGTATTAGTTGCAGTATAAGAAAATGAAGCTCCATGAAAATTTGATGCCGTAGTATCTTCTACTAATTTATCAGCATTAAATGCTCCGCTTGGACTTGTAATAACATTAGGATTTATGGATGCGCGTATTTTTGTCCAAGCAGAATTATTAAAATCTTCTGAATAAGTTACAAGATTAGTCCGCTGTTCCTCTATTAACATGCCTCTTATTGCAAGAGTGACAGGATTATAGTCAAACCTAGAAACATTAGAAGACGCTCGTCTTAAAATACCAGATGAATCAAAGTACGTGGCATTACTGGCCCTCGTAAACGTAATCGCATTAGAGAATGTTTTTGTTCCTAACGCCATTTTTAGAAGGTTCCGCCATCGAGCGAACTATATACTACAGAAGTGCCTGATATTTGTAACACTTGACCGTCCGTGCCTCTAGCAAGTTTTCTGAATCCGTTCGTGCTGTTAGCAACTAATATGTCTTCAGCTGTGTATGCTGATAATCCAGTACCACCAGACGTTCCGGCCAATGGGTTACTAAGGGTTATAGTGTTTGCTGTGATTGAAACGTTGACTGTAGAATTAGCTGTAAGGACTACGTGTGTAGCGTTTGTAACTAATCCACCCGATTCTATATATGAAACAAGCGTACCAATCGCATAACCAGTGCCACCAGTATCTACAGTCGTGGTTGGCGCAGATTGTAAAGCATTAAAGATCTTATACTTGCTGTCACTGGCGTCTCTAAAGAGTCCTGTGTACCTAGCACCACCTGAACCATAGACACCAAAGAATCCTATGTCGAGAGCGTCAGTTGACGTATTAAGTCTTGCAAGTTCGATCAAAGGATCTTCAATTGAAAGAGTTGCAACGTTAAGAGTAACTAAGTCACCGACCACATATAAGTTACCGGAGATCGTAGCATCAGCTTCAATGGTGATGGTGTTACCAAAGAAGTTTCTGCTATATGTGTTGTTCCATCTTAACCCAGTTGCACCTAGATCACGTGTGTTGTTTGCTTCCGGTGTGATTGCTGTGTTGACGTAACCGTTGATGGAGACACGATCTGCTGTGTCTGAACCCAGAGCAGTGTTGCCGTTGACTGTTACGTCTTGGAACGTTACAGATGAAGTGGTTCCAACCGCTTGTCCGATGTGAACACCAGTAGCGTTGGACACCACACCGGTGCCAGCTAAGACATTGACGCCCTGTGTGCTTACGAAGATACCATTGCCGGCGGTGACAGATATGGCATCAGCTGCTACCGTAATACCATTAGCTGCACCGACTGCAAGCGTTGGTGTTGATCCTTCGCCTGTAGCATCACCCGTTAAGCCTGCACCAGCTGTGATGGTTGCAACGTAGTTACCAGATGTTTGCGTTCCTAGAGCTATATCACCAGCTATCTGAGAAGAAGTAACGCTTGAAACCCAAACGCCTGTGCTGTTTGAAACTACTTGGCTGTTACCCGCTAAGACGTTGACACCAGCGGCAGTTACAATGATACCATTAGCTGCCGTAACAGAAATCGCATCAGCACCTACGGTGATACCGTTACCCGCTCCTACATCTATAGTTCTAGATGCAGCAATCGTACCGCCACCTGTTAAACCATTACCAGCTGTGATTGAAACTGCGGTGTGGTCTACGTGTTTATTTGCGTCGTAGTTAGTTAAAGCATCGTGGTTGATTTTTGACTGATCAACCCAAAGACCAGTTGTGTTAGATATGAGTTGGTTGTTGCCAGCTAAGACGTTAACACCAGCTGTAGTTACGATTATGCCATTAGCGGCTGTGACTGCGATATCATCAGCGTTTACGGTGATACCATTACCCGCACCAACTGCTAGAGTAGGAGTTGATCCTTCACCTGTTGCTGTTCCGGTTAAACCGTTGCCGGCTGTGATGCTGGCAACGTAGTTTCCAGAAGTCTGTGTTCCTAGAGCTATGTCGCCTGCTATCTGGGAAGAAGTGACTCCTGAGATCCAAACACCTGTGCTATTTGAAACTACTTGGCTGTTACCTGCTAAGACGTTGACACCGGCTGAAGTGACTTGTATACCGTTGGCTGCTAGTACTGAAGGAGCTTGTGAACTGAATGTAAACCCGTTTCCTGCAGCTTTGTTTATCCACTGTGAGGTTGTATTGTTATATACAAGAAGATCGTTATTAGCTGTGCTAGTTAATGTAACGTCAGTTAACCCATCGAGAGACGTAGCGGCCGCGGGTATCTGACTCCAATTACCATTAGCGTTTAACCAATAATCACCACCGGTGTATTGAGCCGAAGTCGGAATGGTTACTCTGGTGTTTGATGTGCTGTTGGCTAGGAATATACCACTGGTGTTAGTGGTTACGTTTGTTCCCGTATTACCGACCTTGATCGTATCGACCAAGGAAGATGCGTTTACGACGATTGCTTGATTAGCTACAAGTGTTCCTGGCGTTCTTGCACCAGCGATGGGAACGACCGTATCTTTTATTCCAACGAATAAGACGTTGCTTCCACCTGAGAATGCAAGTTCGCCGTTGGCTAGCGAGGTAGGTGCTGCTGTAGTGTCGCTGCGTTTAATTTGAATTAAGTTGGCCATAGAATTTCCTTTTTAGAATGTTCCGCCGTCTATGTCACCACTTAAATCATCAAAGTTTAACGGTTTTATCTCGTATTTATCTGTTGAAGAATTGTATATTAATGTAGCTCCATCCGTCACATTGATCTCATCTACGTCTGCTATGTTCTCGATGGAAGTTATTTCAACTATTTGGTTCTTTAAAGTGATAGGAGATGAAGGAGTAAGCGTTCCTCCTATGTTGTTTACTTTAACACTTTGTCTAGTAATCTGAGGTATGGAAGCTTTCATACTATCTTGTCACTTGAGGTGTTACCGTGACAATTCCTTCTAGTATTCTAGACACCGTACCTGAATTAGTAAGCTCACAGTCATAGACGTATCGACCAGCTGTCAAGTCGGCTGTGGCATTAGCCGTTAAAGATAAAGTAACTTCACCTGTACCACTACTTACAGACACAGAAAAATTAACTGAATTAGAAGAAGTATAGTGTTTACGTATCTGTGCGGCACCGGTATAGCCAGTAAGGTCTAAATTGTTGCCATCGTCATCGGTGACGGTAATAGTTGTGGTAAAAGTAGTGCCCTGGTCTACGACTAAGTTTGCTTTGGTGGCCATTTAACTACTCGAGAGTTTACTATTTTAGTTATTTATAACTTAAAAATAATCAACTATAAGCTTGATACATCAAACTGCATACGATACAATAATCTTTTATTAAAATTTTGTAAACGTCTTCTATGTAATACTACGGTTTGATCCATGAAAACAAGATCATTTTTCTTCCAATAATGAGTATATATGTTTTCTTGTTTAAAAATAAGAGATTCAACCCACTGCTGTAGTTCTTTACTTTCCTCGTCAGACTTATTTGCAAATTTTACAAATGATGTACGATTGTATCTAAAACCCCTATGCCCTCCTGGACTGTTAACAATTAAAGGCAATTGTATTTGTTTATGTGCAATTTCATTTGAATATAATATTTGTAGTTGGGTTTCATGATTCAATGCATATTTTGGAACAGAAGTGTTATCGTAAGTATGAATATATTGTAGTGAATCTACAAGCTTTTTATCTTCATATGATAACTTTTCATAAGGAGTTACACATTCTAAAAAATCAGTATGATTATCATCTCCTACTTCTACTGCGTACAATGCTATTACTTCTGGAGGATTTGGTTTTCCGCTACCGTCTGAATGCCATTCTAGTTCACTATCAGATAAAATACCAAGAAGATCGTTTTCATCATCTTTGTACGCTGAAACTTTTACTAGTCCTGGTATATTTCCCAATCCTAATTTTTCAATCTTTTTTTTATTTTTACTATCTAAACTGTAAAACCTATTGGGATCAAAAATCTGAGGCTTACCCCATGAATAACAAATGGAAGCAAATTTTCTAGGAGAAAGCGTTTGATTGGGACATATCAACAACAATTCATCTAAAAAAACGTTTCCTATTTTTTTAAAATCTTGTTTATTTAATTGGTTAAAGTCTTTTTCAACAACTGCGCCAAATCTTTGATTATTTAATTTTTGATAAGAAAATAATTGATTCATCGTTAGCCATATTAACTATATTTAATTCTTGTTCACCAGTTGATCTAGCCCAAAATCTTTGATTTCTTTCTTTTCCATTTATTGTAACTTTTCCTTTTGCTACACATACTAAATGATTTTCCGGTAAGCTTAAATTGAGTTCAGTTTGAATCACTTTGACTGAATATGCATACACTGCATTCTCTTTATTTATTTTTCTATAAACATGATCATTTTTTACAATGTTGATAATTTCTTCATCTTTTTCTAAACCCAATAATAAGCATATACTAATGGTTCCTTCTTCTTGAGAAACTAATTTCCATCCATTTAAAACCATTAGTGATTGATAATCGCTATCCCATTTGATCAACTCATCATGAGGATAAAGCTTATATCCTTCATCTAGAATTAAAGTTTTTTCTGGAAAATCTATTTCTACAACGGTATTGTTTTTGGAAGTAATAACACCCTTCATACTTCCTTTTTGTATGTAGAACCCAGAGCTGTAATATATGATTCCGGGATTTACTTCTAAGACAGCATCTTTATCGTATTTAGTTCTAAAAAGTTTAGGTAATTCGTATTGCATTTATACATCCTCAATAAACTGTATTCCAGATGGTGTCGGTGGGTCTGGGTATTCAATATCAATATCAAATTCTTGATTAATCAGTTGTTGATAGTCTTGTCTTTTTGACGCATTCTTTCTTTTATTCATTTCTTCAAAAACAGTTTCAGGATATTGTCTTGCTATATAATCAATTAATTCATCTCCTGTTATAAACGAGCCGTCATTATTTAAAGGAATATCGTAGTTATAAGTTATATCATCATTGGGATTATTGTTGACTAATTCTAACCGAGAATTCATGATTGGATCCCCATTAGCATAAAATGAACCAGTATGATATTCGATTGAAACTTTAAAATCTTCAATAGTTTTTTCATTTGTCTCAATAGGTCCATACTTATTTATGAATTTAACTACACAATGACCTTTTTCTTGATCGATGTGTTCTATTTTGAATAAACTTTTTTTCGTAATTGGCATTGTTACACCCTTGGTCCATTGATTGTTCCTGTTTGAGGAGCAGGAAGAGTCACTAGTGGATTTCCAGATATTGCAACTCCTGCTGCTCCTCCGGATCCAGCACTGTAAGTACTAACTACTGTGTATTGAGCTATTCCGCCTTCTTCCGGAACGCCGGGAACTGGACTGCCTCCTTGCGGAGTTGAGCCAGTTCCACCATTTGAACCAGACGATCCACGCGCTCCTCCTGCTCCTCCAGCACCAGAAATAATAGTGGTATCTGGATTAGTATATGTAAATAGAGCAGTAACTCCTGGCACTGATGCTCCAGCTGAATCGGTTCCATCATTTCCATTAGACCCATCAACCGGTATTGTTCCAGTTGGTGGGCCGGAGGGTCCTTGAACTGCAACTCCTGGAGTATCACCAAAGCTTCCTTTAGCAGCGGTGGATAAAGATGATCCAGCTCCTCCGCTTCCTCCACTACCACCTGCTAGTCTTTGATCAAAGAGTTTACCGGTAGCAATAGGAGTATTGTACATTGAAGTTACACCTCTTCCAGCCCCGCCACCGCCGCCTCCCCCGCCCCCAGCAATAACACCGCCAGTGTTATTTATTACTAATGGTGATGAGGTTAAAATAGCTGTTCCTCCATTTTCTCCAGGTGCGCCAATGCCAGGCCCAGAAGGGGGTCCTGTTGATATGCTTCCCGGTGGAGTTGCAGGGTTTGGGCTGGGTAATGGAGTTGTTCCAGGGGCCGAAAGAGATCCTCCGTTACCACCAGAGCCACCTTTTCCAACGATAGTTCCTTGGTTTGTTAATGTTACTGTTGATTGAGTAGGAAGAGCGGGAGAAACTTTAAATGCTGCTTGAGGCGTAGAAGTAGAATAGACTACTACGGCAGGATTGACTGTTATTGAAGCTTCAACATCATCGGTGCCATTCCAACCAGCCGTAGTTAATTTAGTTCTTAGATCATAATTGGAAGTAGGAGTAGTGATGGTTTCATTATAAATAAAAGCGTTAGTATGAACTTGTCTCCAGTTAGTTCCATCATGAACCCATGAATACCTGACTAGTCTCCATGCAGTTGCTGCAGCATCATACGTATATATTTTCTTAATCTTTCTCCAACTTGATCCATCGTATACTTGTGTTATAGTTGCCATATTTTTTTATTTAAAGTAAGGTCCTAACAACCAACAAACAACCGAATGCCTGGTGCCCGAAATAACGTCTTCTACTCCATGCAAAACAAAAGAAGGAAATACTATGATAGTGCCTTTGCTTTGCTGTGGATATATCTTTTCGTCTCCTACTTGTAAAAACAATTTGCCTCCCTCAAAGTCATCATTTAAGAAAGCCAACACAGTCAGCTTTCTACAATTATCATGCGGATGACTTAAAAAAGTATCTATATGAGACTTATACCTTCCTTCTTTTTCATATTTCAAATATTCTATTTGATGACAATTATTTATATCAAATCTCCAAGCTTGTTGGTTGGCTACAAAACCAGATCCTATCATATGTGCACCTATTCCTTCATGAATAGGCAACATAGTCTTGTCAACATTTCTAACATTGGGGTTCAATCCTCTTTGATTTCCTCCACCAATTAGTCCTTTTTCTAAACTATGATTACAATATTTTCCTATAACTGAGTTACAAAAATCATCGCTTAACACATTTTCAAAGAACCAATAATTCAACGGTTCAAAAGATTCTTTTTTCTTAACTATTTTTTTAGTTTCTGCTGGTGTTCCTACTTCATCTCTTCTATCGTATTTCTCATCTTTATAGGGACCATCTGCGTCTACATAATGGAAGAATACTTGGCACTGCCATTCACCTTGAAACTGTTCTCTCCAATGAGAAATTTCAGTACCTTTATATAAAACTGCATCACCTATTTCCAATACTAATGGATTACTATTATCTATTACATTTTCAGTATTAAAAAATATAGGCCAAGCTTTTTCATCAAAACCAAGCGTTATAGTAGCACTGATCTCACACGCTGGTCTGTCCGTGTGAATTTTTAGCTCTTCTCCCTTTCTATAAATTCTAGCATAGCTGTAAGTTGGAAGAAGAGTTTTACTAGAAACATCGGTAAATACTTCTGTCAATTGCTCCATCATATTATCAAAAAACGCATCTCCATAGACAGAATCTGACACTGGACACTGAACATCTTTTGTAGTCTTAGACTCATTATAAAGCTTGAAAAGATGATCACACGCTTCTTTACACTGTTCATTAGATAGAACTTCTTTAAGCACTACATATTTTTTTTCATTAAAATCATCAACAATATTCATACTATTTCCTCATATCAATATATGTATACAATGTCTCCATTTTGTGGACTTGCGTTTACATCTTGTGGGCCATTAGGTGTAGAACTGTTAGCAACAATAGTTCTTCTACCTCTAGCATTGGTGTTTGCTGTTATAACAGTATTCACTGTACTATTACCTATCATTATAGCTAAGTTTCCAGCAACACTGAACCCAGTCGTTATATTTATTCCGTTAGCTGTTCCAATGGTTCCAATCGTAAGAGCAGTAGAGTTGACAGTCGTTGACGTACCAACTGTATGACTGGCTGCGTTTATAGTGCCAGTATGATAAGCACCAGTAGAGTTAGCTATGAATGATGTACCAACTGTATGACT
>JACCDG011279723.1_pt1 | contig 22770 bp, 34 predicted proteins | sample 7442471 | NCBI WGS metagenome assembly JACCDG01 (sample SAMN15323444, study PRJNA562643) | freshwater metagenome | isolation source: river surface water | place: USA:Blue River Watershed | collected 2017-08-17 | reverse complement strand
TCGCACCACCCTTGAAATATATATTTAGGCGATCAATGAAGTTGAGAGAGTTGATGTCTTTGCCTTTGGTGCCAAAGAAATCACGATCAATCAGTTCCTTGTAGCCAGCGAGATAGTTCTTACGCGAACCGGGATAGCGGCGCTTCTGGCGCTTATCGATACGTGCGTCTTCGATGACATTGAGAAAACCAAGAACACGTTTCACGATTGAGTCGGAAACTTCTTTCTGGAAGACGTTCTTGGCAATATCTTTGCCAGCCTGTACATACTCACCCTTGGGAGTATCCAGAGCATGACCAACCTCATGCACAATGAGAAGATCGGTAAGATCGTTAGAGATATTGTGCCATACGGGAAGAGTCAGAACACGGTTCTTAAGATCGAACGAAGCCGTCTTAACACCGGTCACATGACGAACCGTGATGTTTTCGGTAGCCAGAAGTTTGGCCAGAAGATTTTTGGTCTGCACAACAGCGGTCATTGGTCATCCTCTATCACTATAAGGGTAGATTAGCGGATTTCCGGTACCTTGTCAACCACTGTGAAAACAATGACTTAGTGGCGGTCAAACCATAGAAAAAGTTTAGCTGAAAAGTAAATGATTCCAAAAACTACTACGAATCTAACCCAATCAAGACAATGATCGGCGTATAGCTTCAAACCATGAAAATCAAAATAGTGATCCATACTTGTGTTCCTGTGACGGTTGCGGCAAAGGTGCCTTCTCTTTCTCTAGGTTTAGAACTTGCGTTGACATGTACAGGCGCTTTACCTTGTCATCGATGGTGACAAGCCATGCACAGTCTTCATGAATGGCGAGTAGTTGAAACTGTTGCGCCATCATCTTGTGATAGTAGATTTCACCAATGATTAGTTCCATCGTTCTTTGATCTCTTTCACTCGCGATTTCAGGTAAACTTCCACCACTTCTTTAGCTGGCGCATACTTGGGGTCATCAATGAATCTAAGAACATTCATCAACTCATACGTGAAAGCCTGTTGCAGAAGCATGTCCATCGAATAGTGGTGTTTCTTATGAGGGTCTTCTTTCATTGTGCCTCCACAAAAGAATGTATTGCGATTCTGATAGGTGCATTAGATGTTAATCGTGAAACAGCATGTGGCGTTGCTTCTGTTTGTAAAACTGCCAGATTGCGTTTCGGAACGATACCTCTGATTTCATCATCGATCTTATATAGAAAGAGACCACCGTTACTTGCATCCCATTCATCATTTAGATAGTGAGTGACAGTGGCATGTAAGTGGTCATCATTGTGCCATCCAATATGAGAACCTGGTTTGTAGAAGTAGAGAAGTGGCGTCACCTTGAACTTCTCTAATGATGCTTTGGCTTTGATTTGTTCAATGATTCTTGTAGCCAGTGGCGCTTCGATGACATGACGAAGAATGGGATTTAGGTTTACGACAACACGTTCCCATGCCGTATCTGTCTTGTATAGTTTGCTTTCATCTTTCAACAACTCTCTGGCGTAATCAACGCACTCATGAAAGAGTTGTTCATCGAAAAAGTTTTCAAACTTGGTGATCATGATTTTATCTGTGAGAAGATACCAGCCATGTAGATAACTGCCATGACTATCTGAATAACGATAAGAGATTTCTTGCGCCATGATAGCGCGACGATCAACCAACCAAGGTTTCCCGCAAAGGACAGGTAAACATTAAGTGGGTAGATGTTGAATGATGTGAGTGCAACGCCAACAATCAAGATGGCGGTAGATGACCATTCAATGATGGATTCGAGGGTCTTGTTCATTCGTCTACATAGTGAATGTGATAGGGCTTACCAAGTGTTTCCATCTGTTCAATCATGTTCTTGGTTCCCATCGATTTGCCATCCCATATTAGAACGGCAGCATCTGCATTAGTCGCCATGACTTTGTTGCGAATGATTGGTGCAGAACGACCATGAAGGTTGTAATCTGGTTTATAGACTTCAACCTTCAAGCCTTTGAGTTGTGCATAGAACTCGCCAAGTATATCGACACCCTTTGCACCACCAGAGATGATGCAAGTTGCCTTTTCATCGTAGCCTGATTCTTTCATGGCATTGATGACAGAACCAAAGCATTCGATGTCTCTGCTACCCGCTATGACGATCTTCATGTTTGTTTTCCTTCAACATAATAGACCCGTCACTATCTATATCCCAAAAAAGATCGGTATCTTCTGTCCATCCCATTTGCGCTAGAACATCATGCGGTAGAGTGATGGCTAGTTCGCCATCCTCTGTTTCGATCACATGCGAGATATATGACTTATCACTCATCGTCCATCACCTTACGGAAATCAAAGTCTTCTTCCAGTTGAGCATCAAGTTCGGCGTCTTTCGATGCTTCGATCTTTTCCTTCAACTGTTTGAGAGTTTCTTCAAAGATGGCGTTCATAACAACAGTGGAAACGGTCTGGCCCTGTTCCAAACCCAAGTCTTCCATGACTTCCTTGGTGACTGCTAGACGTTCATGATTACCAGAAGGACCGATTGCCATGACATAAGGAATCTTTCCTTCGTCCATCATGCGATCACACTCTGCGGCCATTCGAATCATTTCTTTACGGTCCATAGTATTCGTCTCCACCTTTACTTGGGCCACTACGCTTATACTATGGCCTTTACCTTGTCAAATGTCTTCTTTTTCCATGGCTCTATGCCAGTATCTATCGAGAATGCTTACACGATCTGCCACAGAGAAGTATTCTGGTATCTTGTAACCTTTGACCTTTTCCCAAACGATGTCAGCCATATCTAGATCAAACTGTAGTTCCTTGGCTTCTGTTTCTGCCAAAGCCTGTAGTGTCTCTTTATGAGTTTCGTTGATCTCTTTCATGATGGCGTCAATCCTTTCGGAACGGTTCATTTGCCAAACACTTCTTCCAAATCAACACCAACCGCTTCGGCCACTTTCTTGATAAGTGCAACCTTATCTTCGGCTTCACAGTCTGGTTGATTGGTTGCTTCATCAAACTTCTTTGCGGCCAGTAGAAGTTCTTTCAGTTCTTGAACATCTTTGCGTAAGGCTTCGAACTCTTCTCTGGTGACATTGCTAGGCCAGCCTAGACCAGTGCCAACACCGGGATACTTTGGTAGGTTGTTATCTTTCCAGTAGTCAGACACCATAGATACGGTACACATATCAGTCTTCCTTTTTCATGGTAGAGAAGTTTTTGATCTTCTCGAATTTCAAGATGCGTTGAAACTTATCAACCATCGCGTCTTTGTGTGAGATGACAAAGACACTGGTAGACTTGTCCATATCCCACATGATCTTGATAAACTCATCGGTTCCCTGTGTATCCATGGCACGATCTAAGATTTCATCGAAGATCAGAATGTTCACGTTCACAGAGTTTTTCATCTTGGCAATCTGTCGCCAAGTTAGCAGGATAGCTAGATCGATACGTAGCTTCTCACCTTCACTAAAGTTGTTGTACGAAAACTCATCGCGGTATCGGCTCTTGATTGTCTCTTCAAAGTTCTCATTGATATTGAAGTTCACAAAGAAACCCATCTTGGCAAGGTAGCTGTTGATGTGTTTGTTGATGATCGGCAGATACTGTTTGATGATCTTCGTCTTGATACCACCATCCTTCAAGAGAGTGGTTGCGGTATCAATAAGAGTCCTTTCGTCTAGAAGGGTCTCCTTCTCCTTTTTGAGGGTGGAAAGATCATGTTCGACTGTTTTGAGTTGTTCTTCTGATTCTCTGGTGGTGGTGTCAGATTGAGAATGTCCATCGATCTTAGCATTGATAGCCACAAGACTATTTTTAAGACCGTCAACGGAAGCATTATGAGATGAAATTTGTAACCTAGTTTCATCGAGGCGACCTAATGTTTCATCTGCTTGGTTGAGTGAGTTTAGAATGTCATCTATCTCACCTTCAATCTTATTTAGTGCCTCTTGTAACTGTACTACCTTCGACACATTGTGATTGATCTTCTCTTCCTTGAAAGAAGTTTCGATAGCCTGTTTACAAGTCGGGCAGTTGTCATAGTCATGATAGAAGTTCGTCTCTTTGTTCAAGCGATCTTCATTGGTCTTGAACTTACTCTTAAGTTCGACCAGCTTCATATGACGTTCTTTGATCTTGGAGATGTCGGCAACAGACGCAATCAAGTCATCGCGTTCACGAGATAGGTCATCGATCTCTGTCTCTAGTTCGGCAATCTTGGTAATGAGATTGTCACGAATCCCCTTCATTTCATTGAGTTTTTCTTCGGACTGCGCCCGTAGTGATTTGAGGGTCTTTTCGATGTAGGTCTTGTTCTCTTCCTTGGAAGTCGTCACAATACGATTGGCTTCTAGGAAGTCTTTGTTTGCCTGTAGTCGTGTCTTGACGATAGAAGACATGGCAGAGAAGATTTGAATGTCTAGTAGGTCTTCAATGACCGTGCGGCGATCAAGCGCCGATAGCTGCATGAATGGCGTGAAGGATGCAGAACCTAGAATGACAACCTGTGTGAATGACTTGAAGTTCATCTTCAAGATATGCAGTTCAAGAAACTCTTGAAAGTCTCTTGATGCAGCATCTTGGTTTAGCTTCTTATCTTCACACCAGATTTCAAAGATCGTCGGCTTAACGCCACGAATGACTTTGTATTTCTTGTTTGATGTAGTGAACTCAATTTCAACGACACAATGCTTACCGTTGATGGAATTGATGACATTGCCCTTGTTGACCTTACGAAAAGGTTTGCCAAACAAAGCAAACGTCAGCGCGTCAAGAAAGGTAGACTTACCAGAACCATTGTGGCCCATGATAAGTGTATTCTTGGCGGCGTCTAATTCTATCTCTGTGAAGGTATTACCGGCAGAAAGAAAGTTCTTCCATCTGATAGTGTGGAAAGTGATCATTTACGCTTCGGTCTCATTCTATCGTTCACATGTCGTATATAGTCAGAATAGAAACCGATGACGTTCACTCTACCCCAACCAACATAACGTCTTTGAATGTTGGCTTTCCAGTATGGCCAATTCAAAGATTCGTCAAGTCTCTTGGCTTCCACTGTAGTGAAGTATCTTCTATGATAGAAGCGACCTCTGCCTGTTGGGTAGAATGGTTTTCTTTTCATTTCTTTTCCCATGCCCAATTGCAGATAATCCAATCTTCGACACACCTTTCATGAGTGATCAGTTCATGGGTATCACCATACTTAGCAGCCATCTTGGATTCCCAATGATCCCAATACTCATACAGTATCTGTTGATCAGTGATGGTTTTCACTACGGGCTGATTACTTTCATCCCAATCATTGTAGCAGTAGACTTTCATTGATCAATCCTCATACCAAGCATCCCAAAAACCTTGTTCCCAATGATTGGCTAGAATGACACTCACACCATCATATGGGTTACAAGCTATAGAACGAACATCATCATGAAAGGCTTTGAAACCTTCATTATAAGCGATCTGCTTCACATAGTCGTTCATCTCAATACACCGTACATTCTCTGACTTCAAACCATTCATTGGCCATTTCGTTTGGATAGTTTGCTACCAACTTTTCTTTGAAGAACTTGGCAGTCTCATAACTATCAACACGGGCCATAACATACTCTGGCATATCACCAGATTGAAGACTTACAATAGCCCATTTCAGTTCCTTACATTGGGTTTCAACCCATTTATCAGTCACAACTTTCTTTAGCGTCTGCATCATATCACCGCGTAGTAGCATCCATACTTTGGATGTGGGCCAAGATAATCACCGTTATCACTTAACGATGGTTGTTGCAGTCCCTTCTTTACACTCTTCTTACTCTCACGGTCAAGCCAAGAATGTGCAGCATCTTGGCCCATCTGTGTAATCAGTATTCCCATACCAGTTGCACGAATACCTTCTCTGTCACCCAACTGCCATTGCATCTGTTCACTAAGTTCATCCCAATGATCAGACACAAACAAAGAAAGCTTATCATACTCACCATCTGACAATACCGGACAATCGCAACGGTAGTAGAGATAGGCAGACATGATAAGCTTTCGTGCTGCTAGATTAGGTTCCATCGATGATAGCAAGTAGTTTGAGAATGAACTTTTCTTCGACACCTAATTGACCAACTATCCCTTCCCAAACCGGTTCTATTCGCGCCTTCTTAGCGAAGTCATGTCGAATGCGTCGAACTGTTGCCAGTTCTTCTTCTAGAACCTTTTTGAGTTTGGATAGCTTTTCAGGGTCTGTCATCTAAGCATGTCTCGAATGATGATAGAGAAGATAAACAGTGGCCAGAAGAGTGTGATCAGAACATGAACTGTCATTTCTTCCTCTGGTGCCACATACACTGTTGATGTCTTGAACACCTCATAGCCGCCCAAGACATATAGAACTAATGCCGCATATATCATCGTGTATCTCTCCGTTAGTAGATTTGAACTTCTACTATCTTGCCTTTGCCCTTCTTCTTCTTTTTGTTCTTGATTGCCATAGAAGGGTTGCCAAAGTTCTCACTCTTCCCTTTCAAATGATGCAAATCTTTAACAAGCTTCCTTATCCGTTCGGGTGTTAACTCCAATGGTTTATCGGTCACTATTCACTCTCCATAGACAAGGCTTCATTGTAAACGTCTAGCATGAAGTCTTTGACCTTACTCGCGTCTACAGGTAATGTCAAATGTTCGATATACTTGGTAAGTATAGTCGGTGTGTCTTCGGCTTCGTCTACTTCATGATATTCTTCCGATTCCAGAAGAACAGACGGATCATCGATGACCTGTATATCGAGCGGCGAAGCTTTGTAAATGGAATCAAAGAGAAGATCGAACGCATAGGGATTGGCCTTGTTGACAATAACCAACTTCACATAGGTGTTGGCGTATTTGGAGAAATCAGTTTTTTGTATCTTTTCAACGATGTTGGGATTGGCCACATCATCATAACGAGCAAGACGAAAGATTCGATAGGGGTTTCTTAGAAAGGTGAGTTGTCGCGTTTCTGTATCAAAGATAGAAAACCCTCTATCGTCGTCATAGTCACTCCAAGTATATTCAGCAAAGGCACCAAGGTAAGTGACATTACCAATAGTAGAACGATGGTGATAGTGACCTGAAAATACCTTATCGAATTTCTCGAATGTGAGACGATCCATTCCATGATCTAACTTTGCCCCCTTGTGCATTTCAAAACCAGCAAGTTCAAGATGGCCCATTAGAACTTCGGCCTTTGGTTTCTTGATTGCTTTCATTGACTCATCGCGAGTCGACTCTGTTATCCATGGCATGATCTGAATAGCCAAGCCATCGATATTGATTACAGTAGGAACGGAATGAGTTTTGATGTTGCGATAGCGACCAGCTACCAATTCATCAAGGGCGTTGACCTCATGCGTATTCTTCCAATACGAATCATGATTGCCTTGAATGATGTCTGTTGAGATTTCACGTTCCTCTAGTCTATCCAGAAAGTCTTCTCTGACTCTTCTAGCAGACATGAAGTTGACGTTCTTGCGCTTATCATAGATGTCGCCAAGGTGGACACAATGATTGATCTGATTCTTGTCGATATGCTCAAAGAACCAATCAAAACTCTTGCGTTGATACTCATGGAAGGCAGGGTTGTCATTACGCACACCCGCATGAGTATCACTGATAAGGGCTACCTTCGCCATCTACTCTACATCCTTTAGAACGGTTTTCACTTCTAGTTATAATTTGCAGATTGTCTTGATGATGTAAACCACCTTTAGCGATTGGAATGATGTGATCAACCTCATAAACGATTCCGCTCTGTTCGCATAGTTCTTTACACCTTCTGTAGATATCTTTGATAGCATCAAAATCTGCATCATCTGGTATCTGGTCTCTAACAGCGGCCCTACGCTTACTTGCCCTAGCATTGTTCTTATCTTTGTCTTTCAACCACTGTTGTTGATACTTCTCATAGTTGTTCTCTCGCCACTTTTTGAGCCTAGCAGCCTCTTTCTCTGGCGTCTTATACTTTGCCATAAGTTTGGCGTTGTTAAGTTTTTCTAAGCCTTTTCTTCTACGACATTCAACACAAGCATAGTTACTAGTAAGCCGTTCATAACAACCATCGTGAATGCACGGCTTCTCTCCCATATATGTTTTTTCGCCATTGGCCAAGGCTTCCCGTCTTGCTTTGTTTACTAACCCCATCATGTGTTCCTTACCCGATACGCATGATGGTATTTAGTGTTTTTCACTTTTTCGCCATAGCCATTCCCAAAGATCGAGTAAGAGATTCTTACCTATCGTAATAATCAAAAAGCATAACTGGTCAAGGTGTCGAAACAAAAAGGATGTTCCTTTACATAAGCTTCTATCGTTTTGAGAATGACATACAGGGCATTGCCCCATAGCGCCGCAATCAATGCTGCACGACCAATCTCACGCATCATCATCTTCTCTAGTAAGAGTTTTGTAAGTATCGATTTCTACCTGACGTACCCAGCCAACAGTCACCATGCGTTCAAAAAGCTTGTCTTGATCTTGGGGATTATGTGGAACAGGTTCCATGATCTTATCGCAAAACCATTCAATCTGTTTGTCCATATCGGCTAGGAAGTCATCGGTATCAGTCATTACTTTTTACGCCTTACCTGTGGCGTTCCCATCTCACGATCATAATCATTGATGGCGCTTTCGATAGCAGCCTTGATCGAATCAAGTCTCATGCGATAGTTACCACGAATATGCACTCTTTCTCTCTTGTCCTTAAGAGAGAGAATCAGTGTCTGTACCTGCCATGGCACATCTAGGTTTTCATCCTTCATTGTCATCTTCCTCGTAAAACTTATCTAGTCCCTGTTTCTTTTGCTTGGCGACTTTGCGCTTCTCTTTCTTCTTGGCTTCACGTTCTTCGAAGCTTTGAATGAAGTCATTCAGATTGTCATACATAGTGGTTGTGACCATATGTTTGTTGTCCGAATCAATCATCAAAGCATCTTCACCAGTATTGATGACCCTTTCTTGAAAGGTCTTATACTTGGCGTAGCGACTCTTCTCTTCTCTATATATACCTCTAAAGAAGGCGTAATGAGTGCATTGCGTGAAGTAAGCAAAGGGGTTAGATGACTTGGCAGGATCGAAGTTGTCGAAGTATAGAAGACAGTTTTCGATGGCGTCAGAGATCAGTTGATCTTTGAACGAATAGTTTTTGAATCTTGGCTTGTGGGCGTAGTTGGTGGCAATCAAGAGGATACATTCGCCAATGTATTCAGAAAGGCGAGGCTTCTCTAGGCCAGCTTCGGCAGCTTCCTTAGAAAGTCGTTTATATTCAACGATCTCTGCCAAGAACCGCTTATTGTCAACATAGTTTCTTTTCTTCTTGGGCTTGGCTATCATAGTATTCCTCTAGTATTCACAAACACTTATACAGTAAAAGTTTTTTTACTACAAGTGCATTTTTCCTCTTGACAGCATTTTCAGGGTATCAGTATAATGTACTTGAAGAAACCTGGTGTTAACTATTTGATACCTGTTCGATACCAGTTATCTAACACAAACAAAGACAGTCGCGAAGCGACCACCGCGAAGCGGTTACTTTAGTACTTTATAGTGTAACGTCTGTAAGGCTCTTTAGCTTTTCTATCTGCTTTTTAAGGATAGGTGCGCGATCAGGCCACTTGATGATTGGCTTGTCTGCATCCTGTGCCAACTTCTCTAGTAGTGGTAGATAAATCTTACGAAGGGCGATTAGTCTCTTCTTAAGGTCTGTCACTTCATCTGTTACAGGGGCAATGATCTCTTCTTCATCACCAAAGGTGAATCCAAAGTCTTTTGCTAGGTCTGCATCTTCAAAGTCTAGATATTCGTTTGTGTCTTTGGCCATTAGTGAAACGTCTTTCCTTCTCTCATACTATCTAGTATCGCTTGTAATTCATCTGCATCAATGTCGTCTTCTTCTTCGACAATCTCTTTCAGTTCATCTTCGGTTTGTCTTGCAAGATATGAGTCACGGTTCTTCCAATAAAACTCATTCATGTCTTTCGACACATCGGCAGATGCAACGATCTCTTCGTCACGTACAACAAACTCTTGTACATCTACAATGCGAGGATACACCCAAGGGGCAAATGCTATGCTCAACATACCAGAAGAAGGTATATACATTACCTTCAATGGTGAGATGAATGTGTAGTAAAAGTCTCCACCCTCATAGACTTCGGCAACCTCTGTCACAACATCATCGCCATTTCTTAGCTTAAAGAATCTGGCTGTAGGAAACTCTTCATCGCTCATATCATTTACCCTTACATTTCTATCTTGTAGATTTTGAACTTGAACTTTTCTTCACTGTACGTTTTGAGGCGTTCGATGAAGTGCTTAAGAGTATAGTTTTCTTTCTTTCGCCAGCTAAAGTCGTCGGCAATGTCAAAGAGAGTTGCGGATTGCTTACTGTCGTTAACTCGAAGCCCTCTACCAATGGACTGTAGGTTTCGAATCTTGCTTTTGGTTGGAGATGCAAATATGACATTATCGATGGCCACAATGTTAGTGCCAGTGCTAAGAACACCAACGGACCCAACAATAATAGCATCACGTTCGTTCTCGATGATCCTGCGAATTTGTTCTCTGTCGTCAACGTCTGTTCCTCCATGTATGAAAAATACTTTTCTGCCTTCTTTAACCTTGCTATTTAGTAGGTCAAAAATTACCTGACCATGCTTCTCTACAAAGTTGAAGAAGATGATGGTGTTCCCTTCCAGTGACAATGCCAGATTGGTGATGAACTTGTTTCTACCCTTATGAGAGATGATGTAGTCCAGTTCGTCTTGATACTTGCACTTGCTCATATACTTACATTCTTCGTCAGTATATTTCAGCACCATGCACTTGATGGTTAGGTCTGCTAACTGACCTTTCTCCATTAGTTCGGCAGTAGATGTTGCACGATACACCTGACCAAAGAGACCAACGAGAGTGTATTCATGAGCCTTGGCACCAGATAGCGTTCCTGTCACACCAATACGGTATGTTGCTTTGGTGCATTTAGATACAATGTCATTGAGTGCTTTTGCTTGTGCTTGATGCACTTCGTCACAGATTACATAATCAAACTGTTCAAAGTATTTGGCTGGCATACGCTGTAGTGACTGCCATGTTGAAATGATGATTGGTTTTTCAGATACCTTGTCATGACCTGAATAGACACGATGACAATACTTTTCCATCTTCTTACCATTCTTGGATGAATAGTCTTCGAAGTCGGAATACATCTGTTCGACTAGTGCAGAACGTGGCACAATTAATAGACCACGCTTACCTTGCTTAACAAGGTTCATGCAAATCATATACTGCAATAGAGACTTACCGGAACCTGTTGGTGAGATGATGATAGAACGCTTCGTTCGCATTGCATGAATGAATGCGTTTAGCTGATAGTCTCTTGGTGGATGTTTAGGATTGAGTTGTTCTACAAACTCATTACATTCTTCGACTGAATATGGCTGTAGCAGTTCGCCATCATACTCATATTCATACCCACGATCTTCAATCCACTTGATGACCTGTGGTGTCAAGCCTCTTAGTATCATACGTGTATTGGGGTTATACATGCGTATGAAACCATCCCAAAGTTTGGCTTTGTATTTGGGATGGAATTGAAAGTTAGGTGCGCGGAAACTAAAAGCTTCTCTTAGTTCCCATGCAACATATGTCTCACAATCTATCTTTAGGTATGTTTCATTGTGATTGCGTAGTATCAGTTTTGTCATTATCAACCGGGGTTAGTGAACTTCTGCCAATCAATGAATGACCGAAGTGCGAATACCCGGTTATTTAGTTCTCGAATGACAGAGGTGCAGAAGTCGATCACTTCGTCATGAATGATCTTCTTCATGAGAATGGCATTCAACTCTTCGTCAGCATCAAGATACATGGGAATGTTTTGCTTGACGATTAGACGACCATTCGGTTCCCAACCTCTGGCCTGTAGTTCCTCTTGATCAATGTCACCATGATAGTATTGGAACTTGGCCAGCTTCAATGCGTCATAGTCTTTCAGAACCTTCTTACTCATGATCCTGTGATATGAGAGAATGTTGAGATACTTGGCATGAAGGGTAGAGATTTTGATAAGAGCAAGTCCCGGCTCTGTAGAGTCGATCTGACAATCGTTCGACCACTCTTGCATGAGTTCGTCTAGTTTCACTGGTGGTTTCATATGTTTACTCCACGTACATGTTAATGTTTGTTATCTTTTTTAAGCTTATCTTTCACTCATTGTATGTAAACCACCAACAAAGATGATGGTTTTTGGTGGTTTAATGGTGCATGATATGTCATCCACCGTTGTGTATATTATATTAACATCTACAGACGTTCAATCTCGAATAGATCGTATCGGAATGTAACGTCACAAGTCGGAATGTTGTCTGCGTCAACCTTGGTGTCAAAGTTGATCATTCCCAAAGAGACAGGGTGACAGTTGTGGAACTTGACGCGAATGTTCGAACGATTGGCATTGGTGTTGATCGTCAGATAGGCGTCATGATAGAGGGGTGTATTGGGGTTTCTTGATTTGATATACTCTTCATACTTCTGTGGTCTGGTAAGACCTTCAAGCCATTTATAGGTTTCTTCCCAAACTCTAAGGTCTTCGTCCATCAAGGCTGTGATGGTGAAGGCTTCAAAGTTTAGTTTGTCGCCATGGCGGTAGGTGGTAGAGAACTGTGTAGGAACCTCTACTGCATTGGTGGAAACAGCCGGTAGAGAAACCGTCTGACAAAAGTATTTCAGAAACGGCCTGTCTGGAATCATGAACGTGAACTTCGTTGACTGTAGCAGCGAAGTGTTATCAGGTGTGTTAGATGCAAATGATTCAATAGCCATGGGAATCCTCCACTCTTATTTAGCACACAAAAAAAGAGGGGCCGAAGCCCCTCTCTTAAGGTTAGCGTTTGCCCTAATCTTAGGTTAGGTTACGAACGCGGAAGATGCGGTAATAGATGTTAGCCTGACCGCTTGTGTTGCGATCACCAACAACGCCGTCACCAGCGGAGGTTGCGAATGGGTTGGCAACCATGCCGTAACGGGTTTTGAAGCCGATACGTGGCTGGAATGAATCCTGACCGATTGCGCGAACCATCTGTAGTGGAACGTATGGGCAATAGAATAGGCCAGCATCGAAGGCAGAAGCGCCGCGATAACCAACTGTAACGAGTTCGTCACCGTTAGCAGAACCACCGAAGTAGGGGTCGATGTAGACCTTAACGCGCTTATGAAGCATACCAACGAAGGTATTGCCTGTGTCATCGACGTTAAGTTCGGTTGACATTGCAGGGGCGTAATCAAGCACACCGGCCATTGACATTGCAGAAGCAACGTCTGATGACACGATGAGGATGTTGCCCTTGCCGCGACGGGTTGCCTTGGCGAGAGCGTTACACTCACGTTCAATGTGGAAAATTAGACCCTTGAACTTCTCAACTGACCAACGGCCATTTGAGTCTGTGTCAAGATCGAAGGTGCCAGCGGTTGTAACGCCATACTGTGCGCCGACTGTAGCAGAACGATAGATGGTGCGAATGACTTCGCGGTTCATCTCTGCAAGAATCTCTGTTGAGAGAATGTTGGAGAGTTCTGTCTCGGCGTCTAGACCGTGAACTGCCTTCAAATCCTGTGCGAGTTCTGTGGTGTATTCTGCCTTTAGAGCGCGTGAACGTGCTGTGACAGTAACCTTCTCAATTGAGAAAGCCATTTCAGCAAAAGCATTTGCACCTGAATCGCCAAGTGCTTCGGCCTGTGCTGTTGTCATGCCCTTACCAACGCCATAAACGTCTGAGTCTAGAAGGTCTAGAACAGGGTTTGTGTTAGCAGCATTACCAGCAACGTAACCAGATGTATTACCGGCAGCGTTTGAAGCAGAGAAGGCAGAATTGGCTTCGTTGAATAGAGCCTCGGTACCGCCCATTGTCTTATACTTGGAACGCATGGCGAAGATTAGGCCGGTTGGGCCGGTCATTGGCTGAACGCCGCAGACATCGTAAGCCATGAGGTTTGGTAGAGCGCGACGAACCAATGAGATTAGGATTGGATCGTAGTTGCTAACACCAGCGGCTGAAACAGAGTTTGTTGGTGCGGCTTCGTTAAGAATTGCGCCCTCTTCTGCCATAGCCTTTTCCTGGTTTTCTAGGACAATGGCTGTAACAGCGCGACGGTAGGGGTCTTTAATCTTGTTAAGACCCTCGTGGTCTAGTACTGGAGACCACTTCTTTTCAAGGTTTTCTGTAAGATACATTTGTTTTTACCCTCTTTCTTAGAAAGTTAGTTGGTTGAAATTAGTTTGGTAGTTTTCTACCAAGAGCCTTGGCATATGCAGCCATACGACCATCTAGATTCTCTTCGGTGAGATTCTTAGCGTCCGATGTGACTTCAATCTGCGCAATTGACTCGTCGGCCTTCACAGACACAGGGAAATAGCTTTCTCTTAGTGTGGCGACCTTTTCGATAAAATCTTCATCTGTCGTATAAGCGACGTTCTCGGCAAGAGCCTGTAGCTTTGAAGCTTGAACATCGGTGAGACCTTCACAAACAACAGCGGTCAATTCAACCTTACGGGCCTCTGACAACATTGATGTGAGTTCAACATTACGCTGAATCTCTTCATTCAATCTTGCTTCAAGGTCTTCAACTGTCTGTGATAGTTCTTCTACTACTGGAACTTCCTCTTCTGGAAGATCGATATAGTGTTCTGCAAATAGTGACTTAAGACCAGAAATGAAATCTTCGGTGAGTTCGCTGCGTAGTGCAGACTCAACGGCAACTTCGTTCTCTTCAATCCACTGTTCGATGACATAGTTTAGATAGTCATCAACGTCAGCGGCGAGTTGTTCCTGAATCTCTTCAAGTCTCTCTTCTAGAGTTTCGGCATAAGCCTGTTCAAGTAGAGCAACTTCCTCTTCTAGCTTGGCTTTAACAGCGGCTTCGAAGATTACAGTGGCCTTCTCATGAAACTCTTCTGAAAGATTTTCACCAGCTAGTAGTGCGTCAACATGCTCGTGCATATCAACTTCATAAGAAGCTAGTGCGTCTTCCTCTAGTGACTCGTCTTCCTCTGAAATAAACTCAAAGTTCTCGTCAATAGCGGCAATGATCTCTTCCTCTGAAAGACCTTCCTCTAGAGCGGCAGCAATGAAGCCTTCTAGTTCCTCTGAAATCTCAACGTCTTCGTTGCAATCATCGGAATCGTCTTCATCGTCCTTCTTCTCTGACTTCTTAGACTTCATTTCGTCCTTGTCGTCAGCATCATCGGAATCGTCTTCTTCCTTGTCAGCCTTACGGGCTTCCTTAAGAGCCTTAACGCGCTCTGCAATTGATAGTCTTGTTTCAGACTCCTCAACAACATCGCCTTCGTCTTCCATTTCCTCTGCCATTGAAAGCTTCTTCATTGGCTCGGCGGCAACGGCAGACTTAGATGACTTTGAGGTGTCCTTGCTCTTTGAAGCTTTTGCGCCAAGGTTCTCACCGCCACCAACTGTGACAGGTGCATCGCCAAGGTCTTCGGCTTCGTTATGCTTGGGGTCTGCGTCTACTGGACCAGACTTTGGCTTTAGTGTCTTGGCATTAGCAGTTGCATTTGCTTGAACTGGATCAGGGTTTGAAACGCCACCGCCGATTGAACCAACGGTTGGGATACCCTCTTCCAGAACCTTGCCTTCTAGCACTGCTTTTGCGGCTTCGGTTAGTGATGCCATTAATAGATACTCCTTTTATTTACCTATTTAGTAATTTCAAAGTTTTGAGATATAGTTCTCGAAAAGTTTCAAGGCTACTTCTTCAATCTCATGTCTTGACGCTTCTTTGATGGTCTTCTTAGCATAATCAAAATGCTGTTCTTTCCATCTACCATTCTCAAAAACCCACGCTTTACCTTCCATAATACCTTGCACGAATGCGTCTGGTGCAGAAGGGTCGGCAACAATGTCAGCGGCTGTCGCCAACTTGTAGTCGTCCTGTACTTGCTGATAGCCATTGATTGACTTAAGAGACCCTACGCCTCTTGTAGAAACACCAAGGCTGGCACCACCGTCTAGTAGACCCTTAACAATTCTACCATTGGGAGTATCTAAAATCTTAGCTTTACCAACAAAGTTTGTTCCATCTGGATACAACTGCGTAATCAGATGGGAAACTCTATCTAGGTTAATTTGAGGATTCTCTGGATGACCTAGTTCACCAAAGGCTCTATTCTTAGTGACATATTCTCTGTTGTAGCGGTCAGCTTCCTTTGACAGAATGTGCATAGGATACACACGACCGTTACGATTTTGCTTTTCAGCCTGCATGAAAACGCCAGTGATGAACTGACTCTTCTTGCCGGTCTTTGCGTCTTCTTCTACTAGATACTTAATGTCTAGCGTTTCTTCGGTAATTAAAAACATGTAAATTTCCTATAATACCTATTTAGTAAACTTTGTATCTTTACTCGCCAATTGATGCCGCAATACTGCCAAGAACTTTTCCAAGTATGTGGCCAGTTGGACTCTTTAGTTTACCGTCTTTGTCTGTTGGGGCTTTGCCCTGTAGAGAATGAAAGAAGTCTTTTGTCTCGCCTTTCTTTCTCTGCCATTTTGATTCTTTACCCTTTTCAGGATCGTATAGCTGTGGCATTTCACTTGCTCTTACTTTTGGCTTATCATCATCTCTTGTCTGTGGCGGAATCTCTGGCGCATGTGATTTAGGTGTATCATCATTCTTTGGTTGGCTTTTTGGTTTTGGTGCTTTGCCAGCGCGTTTGAGTTTCATACTCAATCTAAATGCACGACTACGAATAGGATTCTTTTTAAGTTCTCTAGCAATTCGTGTGGCCTGTGCAAGACCAGCCTCATCAAGACTAAACATCTCTAGGGCTACGACTTCCTTGGCCTCAACTAGCTTTTGTTCTCTGATAACATCAAGTCTCTCGCGAAGCACTTCTTCGGCTGAAAGATAATCACCATCTGTAATGCTTTCGATAAGATGCTTTGTCATATTAGAAACCAGCGGCTGGCCCTCTGTTGAATGCGGTTGGATCGGCTGTCTGACCAGCATCGAAGTCGCGGTTGTCTTTCTTTAGATCAACAAAGATTGTGATATGATCACCGGCAGCAAGACCGGCATTTAGTAGAATGTCGCCGTTGACGTTTGCGCTTGGTGTAACGAGTGCGCCATCACCATGACCTAGACCAGTGAAGTTGTAATCAAACATACCTTCACCAAATGAAAGAATGCAGCTAACATTGTTCGAACCGTTTGTGGTTTCCCATAGAAGTTCACCATAGCCTTTATTCTTGGCGGCATAGTTTCCATAAACTCTGACAATAGATGTTCTGTAAACGCTTCTGGCGTCAGTGTTTGCGGTCATGATCTTGCCGCTTGTGTTGAGCGAATATGCAAGACTTGAAACGTCTAGAATCTTTGTATTGGCTTCCGTTGTTCCATCGGAATGAATGACATATCTGACCAGTGTGCGTCTGGTAGAGTCAATTAGTTTTGTTGTTGTAATAACATTTGCCATCTATATTGACCTTATTGCTTGATTGAAAAATTTAGTAGTTTCTTGAAGGACTCTAGGTCTGAATTGAGCATACCTTCGACAATTCGCTTGTTTTTGGTATTGACCGAATCATAAACTTCAAGGATTCTCTTAGCCATCGATGTATTTATGGTAACTTCTCTTTCATTGATGACTAGTGTGTGTTCTGATGCGCCTTCTGCAATCATCTCACGAAGGTCTGCCATCTTGTTTTCTCTAAGTGCAGCGGCCTTGTAACGAGCATGATCAACTGGTGTATCAGAACCATGAGACTTATCCCATGAACTGTAAGCGCCACCAGCTTTCTTATCTCTTATTAGATTGCCTGTTGATCTTTCGGCAGTTGCATCACCAGCACCAGCAAGTGCAGATGCGGCAGCGCCAGCGGCACCAGCGGCTAGACCACCAAGTTTCTTGACACCTGATTTAAGTGCGGAACCAACACTCTTTTTGGCAACTGCCTTACCGGCAATAGCGGAAGCATCTCTAGGAATACTTGAAGCACCAGCTTTAGCGGCAGTTTTTGCAGCCTTTCTAGCAGCAACCTTGGCGAGAACCTTTGCACCAATCTTTCCGATTGGACCACCAACTGCCATAGCAGCGGTATCAATGCCAGCATCAATGGCAGCGCCTTTTAGATCACCTTTGACAAGCTTCTTAGTGGCTGAATAGTATGGCACAACAAAATCTGCGCCTTTATCGATTGCAGATGCAATACCTTCATTGCGCTGCATACGTGCTTCGGCTAGTTTGATCTGAAATGACTCTTCACAGTTCCAACGGCGAAGTGCCTTGTTGATACGTGAATCGGGATCACGCGCTGTCTCGGCAGAAGTAAGTCGCTTCTTCATACCAGACATTCTTGAACAGAAGTTCTTGCGTCTATCTGCGCGTTTGCCTGTTGGATTCTTTTCGGTGACGGCTGTTTGAAGTTTGGAACCGGGATTCTCACGGCGATAAGCATTGACTGCTTTCTGTGAGAGACCATCTGTCTTGTCTTGACGATTGACCTTCTGCCAATCTTCTTCAATGGTGGCTTCTGATAGATTTAGATTACCATCGGGACCGAATGGAATTGATAGATACTTATCTAGTGCGGAACTGTAATACAGCGCCACAACATTTGAACCGGGATATAGACGGTATGACACTCTTCTAAAGACTAGCACTTGTGGCATGTCTTTAGTTGATGGAACAACCCCACTGCGACCATCGCGCTTTGGTGCAGCTTCCATAAGAGTCAACTCTTCGGGAAGAATGCCAAAGTTCTTAGCGTTATAATCTTCTCTGATCTGCTTTAGGGTTTTCATTGTCTAATCCTTAGTCTTCAAACATTGATTCAGCGATTTCTTGCTTACGCTCATCAAGTTTCATCATTGCCTTCTCGTTTAGAGCGGCAAGGAATTGTTCTTTCATGTCGGCAAGACGGTTATCGATGATCGACTCGATAGCCTCGCTAATGATTGCTCTTTCCTCGTTCATTGTAGTTTCCTCTGCTACTTTAAGTTGTTTTTTAACAAAATCACTTGCACTATCACCAGGCATTTCTGCACTAGTCACCTTTGATGGAGCCTGTGTCTGTGTTGCAGTTGACGTTACAGTTGGTCTTTCTACTGGCTCTGGTGGCTTTGATGTTGAAGTCGCTGTTGATGTTGTAGAAGGCGTAGCAGATGCTACCTTTGTCTTCTTATACTCATCATAATCAGCCATATTCTTTTCAAAGTCTTTGTAATACGTGCTTGAATTTTGGCCTCGATTTGCGGCAGCGGCTTTATGGGACAATCTACCTTCTGGATTACCAGTGTAGTGGACGTTTACCGCACCTTGCAAACCATACTTGTCAATGTTCTTCTGTAGTGAAGAACGCATAACATTATCTTGAACTTCTTTGGGAGCCTCTACTGCTCTCTTGTATTCTGTGCCAACACCCAAATTTTTTGTTGTGTTGCGCCATGTTTTGTTGATGAACTGGTATGCGCCAGAAGCAGACATTTTGCCATGCGTTCTTTTGGCAGCATCGGAAGCATAATCACCATCATAAGAACCTGTTTCCTTCTTACGAAACGCGGCTAGGACTCTGTCCATATCAACGGCGTCAGCTTCATTGATCTTCTTCTTCTTTTTAGGAACACAGTTGGGAACCTTACGGCCACCCTTCATTTTCATTCCATACTGTTGATAGCCATCCCAACAAGGGTCTTCGTCTTCTTCCAAGTGTGCCTTCTTTAGTTTGCTATAATAATCTGGCTTCTCTCCTAGATGATCCCTTGCAATCTCATCGGCAGCGGCAGCATTTGATGTATGCTCTCTTTCGACCTTGCGGCCCATAGCCAACTGCTTTTTGATAGCAGCAACAGTTGATTGATGCTTCTTAGCAATATCAGAAACTGTTAGTGTGGGTTTATCTAGTTTTGCCATCTATTTAGTCTATCTCTCTTAGAATACCGGACTCATTCATATGAGTGACCGTGCCGTTTTCATCGGCATATCTACCTTGTCCAACATAGGTTAGGCCAAGTTCTTTTGCCTCTTTGACGACTGATTTCTTTGATTTGGTATCAACATTGACAGTGATGTTTGGTGCCTTTGGTGCAGCATTAGTGTTGGCTGGCTGTTCTTTACTAGCAGCCATCTTTTCACGGCTCTGTTGAATAGCAAGTTTCTTATCAAGAGTGTCTTGCTGGAACTGTTGCTGTTGATCCTGTTGCTGTTGCTGCACCATAGCGTCTTGCTGTTGTTGCTGCATCATCTGATCTTGGACTTGTGCCTGTAGTTGGGCTTCGGCTTCCATCTGTGCATTGATCTCTTCAATGTCATCGTCAGACTGCATGAGAACATTCTTACGGACCCACATCATTGAATAGTAGCGACCAACGTAGGGATCGATAGCCTGTAGAATCTGAATACGATTGCCAAGTAGTTCGGCTTCCTTCAATTCATCGAAGTTGTTATCCTTCTTGAAGTCATACCAAATGTCTTCCTTGAACTCTTTCCATTCTTCTTCGGTGCAAACCTTCTTAAGAACCAACTGCATTCTTAGAAGATCATCGAAGAGTGTGGAGAACTTGTTACGAAGTCTCGCAACGAACTTTGAGAACTTTAGTTCGTCTCTGGTGATTTCGGTTGTGCGGCCTAGAGAGAAACCCTGATTTGGTTCAAGTCTTGACATAGGAACGCCAAGCGCCTTGTAGAGTTTCTTCTGAAAGTATTCAACGTCTGATAACTGGCCTAGATTGTCACCACCTTTGAGTGTGTCAATCTCTGTGCCTTTAGAACCTTCACGGCGAGGCAACCAGAAGTCTTCTAGCATCGCCATGTGCTTACGGTCATCTTTCATTTCACCTGTAGATGAATCATAAACAAGCTTGTTACGATACTTGACCATGATATCGCGCACATACTGATCGGCTTTGACTGTAGGCATGTTGCCAACGTCAATGTAGAAGATACGGCGTTCTGGTGCGCGTGACATACGATAGATGACAACAGCATCTTCGACCATGCGAAGGTTGTTGAATGGCTTGATAGCCTTGTGCAGATACGATAGGACCGTTGTTTGCTTGGGGTCCATAATACCTGAATTGACGTTTACGATAGAGTCTACGGAAATCTTAGCGCCAAGATTATTTGCGCCGCCAGTAAGACCCTTCTCGTTATAAAGATAATACTCGACCATTCTCTTGATAAGATCGATACCCGTTCTAGGGTCTTTCATCTTCTGAATTTCACGAATCTTACGAATGCGGCGAGGATCGATGTATCTTAGTTCCTGAATACCAAGTGAAGGATTGGTTTCATCGATCATAAGATGATAGAAAAGACGCCCATCGATATACCAGCGTCTGAAAATCTCGTGGCCCATGTTACCAAAGTTGAGAAGCTTCAAGATGTATTCGAACTCATCTCTGATGCGTTTCTTGATTGGCTCTGGTAGTTTGGTTTCGTCTAGGTTGATTTCAACCGTTTGGCCGTTGTCTTCGTGAACGATAGCTTCATTGACGATTTCATCAATCGCGCTTTCCATTTCTGGCTGAATAGCTAGTTCACGGTATTTGGTGATTAGTTGTGTTTCGTTACGGTATGTGCCGTCTAGATCGACATAGGTTCCATAGTAACCAGCACCAGCAACAGTTACTGCGCCATCCTCATTTTGAGGTAGCGTGAATGTTTTGCCTGTGGTTAGTTCGGCGTCTTTCTCTTGTTGCTTATCATTACCAATCGTGATGCCAAATATTCTCACACCGTATTCCTTTTCGATCAAAGCAACCTATGGGGCCGAAACCCCATAGGTCTTTTGTTATTTATGTTACAAATTAAACAGCGTCAGTTGTAGGAACTGGAAAGAGTGACTCCCACCACTGATATGAGAATGTAACACTAAACTCTTCAATCTGATCGGCTGTGGCCCAATCTAGTTCGATTGGAGCAACGTCGATTGGGAATGCACCAACAATCTTATACTGCTTGATGACCTGACCAGTTTTTGCAAACTGTGTAACCCAAGCATCTGCCTGATATAGATTGCTATTGAAAAGTGCGGGTGAGCGTAGGTTCGAAACGTGTTCGTTGATACGGCTCATCCATAGTTCCATGTTGTTGCGAATACGGAAATTCTCATCATTGATCACAGTGAATGACCAATCAGGGAATGTTCTTGAACCAGCAACCTTAATCTCACGACCAAAGTATGGAACGGAGATTGAAGATAGGTTATCACCTGGTAGTGATGTTGCTCTGGCCTTGAAGCGAATTTCCTGATCTAGAGGAATACCTAGACCAATCGTGGGCGGTAGATTCATCACTACTTCGAATAGCGATGCTCTTGCGCCGTCCGCGACAAGACTTGCTCTGAATTGCTGTACGTTAAATGCCATTTGAGTTTTCTCCTTTGTCTCTATTTATTAGAACTGGCCGACGATTTCAGAGAAAGCAACACCAGTGCGAACAGCAACAAAGTTAAGCTGGATGAAGTTGATCGCTCTAGCTGGCTTGATATAGATGTCACCAACAAACTCGTTGCGGTCTTGAACTTCTGGTGTATTGTTTGTTTCGTCACAAACAACCTTGAAGTCGTAAATACCGCGACGGCCTTTAACGTCTCTTAGATAAGGCTCGACTAGAGCAACGAACTGTGCGCGTGTGAACTCATCATTGAACTCGAATAGTGAGTACTTGGCGGCTCTTGAAATAGCCTTTTCAAGTGTGATGAATAGTCTGCGAACATTGATACGATCAAAAGCTGATGGCTTTGAAAGTAGTGTCTTGTCGCCGTAAAGG
>JACCDG011405401.1_pt1 | contig 22782 bp, 27 predicted proteins | sample 7442471 | NCBI WGS metagenome assembly JACCDG01 (sample SAMN15323444, study PRJNA562643) | freshwater metagenome | isolation source: river surface water | place: USA:Blue River Watershed | collected 2017-08-17 | reverse complement strand
GCATAACTTGCAGGCGTCATCTGACTTGCTACAAAACGATTCCAAATAAGTTCGTACAATTTTGCTTGTTGCGGTTCTACAAATTTTGCAACGTATTCAGGAGTAATTGTCACATCAACTGGCCTAATTGCTTCGTGAGCATCTTGCGCTGCTGTTTTAGATTTTTTTTCATACACATTCACCGCATCTGGAAGATATTCTTTACCATATTTTTTTTGAACATAACCACGAACAGCTGTTAATGCAGTCTCTGAAATACGCAAAGAGTCGGTACGCATATACGTAATCAATGCAACGGGCGTATTTGGTTGTTCTAGAGGAATACCTTCGTACAGATTTTGCGCGATCTGCATTGTTTTTTTTACGGCATAACCAAGTTTATTGTATGCAGCCTGTTGCAAAGTACTCGTCATAAATGGTGCCAATGGATTTTTTGCACGAATTTTATCATTAACTTCGGCAATAGAAAATGATTCTTTTTCAAGCTCTTGTACAATAGACTGCGCTGTTTCTTGATTAGTAATTTCTGCTTTTTTGCCATCAATCAACACAAGTGGCGCAATAACTTGCCCTTCTGCATTTTTAAAGGATCCATGAATCGACCAATATTCTTCGGGCTTAAAAATGCGTATTGCATCTTCTCGATCACAAATCATTTTTAACGCTACTGATTGTACACGCCCTGCAGAGAGTCCGCGCGTTATTTTTCTCGAAAGCAATGGTGAAACTTCGTACCCAACCCAACGATCTAAAATACGACGCGCCTGTTGCGCTGAAACTTTTTTCATATCGATCGACGCTGGATGTTCTAACGCTTCGATAATGGCAGATTTAGTAATTTCGTTAAACGTAATGCGATAAATATGTTTTGGATTTTTTACTAATTTTTTTATTTCTTCAAAAACATGCCACGCTATGATTTCACCTTCGCGATCAGGATCTGTTGCTAAATATACTTCATCAACACCTTGCGCAGCTTTACATAATTCAGCTATTGTTTTTTCTTTTTTATCCATAGTGACGTAGGTAATAGCGATAGGATCACGAGTCACGCCCATTTCTTTTTGTGGCAAGTCTTTAATGTGTCCCATGGTCGACATAATTTTATAATCGCTACCAAGAAACTTATTGATAGTCTTTATTTTTGAAGGTGATTCTACAATTAAAAGTCTTTTCATGCCCTTTTACCTATGCTTTACAATATTAAGCTTGTCACTGTACCCTATCAGAACGTATTTTTCAACTACATCATGTATGCACTATTTTTATTATAGTATTACTATTAGCGTATAAAATAAAAATACAAAGAGTCAAATGTTTTATAAAAAAGATTGTATAAAATTAAAAAAAATATACAACAGTCATCCATTTTAAAAGTAAAAAACCTCCATAATTTTTAGATTAATGCATTCTTTTAGCAGGTGGCATACCACACAAAACACGACAGTGTGTACAATCTTCTTGCCTTAAAGATGCAACAAGCTTTTTTGGATTCTGTGTTTGTGTTTGACTTTGACCTTGACTAGTTTTTGCAGTTTTTAAAACATCCAATTTTTGATTTTTTTCAGGACACATCGTTATTTTTGTAATCGACAATCCTAACAAAATAAATAAAAATTTATTCATACAACACCCCTTTTTTTAAAAAGTAAAAACTAAATTATTTTAATAAAAGACACATTCAAAAACTAGATATTTCTTTTAAAATAATCAACTTTTATAAGGATTTTCTATTTTTTCAAAAGAAATAATCGCTTTTTCTTTTTTTAAATAATCCATGACTTCCAAAAAAACTGCTTCCATATCGCTTGGCACAAAAAACTCAAATATTCCTTTTTGAACATCACAGCATCGATCAAAAGCAATATGCTCTGTCCCACGCAATAATGATGACACGAGCCAGCAAAGATTTTTTTCAGTTTGCGCTTGATAATATAAACAAAACATTTTTTAATTTTCCTGCTATTTTGACAATTTATTTTCTTGCCTATTGATTAAAGTACTTAATTTTTCTTTTGGCCTTTTTCCAGCTTGCCCCAAAGAAACTACGCTTCCTGATCTAACTAATCTTGAAGGAGGAGGAATTTGTCGAGCAGGACTTGATCGTAAAGAATCTGTGCTTAGCGGTCTACCTAAGCTTGGAGCAGAACCTTCTTGAACAGAACTTTTTGGAAGAGGGCTTTGTGGAAAATATTCAGTATATAACTTAAGCCAAGCAGCAAAGCTATCTCCAGACAATCTTTGTCTTGCTTCTTGCAAAGCTTCCTGTTTTAAACGTTCTTTTTCCAAAACTGCATGAATTAAAACTACTGGTTTTTTAGGCCTATTCAATATTGCTGCTTTTATTTCATCTTCAGGATCAGACAATTCAACTAAATCATCTAAATTAACAGTTGGAAATTCTTCGTGTCAAGCAACAAAAGTATTCTGAGCTCGATCTGCTGCAGCTTTATGGAATGACTTTTCTTGTACTTGAGCTTCAGCCTCTAATTTTTTATCATATGATGCTTGCGCAGAAAACAAATGATTGCTAAACAACACACCAATGATTAAAACTATAAAAATTTTCATACAGGATTCCATGCACTATATTTTTTTTTCTAGTAATTCTATCTCTAATCTTAAAAATTTCATTTTTTCTGCTCTTCTTTTTCGATAGCGAGCATATTCAGTAACATTCATCAATTTTTTTCTAAGCTGTTTTTTAGTAAGCCCAGAAAGATTCAAATATCTTGCTTTAAGTGCATTAAATTCAATTTTTTTTTGCTCTTCGCTTCTTTTTTCAGCCATTGCTGCAAGACTTCTAGCAACGTTTAAAAGCACAGGCTTTAAATCGCTTTTTAATCTTTGATCCAATTCCATTAATATCCAAGAAGCATGATCGCTCAAAAAATCAAGATCTCTTTCTAGTTTTGGAAATTTTGGTTTTTCTGTTACAAGTCTTAACTCACTTGCATAAGCAAACTTACAAACAACTAAACTTAAAACTATAAAAATTTTCATATAAACATTTTCTATTTAAAATTTTAAAAATACAGATTGTTTGATTCTACTCGCGTTTTTAAGATAATCAAACAAAAATTATAAAAACTTTTTAAAAACAAAACTTTTAAGTAATCTTAAAAAATAAATGTATTAATATTTTACGAAAGTTTTCAACTATGACTCATAAGTCAACGCAAAAAATAGGACTTCTTACCGCTACTATTGTCGCCATGAATGCAATGATCGGTGCTGGTATATTCGCAATTCCTTCAGCCTTGGCACAAAAAGGTGGCCCTGCAAGTATCATAACCTTTATTTTTGTAGCCTTTGCCTGCTGGTGCATGGCGCAATCACTTGCTCGTGTTGCACAATTATTCCCACAGGAAGGCTCTTTTTATACGTACGCAAAAGAATGGGGTGGTCATTATGCTGGCATTATCGCGGCTACTAGCTATTTAGTCGGCGTCACTATTGCAATGAGTTTATTGTCGCACGCTGCTGGTCAACACTTATCGCATTATACAACCGCTATCAGTCCTTCTGGACTAGGTATAGCGCTTTTAGTAGCATTAGTTTTTTTGAATATGCTCGGAGTCTCGTTGTCTTCTCTTGGTCAGCGTATCATCATTGTTTTAACGCTCTTACCTTTAATTGGAACAACGCTACTTTGCTTAAAAAATGGATCAGTCAATAATCTTATTCCTTTTGCTCCGCACGGAATGGGAAGTGTTTTTGATCAAACGCGCATTGTTATTTTTGCTTTTTTTGGCTTTGAATCGATCGCTTCTCTTTTTGCTCTTATCGATAATCCAGAAAAAAACCTTCCGCGCGCTATTTCGTATTCATTACTTATTGTTGCAGGAATTTATTTACTCTTTGTTTTTTCGCTCCTTTTTGCTATTCCAACGGCAGTTTTTATGTCACACTCGGGTCCAATTTCTGAATCACTTTTAACCATATTCCCTCATTATAATTGGATCATAGAAGCGATACATTTCTCGTGTTTGTTTGCAATCATCGGAACATTGCATTCTATGATTTGGGCATCAGGAGAACTCTTTCTTGCACTCACCAAAAAAACAAAAAGCACTTTTGCTCACGCATTGCATCAAAAAAATATACTCACTCATCGCTCTTCTATTTTTTTAATTGGGATTACCATTTTACTTTTTTACACTTTTTTAAAGAGTAATGTTTTATGGGATTTAACAGCATTATGTGTCATTTTTGCTTTTATATGCGCCATTCTTCCTTTATTATTTTTACCATCAGAATGGAAATCAAAAAAGAATATCATTACGCTGATTGGATTGCTAACCTCTTTACTCATTCTTTATTTTGCTATAGAAGGATTAGTACAACTTTTAATATAAAAAAATCTTAAAAGATTGATTTGACGCAAAAAAGAGCATAATGCTATAACTAACCTTTAAAAAAAACACTGCTGTAAAAAAAGGATCTTTATGAGAATACGCATACTGATAACGTGTCTTCTTGCTTTTTTATGGAATGCTTTTGTGCAAGCATTACCAACGCTGAACTATGATGACCCTTATAGAATGTATACCACATTTTATCCAACTCAAATCTTGAACATGCAATGCAAGGAATATTTAAAAAGTGGCGAAATGTACAACAATGATCGCTTTTTCTTTTCCATTTCAACGTTTGCAAATAAAGCAACTTATGCCAGAAACGAAAACAAAGATGTAGTAAGATTAGGTAATGTTCATGGCGCGCTTGGCATGATTCCGCTCATGTATGGATCTGTTCCAACAGGTGCCACACAACCACCTTTATTAACAACAGCCGCAACAAAAACCTTTGCCAATCCTCCTCTTGTAGGCGTATCGATTGCAAATCCTACCTACGCCGATCCGCATCACAAATTTGGTTTTTTTTCAGCGCCCTTAAAATATCAAAAGGCTGGTTTGCGCTTTCAAATATCAGTACGCCCTTTTAGCGATATCGTAGTTACTTTGCAAGGCGGTGTTGCTGATTTGCGTCAAACAATCACAGGATTGGATGACCAGACATCTGTTGCTGTTGCTGCCGATGTGTATCCAATTAATGCTGGCATTACTGCTAATCAATTTGCAACTGATCAAACAACAGTTGAAAATTTTCTTATGGAACCTTCTAAACAGATTTTTGATCAATTAGGTGTTTATACAGGCGGAACGCAAAAAACAGGGACAGAAGATGTCAGCGTTCAAATCATGTGGCGACATAATTTCCCCGTAAACCGAGATGCTGATCCTGAAGATTGGGCTTATTTTATCTTTACACCTTACCTTCAGATTGGTGGCATCTTTGGTGCTGCTAAGAAAAAAGACCCTGATAAATTATTTGATCTTTGTCTTGGAAACAATGGTCATAATGCGCTTCAAATCAGCGGCGGCATGGATTTTGATTTTACCGAAACGATTGATATTGTGTGGGAAGCTGGTATTACGCACTTTTTTGAAAAGAATTATTTAACACGTGTTCCGACACATGATCTACAATTTATGCTCTTCCCTTACAAAACAACGATACATTCTAGCCCGGGAAACACGTGGTATATATCATTTGGTATGTATGCCTATCAGTTTTTAAGCAAACTATCGGTCTATGCACAATATATGTATTTGAATCACTTGTCTGACACGATTACGCTGGTCACTCCTGATACAGCCTTTAAACCAGATAGGCTCGAAGAAGATACCTTCTTTAAAGTTCAAATTGCTAATCTTGGATTTAACTATGATATTTCTCCGAATTTCTCTCTAGGTCTAGGATTACAACTACCTCTTGCTCGCAGAGCTGCGTACAAAACACAAGTTATACTGCTTAACGCTAGCTTAACATTCTAAAAATGCAGAAATGCTATAGCTAAAAATAAGCGAAAGTAGACAGAAAGAGCGAAACCATCTATCTTATAAAAATCATATTTTAATAAAATTATTCTGTGTCTTGAAAGGATTTTGAATTTTATATGTCTAAAAGAAAAGCCAATATCGAAATTTACGTAAGCAATAACGTTGAACGCTCTTTACGTCAATTAAAGAAAAAAATTGAACGTGAAGGTGTTGTAAGAGACATGAAACGCGTTGTTTATTTTGAAGCGCCTACTCAAAAACGTCGCAAAAAACATATGCGCGCTGTTAAACAAAATTATATGCGTATGCTTTCTCAGCAAAATTAATTATTTTTTATGTCAAAGCTACACGAGATTAAACGAGCCAAAAAAGCTTCTTTGTTGTTAAAAACAATTTCTTCTTTATTTTATCAAATAGTTCGTGACGATCAAAAGTTGCAAGGTCTTTCTATAACACGATTAGATCTTTCTCCTGACAAATCTCATTGTTATATATTTTTTTATATTCAAGAAGGTGAAGAAGCTTTTAAAAGCATTATGGAACAATTGATTCTGTATAAGCCTTCTTTGCGTGCTGCTGTTTCTCGCAGCATTGCTGGCCGCTATACTCCTGAGCTTATTTTTAAATTTGATACTTCATTTGAAAAATCCCAAAGGATTGAATCTTTAATTACAAAACTTAAAGAACAAGGTGAAATGTAATGCTTTCTTTATTTTCCTTTTATTTTTTATCTTATTTTTTTGTTAATTTGTTTTTTGGAATTGGAAATTTTTTGATTGGTAGACCAATTCATACACGAACACCTAGATTTTTTAAAGCTGGTTTTATTTACAATAGTATTGATGTCATTTTAAAAGCTGTTCTTGCGTGGTCATTATTTTGGTGCTTAAAGCAACATTCTTCTTATTGGCCATCTTATTTTTTAATGTTTGCAGCCTTAATTATTACTATTTTTACTGATCTTGAGACATTCTTAATATCTCGTTATGTTACCCTATATCTCATTCCTGTTGGATGGGCTCTGAGTATGTTCAAGCTGCTTCCTATCAGCCCTATCGAAAGCATTTTAGGTTCTATTTTTGGCCTTGTATTATTATGGACCGTTAAAAAAATTGCATCTCGATTATTGCAAGAAGATGGTCTAGGGCAAGGCGATATTGATCTCATTGCTTTTATAGGCTCATTTGCTGGTCCTTTTGGTTGTTGGATCTCCGTTATCTTTGGATCGTTACTTGCATGCGTACTCATTTTGCCTTACGCACTTTTTTATAAAACACGGAACTTAAAAATTCCTTTCGGAGTCTTTTTAAGTTTAGGAGCAATGGCTTTTGTTATTTTTCAGACGCCACTTTTGAATTTCTTTATGCCACTTTAAATTTATGCGCATTTTTGAATGGCCTGCCACAAAATCGCACCTTCTCGAATTAAAACAACTTCATTTTTTGTAGCATCAATAAGAGTCGATGGAATCGTTGATTGAACTTGATCATTCATTACATCGACCACGATTGCTGCAACTTCTTTCGTAATCTGCTCATCAATATCCTTTAAAATTTCTGGAACAGGCTTGCCCGTTTTATTTGCGCTGGTCGAAAATAATAATGGATGAATTTTTAACAGTTCTTGCAAAAACTCATTATCTGGAATCCTAAAGGCTATGGTCCCTGCGTGCGAAACTAGATAAGCTGGCGCAGCAGGAAGTGCTTTAAAAATAACCGTTAAAGGTCCTGGCCAAAAGGCTTTTAGAATTTTTGTTATTTCTAATGTTTTAGAAATAATTGCATAATTTTCGATGTTTTTTAAAGAAGCAGCTAAAAGCAAAAATGGTTTTTCTTGCCTACCTTTAAGCTTATTAAGCTCGTCAAAAACTTCTAAAGATGCGACACCGCACAGACCAAACACCGTATCAGATGGAGCTAAAATAACTTTATTTTGATTTAAAATGGCTAAAATCTTATTTTTTTGATTTTTATCTTGCCAACTTAAAGTATTACTTTTCATTTTTTAAACTTTTGTAAATAAAAATTAATAGAACACTGCTTAAATATTACCAGTTTGACATTATCGAGCCAAAAGGTATGCTTTATATATTACTTAACTTTTAAATACGCTTTTAAAAATTAAATAATAATTAGATTAAGAGCTTTAAAAAAAATAATAAAGAAGGAATTATTATGAGCATAAAACAAACAACTCCGGGCCTAAAGGAACTATCGCTTCCTTTGGAAAAAACTCGAACTTACAATGAAATCGTTGAATTTTTTAATAAACATTGGAGCCCTGTTGCTTTCAATAAAGATTCAAAAAGTGTTGATCGAATTAAAAAACTCGACAAAGCTTTAGGCTCAGTAAGCCAAAAAGTTTCCACTATTTTAATTGCTGGAACAAACGGTAAAAGCTTAACCGCTCACTTTACTGCAAAATTATTAAAGGAAGAGGGTTTAACAGTAGGCGTTTTATACGCTCCTCATATTTTAACGTACAATGAACGTTTTTTTGTAGATACTGATTATATATCGAATAAAATTTTTACAGAACTTGCAAACCAAGTTATCAATGCTTCAGAAACTAATGATATTAAAGCAACGACACAAGAACTTTTAAGCGTTCTTGGATTCCTTTATTTCTCTCAAAACAATGTTTCTGTAGCATTAATCGAAATTGAAAAAGGCGGATCAGCTCATCCTGTTACAGCTTTATGTAACGCAAACATTGTAGCAATCACTCGTCTTACTGCAAATGATGCTGATCAAGAAGGTCAAGCTTTTGATGCCGTCATCAATGATTATATGCCTTTGATCAAAAAAGATGCTCATATCATCAGCGCTGATCAAAATAAAGTTAATCTTAAAAAGATGGCTGATTATGCAAAACAAACCCAAGCTATTTGGGAAATGCCTATCAGAAAACTTACTGCTCTTGCGTATCCCTTTGAACAATTGCATGGTCGTTGTGCCGCACTTGCTGAACGTATCGCTACCATTTTTGTAAATTCATTTGCAAAAAAATCTGAACTTGTTGACGAAGAACAAAGCCTTTTAATGAAAAAATCTGGCCAACGTGGTCGTCCAACATTAGAGGCTAAACGTCAATCAGAACTCAATCCTAAAAGAACATTACCTTTATTTTGGAAAGAAGCCACAAGTACACTTGCTGGCCGTTTCCAGATTCTTGATAAAGAAAAACCAACTATCATTATCGATAATGCTGAAAATATTGATTCTTTCGAAAACTTTCTTCTTGGAATTCGTTTGATGCATTACCAAAAATCACTCAAGGGATTAACTTTAATCATTGGTTGTTATCAAGATACTATTAATTATCAAGAATTTTTACGTCTCATTCGTTATTTCTGCAAAAAGACTTCAGGAACGAATATTATCTTAACTTCTATTCCAACAAAAGATGGTGTTTTTACTGAATCATGGAATCCAGAAAAAGTTGCTCAAGATATGAAAGCTTTTAAAATCAAAGCTCGTGCAGTAGAAAATTTTAAAGATGCTTTTGAAGTTGCAAAAAAATCTGTTACTGATCGTCATGGATTGATTGGAATTGTTGGAAGTTCAGCTTTAATAGCGGAATATTGGAACAATAAAGGCATTAAAAAGTTTTAATTTTATTGCATGATTTCATATTTCATTTCGATTTTTATCGGTATCGGAGCAGGATATCTTTATGAACTTGGTTTTTTTTACAACCATACGCTCATAAAAAAAACTGCTCCTTTATCATTTTTTTCTAAAATTATTATTACCTGTATACGTTTTGTGTTTCTTGCTCTTTTTTTGTGGTATGTATTGCATGCTTCATCAGTCGATACTATACTGATCATCAGTTCTTTTTTTATAAGCTTTTGGACAAAAATTTTAGCAAAAAGGGTTTAATAATTTATGGATGCTTCTATTTTTGGAGCAAAGCAATCATTCCAATTGCTTGCATATTTTAATATGTATCATCCTTTTTGGAATGTTACACTTTCCACCGTGGTCAGCACTTGGGGCGTTATGGCTCTTCTTTTTTTCTCTCTTTTTTTTGTAAAAAAAATTCTTCTGTGTCAATCAAGTTATATTCGACTCTGTCTCGTTGAATCAATACGTGCAATCATGGATATGGTGACACAAAGTCTTGGGCATTTTGAATATAAACACTTTAGCCTAATCGCTGCATTTTTTTTCTTTATTTTAGCCTGCAATATCGTCGGCGTGATTCCTTTTTTTCACGAGCCTACCACTGATCTTAATACAACCTTTGCACTTGGCGCTATAGGTCTTTTATATCGTGAATTTTTTGCTATCAAAGAACATGGTTTTTATAACTACACAAAAGAATTTTTCCAGCCACTTTTTGTTATGTTTCCGTTGCACGTGATGGGAAAATTTTCTTCATTAATTTCTATTTCCTTTCGACTTTTTGGAAATATTATCGGCGGATCTTTTATTTCTCAAATGTGGTTTCCAATGGTTCTGCAAAGCAAATGGATTGCAATTGCCAATTTTTTAGGAATTGGCCTTATTATTAATTTATTTTTTGGAATTTTCGAAGGCATTATTCAAGCATTTGTTTTTGCGATGCTTTCTTTAACCTATCTTTCTTTAGCCATTTCTCACGAAGACGAAGAAAATGATTTTGAAAAGGCTGCAAAATGATACTGGAATGCTCTTCTCTTTTTTATCATTATCTTTCGTGCGGCCTTACGATCGCACTACCCGTTATTGGCGTTAGTATTGGTCAAGGATTAACAAGTAAAGCATCATTAGAAGCTTTGAATCTACAACCAAGCACTAAAAATGAAATCAATCGCACGCTCATTATCGGTCTTGCACTGACCGAAACCGCTGCTATTTTATGTTTTATCGCAGCGATGAAATTACTCTTTGGTGGTCCTTTTTTAGAATTGCCTCACGCTTCGTTTATACATTACAGTGAATTAGGCATTTTTTTAGCTTTAGGAATCAATGGTTTTGTCGCAGGTCTTGCTTCTTCGTATCCCGCAAAACATGCATGCTTAGCGGTTGCTCAACAACCTTTCTTTACGAATAAAATTCAACTATTAATGGTTATCACACAGTCATTAATGCAAACACCCGTTATCTTTGGATTTATCATCGCCCTTTTAATTCAAGGACAGCTTTTGTATATCACCACCAACGCTGATTCATTGCGACTTATTGCGAGTGGTCTTGCAATCGGACTTGGTAGCATTGGACCAACGCTCGGGCTTGCATTTTTAGCACAACAAAGTTGTCAAAGTATTGGACAGCATAGAACTGCGTATGCAAAAATTTTATACTTCACCATTGGCAGCGCGGCATTAATTGAATCTGCTATTATTTTTTGTTTTATTATTGCATTTATGCTTTTGAATCGAACCATTCCACTCAATAGTTCTTTAGATCACGGACTCATTTATATTTTTGCTGCAATTGCAATGGCTCTGGGCAATCTAGGTGTCGGTATCAGCTCAGGAACACTCTCTGCAAAAAGTTGTAAAATTTTTGCGCAAAAACCTGAATTATATGGCCTGATTGCCAAAACAAGTTATTTCAGCCAAGTATTTATAGAAACCTGCAGTATTTATACTTTTATTATTTCTTTAGGCCTTATTTTTTTATAAAAAAAGAAAGATACGATGAAAAAAAACACTATTCCAGTTGTTTTTATCATAACCAAACTCGAACTTGGAGGCGCTCAAAAAGTATGTCTTGCTTTATTTTCTGAACTTAAAAAAAATAACATCGATACCTGGCTTATATCTGGAACAGAAGGACCTCTTGTCAAACAAGTTTTACATAATAAACAGGCAATTTTTATTCCTGAACTTAAAAGAGAATGCTCATTCTTTGGCATCAAAAATGATATCAAAGCTATCTTTACACTTTATAAAACATTAAAAACATTACAGAAAAAATATAATACCCGTGATCTTATTATTCATACGCACAGCACTAAAGCTGGCTACCTTGGTCGATGGGCTGCTTTTTTTGCTCGCATTACGCATCGCATTCATACCGTGCATGGTTTTGGATTTCATCCCTATCAATCACGCTTAGGATATGCTTTTGCCTATGTTTTAGAATTTTTAACAAGCTGGATCACGTCATCGTATATTTGCGTTTCTAAACAAGATCAAAAAATAGGGACTCGTTTATTGCCTGGATTTTCTAAAAAAAATATTTTGATTCGTGCTGCTGTGCAGGATAAAGCTTTTAATAATCAACAGACTACTTTACGCAAAAAAAATACTGATCACTTTATTTTTGGCACCGTTTCTTGTTTTAAAAAACAAAAAAATCTTTTTGATGTACTAGAAGCTTTTTTAGTAGTGCATCAAAAACATTCGCATGCTCGCTTAGAAATTATTGGCGATGGATTATTAAAACCAAACATCATTGCATGGATTCATCAACATAATCTTAACGATTACATTACGCTGCACGGCTGGGTTCATAATGTTGCACCCTTGATGCAGCACTGGAACGTTTTTGTAATGTCATCATTATGGGAAGGCTTGCCGTGCGCTGCGGTAGAAGCCCGTTTTTTAAAACTTCCTGTTTTGGCATATAATGTTGGCGGCCTTTCTGAACTCATTCAGTCACATAAAAATGGATTTTTATATGAACCGTGTAACATTCTTGACTTGCGTAATGGCATGATTTCTTTGCTTACTGACAAAGTTTTATACAAAAAACTTAAAGAACATACTGAAGATCTTTCTTCATTTACTATTAATGCTATGCTTGTACAACATAATCTTTTATATCGATCAATGATAAAAAAATAAAAAGTAAGGATATTGCTATGAAAATTAAAACTGTTCTTGGATCCATTGGAAATACTCCAGTCGTACAGCTTCCTTTTGCGTCTCCAGCAACATTACTTGCAAAACTTGAATATCTCAATCCAGGAGGCAGCATAAAAGATCGATCTGCTTTGTATATGATTGAGCAAGCTGAAAAACATGGTCTTTTAAAACCAGGCGGAACGATCATTGATGCATCTTCTGGCAATCATGGCATATCACTTGCACTTATAGGTGCTGCAAAAGGTTATAAAGTTATCATCACTGTTTCTCAAAAATGCAGCAAGGAAAAGTATTTAACACTCAAAGCATACGGCGCTGAAGTTATTGTATGCCCTCCGACAGAATTCATAGAACATCCTGACAGTTATCATTCAGTTGCAAAAGAACTCGTAAAAGCAACGCCAAATTCATATATGCCAAATCAATATTTTAATACCGAAAACGCAGATGGCCATTATCATCTTCTAGGACCAGAATTATGGGAACAGACCGAAGGCAAAATCACTCATTTTTTTGCAGGAGCTGGAACTGGCGGTACTGCAAGTGGCGCCGGTCGTTATTTAAAAGAAAAAAATCCTGCCATCAAAGTCTACGGAATCGATGCTGCGACTTCTTTTCGCGCAACTAAGGGTAATCCTAAACCTTATAAAATCGAAGGTCTAGGAATTGATTTTGATTCGAATGTCATAGATTATTCAGTGATTGATGAGATACTCGAAGTTACTGATGACAGTGCTTTGAACATGCTTAAAGTTCTTGCGCATGAACATGGATTGCTTGCAGGACCAACGAGTGGCGCTGTTGCCGCTGCAATAGCCTCACAATTGCCAAACTTTAAAGCTGGTGATCTTGTTGTTGGCATTTTTGGCGATTCAGGAAGAGCTTATTTAAGTAAAAATTTTTATTGCCAAAACGAAGATATCTTACAGCTTTCTCCTCGCATATTCGATAAAAACAGAATGCATATTTCGTAAAATATTTTATTTTTCTTTACTTCTTTTGTTAAAATATTCTATTATAAAATAAGACAGATAAAAGGAGTCAAGAATGAAGAATTTTAAATATATATACATAATCGGCTTAGTCTTAGTATGGCAAACTAGTAACGCTGGAGATCTTGAAGCTTGCGAGCAAAAACTTGCACAATTAGAAGCAACCAATACAGCTTTACTTTTAAATGCTGAAGAACAAATCACTCAACAAAGTGATGCTTTACAAAAAGCTCAAGAAACAATACAAAATTTACGCAAAGAAATAACAAGAAACCAAGAATTGGATAAAACTCAAACTTTAACCGTTGAAATAGAAGCACTTAAAGAAGAACTTGCAATAGCAAATGAGCGTAATGAATTATTACGCAAAAACATCAACAGATTAGAACAAAGTTATCAATCAAAAACATCAACAGAAGAAACAACAGAACAAGAAACTGATAGCGATTCAAAAGAAGTTGTAAGATTACAGCAAGTTATACGTGACTTAGAAACAAAATTAGAAACAGTCATAAGTGCTTCTGGAGAAACAGCAAGCCTTCAAAGAACAATTTTAGATTTAACGCGACAATTAGAAGAAGTTACCGCAGAGCGTAATAGATTACTAATCGATGAGGCCGATAGACCTAATCCAAAAACAATTGGCATACAAGTGTCTCTTGATACAGATGCAGATGCAGATCCTGAAATTACTAAACTGATGAGCACATTAGAAGACGATTTAGCCGAATCCAGTCGTCCAGGAAGTAGTCTTGCTGATGAATTAGTGCAATACTCATGCATTCAAGAATTAAAACAAAAAAACCTACTTATTAAAAAATTAAAATTATTATTAAAGAATACAAATCAAAAATTTTTAGAATTACTAAAAAAATCTGGCCTAAACGAGAATAAATTGGAAATGGCAGAAAGACGCATACAAGATTTAGAAGAACGCTTAATTAAATTAACAAAATCTGATTTTTCTGATTTTGGAATATTTCCAGGATTAGATTTTTTATTTGAAAAAACTCCTGCAACCACACCTCAACTAAATACCAAAAAAATTTCATTAGCATTACCTGCTGAAGAAGCTTTAACGCCTACTCAACAAACTTTAATAGTTACTGAACCTCAAACAACAGATATCCAAAAAAATTCATTAGAACCTACTAAAAAGCTCTCCTACGAAGAAGTCGACTAAAAAACATCTCAGAAAGAGTTTTCCCCCATCTAACAGAACGTCAGATAGGGGAAATGGAGGTTATCTAAATTTAACAAAACCAAGGTGATTTAAACTAAAACATGTTTAAAACTGTATCCTATGCAAAAAGAAAAATCAAATTTTCTTTAATGCTGCATCTTGCCGTGCGCCTCATGAACGACCTTTTTATAAATCTCTTTATAGCCATGTATCATCGTTTCCACAGGAAAAAGTTTTTGTACCGTAGCCTGCGCCTGCAAGCCTAAACGCTTTCTTAAATCTACGTTTTGAGCCAAAGAATCAATTGCCTGTGCGAGTAATTCTGGATCGCCCGATTGCACCAAAAGTCCGTTCACATCATGTTCAACAACATCATGCTTAAGCGTATCGCACGTAATAATGCAAGGCAGCCCAAAGCTCATTGCTTCTAAAAGTGCTATAGAAAGTCCTTCTTTAAATGAGGTCATCACAAAACAATCAAAGAGCTGATAATACCGATACGCAGGCTTGCCGATCACAAATTGAACATGTTTTTCTATTCCTAAATCGTAAGCTCGTTGGCGCAAAAAAGATTCTTGGGAACCTTGACCAATCAGCATAAGACGCTCTTTTTGATACTTATCATACAAAACTGCAAAGGCTGTTAATAAAAAAGAATAATTTTTTACCGGTTCAAATCGTCCGACCGTTCCTATTAAAAATTGATCCTGGTCTAGGCCTAATTCATAACGCGTTATATGCTCTGCTGAAGCTTTTTTTTGTAATTCAAAAACATCAATTCCATTTGGAATCACGCAAATAGTATGCTTTAAAAACCAAGGAGCGTGCGTAAAAGCTGATTCTTTAACACCATCAGAAACCGCAACAATTGGTCCCGTAGATTGTGGCAAAATTTTATCAAGGCATGCACGTAAAAATCCATTCTGATCCTGATTATTATGCAAAACTTGCACCAACGGTAACGCATATTTCCACGCAACATACCGTCCTAATGCATTTGCAGCCCAAAGCATTGTGTGCAAACAATCAGGTTTTAAAAGCTTAATCAAAGAAAAAAAACGATATAAAAAAAGAGGATCATACGGACATAATGCACCTTTGATCTGATGCATTTCGATGCCTAATGTTTTTATCATTTCAACGTAAGGACCTTCACGAAAATAAATAATTTTATGCTCAAAAAGATGCTCAGGCAATCGCTGCAAAAGCTGATAGAGTACTGCTTGCGCTCCGCCAACTTCTAAATTAGAGATACAATGAACAAGGACAATTTTTTTCATAACGCATAGGTCCTTTTTTTAAAAAAATCATACTGATTTCTGGCAAATAGAGTATACTCAAACTGTTTACTGTGTCATCAACCATAACCATACTTATAAAAATTATGAAATTAAAAAACAATACTCAAAATGGCCTTTTAATAAGCGTTGAAGGAATAGATGGTTCTGGCAAATCTCTTTTTACTGAATTACTGTGCAATGCATTAAAAGCTTTAAAATTTCCTGTGATTGCAACTCGAGAACCGGGCGGCACAGACTATGCTGAAAAGATTAAACAGCTTATTTTTTCAGCAACAAACACCGCTTGCCCAAAAACTGAATATCTTTTATTTGCAGCAAGCAGAGCTGAACATTTTGAAAAACTTATCTTGCCAGCACTACAAAACAATATGATTGTTCTTTCCGATCGCATGGCAGACTCTTCGCTCGTGTATCAAGGATATATGAAAGGCCTTTCGTTAGATCTAATCACTACTATCAATGCTTGGGCGATGGATAATCACGATCCTGCTGTTGTTTTTTATCTCAAACTTTCTCCAGAGACCGCTTACAGAAGAATTTTACAACGCAAAAGACCATTAACCTCATTTGAAGATAGTAAAGAAATACTCGAAAAAGCATATCAAGGATTCGAAACATTAATCGCACCAAAAAAAAATGTTATTACGCTTAACGCTGAACAAGATCCCGAAACATTAGTTCAAAACGCACTTGAAAAACTTTCACCATTTTTAGCGACCGTAAAACAACTATGAATCTTTTTCAATCAACTATCATTTCTGGACCAACAAATTCACTAGAACAAGCTTGTTTTGCTACACTTAAAAAAGTTTTATGTTCTAAAAAAAATTGTGTTTCGTGTGTCAATTGCGACATGATTCAGAGCAAAAAACATCATCATATGCTTTGGATTAATCCTGAAAAAAAATACACGCTCGAAACACTTGAACCTATTTTTTTAAAAATAGCATTTGCACTTTCAGAGCATGAATCCTTCTTTTTTATTTTTGACAAAGCTGATCTTTTAACTGCAGCATGCGCAAATACGTTACTAAAAATAGTAGAAGAGCCGCCGCGCGGTTATTATTTTATATTTTTAACACAGCAAGCACAATCAGTCCTTCCTACCATTCGCTCTCGTAGTCACATTCTTTACACACAAGCAACAACAAACAACTCACTCTCCCCCTTTTTGCAACACTTTACTGATGCACCTTCGTCACCTGCATCTTTTTTAAAAGATCTTCAATCTTTTAATCTCGATGATCACGAAATACCAGAAGCTCTTGATAAGCTTTTTATGTATTGGTCTGATGCGTACACAAAAACACTGACAAATAACCATGCAAACACTAGAGCTCGTTCTATGATTGATCTTATAAAAAAATACATCGAATTTCCTCCGATGCCTGGAAGTTCTAAAATTTTTTGGCGTAATCTGTATCTTTTAAAAGATACTATTTACAAGGAATCTCATGGAACACCTTAAACATTTACTTTCCAAAACATTTCAATCAACGTGGAAAATAAAATTATTAACTGACTGGCCCGATATCATGGGATCGTTAGCATCACAAGTTTCTATTGAACGTATTTACGAAAACGAACTTATTCTTGGCGTAACGAGCGCCTGCTGGTTGCAAGAACTCTATAGCCTTTCGCCCTTGCTTATTAAAACAATTAACGAGCGGCTCGAAATTCCTCGCATCAAAACATTACGATTTAAGCAGTGCACCAAAGAAGAAAAACCAACAGTCTTGCAAACTTATGATTCAGAGCCAATTGTGACAAAAAAATATATACTTAAACAGCATGAAACAAGAGCGTTAAACCAAATAGAAGAAGAAGGGCTCAAAAATGCTTTGCATGACTTTTTACAACGCTGCCAACATAAAATAAGGGATTAATATAATTTTTTTACTAACACCCTTATTTTATTTCTAATTTTTTAAGCTGAAAGTTTTAAGATAAATTCGCTAAATAGTCTCGATACAATAATTTTATACGCTTAATTCTTTTGTCTGCATGTTCAGCGTCCATATTTTCTAAATGAGGGCCATAGAAAGAAACGGTTTTGCACCAAGCATTTTCTTTTGGCGTAAGATCAGCTTCTGTAAGCAGTCTTTCTGTAGGTCCATTATTCTTTTCCTGCTAAAAAATTTTTATACGATACTTTATGTTGTTTTATCAAGCTACTTAGAGTTTCAGGCTCCATTGATAGAAAAAGCTCTTTTAGAGTTCTTGATGAATTACCAGTTGTTCTGGCTACAAAGGCCAATTCTTCTCGCGTAAAATCATCGACTGTTAATAATCTCTCTGGTCTTTGCGGTGCAGGTAGAACTTGCGCTACTGGTGTTAACATAACAAGTGATACACTAAAAATATCGCCAGATCGATCTGCAAATCTTCCAAAATCCACTTCTTCTCTGCGTACCACATTAACTACTATCGTCTTACTTGGTGCAGCTGCTGCGGCTGCGGCTTCTCTCTCTGCGCCATACACACAAAATTGAACTGAGACCAAAATACTCATCAAAATTATTATTTTATTTTTTTTCATATTTTTATTCCTAATTTTTATTTAATTATTAATATTTTTATAATTCTGCAATCGCTACTGTTAAAATTACAAGTTAATTTTCTGTTGCAAAATATTTTAACTTTACGATTTTTCAATCTATATTATACATTAAATATAATCAATTTAAACATTGTCAGATAAATAGCATTAATTATATTTATGTTAAACTGAAAGTTCTAGAACCTATGCATAAAAATCATACAAACACATCACCACATTTTGTCTGTGTTGCTGCAAAATCTGGCGGGCATATTTTACCCTGTTTAACGTTTGCGCGAACGCATTATCACAAAAATCCTCGTATTTCTTTTATGTCTAGCACTACTGCTTTAGATAAAAAAATCGTATCTGAATTGCCTGATATTTCTAATACCATTTTTCTAAACTTAATGGACGTTCCTTATAAAAAATGGTGGAAATTCCCTTTATTTTTTTTCTCTTTTATTGCAAGTTTTTTTACTTCTTTTTTGTACCTAAAAAAAAACAAGCCTGAACGTATCGTAAGTACTGGAGGGCTTATTGCTTTACCAATTTGTATGGCAGCACGATGTTTAGGCATTCCTTTTGACATCATAGAACTTAACGTTGTGCCAGGAAAAGCAACCCATGCTATAAGTCGATGGTCAGATAATCTGTTTGTATGCTTTGCACAAGCGCAATATTATTTTAAAAAAACATCTATCGTGGTCCCTTATCCATTACGATTTACCGACACAAATTGTAAAATCACCAAAAAAGATTTTATGCAAAAATATAAGCTTAATGAGAACAAAAAAAATCTTTTTATTCTTGGCGGATCTCAAGGTTCAGAATTTTTAAACACTTTTATAAAAACCTTACCAATTTCGCTCTTAGAATCTTTTAATATTATCCATCAAACTGGTTTTGCAGCTGTTGAATCGTGCGCAACATTTTATAAAACTGCAGGTATTAATCATTATGTTTTTGCCTATCAAAATGATCTAACGTCTTTTTATACCTATGCTGATTACACTATCTGTCGTGCTGGAGCTGGAACACTTTTTGAACTTTTATTTTTCAAAAAACAAGCTTTGATTATACCGTTAGAAACATCAGTCACCGATCATCAACTTGATAACGCAAAAGCTTTTCAAGAAAATCATCCTGCATATTTTACTTTTTTACGACAAAATGATCTCATTAAAAATCCAACAATTTTTATTACAAAAATACAGAAACTGGCGGAAACAAATTTGGCACCGTAAAATAACTTGACCCTGCGTAATAATAGGTAGGGTTATGCGTCATGCTGCATGGTCCGTACAAAAATAATTTTAAAAAAGCGGCGCCTTGCGGACTTAATTTAGAAAGTGCTTTTGAATCAAAATAAAGAGTAGACTGCCCCTGACCAAATTGAGCCAACAATTCAGTAGTATTACCTTGCGCTAATAAAACTAAAAATGTTGCGATGCTCTGTTTTACAGAATCAGGATTTTGCGAATATGCCTGCAGCCATTGCAAAACAGTCTGCCCTAAAATACCGCCTATCTGTTGATTGCCTTCTAATAAAGATGTTCCTGATGCTGAAAAATTTACTAATGCTGCATAACTTTCTAAAAAACTGATCATTTGCGAAACATCAAGATACGGTGATTGCGTAGAATAGCCGTATGGCCCTGCACCTTGACCGTACGGAAAAAAAATATCACTGGCCATGATGTAACCAGACACATTTGTTTGCGCATCAGATAAAAGATCTACAGAATCAGGCAATACTGTTCCTATTAATGCTGCTTTTTGCGCCGTTGTTAACGTATTGATCGTTACTGTTGCGGATAATGGCGTTGCAGAAAGAGGTGGATACATAAGCAATGGCGCTCCAGGAATAAATGGTTGTTCTTGCTCTGCAAAGATTGTTTGACTTGACAACAATCCCATCACAGAAAGTTTTCCGGTCACTAAATTTGTTAAAAATGTCCTTGCTCTTTGTTGATCAGTTGAATTTGATTGTTCAGGAACAGAGAGTCTTACTACATAAAATCTTCCTGCCACTGCATTATTTTTAAAACTTTGTTGCGAAGGACGAATAACAAAACAGGAAGCACATTGACCAATCGGTATTTGACCGCAAGGATTTTGTACAACCTGTTTCTGCGCTTGCGACCATCCATACCCTGCGTAAACATACCATAAAGACTCTCCATATCGATCATACGGAAAAAAAGTTGCCGTTAAATTTGGCAACTCTTCTATCAACGGAAAAGAATTTGCAGCATTTTGATAATATATCTGACACTCAACAGGCGAAATATCACGCAGCACATCTATCGACGTTGGCTGATCAGACATTCCAGGTCCCATTCCTGTTTCAAAAGCTTTAACACCATTAAAAACATAATTATAAGTCGAAGGTTGCGAAGGTTTTACAGCAGGCGTTTGTGACGTTGCAGAAGGCGCTGCAGAAGTAGTCGTAATTTGCGAAATACCATAACTTTCAATCGGAATACTCGTGCCATTTGCAAAGAGAATAGTTGATGGCCGCATGCTGCAATCTGAAGGTGGTGTAAGATAATTAAAAGATTGCGGGTCAACATCAGGAATCGTCATAGTCAATGTTCCTCTTGGCGTCGATGACGTAATAAAGCTATAGGTAATCGTTGTTGGTTCATTTGTTTTATTTTGAATCCTGCCAGAAAAGCCTGCCGATGTTGTATACCCGCCTCCTAAAGGTTCTACTGCTGGATCTGCCGTATCTTTATCATTGTATGCATGATAATAATAAACCGTGTCGTCATTTCTTTGGCCAAGCACATAATGATCTTCGGAAAAATTTAATCCATCCCCCGATACTTCGATAGAAAAATATAACTTTTCTTGATTAAAAATATTTTGCGAATCTTGTCCCGGATTCAATTGCGCAGTATCACCAGTTCCTGCATTCCAACGAGCACCCATGATACTTTTTGCTTTTTTAATAGCAACAGAAACAGGAATTGTAGAACCATTAAAAACTTGGAAACTGTAATAATATCCAGCAGGAACCGCTCCAATCATTCCTTGAGCCATTGATTTTACACCGCTGACAAAACCTGATCCAAAGCCAGAAAAACCACTTCCGATAGAGCTCCAACTTGTATCTGCAGACATATACTGGAAGCAAGCAAAAACAATACATCCTATTATTTTTTTCATGTTTTTTACTTTCTCAAATTTTTTAAAAATTATAATGTTGAGAAATACTTGATCAAGTTCAAAAATGTCAATCATTTATCATTTATGCTTTAGGGTATAGATTTTTTTGCTATAAAATGTATAGTTAATGTTTATTATGATCACTATTTTTGAGGGAATAAATGAAAAAAATTAATGTACATATAATCGCAATGAGTGCACTTTTAGTAATAAATAGTAACATGTTTGGTGCAAGTGATGCATATGTAGCATTACTTAAAGAACAATATCTAGCAGAACAAATTTCTTTACAAGAAAAAATAAATGCTGCAAATACAACAACTGGTACTAAATGGGCACAAGATGCAACAAGTGGAGAATGGAAACTCATTCCTCAAAGCCATATTGGTTATACAAAAGATGAATATGGTTTTCATCAGCCATATTTCCTATCTCACAGTTCTACTGAAGGATAATTTATGAATAGAATAATTGCACTCAGTGCACTTTTAATAATCAGTGGTAACGTATTTAGCGCAAGTCCAGATGAACAAAAAAGACATGAATATTGGGCAAGGATAATGGCAGAGAGAGGGAGACCGAGAAATTACAATATAATAAATTGCATAGATCGCAGGACTGGGCAATGGGTACAAGTAACCAGTAAAAGCAAAGTTGAATATGTTCGCGATGAAAAAACTAATCTATTTGTTGCCTATCTCAAACGATCATAGTCTATACATCATACATCTATCCATTATGCATTAAAAAGTAGTGGATAGATTTCCTTTCCATCTTGTTTTTCCTGAACAATTTGTCCAGTTTTCCAGTCGACAAGTGCTTTTTTTAATGACTTATCTTCGCCGATCGTCGTCCTGAGGCGCGATCCAAGCGCCGTGAGGATCCAGGCTTATAAAACATATTCTTGAAATTCATCTATTTTGTTTGTAGCGCATTAATTTTTCT
>JACCDG010572171.1_pt1 | contig 22782 bp, 27 predicted proteins | sample 7442471 | NCBI WGS metagenome assembly JACCDG01 (sample SAMN15323444, study PRJNA562643) | freshwater metagenome | isolation source: river surface water | place: USA:Blue River Watershed | collected 2017-08-17 | reverse complement strand
TAAATCGGTTACGCATACGCAGACGGTTACGGTCTACTCGAGACCGCATTCTTCGATGCGGGAAATCTAAAGGGCTGTTGCTCCGCACAGAGAATTCAAATTTTTTCTTTTATGCAACAAGGCCATTTCTTCAATGTCCTCCTTCCTAGACAACTAGCTCAGATAGACGGAGATTCTAAACTCCTTATGGAACACCATGCCTCATTCAATATTATTAAAGACCAAACCATCATTAACTTTATTAAAAAATACTATCCAGCTGAATATTTGGAAATCTGGAAAATTAATTAACTAACCTTAAAATAAATCTTTTTTAGACGAACTTTTTTTTCTAAAACTATAATGGGCCCGTTAACCTAGACAAATGAATACACTTTATCAAAATTTTTTAAACAAAATTGCATGGCCATTTTCAATTTCGCTAACTATCTCAGAGGTTTCTAATATGGCAAAAAAGGCTTTCAGTTTAGGCTGTTTACCATTAATCATAGTAAATAAGTTTGAAAGTAAAACATATCCACCTTTTTTTACTTTTGGCAAATATAATTCTATATCTTACAAAGATCCTACTTCAGAATAATCACCGTCTAAATGGATAAAATCAATCTCATCAGGGATTTCTAATGATGCCACTTCTGAAGAAAGCGCAACTTCTTGCACAAATTTTGTCACCTGCCAAAATTTCATAAGCGCAACAAAGGAGTCATGAACTGCATTCATATCTACCGATCTCCACCAATTTTTATTAGGATCCTTTTCATCTAAATTCTTCACAGTCACAGCATTGGACCATCCATCAATTGCGTAAACTTTACCCTGAGCATGATAAGCAAGAACCGCTGCAACTGGTAATATAGAAGAGCCGGTAAATGCTCCTATCTCTACACAAATTTTTGGCTTTTCAATTAAAATAAGATCCATTAAAAGATTTATTTTTTCATTCGAACACCAACTTCCTTTCAATGCTATTGTTATATTCTCTTTTAAGTGAAGGAAATTTGTATTTTCTAGAAAGGAAATATCCGCATTTTCCCAAATTGCTTTAGGTTCCCAGTCAGCAAAATTCAAACTAAGATACAATAATGGAGCAAGGCCCAAACAAGCAGCTAATTTTTTAATAATAAACACACTAAATTCCTTTGTTTATAATTTCTGGAATAGGATACGGATCATATATTCTTGTGGGAGATGGAGGCTTTGCATCAGGACAGTTGGCTATAGATTGTATTCGCTATGCAGTTACCTTGGTAACGCGTTTAAAAATGAATGCGGCCTTGTTTGATTTTTCTCCTGATAAAGTTCCTGGAATGAGAGGAAGGCCGCCTAAAAAAGGGCATAGATTATTTAACTTTAAGCAGATGCTCTCAATAAAAGAGCTAATTTAGAAAGAAGTTGAAGTGATTGCATATGGTGGAGAAAAGCGAAAAGTAAGATATGTTTCCAATACTTCTATGTGGGGAGCTGATGGATCAACACCTATTCCCATTCGGTGGGTGCTAATCACTGATCCTACAGGCAAGCTTGATCCTATGCCTCTTATGAGCACAGATCCAACACTATCCCCAGAGAGAATCATAGAATTGTGCATTGCTCGTTGGAATTTAGAGGTCACATTTGAGGAGACCCGTGAGCATCTTGGTGTAGAAACTCAGAGACAGTGGTCGGATAAGGCTATTCTAAGAACAACTCCGGTGTTAATGGGCTTGTATAGCTTAGTCTGTTTGATGGCAGTTCGGCTAGGTCAACATCAACTTTTGCATATGAGCACCACAGCATGGTATGAAAAAAAGCATATCACATTCTCTGATATGCTAAAGGCCGTCCGCGTGGAGATTTGGAAGAAACATCTATTTTCGGGAATGCCAAAAACAACCCCTTCCGAGGAAAATATTACGCCAAAAATGCATGAATTCGCTGCAAAAATTGTTAAACGATTGCTTCAGGCTGCATAACTTGTTTTAGAATAGGACTTAAAATCAAAAAAATTTGCACAAGATTTGAATGACGCGGCGAAGCCACGTCTATTCAAATCTTGTACAAAGTCGAGGAAAACCTATAATTGTAAATGCTTTGCAATTATCATTTTAAAAATTCTTTACTTTTCCAAATTTCTAAATACCTATCAGGGTAATATTTTTTAATAAAATTTAGAATTGTATAATCTTTAGTAATATTGAAAGACTTATAATGTTCAAGAATAAGGTTTGGATTTGAATCCCTAGGTAGACGGTAGTTAAAAAAATAGGCTTCATCACGATGCGCATAGTGATTTATTCGAATATAATGATCATGAGTTTTACCGTCAGTATGTAAATCGCACCCATAAAATGTTAATGTTGATGTTGCATCGCCATTTAGGTAATCAAACCCTGGCTTAAGAAGGCAAAAATGTTGGGTATATAGCTGTGAAATTTCGGCACAATTTGGACGGATAATGCTTTTTCCAACAGCATTAGCGGGGTGGCTTCTTTGTGAACATGAAATCAGTTTAGATAACATGGGCTCCCCAAAGGGTAATGTGATATGGGATGTTCCAAAATGACGCCAGTTCATGTATACAGCGCCTGCCTTGCTAAAATGATTGTTTAAGCAATCTTTTAATGATTTGTCTTGCATAGGCAAAATGAATTCATCCTGATCTAATAGGGCTACCCATGTAGTTGAATTTAAGCCACGATTAAGACCATCAACAAATGCAGTCAATTGGCCACCAGTCCAATCGGGTTTGCCTGAAGGCCAATTGAAAACTTCTACAATTCCTGCATCGAGGTAGTCTTTTAAAGCTTCTCTCCAATCATCTGTGCTCGCATCATCATAGAGCCAAAAATGGTCAACCCCAATCATATGGTGATAGGCAACCCATTCTTTAATATAGGGAGCACAATTGCGAAACATTGATACAATCGCAATTTCATATGCAAAAATAGCTTGTGAACTTAAGAGTATGAAAAAAAATAGAAAATATTTACACATGAATCTAATTCCTAGTTTATATTAGTTTGGGGAAAGATAAAAGACTGGTTGATAAGCATAATTACCAAATGCACCCTTGAACTCAGCTGTTGTAAATCCGAAAGTTTCTATAACTGTCCATCCGCTGAGTAATAATGGTAATCTGATTGGGCCGTAAACTCTATGACAATTCCAAGTTAAAACATCTTGGCCGATAGGTGTTGATAAGATCATTCTTCCATTGGGTTTTAATAATACTTCTTTTGCAAGCGTCATAAATTCAAGATCCCCTGATGGGTTTAAGGGATCGCCATATCTTCCAAGACCATCGTGTTCTATACTTGAAATTGTAAGCACAATATCAAATTTTTTTGGTTTGTTTTTATATTCATTCATAGTCAAAATTGTAAGACGGGGATCATCAGTAATGATAGCATCATATTCTATAGTTGTAGGAATTCCCCCAAATGCAATTACTACGCTTTCATACCATGGTGAGGCGGATCCAATAATAGCAACTTCTTTTCCTTTAATAGGAAACGCATCTAGAGCTTCATATAACCACTTATCTGTCTGACCATAATATTCTGTTTCTCTTCGACCAATAATCTCAAGTCGGACATCAATATCAGTTATAGAATAAAATAGAGGCTCCTCGTTAGGATAACTATCATCTTGATATGAATCAATAACAGGAATTTGTCCGTTTAGAGTGTATTGATCATAGAGATGCTTTGGAATCTCTCTAACAGCTTCTGCAAATAACAATGACTGAAATGATAGAATAAACAAAGTTATATATTTCCTTTTTTTAGCTCCTAATAAATTTATATTTTAAACTATAATTTTCTTAATAGCACAGCGTTTCCATTCTCAATTCGACGAATTACTTCGCAGTCTTTGAATAGTAAGGCAAAAGCTTTTTGCTTGGAATATTTTTTGTTGGATAGCATATGTAAATTTGAAATCAGAATATAGCCATTCTGTTTAACTTTAGGAAAATAGAGAAGAACATCTTCTAGCGAGCCATTTTCTGAATAATCACCATCCAAATGTAGAAAATCAATATTATCAATTTCATTGGCAGCTATTTGTGATGAGTTGTGGATAATTTTACAAAAAGATTGTAACTCCCATGAGTTCACCATTTGTTCAAAGGATTTTTTTATTTCAGCCATATTTATGCTTGACCACCACGATTTATTCGGATCATTATCTTCCATATTTTTTGTCATTTCTTGATTTGACCATGCGTCAATTGCAAACACTACCCCATAATTTAGGTATTTAAGAGTAGCAGCAACAGGCAGTATAGATGAGCCGGAAAAAACGCCGATTTCAACGCAAATTTCCGGTTGGTTGAATAAAATTAAGTCCATTAGTAAATTTGTTTTTTCTTGAGAACACCAGCTGTCTTTTAAGTAATTAACAATATCTTTTTTTAAATCATTGAATGGCTTCTCTGATGGCGAGAAGTTGTTTTTGTTTAGTTGTTCGCTTTGAACTATCGCTACTAATACATCTCCGGGTTTGTATCCATCCTCATAAATAAATTCGTAATTGGGGTTGATAGATCTAATTTTTTCCAAGACATCCTCTAAAGTAATAAAGTCCATTTCTTTTGTTCCAAACTGTCTTATATCATCAATAAGGATGGTATGAGTTTTGATTGGATGATGTGAAATATGATTTAGCTCTGCTAAAAGGGGGGTATTAGAGGAACCTTTTGCCGTATCTGAACCGGAATAATGACCATCTAGCCAAAAAGTCGCAGGAGCATCAATTTCTTTTAGAACAATTGGCAGCATATCAGTAGAATCGCCCAGTAGGGATTTTACAAAAGGATAAAACGCAAACCGTAATAGGTTATTTTCATAAAAAGATTCTTTTAATTCTATAGAATAGATGATTTTAAAACCTGCATTTATTGCCATTTGGATGCCGTCACCAACAAAACTTCCACTTTCTATAAAGTATTTGTTAGGATATTTTACAAAAATGGTTTCTGTTGTGGAGGCTTCTAGTAGTTGAGTGATTAATAGACTAGTGACAAATGTAGGTATAAATTTTAAATTGAATAATAGCATTGGTTTCTCCGATTTTAAAAGAATAGTAATAATATATGAGAAAATGAATTAAAAGGAAAATATATTAAAAAATATCTTGCGCCTAAAAATTATTTTAAATTAACAGAACATAATTTAAATCAGATACCCCCTTTTTTCAAGAGGTATCTGGATAGTTACGTTACAGCTTATTAATAGTTTGACCGCCTGGAGAGTCTGGATTGTATGCGCAATAATTTGTAAGATTATAATTTTCTAAGCGAGAATCCCATTTATTAACATCAATTTTCTTTAATCCTTCGAATCTACATATCTTATAACCATAGGCTCTCAAAAAATAAAAGACCTCTTCTAGTGTTGTCTTGGCATCTAAAAAGCAACCACCATATTCAAATTGAATAACATCAATAGATTTAGATGAGAGAAGGCTTGATGCCCCATGTAAAATATCTAATTCTGCGCCTTCTGTATCAATTTTCAGAAGATCAATATGATTAATTCCATTCTGTGAACAAAAAGCGTCTAAGGTTATAGTTGGAACTTCTTCTACAAGCTTTGGATCATGACAACCTGGTCTAAAATGATAGCCAGCTAATGGAGAACCAGAATTATAAAGAACGAGATTTCCGATACGATCACTTAATGCTAAGCGATTTATTGATATGTTATCGTTGTTCTTATATTTTTCATTAAGACACCCAATAAGGTAATTGGAGGGTTCAAAGAGAAAAAGTGTTGAATTTGGATTATATTCTAAAGTAATGTCCGTCCATTCACCGCCATGGGCTCCGATATCAAATACAACTTGAAATTCTTTGGTAGCTAATTCAATTAATTTTCTTTCATCTAAGTCAACTGCTTGTAATGAGCATGTTGAAAGTCCTAAAAAAAATAAAATTATGTTTTTTTTCATGGTATCTCCAATTTAAAGATTTATAAAACGAAATTTCTAGAAATGTTATAATGAACTTAAGTGTCTTTTTTCTTGCAGTCCTTTAGCTTCTATTTTGATCCAATTATCAGGACCACCGATATCTGAATAGCCGCTAAACCACTGTTCGGGTCTTACGACAATTTTATTGGGGTTTTTATTGAGCCAGGCACTCCACCAGCTGAAGGTGGAATTGCAGATAATATTATGCTTGCATAGAGATTGAAGGTAGAAGTCAATATAGTAGGGCTCTTTTTCTATAAAGAGTACATTTTTTCCTTCAGTTGGTATTTGCTCTTTGGCGAAAGATAGATTATCGCTTGTTACGATAAAAAGGGCTTCAGAGGGAAAAAGTGCCATTGCTTTTTCAAAATACTCTCTTTCGTATTGAATAAAGCTATCTTCGTCAGGTTTTTCTCTTTGATAGTATCGCAAATGAACGCTTACAGAGATTGGGTGATTTAAAATTGAGGAATATTTTTTTTGGATATATTTTAAATCTTTTGGGTGAGGGGCAAATAATTCGAGGAGCTTATCACGGTGGTGAGCAAAATATTGCTCATTTTGGAGATAGCCGGAGATTTTCATATTCGGGTGATATGGAATTTGTTCATAACCAAAGGGGGAATGTCCCCACTCATACTCAATTGGTTTTGAAGGGAAGGTAGTTTTGCACCGAAAGAAGAAATGACGATAATCATTAGAGACAGGTGAGAGATCGGGAAAATAGGCTTCTGCAGCATTATCCCACGCAAGGGCACTTGCCGCAGCTATTTCAAACATCTGATTGCCAATCTGGCCTAAGAGGGAACCGATAACAAAGGGTTTTTCTTCTTCAGCATTTAATAAAACTAGTAAGACTGTAAATAGAGAAAGTATTTTTTTAATCATGATATCTCTTATGTTTTTCATTGAAACTCTTTAGGCTCATACAGCGATCACCTTTCAAAAATTGGTTTTTCCACTGCTCGGTATCGCTGCCTTTAAATTTACCTCGGTATATTGGATTTCCAAGTGATGAATTATTATAGTAATGCATGGCGAACAAATATAGCGTCGCCTTGTAATCCTTCCCTATACCAGTGAGCAATCATCACAAATCCTATTGATTCTAAAAATAATTTTAAATCATTATATTGTGCATTCCCTTCCCTAAATTTATAAAAATTAGTTTCAGTGTACTCGACTTTGTACAATTTTATCTATCGATTTCAATAAAATTTTGGTGCAGAGAGTATTGCATTTTTTGGGAACATACCTTTTACCGGTAGACCAAAAAATTGCAGAAATCGATCAGAAAATTGTACAAAGTCGAGATTAATACTTGAAATATAAGATTCCGAAACATCCACCCCCAAAACGTTATATCCAGCTCTTTCCAAACAGAGTGCAAAGGAAAGACCCAATCTTCCAATACCAATAACAGTCACATTTTTTGCAGAAATCACCGTCAAAAGGAATGAAAGAATTAAGATATTTCGAAAAATATTTTTCATGACTACTGCCTTATTTTTATTCACGATAAAAAAAAATATACTAAACTTACTAATTTGTAAAACGTAATTTTAATTTAGTCATTTTATTGACAACAAACATTTGTACAACCATCTTGTTTCTTAAATTGTAAATTTATACCAACAATTATTTTTTAACTTTTATGGAGACAACTCATGAAATTAGTTTTTTTTAAAGGAGTATTTACAAGCATATTACTCTTAAATTTCACCTATATTAATGCAAATTGGGAACCTGAATCATGCTTTTCTGATAGAGACCTTTCAGACTTAAGCAATCAAGAATTTGTCGATGTAAAAGACAGAGTATCGCATGCTTTAAAAGGCAGTTGGTGCTCTCAGGAAAAAATTGATTTATTATTAGCCTTAATGCTTATCGAAAAGCCAAAAATTTGTGTAGAAATTGGCGCATTTTCTGGCTCGTCTGTCCTACCAGTAGCTGCCATGTTAACTTATTTAAACCAAGGGAAAATTTATGCTATCGATGGCTGGTCAAATAGCACAGCTATTAGAAATTTAGCTGAGAACGACCCTAATAAAGCTTGGTGGTCAACTGTAAATATGAAGGAGGTCCAGCGTTCTTTTAGGATTTTAATGAACTCATTTAAAGTGCAAAATTATGTCCAAGAAATTGCTCTAGCATCCGATGATGCTGTTTCTCTAATACCTGATGAGATTGATTTTTTACATCTTGATGGCGATTATTCAGAAATTGGATCATTAAAAGACGTAGAGCTCTATATTCCAAAAGTAAAAGAAGGCGGTTATATACTTTATTCGAATCTTTTTACTATGATCAATGGTAAGCAGCCCAAATTAAAAGCATTTTGCGCTTTACTTGAAAATTGCGAAATAGTGACAGAAATCGAAAATGACAATGCAATCTTATTTAAAAAACTTTAATTACTAACACATTATAATACTTGCGTTTAAATCTAGTTGGCTACTTATTCGCCTTAAGCATTCTAGCGAAACAACCAATTTACTTTGCTAGCGCGCTAAAGGCGAATAAATAGCCAACTGGGTTTTAACTGAATTGCCATCCTTTGTCAAATAGATCAAACGGATACGCTTTTATGCGCAATTCTGATTTTCTTAACAAATGAGCAACATTACATGTCGAGCCAAACTAACAAAAAGAGTTTCCTCATTTGCGATTAAGGAAAAAACCGAAAGATACAAAAATATATATTTCACTAATAATCTCACCTTTTATAATCATGATAGGCCACATAATCAAAGCCGTCTTCATAATCAGCTTTTCTCCCCTCTTCAGAAATGTCACCTTTGTTGTCCCATTTTAAAAATCGTAACTTTACTTGGGATGTGTGTGAGAAGGCAAAATTGAAGTAGATTTCGTATTCGGAGAGGCAGTTGTCTTCGAGTTCCCAAGGATGGAGAGTCTTGCATAGGGCTTGCCAAGCGGGGGCTTTATGGATTTTTTCAATGCGAGAAAAGAGATCGTCAAGGATGGGTTTTTGGAAGAGCATGTGATGGGAAATGCCGGAGTGCTGCGGATAGACTTTTCCTAAGTCTGGCAAAAGGCGCTTCATATGGTTGAAGTAGAGGGCGTGGTTGTCAGTGCCAGGGTTATAAAGGCCTGCGCCGCTAGAATCTAGAAATTCAACGGGATGGTAGAAGATGACATCAGCATCGACTATGAGAACGTTAGATGAAATCTTTGGAATGACATAAGGAGCGTAAAGCTTTAGAAATTGCTGATAAATCCATCCGCATTTTTTGCAAGAGTCTACAAATTCTTTTGCTTGTTTTTTGTTTTTCTTAAAAATATGGAGCCCTAAATCAAATTTAGTAAATGGATAGAGTTTTTCATCAAACCATTCAACATCTAGAGCGTAGGGCTTATTTGAGATCACAATTATACGACGTAGATTTTGCACATTATTTCTAATCCCTTCGATGCAAAGAGCAAGAGTTACTATGTCTTTTTCTGCGCAGGGAATGACTACATCAATTGGATCATTTGAAAATTTGTACTCTACCTTTTCGGAAAAAAGGGTCGTAATCATGAGGGAAAGTAAAAAAAAGCAGGATTTCATTATAGAAAGAAATTTTCTTATTTTATGTCTCAAATGTCAATCAATCTTTGTAGCAAGGAATTCAAACCCGGCCCGTTACTTATTCGCACTAAGAGCTGGCTGCAACAACTGGAATAAATTTATTTATAGAATGTGCTAGTAGCATTAAAAAGATTCGAAGTTGCGACCATCTTGACCGACTTTCAAGGGGTGTTTGTGAGAAATGCGGGCTAGGCATATTTTTTGCCAACCGGTGTTACTGCAAGCTACTTATATTATGAAGCAATTCAAGGGGGAATGGATTTAGGAATTCCGTATTTAGCTACAAATACAGATGGTGCTTACTCAGAGTTCACTACTACGGCTTTGGGATATCCAATATTAATGCAAGATTTTTCCTATAAATCAGGGTTTAAGGTGGGTCTTGGTACCGTTTGTCCAAATGATAATTGGGTACTATATGCTGAATATACATGGCTTCATGGCACAAGTCATACATTTGGAATCCCTGAAAATGCGAACACAACCGAAATTAATGGTTATTCACTCCCCCAAACGGGAATATTTCTTCCTACCAGTTTTTTTGCTGGGGGAGAGATTTCAAACGGATATGCAACCTCAATTGGATCTGACTGGAATTATAAAATCGATTTAGTAGATGCCCAGGTATCAAGACCTTAATATTTGGGAACAAACTACACGATGGAACCATTTTTCGGGCTTAGAGGTGGTTTTATAAGGCAAAATCTAGACATTAGTGCAGGTCCGCTTTCTACTCTGCTTATAGATTCAATTACATCAAGCTGGACGGGGCATTTTTTGGGAACAAAATATGATTCGATATTTGGCAGATTTAACAAATACATCTAGAGCTTGGTCAGGTTCAGCCGCAGGAAATCTTTTTCTACAAGGCCTTGTTATAAACGCTGGATTGAATTTTTAAGTCACTCAATTTGCCATCCGCCACCGAGAGCTTTGTAGAGGCGCACTGTATCAATTAGCGCTTTTGCATTGCTACCTAAAAGCTCTTGCTCAGAAGTGATATATTGCCTTTGTGTTTCAAGCAAGTTCAGAAGATTAACGACTCCTTTTGTAAAGCGCTCTTTACTAAGGAAGACTAGGTCTTCATAATGGGTTGTAGATTCCTTTCTTTGTTTAAGTGATTCTAGGTCCTCTTTTTGGGAGATGATTGCGGTTTCGGTTTCTTGGAGCGCTTTGAGGATTGTTTGTTGGTAGGTGTGGGCTACGGCTTCTGTTTTGGCGCGTTTGGCTTTGAGGTTACCGACAAGCTTGCCGCCTTGGAAGATGGGAAGCTGGATGTCGCCGCCGAAGGACCAGGTTTTGCTAGCCATGGCAAAGAGGTTGCCGAGTGAAAGGGATTGGAAGCCACCATCGCCCATTAGGACAAAGGAAGGGAAAAAGTTTGCTACGGCTACTCCGATTTCAGCGGTTACTTTTGCTAGTTCTCTTTCTACTTTACGGATATCGGGGCGGCGTCTTAAGAGGTCAGATCTAATTCCAACTGCAATTGATTGAGGCAGTTTAGGAAGTTCTTTTTGTGGGAGAAGCTCTTCAAGTAACGCTTCTGGGAGATCTCCTGTTAATATGGAAATGGTGTAGATGTTTCGGTGGATTTGTGATTCGAGATAAGGAAGCCTTGCTGTTTCGGAGGCAAGTAAAGCTTGTATGTTTTCGTCATCGATGCGGCTCACATAGCCTACTTCTAGCTGCTTGTGGATCAGGAAATATTCAACTTCCAGAAGTCTGACACTTTCGGTAATGAGCTGAAACTCTTTTTGGAAGCTGCGTAGCTCGATGTAGTTGTTTGCAATTTCTGCCATTACGGATATTAAGATGTTATTTCTATCTTCAATTGTCTCTCCAATATACGCATTAGCAGCTTCAACTTGTCTCCTTGTCTTGCCCCATATATCAATTTCCCAACTTGCATCAAGGGTTGCATTATAAAGGCTCTGGAGCTGAGGAGCTTGTAAGTTAAAGGGCAAGGTGCTTGGATTTGAATCAACCCCTAAAATATCATTACCTGCAAAAACCGGTCCATTCTTACTAAAATAAGTTCTAGTTGCATTGACGTCTGCACCAATTTTTGGGAAAAAGGCGGATGCAACCATCATGCGCATCGCTCTTGCTTGTAAAATGTTAGATGTTGCAGATAAAACGTCATTGTTAAACTCACAAGCTTTTGCAACATATTTATTTAAAAGTTCATCTTCAAATACTTCCCACCATTTAATTAGTGGAGCATCCGTATTTTCATTAGGCGCTGCCCAAGTACTAGAAACTGTGCTATCCGGCGTTTTATAATTGGGACCCACAGAACATCCACACAGAATTATAAAAAAAATATATGTATATTTCATTGGAGTCTCCTTTTGAAGAAGAGGCCAGCTCCAATTGTGTTGAAGAGGCCTATGATGAGTAAATACCAGATGTTTTCTAAAACAATGCGTGCAGGCATTGCTTTAAGAAAAATACCTTTGGAAATAATGAGAATGTATTTGAGAGGAATTAGATAGGTAATCGGCTGTAGCCAGTTAGGCATATTCTCAATCGGAGTTGCATAGCCTGAGAGGAGAACTGAAGGCATCATAAAAATAAATGTGCCAAGCATTGCTTGTTGCTGTGTAGAGGAGATGGATGAAATAAAAAGGCCGATGCCACTAATTGAAGTGACAAATATAAGAAGGCTAAAAAAATAAAGGATATAAGAACCTGTAAAGGGAACACCTAAAAATAAAACGCCAATTACACACATTAAGAGCCCTTCAACAAGGCCGATAATAATTCCAGGCACAAGTTTTCCCACTAAGATTTCCGTAGGAATTAGTGGAGAAACAAGCAGCTGATCGAAGGTGCCGAGCTCTCTCTCTCTAGCTACTGATTGTGTTGTAACGACAAGACATGTAAGCATTGCTAAAATTCCCACAAGACAAGGAATATTATACCAGACATAAAGCGTGTTCGGATTAAACCAAACTCTCGGTGTCAATTCGACATTCTGAGTGAATTCTACATTTTTTGCAGTGAGATCATTATTAAAGTCATTGATGATTTGGTTCGCATATCTTGCTACAATTTGAGCCGTGTTTGTTTTTCTTCCATCAAAAATGAGCTGAAGATTGGCAGGTTTTCCCGCGTCAAGATCTCTTGAAAATTGCTCATCAATGGATAAAACCATAAGCCCTTTTTGATGATCAATATAAGGAGCAATTTCCTCAACTCCTTTTAAAAATTGCACATCATAACTAAAGATGGGACTGCCATAAAACCTTTCAACTAGCTCAAAACCTTGCTCACCTGAGTCGCGATTAAGTATACCAATGGCAACATTTTTCACATCCAAGGTTGCTGCAAACGTGAAAATACAGAGCTGAATAAGAGGCGGAAGTAAAATAGAAATGCGAACTTTTGGATCTTTGAGAACAGCTAACATTTCCTTCCAAATTAATGCTTTAACCCTACTCAATCTAGCCTCTTTGCTGTATAAAATGCAGTGATTGTAAAAAATAGTATTCCCAAAGCAATAATGGGTAGCATATCATAAAAAACTAAACTCCATACATTTCCAACAAGAAAAATACTTTGCAAGCTTTGCACAAAATATTTAGCAGGAATAACATATGTTATTGTTTGGATCCATCCTGGCATACTTGCAATTTCAAAAAGAAACCCCGATAAAATGTAAGCTGGTAAAAATCCGACAATCAACGTAATTTGATAAGCAAGCACCTGGTTTTTGGTTACAGTTGATATCATTAAACCAAGACCTAGCGAAGTAATGAGAAAAATTGCGGAAACAAGCATCATTAATAAAAATGATCCTCGCATGGGCAGTCCATAACAAATAATTGAAATCAAAACACACATGATCATCGAAATCATTCCCAAAAAAAAGTAGGGAATTACTTTAGCAACAACTAGCTCTCTTATTCCAACTGGCGTTGAGATAAGAGCCTCCATCGTCCCCCTCTCCCACTCTCTTGCTACGACAAGCGCTGTGAGCAAAGCGCCAATCAACGTCATAATAATTGCAAGAGAACCCGACAATAAAAAAAATCTGCTTTGTAACTGTTCATTATACCAAATTCTTGTTTGTGTATTGATAACAGGAACTTCGCCCTTAAATCCCCCTTCAATTGCTTGCTGCCCCAAATAATTTCGAAAAACTCCCTGCGCATAATTCATTACAAAATTTGCCGTATTCGTCTCACTCCCATCTGCAATCACCTGAATCGGAGCTACCTTATCAGGCCGATCACGATACTGCGAAAAATAAGAAGGGACCACAAAAAAACCCCTAATTGATCCACGTGTCATTTCATCATGTAGCTCTCTCTTATCCCTCACAATTTGTACATCAAAGTACTTTGAATCCGTAAGAGATTTAGCAAAACTTTGCGCATCAGGCGATGTATCTTCAAGCACAAGACCAACTCTTAAATGATCTAAATCAAGAGAGACCCCCGATCCATATAGAAAAATGAGCAAAAGAGGCAAAAAAACGGTAATCATGATCGTACTGGGATCTCGAATGATTTGAAAGAACTCTTTAACAATCAGAGCCCTAACCCTCCGCACTCTCCCTTTCTTCATATAAGCCGCCTCCTCTTCCTTCTATACCCACATCTTCAAATAAAGACAATTGAATCATCACGGCTTTACTTCTTGAACTCATTGATACACAGGAATTATATATTTCACCGGAACAAATATTAAAAAATGTATTTCTTTGCGATTCTTTGCATCTTTGCGTCTTTGCGTGAATTTTTGAAATAGGTATCGTATCAAACGACAGGCATTGCTTTTTGGATGTCAGTTTTTAAAAAACAATTCACGCAAAGACGCAAAGTTGCAAAGAATCGCAAAGATGAAAGAGCTCTAGACTGATTTGTTATCATAGTCCTCTATCATTTTGACGAAGGCATCTTCTAATGTGGGGTTTGTATTACTAGATGATTTAGCTTGATCTTTTAGAACATTTGGAGTGTTCATGTTAATGATCTTGCCCTGATAAATGAGCGCTATTCGGTCGCAATATTCGGCTTCCTCCATAAAGTGGGTGGTTACCATGATGGTTACACCTTTTGCAACTAGGCCGTTTATGTGATTCCAAAATTCTCTTCTCGTGACAGGATCTACGCCAGATGTGGGCTCATCTAGAAACAACACTTCGGGGTGATGCATATTTGCGCAAGCTAAACTAAGTCTTTGTTTAAAGCCGAGGGGAAGGAGTTCGGTACGCCCTGAAAGATGTGTCTCCAAATTAAATATTTCAATCATTTCATCAATTGCAGCCTTTTTCCTAGAATTGGTTAAATTGTAAATGCCTGCAAAAAAGCTGAGGTTTTGTCTTACGCTTAAATTTCCGTAGAGGGAAAATTTTTGCGCCATATAGCCAATGCGGCTTCTTGCTTCTGAGGGCGCTTTTTGCAAGTCTCGATTATTAATTGACGCTTTTCCGGCAGTAGGTGTGAGCAGACCACAAAGCATTTTAAATGTGGTTGTTTTACCAGACCCATTTGGACCAAGCAACCCAAAGATCTCCCCTTTTTTTACTTCAATACCAATCTGATCGACAGCAGTAAATGAGCCAAATTTTTTTGTGAGTCCTGATGCAAAAATTGGGATCTCCACTTCATCTGTAACATGTGGTGCGCTATCTGCAAGTTTTGAAATCCCTCCAGGACCTCCTCCTAACATATCTATAAAAGCGTCTTCAAAAAGCGGTAAGGTGCTTTTCAGATTCATATCAAGCGGTGGTTTTACATTTTCCTTAAGTACAATTCGAATATCTCTTCCTCGAATAACACCATCCATTACACGTTCATCTTTTAATAACTTAAATAATAACTCGCGTTTATCACCCTCAATATCTGTTACTTCAAACGATCTTCCTACCATCTTATCTGTAAGAGCTTTCGAACTACCATCATAGAGAAGCTTTCCTTCGTTAAGCAAAAGCACCGTATCACATCGCTCGGCTTCATCCAAATAAGCGGTACTCCAAAGGACTGTAATACCATCCTTGATTAAATCCCCTACCATCTTCCAAAGCTCACGCCTCGAAATCGGATCAACGCCAACACTTGGCTCATCCAAGAGCAATAGCTTTGGCTGCTTAATTAGAGCGCAGGCAAGACCAAGCTTTTGTTTCATTCCACCTGATAAATTCTTTGCTAAAAACCCTGTAAACTTTTTTAACCCGGTAAAATGCAACAACCTCTCAAAAGTTGCTTCTTTCTCATCACCAAGAACATCCCGTAACTCTGCATATAGATTCAGATTTTGTCCTACCGTTAGATCTTCATAGAGTCCAAACCGCTGCGGCATATAACTTGTCACTACATGCAAAGACTCTGCATCTTTAATGGAATCAAATCCAAGAACTTCAATCTTACCTTTTGTCGGAGTCAAAAGCCCTGCAATGAGGCGAATCAGAGTTGTCTTTCCAGACCCATCTGGTCCTACAAGACCTACAATCTTACCTTTGGGAACACTTACATTAATATCATTAAGAGCAGGAGGAATCCCTGGCGAAAACTCCTTACATAAACCTGAAATGGATATAATTGTGTTACTCAACGTGCAACTTCACTGTTACGGGCATTCCTTGCACAAGCTCCCTATCAGGATTATCAACATAGACCCTAAGTCTATAGACTAGATCCGTACGAAGGTCTGTTGTTTGTACAGTTTTAGGGGTGAATTCAGCAACAGGTGAAATAAATCCAATTTTGCCTAGATAGCTTTTCCCATTTTTAATGTCCGTAAACACTTCGGCTTTCATACCGTAATATACACGCCCTAAATCAGGCTCATTAACAAACGCTCTAATCCAGACAGGAGAGCTAACAGATAATGTATAAACAGGGTTTCCCGGATTGACAACTGTACCGGGCTCCCTGATCCTTGTTAAAATAACGCCATCTGTTGGCGCAAAAGCTCTTGTATAGCGCATATTATCTTCCGCTACAATAATAGCAGATTCAGCCTGAACAAGATTTGCCAAAAGCTGATCTCGATTAGCTCTTGCATTATCCAAATCTTCCATTGATACACCGCCAATTCCAATTAATTCCAAACGGCGTTGCAAAAGCACTTCAGCATTTTCTAGATTAACTCGTATCGCCTCAGCAGCAGCAATTGCTTCTTCTAACTGACTATCATAAGGTGATGGATCCAGCATGCACATGAGCGAGCCTTGAGCTACCTTGTCACCTTCCTCAAATTTCAGTTCTGAAACTTGCCCACTGACTCTAAATCCAATATCAACTTGCCTAACATCAACATTACCATAGAGCTCAATTACATTCGGATCGATCTTTTCTCTAAATACCACCCAAGCCAAAAGCCCTATCATTAAGACTAAGGCAGAAGCCAGCAAAACAATGAGTATATTTTTTCTCATATTTTACCATATAGCCCCTTCTTTAAATATAGTCATTTAAATTCAAAAAAAAACTCCTCTTTCACATGGAAAGAGGAGCCTTAATCAATTAAAATCATTTAATTATTTTTTATCCTGCAAGATGCTTTAATGAATAAATGTCTATTGTAATCCCAGATTTTTTAAGTTCCTGGCCAGTAGATGCCTTAAAGAGCCTTAAAATAACTACAGAATCATTATCTTCATTAAAAGTTGCTGTAATTCTAACTGTTTTTAATGTTGCTTTACCTTCCAATTCAGGCCTAACGCTAAGAAATGATTTTAATATAATTCCCTTTAATTTATCAGAAAGCGGAAAATCTTTTTGTTCAACATCAACAGAGGAAGCATCGCTAATTGATGGTGAACTTCTCGGTGAAACGTTATCCATCTTATACCTCATTATGGTTATTGAGTTACAACATAATTATAGCATAATTATTATTTTAAATCCATCTATAATTAAGCGGAAAATCACTTAACATACTGGTTGCGAGCAGCTTGCGAAACGGAACTAATTAAAATAACAAGGAAAGGCCTACGGATACGCCCTGCAAGTAGAGGTTAGCAGGGACTGCCTGGGCAGAGGTTGCAGTTGCTACGAGAGCTCTCATCATGTTTTGAGAAAAGAAGGTTGTGAAATTATAAGAGACTTGCAAATTCATATAAAAACTGTCTTTAAGGAGATAATTTCCATAGCTTAAGCCCATTGCTGTATCAATTATAGGCTGAATGATATTTGCCTGATTGTTAGAAGCAAATGAACTTTGATTAAGGGAATTTTGATAGTCCACATGGAGCTTAGTAAACGTTGTGTAGAGAAGGGATGTAGAAAGATCTCCAAATAGACTAAATCCAAGACCTAAAAGGTAATTAGTCTGCGCGCCAATTTTGGGACCAACACCCCAGGAAGTAGATTTTGCAGTTGTGGATTCTCCGGATACACTTATATTATATATAGTTGCAGAAAGATCAAAGTCTTGAGAAATAAAAGCAGTTTTCAGCCCTATTGAGGGAACTACGGTTAAACTTTTTCCCGAATAGTAAGGTCTTGATAAAGTTAAGTCTGCAACATTCACCTGGAGATCCCAAGAGCAATTGAGAGATAGGATGGGAAGATCGTAGGGTGATATAGAAAATAGCGGAGAAAATAGATAATCCTCTTTTTCGGATTCAGCGGAAAGGTTAGCAGTTGATTGAAACCAAAGATAATTGCCACTAAAATTCCAGTGGTCATAAGGGGTATTTAAAACAAACCCTACTTGAAATCCGGGTTTATAATCGGAATCAAAGCCTAACACAGGTCCATAAGGAGTTACTGCAACTTCCATAGAATCTTGCATTGCGGAAAATTCGTTAAATTTAGCATCAAAACCAAATCCCCATGAATCACGCACTTCAAATCTACCACTTTTGGATAGTCCTGATTCTATCTGATTTGTGTTCAAAGGCCATCCTCTCTCTATAGAAGAAATAGGAGAAGTCTCATCTCCGAGTAAATATCCGATGCAAGTCAGAGCAACAAAGAGTTTTTTCATATCGTTATATTCCTAAAAAATGAAATCCAAGCCAACCGACACTCCCTGCAAATAGAGATTTCCGGGTGTTGATAACTTTGAAGCAGCAACTGAAACAAGTTCGCGGCTTACGTTTTGTGAAAAGAAAAGAGAAAAATTATAAGCTGCAGAAAGGGTTACATAAAAGGTTTTATTCCAGGAGTAAGCTCCAGAACCAAATCCAAAATACCCCTTCCAAGCAAGACCTATCCCTGTATCTAATAAAGGCCTTACTGTTCCATACCTATTATTAGAATAAGTACTTGGCTCGGAAACAAAATTCGAAATCTTCACACTATTTGATGTGTAACGTGTATACAGAAGCGCCGTAGAAAGGTCGCCAAAAATGCTAAACCCTTTTCCCATTAAGTAATTACTTTGACCACCAATTTTTGGCCCTAAACACCACGCTTTGGATTTGGTCTTAGCTTCCTGACTATCCCAATCACCATCTAATACATCAGCAGTTAAGTCAAAATGTTGTTTTATAGTAAAAAACTTCAATCCGACAAGAGGATCTACTGTCAATTTTCTTCCTGAATAGTAAGGTCTTGTAAGATAAAGATCGACAAGATTTAGACTTAAATGCCAATCAGCTTCTAAAGAGCTCAATGCAAGCCCATAATTTTTTATGAATACGGGAGAATAAAAATACTCTGTACTATTAGCAGTTTTTTTTATTTTTGAACCACCACGATACCAAAGATATTCAGCTCCAAAATTCCACATGTCAAACGGAATATCAATATTCAGCCCTACCCTAAACCCAGGATGATAATTATTACCAAATTGCAAAATAGAGCCTAGCGGCACTAGGGGAAGGGAATTTACAGAGCTACCTTTATATCCAACTTCATTTTGATCTTGCGTTGCTGCATACTCATTAAAAGCGGCATTAAAACTAAACCCAGCAGGATCTCTTGTTTCAAAAAGAGCAGACTTAGAAAAGCCCGCTTTAATGGTCTTTATATCTGTCATCTCTACTGCGTAGAGTGCTTGCGAAGCAAAAAATAAGGTCAATAGTAATTTAGAATTCAACAGACGCCCCTATTGTTAACCCACTTAAGTAAAGATTACCTGGAGTGCCTTGCTCTCCTCCTGCAATCGATACAAGAGTCCTTTCCATATTCTGTGAAAAGAAGACGGAAAGATTATATGCTGCATTGAAATTTACTGTAACAGCACCCTTTGATCCCCAATTAAGTCCAATTCCAGCATCCAATATAGATCGAAAAGTTGATAAGCCATCATTATTTGCAAATGAGACCTGATCTAAATGATTTTTTAAAGTCAAACTAAGTGCATTGTACTGTGTATATAAAAAACTTGTAGCTAAATTTCCAAAAAAACTAAATCCATATCCAACTAAATAATTAGCCTGCAAGCTAGTTTTTGGACCAATTAGCCAAACTCTTGAATTTGTGTCGGCAGTTGACACATTTGAAGACGCAAGAAAATTTGCAGCGCTTAAATTAAAATGCTGACGAATCCATCCACCTCTTAATCCTAAAGTAGGAGTAACACTTAAATTTTGTCCGGAAAAATAGGGACGTGATAGGTAGAGATCGATTAAATCAATTCCCAGTTTCCAATCAGCATTTAGAGATCCAATTAACATATTATATGGACCTACAAAAATAGGTGAGGAGTAGAAAACATCAGAATTTCCATGTGCTTTTGCATGGGAATGACCCCGATACCAAAGATACTCGCCGCCAAAATCCCATGTGTCATAAGGTGTATTTAAAACAAAACCTACTTGAAAGCCAGGGTGATAATCATTATCAAGAGTAACAATTTCTCCAACAGGCACTCTTAATAAGGATCCAAATCCATCTGATAAGGAACTCGGAAAAGCAATCTCAAGAGAATCAGCCATTGCTTGAAACTCATCAAACTTCCCATTAAAACTAAATCTCCAACTCTCCTCATTTCTTGGGGGTAATGAAACAATTGACGGAGCTTGCTCGGCAGAAATTGGCAAGCCCGAATGAAATGGGTTCGGAGAATTCTCTACTTCCATTGCAAGAAGAGATCCAGAAACACACAAGAGCAAAATATTCAAGTTTTTCATATCAATTTGGACTCTATCTTTTTTGTAAAATGAAATCAACTATATTATAAATTGAAAAATATGACAGCTTTACATACAATCTTTCTCATCTAAACAAATCAGTACTTTAAGGAGAGAAAATGGCCTTACAAATAGTTACAGAGTGGACACGAAGACCAGCAGAAGAATGTTCAAAAACTTTAGATCCTATTATCCCTACAAATACCTGTCTAGTAGTTTCTTTATGGGAATCAAGAAGCCCCCGAGCAATTGCAAGTTTTTCTCCAGACCCAGGCGAATTCCTAATTTGGGATTGTAGAAAAATGTCTGAACCTGTAGACAGAAGATATGAGTCAATTCAAAACCTTCTTCCTCGCTTTTGCACTGATCATTTCGATCTACTCCATAGAGATATCCGCGAGTTGTACGTTTGATGCAAATGTAAGTGAAGTCGCTGGAGCAAAAATATCAGAGATAGTTATTACTGTAGCAAAAACTCGGGCCCTTTATCTTGCAATCAAAAAAAATCACTTAGAAAAACTCGGCGACGATGTTCACAAGGAAGTCGCCTTTTTCCCCTTTTGGGCCTATATTTTCTCTAGGCCTGAGCTTGCTAAAGCCATGAAAAAAATTCAAGATAGCTCAATGAAATATAATCCGTTTATAGGCGGCGGAAGAGAAGCTTTATTAGAGGTCTCTAAAACAGAAAAAGACCTTGAATGCTTCCTTAAAATTGGGGAAGAATTTGCAATCTATTTAAAGATAGATCCTAATCAGACAAAAGCCCTTCTTGAAGAAGGGCTTAAAAAGCTTAAAGATGATCAAACAGGACTTAAACCCTTTTTCGACTATCTCATCGCAGAAAAAAACAAATAACTAATTGAGCACAATTTCAATTGACTCAATTTTATCACCTTGAGCAATTTTTTTAACAACATCCATACCTGTTAGAGTTTTTCCAAAAACCGTATACTCTCCATCTAAAAATGGTGTTTTCTCTAAAGTGATATAAAATTGAGATCCACTAGATTTTCTCTCAGGATTCATTTGGTCGCCAAGTCTTGCCCATGCAAGCGCGCCCTGCTCATGAGGAAGTCCAATTTCAGCTTTTACTGTATAACCAGGTCCTCCCCTTCCTGTTCCTTCAGGATCACCACCTTGAACCACAAAATTTGGCACTACACGATGAAATGTAAGTCCATTATAGAATCCACCTTTTGCAAGCTGAATAAAATTTGTAACAGAAAGCGGAGCCTTTTCCGTATTTAATTCACAAACAACTTCACCTTTCGTTGTTTTAATAATTGCTCTATAGGACTTTCCCTGTTCAAAAGATATAGCCTCTTTTGGTTCTGAAAATTTTGACATGTTTTCTCCTCCCATTAAATTTAAAGATAAGGCGCAAAGCGCAATTGCAACTAATTTCATACGATTTTTCTCCAAAAAAAAACTATTCCAAATTGTACCGATCCCCTATATTTATTACCATGAGTCTTGAAGAAAAAGTTTTGTCTTACAGAAAAATTGCTGAAGAAATAAACGACCTAGAAACCGAAAAAAAAACTTCTCTCTGCAGAAATTCTGATGCTTATGCCACAAAACGAAGAGAAAATAAAGCTCCAAAACCTCCAGGTAAAGCGCTACTCGAGACTTACTATCAAAACCACCATTGAAACCGCAAAATCTTTTGGCGCCACAAAAATCGAAGAAATTGTTGACAAAGACGAAATTAAAAAACTTGTTACGCAAGGGATATTTATTGATGGCGTTACTGAAAGCACCTATATCATTGTCTCTAAGCTTACCCGAGAAAATCCACCTCAATCTGACGATATCTAATTCAGCATAAAACTTGAGCTATTTAGATAAAAAAGGTAAACTCATTGTGTTTCCTGCCGTTTGGGACAACCTTAGCTTCATTATGCTGCTTTAACAACACTCAAAATAGGGGACTATGAGGCTAAAGACTAGATTTATCTATCTTTAGAGAGTAGACCCACTTTAACATAAAGGTTAAATGCGCGAAGTTTAAGACCCCTTGCGGCGGGTTTTTCTTAGAAAAAAACCGCGCAAAATTCCTTAGAGCCTGTTTAATATCTCTGATCGGATAGCTGTATTAGATAAAATTAAAACTTTTTTTCTTTGCGCTCCTTTGCGTCTTTGCGCCTTTGCGTGATTTTTTTTATTTTATAAGATCAAGCTATGGCAATATGTTTTGGATATC
>JACCDG011170372.1_pt1 | contig 22792 bp, 23 predicted proteins | sample 7442471 | NCBI WGS metagenome assembly JACCDG01 (sample SAMN15323444, study PRJNA562643) | freshwater metagenome | isolation source: river surface water | place: USA:Blue River Watershed | collected 2017-08-17 | reverse complement strand
GGAAGCTAGTTTGCGTCTCATGCGCTCGGGAAACCTTTCAGGCACCCACTGCTGCAGGATATGGTAAGCATCGGCAAACTGTAGATAGGAGGGAATAGCAAGCTTGGCTTCCGCAGCCCCCTTGATGATGAACCGCGAGTCAAAGTGACTGCTGCTGTAGCCAATCAGAGTCACTGTCTCTGGTTTCCAGCGGTCGTAGAGGCGTTGGATCCACTCCCACAAACGGGTCATGACGGTGGCCCACGGCGCTGCTTTTTTCAGGACTTCCTGGTCGATCCCGTGTGCAGCCATGGCCTCTTTGCAGATGATGTACTTGTCAGCCTCCAGCTTGATGTATTCATTAAAACCAATCTTGTCAGCAGCAGGCAGGGTCTGGAGCACACGAGCAGCCAACTGAAGCGCCTGACACGAAGGCTTGTTCCCCATGTTCACAATAAAGCCACTGGTCTCCAAATCCACGACTATCGTCAAGTCCTTGTAGTCAGGCTTCAAGTCTCGATGATAACCCAATGAGGTCGCAATACTCATGCCATTTACTAGCAGTTCGAGTTCAGACAAAGTCTCTATCCGCTTCATTTGAGTTGTGACTCTATTGGTCGTCGTCAGGCTTCTCAATGTCGCTGTCTTCAAGTTCTTCGGCCTCCAATATCTGGCAGATCTCCGCATAGAGATGGTCTCCTGCATAGTCCAAATCGGTCAGACGGTCAATTTCCCCGTCCTCGATGACTTCTTCGTCGTTGAAGACCACAAACTCGTTGTTAAAGATGTCCACCATCACTGTGACAGCATTGTCCAGCGTAGGAATCTCGAGAATGTTAATGCCCTTAGCGCGGTGCTCGGTGGGAATGTAGGGAGTCGCGTTCTCAGCGTGCACCATGTCGTGGAGGCCCCACTTGAGCTCGTGATCCTGTTGGTTCTTTCGGATCCTGCCAAACTGTTCGCGCAGCATGGGGATGATCTTGTCCTCCAACAAACGAAGGCGTATGGGGGCCTCGTGCACACTCTGCAGGAAGAACGCCACGCTGTCAGGGCGCAGGATCTTCTTCTTCGTCTCCTTCACTTCTTCAGTCTCCTTGCGCTTGCTCATTTGAATTTTTATCACGCACTCCGAAACCATATTTGGCCGTGGCATGCGAAATTTGCGGCCGGCAAAATCGAAATCACACACCAGAGTCAGCGAACTTTTTTGTGAGTCAAATTTGAAAATGGAGGATTCTAGTGTGGTGCGTGTACTCAGAGCGCTGGAATTGAAAGTGCTTGAGAAGCTGGGACAAGGCCAGAATGGGTGTGTGTTTCGGGTCACTTACAATGAGCAGGAGTGCGCAGCCAAAGTAGGTTTGCTCTCGTCGCAAATTGAACAAGAGTTCAAGCTACAGTCATCACTGAGTCACGCCCACTGCGTTCCTGCCATCCACTTCTGGCGACACCGCGGCTATGGCGTCATTCTGATGCCTGTGCTAGAGTCAGTGGAGAACCTGAAGCCGTTGCGCGAAGACATGCTGGCGCGCTTCTTGCGCCACGGTCTAAGTGGCGTAACACACCTGCACAGTCTGGGATTTGTCCACACTGACGTGGCGCTGCGAAACCTGTTGGTGACCAAAGGCCAGGAGCGCCTGATGCTCAGCGACTTTGGACTCGCGGTGCCAATGGTGGAGACCAAGCGCAAGCAAGACATCATGGATATGATCACCTGCATCCTAGAGCTGAGTAGCCCTGTTCCTGCCTGGCTCAAAACCATTGGTGACCTGTGGGCCAACGGAGACGTCAATGATGTTTCTGTGCTGCTGGAGCGCATCCCCTCCGACCTGCGTCATGACGAGATGGAGCTCATTCCCATCATTCCTGTGCCAGGCGCTGTCGCCAACAACCCCCGCACCATGAGGAATGTGCAGACGGTGTTGGACAGGGTCTTTGGAGACAGCATCAAACTACACCCGGTGCTAGAGGATCAAAAGTTTGTGTGGCATCCTGCTCTGCCGCGTATTGTCTTTTGTCCAGTGCGCCACCACATACAGATCACGTGGGATTCTGTTATCAATATCAAGGGGAACATGTACTCGCGTGACGTGGAGGTTTGTATGCGGACCATGCGCAGGCGCATTGTGTGTGCCTGGTCTCGTCGCGCACACGCTTTCAGTGCGCCTAATGGGGACGAACCTACCCGATTGCGAGAATGGCTGGAAATGGCGTGCAAGCTAGCCAATTGGGAACACAAGTGCAAACAAGTCGAGGGTGTTATCCGCACCGGGAATCGCGTGTATGCAGTAGACAAGCTGCAGTCTTTTCTACTCGACGCAGTGCCCGAGGACCAATACGCTCTCAACCCCTTGTTCCTGCGCTGGCTCGACGAGGACACCATTCGCTACATCGTGGGACTAGCAGCACCAGGTCTGGGCCTGATGGGTAGCTGCAACAAGTTCATATTGCCCACAGCCCCTGAGCTCTCTATTTCCTTGGCCCGTCTGACGGACAGACGCTGGGGACTGCTCTTGCAAGACAAGCAGCGTCACGTAAGTGTCATCGAAACGCTCTTTACCGCGGGACGATTCCTTCGTGACGTCGACAAGGTCCGTGGCTGGATCGATCTGTGCCTCAGTATCGACAATATCACCGAGGAGTGGATGAACCGCCACTTTGAGAATCTGCAAGCAGCGATTCGCGAGTGGACACGGAACCCCTTGTTTCGGCTGCGCAAGGAGCTGCCTTATTTGACCCATCAAGGCTATCGGGTGCGCGTGTCTATCCACAACTGCCGCGTCTACTTCTTTGTTGGCAAGTCGTTCTTCCATCTTACTCTGTTTCAGGTGGCCTACGAAACGGGGATCAGCGAGTTGTGTGCCCAGGAATTTAAGTGGTTGATGATGAAAGAACGCCGCATGAGCCAGGGCTGGTCTGAGTGGGAGCAGTCTCAACAGCGTGTGATGCAAGCAGTCGAGTCAGTGTACGGCTCGGTGCTGCTGGAGGAGCACAGTTTTGGCATCTCGCTGGGTCATGGAATCGTGGTGGTGCCCGAGAATCTCGCAGTGTTTGTTGACTCGACACAAGTGCTCTTGGCACGCTTTATTGATGATCCCACGCCGCACTTGCCCCTGTACAAGAACGTGGACAAACTGCTAGCTTGACTAGCCGTGCCTCTCAAACGTCAAGTGAGGCAGAGAGGACAAGACGGTGCTTCTTCGCAAGCGCTGAGCGTTTTGATAAAGTATAAACTCATTGGTCAAGTCGCAAACATCCCCTACAGTTTGATCCAGTGTCACTTGACAAGACTTGCCGAAGATGACAACAGCCGTGAAGGGTCGTAGATTCACCAAGATGCAAGGAGGCTTCTCATCTGCGTCATGGCCCCACAGCGAGTCTTTCCACTGCGTGCCATCCAAGAAGAACAGCTCGCAATCCAGATATTTCAGCACTGCCACTATGCGTTTGAATGATTGGGCAGTAGTGGACATGCAGAGATTCAACATAATGATAGTCCCATCGCTAAAGTGGATCTCAAACAGAATGGTAGGTTTCAAAGGCGCCAAGGTTACCGTTGGAGGCAGCTTGAGATCGCTCCAGTGGTATGCGTCCCACGCTGAACGCAGTTGTTTCTGGCCCTCCAGTCGGAACTGACTGGGTACGGACAAGGCGTTCAAAGTGTCTTTGACTCTGGCAGACAGCGGCTCCACGCGGCAGCGATTCTTATAGGTTACTGCAATCATTGAAATGTGGTCACAATTCAATATGACTAGTCGCACTCGGGCCAAGGCCGAACTGCAGCGAATTATCCAATTGATCCCCGCTGACGAGGACCAACCGTGGGAGTTTCGAGTGGCTTTGAAAGCCAGACAACTGGTAGCGCAGTTGCCTTTGGGTGGCAAAATTCAAGATGCTGTCAAGTGGGTCAGACTCGCCGGTGCACCCCGAGAAGTGGAGGAATTCGTGCTCAACTTTGAGCAATGGCAACGTGCTGTTCTTGATAGCGATCGCCGTGTGGCTGCTGCTGCCCCTCGTGCTCCCAAGCCCTGAGTACTGCAAACACGGCGTCTACGAGTGTTGGCAAGAGGCCTACGCTCTCTATTTCTACTCGGGGGTGTTTTTGGTGTGGATAGCTTTTTGGCTTTTCATTCTTCATGCAGACATTTGAAATTTTGGATAAATTCCGTAAACGGAGGATTCAACAAGCAGAGGCTCGCATTGCCTTCCCATTGGGAACACACGCGCGACGCACTGTCTTTATGGATCTAGCAAAAGATCCTGAAGCACTGGAAAGCCAGCTGAAGCAGTTTATGGATTTCATCATGACCTGGCCTATGCGCTCCCTCACGGACTGTGGCTGGTGCAAGAATCAGATGCCACGCACCGACACATGCTGTCTCAACTGGGAGATATCTCACTCGCCTCTGCAGCACACGGAAGAAGCGGCTGTAATGCTTCACGTGGTGCAACAGCCCTTAGTAGCCGACATGTATTGGAGAGCAGTGTGTCGCTACTTCCGCAAAGCAGGGTGGAGCAAACTAGCAGATGCTTTAGAACTTAAAGTCGATGTGATACACGACTCTTTCCTGGAAGACGCACGACAAGCGTGGGACCGACAGCGCCAAGTCAAGTGGCAGCCGGTGATCGACAAGCCTCACGAGGTCATGCGACGAATCTGTGGCACTACTGCTTTGGAACGCATGCCTCAGTGTTTCCCGCTCGTAGCAACAGTGCCTGAATATAGGTGGCGTGTGCTCTGCGTCAAGATGATGAAGCGGGCAGGAGTCTGCTACGGAGGCTGTCTCTTTTACTTGCTGCAAGCAGATGATCCACCCAACGTTCTGTTTGGTGAGCGCTGGAAGGAATTCGATCGTTTGGTCTTTCAAGCATTTGAGAGTCCGACTGATTTCCTGTGTGCCGACGTTCAACGCTGTAACTTGTGTCCATTTGGTTCAGATGGACTCTTGTGTCGAGCTGACGCTGACCGTTATCCAAAAGTCAAAGAGAGTGCCAAGTTTGAACGAGTCGGCGTCAGTCCTCTTGTGTTTGTAGAGGCTAGTCATGAGTAAACTCTGTTGCGTGTGTCAAACACCTCTGATGCAATATTGGACTCGTCCCACTGGGGTGTGTCGTTGTACTACGGATCAATGCTTGAGCTGTTGGATGAGTGAGCGCTTGCTGACTTCTAATTGTTGCTCCATCTGCAAGGATCGTGTCAGTCTTTCATTCCGATGGTGGTATCTCTTGCCCTATGTCCAACGGTGCAGCGTATTGTTTCGGTGCAGAGCCGGGCCTTTGGAGTTTACAAATCAGTTGACTGCGATCCAGCATGCTGTACTATTTCTTCTGCATATCAGTTGTTTGATGGTACTAATGAGACCACTGCATTTGGTGATTCGAATCGGAGTCTTGACAATTCAGTCGGCAACAGAAAGTGTTATGTGGTTGCGAGGCAGTCACTTTAACTTGGTTGGTACCTTGCTTTCGTTGAGTCTGCTGACAAATATAGACGAGTGGTTGTGGGCCAGTCGCATAACTGGCTACATCATCGACACGGTGACTGTGTACATCTTCTGGTGTCAGGTTCATAATTCATGATCTCCGACTGGCTCGTGTTGATCATCTTGCTGCTAGCCACCCGCTTCGTGTCACGATGGGTCATTGTGCTGGCTCTCGTGTACTTTGTGTCTGTATTCAATCGTGTTGTAATTGATAGACAGTTGGATCAATCCGTATATAAAAAGACCACCTAAATCCTTTTACACAATGGCGCTTCCTGCAGGCAATGTGAATGTCAGCGTGCATCCCTTGATGAGTCCACCAGCCGTGAACTACCCCATCGGCAACATGGGCGAGCGCTTTCGTGAAGAGTACAAGACAGATGATGGCGACGAGCTGATTCAGGGTGTGCATATTGCCAACAAGAAGCACGCTTTGTTTGATCACGAGTTGATGCAAGGCGACTGGTTCTTTGGCAAGCACCGACGCACTGACCACATCCTCACCAAAGGAGAGACCGCCGTTGCTACCATGGATGCTCGCTCAGTGATGGCCTGGAACGATTTCTGGACTGACCCTGCCAACATGTTTGACACCGAAGGCCAGGCGTGGCTAGAGGGTCTCAAGATCCGCTTCATTGGTGTTCTCAAGGCTGCCAAGGGTACCAAAGAGTTTCCAGCTGACTCGTATCACTCGTTCACAGTTGGCAGACGCGCTTTCAACGCAATCAACTATTGGCTCAACCAAAACGATCCTGTGGCTACTGGTGACCATTTGTGGTTTTGTCTCCGTGCGGCTCAAGAGGTTGTTGGAGGCAAGTGGAGGCTCGTGTTTGTCCCTGTCAAAGAGCAAGAGGGCGCTTCCTTGAGAGGCACGCCTCCTTGTGTTCAGCGCTTCAGAGTGGGTAGGGTGCAACACTCTGATCTAGTGAGTTTCATCACTCCGATGAAAAAGGGACCCCCGCTTCGACTACCCGCGGAAGCAGGAGTGATGAAAGACCAGGACAAGATTCAGCTCACTCGTGTCTTGTTGAATCAAAACCCTCGAATTCAAATTGTATTAGTGGGTTCCCGATTCTGGGCCTCTTAATTGTAAACATTTCACTTTCATCTTCAAGATTTGATGTGCATAAGAGGCCTCTAGTAGACATCGCTCTCTGATGATATCGTCAAGCTGTCGCTGACACTCCTTGACCCAGGGATCATTGGGATCGTTGACCCGCACACCTTGAGCAGCCAGTTTCTTCGCGTACTCTTCTCCACTGCGACGCAGCTCCTGAATGTAGTGTCGGGCTTGCTTATCAGGATCCAGCGCGTTATGGGCAAATTGCAAGGCATCTGGCGGCACTTGTAAGTCCATAATCAGTTTGAAATATGACCTCCACACAGCACACTGGCCACTAGTCGGTTTTCTTTAGAAATTCAAATTTGTTTTTGCGGCCGGGAAAAAAAGTTCGCCGGAGTGCGTGAAAAATTCAAATTTCATGGAGCCTGAGAAGAAGATCAAGATAGAGGTGCCCTTCTGCGTCATCTGCCAAGACGATATCAAGGGCGATGTCGCCATGTGCCCACACGCGTTCCACTCAGTTTGTGCAGTGCACTTTCAGGACCCTGACTTTGACAAGAAATGCCCCTTGTGCAAAGTTCCTATGGCTCTCATGGGCCCAGTACACGATCTCACTGACGAGAAGCCTCAGTTGGACGAAGACAAGTGCATCATGCTTCAATTGATGCGCCTGCCTCACGTCACCCTGCAGCAAATGAATGAGTGGTACACGCGCTCCGTGTGGGAAGACAAGTTTTACTACAGCGCGGAGTTCGAGGACGCCCAACGAGCTGCGTTGGCTTCGGATCGCAACTGGGCCTTTTTCACGCATCACGTGGAGAAGGCGTATCAACAAGATCGCCACCGCACTCTGCATTACGTGTGCGAATCGGATCATGGGTGGAATACACTTGTTGTCTCGCCCCGGTTTTGGCAGTGTGTGTTACCCCTCATGGGCAAAGAGATGCTCATGATGCTGACTCGCTCCTTGGATGCGCTGATCATGAGGCCCTTCAAGGAAATGGCCTTGAACTGTTGCGAGATAATCGCGCAGTACATGCGAGAGCAAGGATATCGCATCCACAACGACTTGTATGAAGTCATTGTGATGCGCCGAGATTGGCTCTCCTTCTCGCTTCCCATGGCTCTCGAACTATGTAACATGCTGGGATTTGAACTCGAATACCTCGATTTCGTGTATGTCGCCGGCAAGCTATGCGAGACGGCAGCGATCACGTACTTCATGGACAAGTTCCCCGCCAAGACTGCTTTGTTGTGGAACGCTCTCTTTCCCACTAACTGCTATGAGCCAGAGTGGAAGGATCGCAGCCCCGACTTTATCCAAGAAGTCCTGAAGCTGCGACCGCTGGGATGGTCCTTTTACGGTTCCACTGAGATTCCTTGGCTGCGAGCCTTTTCACCTGTTCTGGTGATGGAAGACCAAAAGGTCGCTCACTACAGTCTTGCAGACTGGAAAGCGCTCGGTGCCGCCTCGCCCAAGCACACACTCCCCCTGTACACAGTGTTTAACGATGGCCAATTTTTCTTTGCCGACAATGTACAAGTGACCCACACCAGGGAGGTGACAAATCTTTACATTATGCGGTTTGAAGACGAGCTGCGAGTGTATCATTCGGGCCGCAAGCTGAACTGGGTAACCACGTACGAACAAGCTGCGAAAGCGCTCAAGTACCGAAGAATCTGTCAAAGTCCCGGACTTTGTGTAAAGTTTAAGCAGGCAGTGCTTCTGAAGTATTGCAACAAGCCCTTTTGATTTATTTAGTTAAAGCCATTAACAGTTTGAGCTCCATCTCGATTTGTTTCTGCAACTTGATGATGTTCTCTTGTGCTTCAGTTGACACTTGCTGCTGTCCCGACACTGGGTTGTAGGCTATGGCGCGTCGATACCACTGCTCGAGCATGTTTTGATTTGCCTGAATGTGCTCTGTGATGATGACTCGCGGATTGATAGAGTGCGACAATAAGTGCCTTCTTATGGAATCAATAGTCCATTCCTGGCCCGTGATGTCTCGAATGCGCTCATTGTACTTGTGATAAATAGCAAGAGTCAGTTCTTCAGTGGACACCAGTCCTCTTTGGCCCGCCAGATTCTCTAGCTCGGCTCGCTCTTCATTACACTGGAACTTGGCATCCCCAGGCCCCGTGTGCCGACACAAGTAGCAATAAGAGTCCTTGGCATCGTGCAAATTGTACCAGGTCTGGTTAGACAAGGGTCTAGGCTCTGTGCTATCAGGCAGCTCTGAAATAAGACGCTCCAGGCGCTCTGAATCACCGGTTTCCAGAGCCTCGTTGAGACCAGCTTCGACCTCGTTGAACTGAACTTCACCGCCGTCCATTGACAGTTCTTGTTTGGCTGACTATATAATACTGAGACACTAATGTTTGTCACACCATGAGTCAAAAGTTAGGACGAATCATTCACGCCTCTGCGCGAACTGATGTTCTTGCTGAAATTGCCACCTTTCTAAAGAACCTGGAAAAGTTAGAGGCCGACATAAAAGCTAGAACCAAGCGAACGCCATTCCTGCCCGAACAAGTGTGGGATGCATTCGAGAAGGAGTTGCGAGAAGTGCTCAACCCGGATGATTTCATTCTTCTTGTGGCCGACTCAAAGAGGTCCGATGATGACGATCCCAAACAGCTGCATGAAATATTTGCTGACATGGACAAGATGCTGTCAAACCTCCAACAACTACGCATGGAAAAGAATGCGCAGTTAAACAAAGCCCAGGAAATGTACGACCGACTCATTACAGAGAAGCGCAGACAGTCACAATTGGCTAAAAAAGGACTCCATGTGACCTCCGAAAAACGGGCGGAGCTGAACGAACAGTTGGACAAATTACAGGCCAAGATTACTAGACTAGCGCCCAATTACGAAAAGTGGTCTGATTTCAACAAGGCTCGTGACATCATCAAGAAGTATCAAGGCATGGATCCAAAATTCATAGACGATTTACCCAAGGACGCCGAGCAACAAATTCAATTCTTGTACGAACCATTTCGTCAGCATATACGCAACATCATCCTCCGTGCGGATCCACATGACAAGCGACTGCAAACCGTGTTTTTGCAACTACCCTCCGAGCCGGAAGACCTGGTCGTCCTGAAGGAATGGCTGAAGTTTGTCAAGTTCTTTTTGCCCTTCAACGAACCACTCATCAACAGAAGTAATGCCATCAGTAACTTGGTGCAAATCCTTCTTCACGGGCCAACAAAGGACAAGTGGAAAGAAGCTATGAGCAAGGCCCCCGTGTTTGTTCGAGACATCAAGTTTCCCACCACAGAGGCGGAAGTCTTGAAAGCCAAGCGCTCGTTACTAGACATTGCTCAAGAGGATCTCGTGTCCACTGCAACGATACGCGCAGACTCTTTGGTGCAGATGTGGGAAAAGAAACAACCAGCAGAAGAGATCGCGAAAAAAATGAATTACTCTCTGTTGACCACTCTGTCTTCCAATGGTCACCTAGACCTGATCCTGGCTTGTTGGAAACATGTCCGGAATGAGGAAAAGGTTAACTATCTGGATTGTATCAAGTACCCGCGATCCAAGAGCGTGTTTCCTCAAAACATTTCAGTCAAGAATTACAAACTCATACCGGACTGGTTGGAGTTGGCTGCAACCGACGTTGATCGAAGCAAACCTCTTAGCGAAGAAGTACTGTACGAGAAACGTCTGGGAAACAGCATCGGGGAACAACATGAAAAACTGCTCAAAAAGGCCCAACATTTTGATTATTTGAATTTCCTGAACAATTGGCAACAACATCTCATGGACTGGCTACAAGTTCTACCTTGGAAGCGCGAGGAAGGCCTCCTGGTGGATATGTCCAGTAATAATCCGAAAGCCAAAGAACAACAAAGAGCTTTCAAAAAGATGTTACACGAGCCGAACATAAGGAGCCCTGTACCCAATGTGCTTCGCTCTGCAATACCCGATGAATTGAAGTTCGCTACTACTCCTGATGACGCGTGGTATGAACTCAAAACAGAGTTGCAACGCGAGACAAGAAAGGAAGCGGAGTTGTATTACTTTTGGCGCACTTTGAGTGACTCGACACAAGAGGTTGAAGCTAAGGCTCATGCTCTGTTAAAAGAGTGGAACCAAGGGTTGCGGCAGATTTACAACTATTTCAACGAAAACAAGATGAATGTCCCCGGTTTGAGACAGTTGAAAGACATGTGCGACTACAATCTCATCTACGATTACGACCTCAAGGAGATGTGGGACCAAATTCCGGATGAACATAAGATCTCTATCGATCCCAACCATCCCTGGTTCCGAACAGCCAACACTCCGAAGCAGCATCGACTTCGTCACTTGTACATTGAATACGTGTCCTCGCAACAGAAAGTGCTCCAAGAAAACCCAGAGGACTCACCTATGCCTGACGTCGACACCCCCGTGGTTCAAGTCAAAAACTCACCTATGCCTGACGTCGAAGCCCGTGTGGAGAAACTCAAAGGGTTGGTGAAAGTCAAGTTTCAGTTTAATCTGGTCGACATCACTACTGCTCTCAAGTTTCTCCTTAACGATGAAACAGAAAAGAAGCAACTGGAGCTTCCTGAAGAACCCGATGAAAAGAACCCAGGGGCCGATGTTCGTGACAAGGAAATGATCAAGTGGTCGATTCGTGTAGCAGAAGCCATCCGTGACACTATTTTGGGCGCAGAGTGTAACGGAGTCAACGGTATCCGGGTCGATCGAAATCTACGCGTCCCAGATGCTTTGTTACGATCGTTAAACAAACTGCAGCCCACGTCACGCAACCTCATTGTCGTAGACTTGGCTACCGAGCTGAGTCAGAACGTTGAATCGCCATGGACTCTTTTGCGCGCCGGCAGGTGGCTACAGTTCAAAGCTCGGGTGGATGAAAGCCCCCCTGAGCCCTACATCGGAGCACGTCTTCCGAGCGTCAGGAGCGTAGATGATCCAGGATTGGAAGCCATCAGGAGACTGGTGAAGGAGTATAGGAGCGCGCCAGCATCTGAAGTGTGGTGGCAATATTTTTATGAACGAAAAAGCTACAAAGGAGACGATAAGAGTGAACAGTTTAATCCTACTGATGTGGAGACATTCATGTTCCTGATTCGGATGCTAATCGACCAAAAAGTACCATGGGACTTTGAATGGTTTGACCATCTTCAAGACTTTTTACATGACGTACTGCACCGGAACGAGTTCATGAGCAAACTCGTGATGTCGCGGGTGTTTCCAGAAGTGTGGTGGCGCAAAAAGGAAGATGAGAGCCCGTTTGCAGCCCTTTTGCGCGCCGGGAAAGCAGCCTTGTCCAAGACTCACTGGACAATTGATATTACTCAGCAGTATCATGAAGAGCTTCGTTATGCCACAGAACAACGCAAAGCAGATATCACTCTGTTGTTCAACCAAGAAGAATTGTGCAATACCATTGGCAATTTGCGTGGCACTCTTGCAGATTTGACAGAACGTCTTGCATACTTGGAGACCAATCCACCCGAAATGTCCGCAGAGGACCTACAAGAAGCGAAACAGACGACACTTGCAGAGCGTGACAGAGTCGAGAAAAGACATGTTGAGTTAGTGAGCGAGGCTAAACAAATCTACAGAGATGTAGATAACTTGCCTATGATGCAACTACGACGCAGAGTCGATGCTTTCTTTGAGAAACTCATTCTCAAGGAGGAAACGTTGTTGAAGCTGTATGCCTATTGGGAGTATCGACCCATACGCTCGCGGCCTGCTGGACCCAAAGGCTACATGTACGAACGGTTGGAGGAACTGATCGATCGCGTCGAGTCTAACGATGAATCGCTCATGAATGTCCTGGACATCAAAGCGGAACGCAAATCCTCAGTGGCCATCGACTTCAAGAAACGAGCAAAGGATCTCCGCATCAAGGCCGTGGCCGAACAGTTCTGGACTGAATTTGTACTGGAAGCCTCCACTCAAACGCAAGAGAGCGCAGAATCTTGGCTGAGCAAGCTGTTTGAATCGGAAAGGAAGGTTGCTGAATTGGTTGCCTACAAACCGTATGCGCCTGATTTTGACAACCTAACGCCATTCTTGCACGATAAATTCATCGCAAAGCTCGACAAGGTTGCGGGCTTTCGAGTCAACTACAGAAAGCACGAAAACTTGTTTCCTTGGACGGATTTCTGGAAATCATTTATGCTTGACTGGAACCTGGAGATGACGTCCATTCAAAATTACATCGATCTTAGCCCCAATTTGGACGCCACTGCTCCTTTGCGATACTATGCAATGCAATATCTCTTTGTGTCTGTGATGCTGAAAAATGGCCAAACACAGCGGATCAAGGAATTTCTGCACATTCCGATTGGAAATCCTAGGGCTCAATCCATTGTGATGGAACTCGCTGATATGTTGCCCAGGTATCCCGAGTTTCCAGGAATTTACTTCCCTCTGAAGGCCGGTCGGTACATTTCGGAAAAATGCAAAAGGGTTATTCAGCAGACCAAATACCCGCAAGCGTTTGGTATTATTGCCAGCGTCAAAGCGCTGATTAAGGCCATCCAAGATGACGACTATTATCAGTGTCGAGAAATCCTGGACTTTTTGCCGACGAAAGAACTCCTCGAATTCAACGACGGCAAGTACTATCCGCAGTACAAGAAGCACTTCTTGGAGAACTCCTGTTTCTACGCCTTGTACGACGAAAAGAGACCTGAGCCTCGCTACAGACCAACACAGGAGGAGGTGCATGATGTGATCGAACATTGGAAGCAGGTGCCACTGAAAGCCATCGCTTATGTGTGTCGCTTCCTTCAAGACGAGCGCTCAATCAGGGGCAATATTCCACACGTGAACCATGGGCGGGGCTTTGTGGTCTTGGCGCTGGTTACCAGCAAAGGAAGAAATCGCTTATATGAGAACTACATGGTTACTATAGAAAACAAACAGCTGCATTTGGTGCAAAGGGCCGGCATCGAGTTGAAAGACTCGCATGAACGTAACTTCCTTTTGAAAGAATTTAATGAGCTCGGTCCATTGCAAACCTGGGTGAGCGAGCCTCTGTATGGCGAAGGATCCGAAGGACCTTGCATACGGGAAGTGGCGTGGACGCCGCACACTATTGAAGAGATCAATCGGTTGCTATAAACTTGTTAAGTTATTGATATGTAGCCAAAAGTCTGCAAAACTCTTGAAATGAGCCAGGAACTCGCGAGACAATTACTCCTGTGCATTGATCAGCTAGGCCCCACGCGCTTTTCAGCGTTAGCAGATCAACTGCTAGAAGAACACGAGCAGTGGAAGAAAGCGTGCAGTGGCTACCAACTTTGGGAACTGCCTCGACAGGCTTTGGCATCGGATCGATTGGCAGCAGGGCTCAAAGTGGTAGAAGACATTCAAAACATTCTGCACAAGTTCCGCATCGAGGGCAAGAAACGCAACGAGCTACAATGCAAGATGCACGACAAGATGCTAGCTGCTATCTTGCCTCACATCTTTGGTGACGAGTGGAAGTATTCCCATGAAGAGATCCTCAAAAGATGCGGTCTAGAATTCACCAAACGATACATGCTCTTTGGGTGCCCGCGGCGAAACGGCAAGACTCTGGCCATTGCCATGTTCAATGCAGCTGTGATGCGATGCATGCCCTTTCGCACGCGCATTGCAGTGTTTGGGCGTGATGCCACGGCTTCTGCTCTGCTGTTCAAAGAGACACTGCGGTTTGCGTATCAGACTGATGGTGGAGAGACGGGCTGGCACGTGGGGACCACCAACACACACCCCACTCTGCGGTATTCGCGTCGAGCCCGGGGTGATCCTGAAGCCAATGAACTCATTGCCATGCCGGGAACCTCTGGGCGTGGTATTGGAGGGCACATCATTCAACTGGAAGAAGCCGGCTTCATGGATATTGACTTGCTGCTGGACACAGTGGCTCCTCTGCTTCAGGTGCAAAACACTATTCTGATTGCTATTTCTAGTAATGATGCCGATGAAACAAATCATTTCAACAAGTGGATGGTAGCTAGACATCCCCGCACTAATGAGCTCCTGTTTGATGTCACCCACGTGCAGCGCATGTGTCCGGCGTGTAAAATGGCCGAACGCACTCAATGCTCCCACATGGAAGCGCCTCGAGTCGAACACATTGACACAGAGGCCACCTACGTGATTCAAGAGCTGATGAAGAGCAGTCCCATTCGCTTTCGGGCCGAGTTGAGTGGTCTGATGGAAAGCACTCATATGCGAATCCTGGATCACAGAGCTTTGGAGGCTCTCAAGTTGTGTCCTGGAGTCAGCCCTAACGGAAGTCCGCAGTTCTTCTTTGTGATGGTAGATGCTTCAGGAAGCGGATCCTTGTCCAAGAGCAGATCGGCGGTGTCTGTGTTGACTTACGAATCTACGGGGAATTTACTGGTATGTCTATTTTCATGATTTTGCGAGAGGGAAAGGGGCGAGGGATAGGTCCACCGTTGCGGCGTCGATTGATTCCATAGGGGTCTTGTTTGGTGGCAATGAACCATGCAACATCGTATGTGAGCACTGAAAGATGCTGCACGCGGGCACTCATCAGATCAAACAGTCTGGTGTGTAGATACGCAATCATGGATTCAAACTCTGCCGGTGGAGTGACAGCTTGGGTTTGTTTGAAGAACCGGGGGTGGGTCAGAAGCATAACCAGTAGTAACCCAAGCGCTAAGGTGCGATTACACGTGCCAACCACTTGGGGAACATGCTTATCCAATACATCCGCCGCAATGTGATACCCAAACTGTGACCTATCCCTGCTCATTTCCTTTACAAAGAATAGCACTTGTTCAGCTAGCTCACGAGTCGATGCCTCTGTTATCCAATAGCAAATTGGCTTTGACGACATCGCGGAACAGTGTAAGCTGATTGTATAGTAGAGTCGGGTTTGAAATGTGACTCAGGATGAGGGGTAGGCACGGATCATTCTCAACTGGCGCAACTTACCATTTCCATGATCCAGCAAGTGCGACAACACTACATTTTCCGCAACAGTCTCGCCATTGTCGTCATTGAGAGCAACTACGGAGGCTGGGTCAACAGTCATCACTTGTGGGCTCAAATCCGCCACGTGCCCGACACCTTTGGACTCTACTGCGCTCCCAGAGACGCTCATCGCAAAGGAGCACAGAGTGGGACAGTAGGGTTCTGGAACAACTCGACTGACAAGCGCTACGCCGCCATTCTCTTTAATGATCTCTTGAAGCAGGGTCGCTACAACTTTTACAAGGAGTTGATCACTAGCAAAGACAGTGGCAAGCTCTATTTGATCAACCAACTGCAGAATCTCGAGAATGAAGTACCTACGGAGAAGGAGGAGAAGAAACATGTGTTCCTCAACTACTCAGGCAAGCGCATTGATGTGGATGATGTAGCCCAAATGACTCTGGCAGGCGCTCTTCACGCAGCGATGCTCTTGACGGATCCCATTCTAGAGACCTATTGCACTACATGGCGCCGCATGCCGCCCATCTCTAATGCTTTAGTGCGCTTGCGTGAAACAGATCCTAATGGATTTCATTATCGCCTCAGTAAATGATCAATGACGGAGAGGTATTACAAAAGCAACAATGGTCTCGAGCAAGCGAGGATCGTATAGCCCTTGAGTGAGCCATTTGTGCCATCGGCGAACGGAGCTCAGGCCTTGAATCACCAAGAGTCTCAAGACATGCATGGCTTGTAACTCATCGGATGGCAAATCAATAAACTTTCGTTGCAAGCATAAGTAACCGTTTCGGAAACGAGACAATTCAGTGGGCCACACTACTGGTTTCTCGTCAATGAAGTAAACGTATTCCAGACGGGGGGCCTCTAGAACATTCTTCAATGTCATCCAGTCATGACAATTGACAAGAATGACACTGTTGAGCTTAGTACATCGATGAAAGAGAGCGGGGAGCTTGGGTACCGCCAGATCTATCGATACACGACTCGAAGTAAAGACGCCAACAGGGCAACTTGCTGCGTGTAGCATTACTGTTGATGCGTCGTCCCATTCCATGGGCCAGTTGAAGACAGGGACATCGACTTCAATTTCAAGATCGCACTTGGGTCTGAAATTCGCCATATCCGCCACTTGTTGGAGGTCTAGACCCATTGACGACAAAGCAGGCGTTACATCGGTGAAGGATACTGTTCCGTCAAACACAGCGACGGTCTTCACACGACCCTCCTCATGAGTCACATGTAAACTCATTTCAAATTTGAATTTTGTTAAATGGGGTTTACAAGCGTAATAAAAGAAGCAATCACTTGCAGCAAGCGAGGATCATACAGGCCTTGAGTCAGCCACTTGCGCCATCGTTGATTCGGCAACAAGCCTTGAATCACCAAAAGTCGCAAGACATGCATGTGTTTCAAGGACTGCCAAGACACGACGCCTTGTTGTTTGGCCCACAGACAACCCTCTTTGATATGCGAGAACTCAGTGGGCCACACCAGCACACGTTCGCTCCAAGTCAAAGTCACTAGATTCAATTTAGGTGCCTCAAGGACATTCTTCAGTATGAAAGAATCAGGGACGTCAGAAAGTATCACACGTTCGAGCTTAGTGCATCTGTGAAACAAGAGCGGAATCTCGGGGACAGCCAACAGTAGAACCCTTCTATTGCGAGTAAACACACGGGAGGGACAGTTGGCTGCTCTGAGAACAACATGCTCGACATGGTCCCACTTTGGGGGCCAGTTAAAGACACGTCCATCCGTGTCAATTTCGATATCACTCAAATCGACGATGTCTTTGTCAAGAAGATCATCGATTTCCTGCAGGTCTAGCCCGTCCGGAGTAACGACGTTCTGCGTGTCTTGGAACGTGATACGATGGAGTTCGTACTTGAATGTGATACTGAGGATCCCCTCTTTATGCTGCACCTTTAATGTGCCCATGAAGAATGAGTTCAAGGTTGAATAAAAGAAGCAATCTCTCGCAACAAGCGAGGATCATACAAGCCCCGGGTCAGCCACTTGCGGAAGAGCCCTTCAGAGAGAATGCCTTGGGTCACTAGGACTTGCAAGACGTAAAGCTCTTTGAACCTGTCCAAGTAAATGATTCCTCGTATAGTCTGACAGTGGCCATTGTAGTGAAACAAGTCCACAGGCCACCATACAGGCATTCCCGTGAAATAGACGGTGAGCAGCCTCAGACCCGACACTGGGAGTAATTTCTTGTGCAGATCACTGGCGTCTGAGACATGCAGATGTACGGAAATAAGCTTCTTGCACAGGTGAAACAATGAAGGGATCTCGGGCACGACGAGGCTCATGTTGACTCTGTTTGGATTGAAGAAAGCAGCAGGGCAGTTTGGAGCTGTCAATTGAACTTCCTCTGCGTCGTTCCACTCTGCCTCAGGCCAGTTGAAGATGGGTCGATGCGATATGATCCCAACGCTGAAGGGTTGACGATTTCTGAACAAATTGGCGATTTTAGAAAGATCCAAGCCTTGCTCCGACACAACATCGCGCACCATCGTTCGAACGTCAGGCCCTCGGTAAATCTGGGTGACTTCAACTGAACCGCTTGCTTTACACTCTATGAACAGCCTCCATCTCAATTGGGACATTTTTGAAAAACCGGGGATGCCAAAACTATTTATGTAATTCAAAAAAATACTCAAGGGTTTTGGACCCCCCTAAAAAGCGATTGTAAAAAGTTGAATTACATAAATTTACGACACCGACCACTGACACTACTCGATCTTTCGCAGATGTCGAAAGGCAGCTCGGATCATCTCGTCGTTCCACACAAAAGTAGAGTAGGTCTTGCTAGGTTGAGCCTGGGGCTTCTTGGCATAGTCACTGGTTTGAAGCATGTGAGCTCGATCCATGGTCAAGTACACTGGAAGAGTCTTGTCAACAGGGTAGCTCCGAGGCAGCGGAACGCCCAGTTGTTTCCTCACGACAACAAACAACGTTGCTATACGTGTGAGCGCACCACAGCACACTTTGAATTCCTCAAACGTCGGTTGCTCATATCCCACTACCACTATAAAAGCTGTGTTGTCAATCATGCGTTCCTTGACCATGCGGACGAAAGCTTCGTAAGTTGCACTCTTTATGTCGAACTGGACCAGCGACTTGCTCCGGTTCACTGCAATTAGCTTGTCTCTCAGTGCAATCAAGTCGTCAAGTGTGATCCCAAAGTCCCCGCTTCCGCTCACAAGGTAGACGGTTCTGTCAGACACTGGTATCTTGAGTTTCACTCGGTGGAAGCCGGCAACTTCCTTCTCCTCATATTCATCTTCGGCACTGGAGCCTTGACCCATCTTTTAGACTGTAATCTCAAAGCATGAGTTCATAGACACTGGTTAACAAAGCGCTTTACAGTAGGTATAACAACAAGCAATGATGAACAAAGCGCCAAACAGGATCAACAAGAAAAAGGAGTCGGAATGCACACAAACGGGGTAAGTGCTCTCACACTCTAAGGTGTCTACGTCGAAACATGTATCAGTGCAATTGAAGACAGTACACACAACAGGTCTGTCGGCACAGTAAATGTGAAGGCATTTATCCTGACATGTAACACTTCCAGCTACAGCAAACGCCAGTACAACTAAGATGATGCCAATCACGCCGACAGCAGCGGGTCCATAAGTCTCGACCTTTTCGCGAGTGATCATGAATTATGAGTCGGTGCGTGCTGAGCCACCCAAAACTTGAGCCACAAGAGCTGTCTTGGCCACAAAGCTCCAGAAGATGTACTCTAGCTCGGCTCTCGAAAAGGTAATGTAACCTGCAGCATAGCGAGCTGCCACCAAAGGAAAGGTGCAGAACAAGAGGATCAAGCTAAAGTAGATGCCAACGACAAACCCTGGGATTTCGTCCCACTGCTCGAAGAAGCGAATGCTGATAAAGACCCAAGGCAGCAGGCCAAACACGGAGCCCGCAAAGAACCATTTCCAGCGAAGCGTCTTCTCTAGTTTGTATCCAGTATACTGACACGCGATGTTAGGCAACACAATGCCTAGCAAGAGAGTAGATTCATCGGTGATGTTGGACAACTGGGCAATGGCTACTAGCATGATCGAAGCGGTCAGGCTATACTCTACCCATCGTAGGACGGAGACTCGACGAGACAATCGAGTCTGCATCTCTTCGGGAAAAGAGGCTGCAATCTCAAAGATGGCGGTGATTCCGGCAAAGATAGGCATCCACACGATGACGGGGATGTTGTTCCGGTTTATCTTGTCCCAATGCACAGCTGATACGCCTACAGCAATGAGAAACACCACCGTGTGCAAGAGTGCTGCCAAGGCATGCCATCGAACCAGGTGATCTGCAGATACCATCTTTAACAAGAGGCTTTTACTAGCGCTTCAATCCGAACAATGGCTTGTTGCAGCTCTGACGCTGGCAAATGGGTGATAACACTAGTCCTAATGCACACATTATGAGACACGACACATACAATTGAAGGCATCCATTCCAGATGCAACGAAGATTCTAGTACACTAGCCGAAGGGCCCTTATCCGGTATCTTCTCCATCAAAGCCGCACACAGCTCATAGGCAATGTTTGCTACACTCGTACGCTCCTTAAATAAAGCATTTACAGCAGTCAAGGCCTCTGTCCAGGCGTCGGGAACAGGGAGACGCTTGCGAGCAATCTCCTTGAAACGCAGTGAACACAAGGAACACAGAGGTCCGTCGACCACAAACTTGCAAGTGGTGAGATCCCAGGTGGCAGGGATGCCGCATTCTGTGCAAATAAAGAAGCAGGAGTAGTTGTGATAGGTCCACCCACTAATCAGGAAGCAGGAGGCCTCCGAACGCTTACACCCGATGCTTATCGTCGAGTTCTGGCGCCCGCAGTACGACTTGTCAAAGAGCACATCATACACAGCACGAGTCACACCCACTGTCTTGAACGCATCAAACACTGTCACTGCAGACTTGTCCTTAAAGGGAGCCGGCTGGTTGTGGGCCGTGTGAATCAGGCCACAGTTGAGACAGAGCTGCAGCCGACGGCCAGTGTGTGCCAGGTCAGGGATCTTCAAGGCATCGAATCGCTCCTGAATGGCGCTCTCTGCACGCTCGTGCATGTTGCGAGGCCACTGCAGATAGTACGAGCCAAAGGCAGAGAACCACTGCCAAGCCATGCGTTTGATCAGAGGCAAGTGTGAAGCCATCTTCTTCACCAAGATAGTCTTCAACACAGAGGGCCCCGTGCGACGATGGTGAAAAGATTGGATGACCTCGGTCAAGGCCTGACGCGATGAGGGTTCGCCCATGTGTCGCAGAAACTCCAGTGCGGCTGGCTCATCTGCTTCCTGCGCCACACTCGCCATGACGTGAGCGTCTCGCGCTCGCATCGAGTCAGAGGGTTCGGTACCCAGGGTCTGAAAGACGGTTTCCCAAAAGGACAAGGGAACCACACACTCGGGTCCTGTTTTGGCCATTGACGAGTTGAACTGCTCCAAGTCAGTGATGGCGTCCAATTGATTGACATATCCTTCCCAAGCAGGCGACAAGTAAGTCCATTCGGCTTGAAAGGGTCGCATCATGCGCTCAAAGAAACAAGCGACAGCCAACAGACTCTCTTTGGTGTTCTCTGTGTAAAAGGAGCTTACATCGACCAAGTCAGGGGAGAAGCGCTTCCAGTAGGCCTCTGCCCACCTGCGATGATCCTCCAACGACACTAGATTTGGCTTGTGTTTCAAGAGGCCGACGTGGAACCAGGTGGCGATCTCTGTCATGTGTATCTGAGCCAACCGATGCTTCTTCCACAAGGTATGGGTCACGTTCTTCCAGTGGCGAGGCTGGCGCTTGGCGGGGAACGCCTTGCGGTACAAAACACTCAGGCAGCCCAGAGTCGGGATGCGCTTCTGTAGTGTAGTGTACGCAGACAAGAGGAAAATATCAGTGAGACACTGAGGCTCAAACAAGTGGGGATTCACGATTCGGATCGGGTCCCACTTGTCAGTGTGCATCAGAGCCATGTGCAGACACTGGATCAGACGCAAACGCACATCTGCTTCTGGACACTGCTGCAGTTGAGCATAGAGATTCTTGGCCACTGCTTCAAAGTCAATGGTACGGGTGCGTTGAAGCGCAGAGGCCGGTGCTTGGGGGGTCAGTAATTCTCGGACAATGGGATGCAAAGTAGACAGATCCGTTCGGCGAAGTATCCACAGTCGAGGATCGGGCAACTGAAGACTGGTGCTTACCAGTCGGATACCTCGCCTGGTTATTTTTTTGGTTGCTTCAGGTTCTTCTGGCCCTCTGGCGATGTAATTTCCACCGTCACACCAGGATCAGCCAGTGGCTTCTTGTAGAGGCGAATGTTTACAAACCACTGCTGTCGCACCTGGTCGAAATCCCAAATCATCTTGTCGTGCACAAACGCCATCACTGGACACACCAGTCCGTTGAACACTGCATTGTCGGGTTTGAGCAAGAGCGCCGAATGGAAGTCATCGTCCGTGTTGTAAAAGACCTGAAAAGGCTCTCGATTCCGCAGCGGCAGGCGATTCACCAAAAACAGAAACACCATCGAGTGTACCTGATGCACTAGACACAGCATACACGGTGTCCCCTCGCCGTTGTACGCCGGTAAGACTGCGCCCCTGAAGATATCGCCATCAGGAGCCCAGTACATGGAGTCCAGCTTGCTCACCAGACCCTGACACTGCTCGCCATGCACGCATGGGGGCTTGTTGTCGACGTACAAGAGATCTTGCACTGTCTGCCACGAGAAACGGGGCAGCCGTTGACTGCACGATCGACTCTCCCAATCGTTGACCGCTGAAGCAGGCAGCAGATGCAACCGATTGGCCGCACACACTTTGCGCATCTTGTACATGTCTCGTAGTCGTTGTTGCAGATAGTTGAGCTCGGAAACTGCAATTTGCGTTTGCTTGTGTTCCACGAACTCAGTGTCGAACACATTGTCCGAGTCGTCCTCTAACTCACACTCTTGGTCTTCTTGTGCTTGCAACTCACACTCTTGGTCGTCTTGTGTCAGCCACAGCTCGCACTCTTGGTCTTCTACGGTCAAGTCGGCTATCTGGTCGACTAACTCGTCATCGAATTGCAAATCACACTCTTGTTCGTTTATGGGGCACTCGGCCTCTTTCGATTCATGATAATACAAGTCACTGTCCTGCTCCAAGGGTCGCTTCGACATATGAATTATGAAGGCGGTTTCATCGGTACTTGTTTGTTGATACTCGTGTAGTACGCAGCACGAACTTTCTGGGCCTCTAATGCCGCCACCTCCAACTCTTTCATCGATTTGTCTTCTAATTCCTTGAGACTCTGCAGTGTCAACGGACTGTCCTTGCCCAATTTG
>JACCDG010384673.1_pt1 | contig 22795 bp, 23 predicted proteins | sample 7442471 | NCBI WGS metagenome assembly JACCDG01 (sample SAMN15323444, study PRJNA562643) | freshwater metagenome | isolation source: river surface water | place: USA:Blue River Watershed | collected 2017-08-17 | reverse complement strand
GGTAGCAGGTAGTCGCCAACCTTCTTGAAAAGAAGGTAGCAGGTAGTCGCCAACCTTCTTGAAAAGAAGGTAGCAGGTAGTCGCCAACCTTCTTGAAAAGAAGGTAGCAGGTAGTCGTTAAGAAGTATGCTCCAAATACAAAATCTACATTAGCCTCTGTTTATATCATCTATTTATTTTATTTTGTTATATTTTGTCTTTGACTTAGAGGATATCTTTGTAAAGTAAGAGTAAGGAATCAAAAAGATGGAGAATCCAATCAGTGTGAAAGAGACAACCTCGTCGATCTCTTTTTATGAGCGTACACCGATTGATACACCTATCAAAAAGATCATCTCCCTCAAATCATATCCTGGTTTTATTGAGCGTATTGTGATTGATCCAAATACGGATCTAAATCCGAACTATATTGAGCGGATCGATATGACATGTGGAGGATTGCGCATCTTCTCTTGGGATAAGAGTGAGTATACTTCGGGTGTTAATCTTTTTGAGAAGTATCATCTTAACAAACCATTTCCCATTACCAATAATTCGTATCACGAGGTGAATCTATCATTTATGTATGATAAAGCCTCAATGATCGCGGATAGGATCATTGAAGAACGCGAAGTGGTGGAAAAGTATGCGTGTAGAGACGAATCCGTTGAGCTTGAGTATTGGAATGAGGAGGAGAATGGTGTATCTTATGGATATGGAGTCAAGTATGAAGAGCGCAAAGTAATGCGCAATATGATTCTCAAAAAGTTCGATCTAAAAACGCCTCAAATCCTTCTTTATTACAGCGATGATCATGCGGATCTTCCCAAAAATACAGGGTCATATGATATGGAGTTTGATGATCATATTGTGCGTAAGAGGAGCATTCTCCGTTTTGTATCAGGGATGTATGGATTCCGGAATTGAGAGATGAAGAAGCATTCGTTTTGAGTATAAAAGATAAATCGATAAAGATAAATAGTAAATTATCTTTATTTTGAAAATAGAGAGTAGAGAGTATGTTCTTCTTTTCAAAAAATAAAGTAAAACGGCGTTTGGATAAGATCAAGAAGATTGATCACTTTTATGCGAAGACGAAAACATGGTATGATACCGATTTGAGTGAAGCGCAATGCGACGAATTAAAAAAGTATATATCTACCTTCGTATTTACTCAAAGTGAACAATCCAATTTGGAAGAGTTTATCAAACGGTCGATCCAAGAGAAGCACTTCTCCTTTTCCGCGCTTTGTGATCATGACAAATACTTATATTACATCAAAGAAGTATTGATTAAAAACGCATCACAACATATCGACTTTTTCGAGAAGATAAAAGCGATCATTCTACCTTTTATCCAAAATGAACTCACACAATTTATCAGAAATGATGATGACGTGATCCGAATGATGAGTATATTCTTCTTTTATCTTGTATATTCGATATATCCACTTGTATGTCAATCATATCCAACAAAGAGTATCATAGAGAAGATGAAACATATGATATCGATCTTTCTCACTATTCCAAATGAGAATTATCAATTCGCGATCATGTGTTATCTCTTGATCGATAAGTATATGGATGATGATGAGAACCAAACAGAAAATAAAGATTCGCAAAAACGTTTCCTCTTCTTTTGTCATCGCACGTTTCTTCATAAATCGTGCCACATTCCATCCGAATCAGCAACACATCCAGATTATATCGCATTTCAACACTATTTCAACGCACTTTTGCGCATATATGATGTGAAGAAGTATGATTATTTATATGATTTTATGATCTATCTCTTTGAATCCTTACATCGCACGTCAAAACGACAAAATGGCACATCTGGGATAGAAGAGGAGACGATTTATAAAGAGACCTTTTCGAAATCGTACTTAACGATTTACTTCTTTATTCTCATGTCCAATTTGAAATTGAAGAAACAGAAGAGTGATGTGATCACAAAGAACGCAAAACGCGCATTTATGATACAATGTTATGATGATATTTGTGATATACATCAAGATCGAAAGAATAAAATAGAAACGTTATATACGTTGCCAAAGAGTCCAGTTGAACTCGAAGCGAAGATACAACGGATCTTTGAAAAGACGAAGTATGATATTTATCAATTATTACATAAAGAAGAACCGCTTTTGTGTAGTATATGGATTTATATACTTTTACATATTGAAACATTTTTGGTTTATAAAAATCGGAAGTACTTATCGGAAACATTTCTTCAAACATTTTTTCAAAATAAGTATTATAAACCCGAAGTATTTGATCTCCTCCAAATCGATCTCTTTTCAAGCACCACAATCCTTCTCAAACTTTTACAAAAGTGGATATCTTCCTAAAAATCACCATATCTTATCTTTATTTACAATATATATATATGAAATAAATATATGAAATATGAAATATGAAATATGAAATATGAAATATAAAATATGAAATATGAATTTATATATAAAATATGAATTGATATATAAAATATGAATTGATATATAAAATTAAAAAAGTGATCAAATCCAACTCTTCTACAGCGGGGAAGTTCGAAAGAAACCACAAGACGGTTTCTTTCACCACAAGACGGTTTCTTTCACCACAAGACGGTTTCTTTCATGGAGTTTAATCTCGATTTTCACAAAGACCGGAAGGTCATTCAGGAGACGCTCCCATCGGGGAAGTACTTCATCGGCGATCTCTTTTATGGCTTAAAACACAAATATACGGATATTGTATATGAGCATATTGATGAGAATGTTATCACATTGGAAGATCGTGAAGGAAATGAGTATACACTCGTCTTTGATAAAGTATTCGGAGGTCGCGAAAGGTATCGCGACATCTTCGGCCATGAGTATGAGGTGGAGAGCGAATACCTCGCCATTCTTCCTGTGGAACTGTGTGATCTAAGTGCGAATGAGGATGATGTGAATGAAATTGGACAGATCATCGAGTTTGATCACATGGTGGATGTGTATATTGTGGATGGAATCTTCATGTTTCATTGGGAAGGCGGTTTTCTCAAAATTGACACAAAGAATGCGGAAACAAACTTTGTGGAAGATCATGAGTATAATGATATCACCTATGATGAGTATATTAAACAATCGCGTCCTCATGAAGATGATGACGAGAAAGATGGGCGAGCTCTTCATGTAATTCATGAAAATGCGGAAGATTATGATGATGTAGAGCGTACATTCGAAGATGATGAATCGAGAACGATCGATCCAACCATCCTCGAATTGCGCTATTTGGACTCATACAGATCCTAAATACAGATCCTAAATTCAAAATCAAGACGTAAATATAAAATATAAAATTAAATATAAAATTAAATATAAAATTAAATATAAAATTCAAAACTCTAAATTCAAATCCAAATTCAAATCCAAATTCAAATCCCGATCCAAAAGTCAAAAATATGTATTTTTTTTAAGTAAAAATAAAATAGAAATATCTTTTTTATTTTCACTTCAAATCGAAAAAAAGAACGATTTTTGAAAATTTGGTTCTTTTTTTGCTCGTTTTAATCCAAAAAATTCCTTGTTTTTTAGGGAATTTTTTATTCATTTTAATCAAAGTCAGAGTCCATACGAGCAACTCGTACGAGCGTACGAGAAAGATTTTTACTTAATTATTTTATATGTTTGTTTTATATTTTTATTACGATATATGGTAATACAATATATTTAATAAATACAAATTATAAATTTCCGCTTTTTGCTCTTTTTTCCGTATTTCCGCTTTTTCCATACGAATACGAGTTTGGCTTTTTTCTAAAAAAAGTTCCAAAAAATAAACGACCCCAACCCAATTCGTTTTGCCTCGATTATTTTTGCCAATTATTTTTGAAAAAAAGTCAAACTCGTATTCGTATGGAAAAAGCGGAAATACGGAAAAAAGAGCAAAAAGCGGAAATTCATTTTCCTAAATTGTGAAATAGAGTATATCACCATAATATGGTATATACATATAAAATAAATAATTATATATTTTATATGTTTTTTCTTTCTCGTACGAGCGTACGAGTTGCTCGTATGAGCTGTTTAAATGGGAGAAATTCTTTATTGAATTAGGAATTTTATTTGATCAAAACAAGCAAAAAAAGAACCAAATTTTCAAAAGTGTCTATTTTTTCCAATCCTAAGTCAAAATTATTTTCTCCATTCAGACTCTTATTTTTCTATATTTTGGATTTCATTTGAGTATTTGAGTTTTATTTTGAGATTTATTTTGACTTTTGAAATTAGGAATTGTGAAATTGAACTCTTTATTTTTGGAAATTAAAAGAAAATGAGTACACTTAAATTCACAAAAGATAATTCATTCTTTATATGTCATCGTTGTTTATATACGACGTATTTGAAGAATGATATGACGAAACATTATGATCGAAAGACGAAGTGTGATATCAAATATTGTTTAACAACTTCTTATTCGACAGATGAATTTCGCGACCTTTCCACTTCCAAACGGTACTACTTTCCATCCAAACTTAAAAAGTACCCCGATAGCACACTTATCAAATTTATTCATCAATATAAAGATCCATTGAATATTATTCATGATTCGGTGCCACAAAATAAGAGTGTCCAAAATACGGATCTTATTTCCGTGGAGTCTGATTCGTCGTCGACTTCGCCACATGTAGAATCTTCAGATATTAACTATAAATGTGAGAAGTGTGAAACGGTATATAAGAAGAAGGATAGTTTGATTCAACATTTACAGAATCCGGAATTATGTAAGAAGAAGAAGATTTACAACGATTATCTAAAATCCGAACATAAAGATAAACAGAACATCTATGTGAAAGAAGAGAGCGAAGGAGGAACCGTCATTCATAATTATCAAAATAATTACCAAAATAACTATCAGAACAATTATCAGAGCAATCAAAGCAACCATAATAAATATAATCTTCATTTATATGATTTCATGCTTGAAGGATATAGCATTGATCATATTAAGTTGGATCAGCTCAATTATAGCAATTTTTATTTGTATGACAATATGTTAAATTTGATTTTGGAGAATGATCGAAATAAGAATATTTACTTTGAGAATAATAATGCGATCTTTTATACCAAGAATAACTTATCCGTACTATCAAATGATAAAGCCGTTTATATATTGATCGAAAAGATGGGACGCGCCGCAAATAAGATCATCAACTTACAAGATGAGGATCTACAAAATAACCTCAAACACGTGAAAGATTACTATCGCATCAACTTGAATAAGTATAAGTATGATACCATTTACCGGAAGTACGACACCGATTTGAAGAAGTTTGTGTATGATAGCGATATACCGCCAAATATGAGGGTTCGAGATGAGTGTATTCAAACATCGATCGGTATTGTGAATAATTTTGAAGATGAAATCCAAGAGATCTTCAAGAAGAAACAGCTCAATACGAAGAAATTACCACCCGTCATGAATTACTCGATCGAAGATTATATATCGATTAAAGAACGATATAAGGATCTGAAAGACGATTGAAAATCAAAAGTTGGGATTTAATTTTGATAAAAAAAATAGGATCATATAAATAAGATAGACTACAAAAAAGATAGACTACAAAAAAGAAAGACATATAAGATGTATATGATTTATGATTTACATATAAAATCGAGTATATTTGAGTTAAACCACTTTATGGAGTACTTCTCCCCATTATTAAAGAAGATCGATCATATACCTCAACGCGCTCTATTATTTGATCCGATCTATATACTCTTGTTGAGTGAAGAAGATCCATTCCACGATCATCATCCACATATGATGATAAAAAAAGATTATTATATATATGAGTATGTGTATAAACCGGAAATTGGATCATTGCGTGTATCTCTCTTTATGGAACCGCGAATTCATGAAGAGAATGATATTTTCGAGTCCTGGTTGACCCATATGACACGTCAATTCCCCCAATTACATATTCATTTATACTATTATCATATTTATGAGAAGAGTATATATGATGACGATGTGTTTTATCTCTATTTACACAACAATCACATTTTGGAAACGTATGATATTCCGATGGATGATTACTATTTGAAGAAGCATGGAAAGGAGATCTTAAATGGTGGATTTTATATCTTATACCCAATTTATAAAGAGCTCATTCAAGATGACCCATACTATTATAAAAATTATGAATCACGCTTTTACAAAATACTTGTTGATCCCCGACTTATGTACGCGTCGCCTTCGTATCAAAACCAACTTTTTGAACATATGATCGCACCCAAATATCGGCGCTTTCGTCCACTCTTCTATCAATTCCTGGATTTCTTAAAAACACATTGCGCCATTCGTGATATGGTGATCGATGAAACAACGCGGATGATAGGCAAGTATAGGGAATCACCACTTGTGCGCTTTCAATGTAAAGTCCGCCATAAATTACGAATGAAAGAAATATTGGAAGAGTTGAAAGAGTATGCCCTTTTACCACCCTATACCCAAGAGGCGTTTGAACGCGAATTTTCGAATCATTACTTGCCCATTTATCGGATGGGGGGAGGACAATATCGCGAAATAATGCGGCGAAATTCCGGCATTTTTTGTGGATTTGCGTAAGTACTTTTTATCTTTTATTTTGTTGAATCTTATCATATTTGGATGATAAGATACTATTTAGAAAATATTCATATGAATTTATGCCCAGCTTTTCAAACTTTGTGTGTACGGATTCTCGATGAAGGATTTCAAAAGTGTCGGATCTGCGTTGCGGAATTCGAGAGGTTCATTCGGTAGTGAGTTCTTGGGTGTCGATTGTTGGAACATATTCACTTGTGGAATCGAGTTATAAATCGCAGTGGGTTGAACACCGCGTTCATTTAAATAAGAGGATTGAATATCTCCCGTCTTCTTCGTATTCATCGCCGCCACTTCACCCCGTTGACTGGGTGCTTGTGCGTTGGGTGTATATCCGCGATCTTGACTTCCACGTGCTGCGCGAACATTCATATTTCCCGCATTTTCGCGACTCATTTGAACATTCGTCGTTCCACTATTTCCCGCATTACCCGTGTACTCCACCGATGTAAATTGACGCATTGTGTTGGGTGCGTCCACTTCGGCAACTTGATAACCACCCACCTCTTCGCCTTCTTGATTACCCACATAGTAGACAGATGTATCTTGACGCAAGGTATCCTTCGCATGATGATTCGGATCATACACTTTACCCTTCTTCACGCCACTTGCCCCCGATAAGTTGCCATTGTGGGTGTTGAGTTCCGTATCTTGACGGAGTGTATCCTTTGCCACATCATTCGGATCATACACTTTACCACGTGAAGGGCCGCGGAGTTGACCTTTATGGTCATTCTCCTCTGTCGTTTGACGAACCGTCGTCTTTGCCATATCATTCGGGTCATACGCTTTACCCGCATAACGGCTTTGTGCCAAATTGCCATTGTGATCATTATCTTCGATCGTTTGACGACCCGTATTCCGGGCAACATCATTCGGATCATACACCTTACCGCGATTGGGGCCGCGGAGATGACCATTGTGATCATTATCTTCCGTCGTTTCGCGAACGGTCGTCTTCGCCTTCTCATTGGGATCATACACTTTCGACTTGAATGTGGAGTGGCCAACATTGCCACCACGCTTGCTCTCTTCCATCGATTGACGCTTTGTTTCTTGGGCTTGTTGACCATTGCGCGCTTCACCCTTCTCATTGCCCTTTAAGTTGCCATTGCGTCCCTTCTCACCATACTCTGTACGATTATTTGCTTCAAGTTTGAGAGATTTCTTGCCATAATCGTCGGGGCGATCTTTATTTTCACTGTTGCCAAATCCTAAGATGTTCCACAAACCGGAAAGGGTGGCATTGCGGGGACCATCTGCCTCATATTGGGGCTTATCGCTTACACGATACTTTCCACGAACGGCAATACGTGTTCCATTCACGGGAGCCGCGGGGCCTTTGCGACTCTTCGTTGTTGTCGTCTTGCGATTGGTGAATTTGACGATTTGGCATGGACGGATCGATGGCGCCGATACCGCACCTGTTGTGGTGAAGTAGCGATCGGGATTTTGGATATAGAAAGTATCCGGGCGATTCTTGAAGAGAGTGCCCACTTTACCCGGCTTGGCGATCTTCTGTCCGGCGTTGATGCGACCATAGTATGAGAGCTTGGGGTTCGTCTTCACACGTGTTTCATTCGTCGTCTTGGGCATAATGTAATCGAGCGTCTCGGCTTGTTGGAAACCACCACTGGGAGCGGCAGTGTATCCTTGATTGAGACCGGGGCCGACATAGACCTTCTCGACGGGTGCCTCATTATTGCGGACTTGTGATACTTGATAGTGATCGAGCATATAGCCATCCAAATTGGAAGTGCCATACACATTGGATACATTCTTTTGGGGCTCGAAGATGGGGCCGATTTCCTTCTTCTTTTGATAATTATCGCTCGTACCGGTAAAGGTTTCAAAGATGCCACGGGTGGCAAACTCATCCATATTCTGTTTGACACCTCCACCAAAGAAAGGCTGCATGTTATTATGGGTGAATGTGTTGGGGTGAATCGGATCACCACTCAACGATATACCTTTGAAACCACCGCTTTCAGGGATCTGTTTATTATCGCGACTCAAATTTCGGGGAAGAAGGGAAGCCTTTTCGGGATCACCCAGGTCGGCAAAGGAGCTCTCATAGGAGGAGAATTGGTTGAATTCGACGGGAAGGGAGGATTCAGAGTAATCCACTTTATTATAAATCTCTTTATATGGAGGACCTGCGGTGATGATATTGGTTTCTTGGGGACGAGCACTCTTTGCTTTTAACTCATTTGCCATCTTCTCTTCACGCTTCCATATTTCGAATGCGCGGTTTGAATCATATCCATTTTTAGAAGTGGGAACTTTGGAGGGATTTACAGGCGCTTTCACATATCGCGGGTTTGCTGTATCTTTTGTCTTATTTTCGGATTGAAAAACATATCCTAATCCTAAAATACTCGCAGCTGCTAAATATTCCATTTTATATACGATTCGATGTTATTAAATCTAAATCGATGATCCATCTATCTTTAATTTAGATTTATATTTTTTCTTTTTAACTTCACTTCACATATTTTTTGATTCGTCTTATTTTTTGTCTTATTTTATTTTACACGAAATAAAATAAAAATATAATCACAACATATCACGTAATTGATGATGCGAATAATAGCTATAACGATTTCCGGTTAAAGTCATGATATTATATCGTTGTAATCTCTGAAAATCCATATTTTTGTCTAAACCACTCTTCTTTTTAAGATTTGAACGATTTTTCCCATTAAGTTTGTTTATTTGAAGAATCGCATCTTTCATAATAAGTGGAGCTCCAAAAAAGAAGAGTATATTTTCATAACTAAACTTTTCAAATTGATAAAACTTCACAAATTCCCTGAACTCTTCTGCTTTTGTAGATGTATATTCTGGTAATGAAGGATTATTTGTATATTCGTGAACATGTTCAAACATTTTTTGTATATTTGGTATCTTCTTACTCTTCTTATTTACAAGATCTATAGTTAGTTTGTGTTTTGCTTCCATAATGATAAAATAATATTGGTAATTATTAGGTTTTGATTTTGATGAAGGTTTTATGATCATTCTTGCTTCATGTAATTTTTTATTACGATTGTTTACTCGATTTATAATTTCAATTTCCATTTCACTATAATTGTTTATTCCTTTCAATGATTTTGAATGAAAGTATTGATAATATTCAGGATCATCTGTAATGATCAAAATCCCATCCATTTCGAGTAGAGGATTACCCGTTTTATTTTTCATGATTTGCATCTTTTTTGAAAATTCATTATAATCATTAGGGTTGATTATATAAAAATGTTTATATAAATCATTACTTAATAAATAATGATATAGAGATAATGTGATCTCCTCTTCGATAATGAGTGATTCAACTTTTATGAAAGCATCCATTTTATCTTTTCCATCTTTTAATATTTTTATATCACTCTTCATAGACACAATATCACTCTTTATAGATATAAGGTCATCTCGTATGTCTTTTGTTTCTTGTCGAATCTCTTCACGAATTACATCTCGCAATTTATCTTGTAATTGTCGAAATCTGAAATTGAATTCATTTCGAAATTCACGAAATTCATTTTGAATTTCATTCATTTGATTGAGTTTTCTATCTTTATAATACTATTTTTTCTTTATATTTATAATACCTTAATTGAACGATGATATATATTTTTTTTGATTGATTTTTTACAATTTTTCATTTTACATATATAATTCTCTCTCTTTATCGGCATTCCATAAAGAATACGATTTAATACCATTGTTGTTTTACAATTGATCTCAATTCGTGATCTCCATTTTCGTATCATACTCTTTTGAATCTTATATTTTCTCTTTTTAAACTTCTTTTTAATATGACGATCCCAAAAATCTCTATTCTTTGATGATTTTTCATTTATCGAAAATTCGCTTGAAAAGTCATCATCATCATCCTGAACCCATATAGGAAGCCATGGAACATACATCTCCACTGGGACTCGAAGAGTCCGTGGAGAAGCAGCGCAAGTCGACATCTCCACTGGGACTCGAAGAGTCCGTGGAGAAGCAGCGCAAGTCGACATCTCCACTGGGACTCGAAGAGTCCGTGGAGAAGCAGCGCAAGTCGTCATTTATATTTGATTATAAGATATTATATCAAATATACTTTATATTCGTTTTCTCGATTATTCGGAACGAATGCCGGAACGAATGCCTTTTAATTCGCTCTTTCCGCGAATATACCACAAATACTCCGCGCTATAAATCATACAAATCGAGATCATCATATATCCAAAGTTTTCCATATTGTACACTTGTGGATCACACTTTCCATCCATATTCACATGTGAATAAAAAAGATAAAGTACATATGGCCAAAGCAGCATCATCCGTCCATATAGCAGAAATGCCATCCGATATTGAATACAATATTTTGCCATATCGTTGCGACGAAATACGTTTGCCAATAACTTCACCCCCGAAACCACCGAGATCCCTTCGGATAAACATATGTACGGTGTTAATGCGTATAAACCGTTCTTCTCGATAAATGTGGAGGCGAAGATGGCAAGGACATGGTGTAAAAGGAGATCATATCGGATTTTCTTCTCCAACCCGAGATAATGTTGATATATCAAAACGACGGTATCGTAATAAATGTAAGCTAAAAAGAAGTAAAAGAGATCATGTTCACTCTCGGTGTAGGAAATACAGTTATACGTGAAATTTTGGTCAAAAAGTGTTTGAAGTGCTTGTGAAAAGATCATGAAACATGCGACGGAGCGCATTAGATTGACGCTATATCGCTCAAAGTAAACACGTTCAATACGTACATATTGAAGGGGATAGTGAAAAAGGGCGGTTAAGAAGATGAGGGAAGACAAATTCGTATAAAAGAAGAGTGGATATGCCATATTCACTTTTGCTACTATTTATATAGAAATCATTATTTCTATATAGACACGATCCTTCATCCTCTCAAACGCGCTTCTTCACACTCTTCTTTTTAGAACTCTTCTTCATACTCTTCTTTTTGGGATTCTTCTTCTTACCACCTTCATACTCATTCTCCTTATTTGGATTACATGAAACAATCTTCCCATTCTCATTCACACGTGTTCCATTATTTTGACATGACCCATTATTCGTCATTTTGCTTTTAATCCAATCAATAATACCCATTTTATACGCGATCTTCTATATTTATATTCGATAAAAATGGATATAGAGGAATTTTTGAATAAAAGGGAGGGCTCATTCTACGAATGAGCTGGAACTTCGTTCTCCTTTCATTAGATGGCTTGTCCAGATCCACCACAGTCGAGATTGTATAAATCTCCCGAAACACAAGTGCTTCCTTTATTTTCGATGATAAAGTTGAGTACGCGAGCACTATCATTCGTCGCAAGTTGTTGGGGATTTTGGATCATGGGAAGGAGTTCGCAATTGACGCAAACTTGCCCATTGCGCAATATCGTCCGCTTTGCCGTTTGTAATTGATTCGCAATACCAAACGCAACATTCATCAAATAGGCCATGTGCGATTGATTCATACGCGCATTTGCCAAATAACGATACATTAAATACATTTGTTGAGCCGTCATCGTGATAAGAGCCCCGCCATTATTGGCACTATATTTGGAAAGATAAGTGAGATTATAACGATTTCCACATCCACCCTTTCCTATGTATGTATACGCACTTCTTATGGCGCGATTCAGAAAGGCGAATTGTTGAATCATTGACGGATTGGCAATGATATAACTTCGAACAGCCGCCAAATTACGGGCGAGAACATCATCATAAACCGCATCGGGAAGGATGGCAAGGTCGATTTGAGCATCAGTATATGACTCGGGAATGAACATCTTATATAATTATACTATACTATAATTATATTTTTTATTATATGCGCGGATTTTATTCACAATATATACGATATTCTACAATATTTACAATATATACATAATAACCTATATTTACAATATTTACATAATAACCTATATTTACAATATGTACATAATAACCTATATTTACAATATTTACATAATAACCTATATTTACAATATGTACATAATAACCTATATTTACAATATTTACATAATAACCTATATTTACAATATTTACATAATAACCTATATTTACAATATGTACAATTTATAAAACGTATCTTTTTTTTTAACACACCGAATTAAGCTCTTGGAGATTGCGGGGCAAATAGAGAATATGGGTACTGTATGTCTTCTGAATATTCGACAAGATCGGCATTTCATTATGTCCCACAAAGTTGATCGCCAGACCTTTGCGACCATAACGACCACTGCGACCAATGCGGTGAATGTATGTTTGAGGATGCTTCGGCATATCATAATTGATCACCACCGAGATTTGTTGAACATCAATACCACGCGCCATCACATCCGTCGTCACAAGAATACGCGTCGAACCCGAAATGAAGTCATTCAGCACCGCTTTCCGCTCCTTTGGCAATAGATCACTGTGAAGCACATCGCACTTGAAATTATTATCCATCAGTTCGCGGCGAATCTCATCCGCCTTCTGCTTCTTATTACAGTAGATCACACCTTGCGAAATACTCACATTATTCAGCACATCCATCAGCGCATTCATCTTATAATTCTCGCCAATATCCGCATAGTACTGCTTAATACCATCAAGCGTCAGCTCATCATCCTTCACCAGAATCGAAATATGATCCTTGCGAAGAATATACTTGATCAGCTCACTCATCTCCTCCGGAATCGTCGCACTGATGAGCACCGTTTGGTAATTCTCATTCGCAATGGAACGGAAGATCATCGACACTTGCTTCTGGAATCCCGAAGAGAGCACCTCATCCGCCTCATCAATGATGATCAGCTGGATCTGGGATGTATCCAAATACCTACGCTTGATCATATCACCAATGCGACCCGGAGTACCAATGATCACTTCATTGCGAATTGTACCCGCCATATACTTGTTTGACATATCGCCACCAATACATAAGTAAGAGGAGACGTCGGAATGATCGGCAAGCGCCTTAAATACACGCTGGTGTTGCTCAGCAAGCTCACGCGTGTTGGAGAGGATGATCACTTGGGGTGCACGTATGGAAAGGTCAATGCGTTGGAGGGCACTGATGATGAATGTGGCGGTTTTACCCGTTCCGGAGTGCGATTGGATCACGCAATCATGACCATCGATAATGGGCTTGATCGCAATGCGTTGAATGGGGGAAGGGCGCTCGAAACCGAAGGAGAAGATGCTCCGAACGATGCTTTCACGAAGATGTAGATCTTCAAATTTATCAAAATAATCGAGCTTTACATTTGTTTCGTAATTCTCGAAAACGTAGGATGTGTGATTTTTCTCTTCCATCGTATCTTATAAAATGACAGATCTACACTCTTTTCACATTTATCCTTTATATTCAAACTTTTTTTGATAATTTATAAAATATGATTTTTTTGTAAATATTTACTTTTTGTTTTTTGTTTTTTAACATATTTACACTTTACACGCGAAACCAAAACGCAGTGTCGACATATCATTCTTATCCATATAGAAGGGTAGATTTTTGTAATCGCAATTTTCCATAAAGTAATCCAACTTCTCCATCAACTCTTCGCGATTTACAACATGAATGCGTTTACTCGTATTACACAAGTAATATCCATTTCCGCTCGCCTTCTTGCGAGATGGCTTGCGCCCATTCGGGTACTTCGGACGAATGGTTGACTCATAATAGGCAAAGAGATCATCTTGTGATTCAAATACCTTGAAATCATATATCGCCTTCTTCGGCTTTGGTGCCGGAGCGGGCTTCTTTTGAATCACCAACTTCTTCTTCACCGTTTTTGTTGCTGTTGCTGATGCTGTCGCTGCTGTTGATACTGTAGTAGATGATGTTGTCTCGGATGGTTCATACTGGATCTTCTCATAAAGAGTAGAGATCACATACAATGGATCGATGAAAGCGATCCAATATTGAACGGAAGATATATTTGAAAGGTCATCATAGGATACATGAAAACGAGCAATCGTCTTTGTATCAATGCCCCAATGGTAATCATCGTCCATATCCGAAGTGCGCATTACTTCAAATTTATCGCGGATTAAATTCCGCATGAAACCAGCATCATCGCGCGACCCCAACTGAGGCTGTGTACGAGATGTGTGTTCAAAATCACTTGCGGTGAAAGAGGCTTTGAGGATCTTATTGAACTTTTTATTCATAATCTTCTCAAAACTCTTGTAATCCGTTCCATCATCCATGAGATCTTTATATTTGGTGTAAAGATCGCTCCACATAAAGTAGGGACGAAGAAGCGTGTGAATGGACGAAAGATCTCCCGTACGAACATAATAGGTACGCCAGCGATTCTCCTTCAAACGGAAGTACTCATGCGCACTTATCTTCTTATACTTCGAAAGCTCACACGCAATTCGCTCCATATTACAAATCACGTTTTTAATATTCCGCTTATCCGAATACTTCGCAATCGTATAGCTATTTTCCGTAATATATACCGTCGGTACACGGAAATTCGACCATAACTTGCTATTACCACATAGGCGACCCGCCAACTGGTAGGCCGCACTATGATTGGTCATAATCGGGGGCAATATCGCATGTGTGATCATCATCTTTTCGCTTGAAAGGGTGATACCACGACTAATACATAAATTTCCCGTGATTGCGACCTTATGCGACACCAAACCATGCGATTCATAGAGATCACCCAATTTCTTGGCTAACTCTTCGACACCGGTACCGTCATCGTCAAGGGAAGCGATACATTTGCCTTGGTAGTAAAGGCCTTTATCGGTTCCATTGAGCAAAAATACATAGAATCCATAATCCATCATGATCTGTTTAATCTCCGCATGAGAGGCTGTTTGAGTTGTACCGGGTACAAACCAAACGGATCCATTTTGATCCAACATGGCATCAGACTCCATAATGAGCTGAATATTTTCCACGACGTTTTTTGTTTCGTGATGAGTATATATGAATTCGCAATCTTTGAAAGGGTGAAAGATTTCACCATTGTGAGATTCATCGAGTTCAAAAATATTGAGCTCTTTGAATTGGGACTTAAAGTGTTGATCCGGAGTGGCGGTGATAAAGGTGATCTTCTCGATATTCTCCATCTTATTCCACTTTTTCAAATATGTCGTCTTCAAGGCATCGGTAAATGTCTTATCGGACTCATCGATCCAAATGTAAAAGAGAGCATTTGTAGCCTTCACAAGTTGCTTCGAAATGAGTTTATGGATCTGCTCGATCCGGCTTCCATTGGCACATGTGATGACATTATTACACTCATCATCGAAGATGGCGGTGTATAAATCGGCGTAATTGGTAATGTTGCTCTTTGAGGAGAGGACGGCGGATAATTCACCCGTAGTATCCATAATCTCGCTCAACTCAACATCATCATCAATGCGACTCTTCAATTGATCTGTTTGGAGGAGTGAATTATCACAAAAGAAGATGTGAATCATATTCTTTCCAATATGCGATTCATATTCATATTGAATCTTGAAAAGGCGCTTGATCTCATATAAGAGAACAAATGTCTTACCCGATTGAGTGGGCTTTACGATCAGATTGAACTTCTCGGAGTATTCCATCTTTTCGGTTTACGTTAAGTTGTTTTATAATCGATAAATAGAAGAAATATTTTTATTCGAGAGTAAAAAAATCATTTTTTTAAGAAGATGGATCTTTCCCATATTTGATATATTTTTTATTTTTATGATTTTGTACAAAATATATACAATTTTTTATTTTTTATTTTTTTGTGGTATAAAGATAAAATCATCACATACACACATACACACATACACACATACAATACATACAATACATACAGACACATCGTACACTATTTAGCGTATAAAAAATACAAGCATCTCAGCTGCCCCATAAGCTACAAATATCGCAGCAAGGCCGGAATAGTAAGCAGCATCCACCGGCATCGAAAGAGCGGCTTTTGCGCCATTCTTTACGGTATTCTGGTGGGGATCATTGCGTAAGCGCATGATATACTTATACGCAAGTGGGAGAGGAATACGGTGAGCCTTACAATAGGCATAAAATTCGGTATCCGTAGGATACTTCTTCTTCTCCTCCACCTCCTCCACCTTCTTCGTAGGAATAAAATCTGCGGTACTCATCTTCGTGATTGTTTGATAATAAAGAGTATAGATAAAAATCGTTTGTTCTGATTTTATCTGTAAATTTTTTATGATTTTTTGTTTTTTTGTTTTTTTGTTTTTTTGTTTCTTTTTGGGTATAGGATAGAGAAATCATACACACGTACATACATACACATATAGACGTACTCACATACACAGACACATATAAACATACATAGATTTTTGTTTCTTTTGGGTATAGGGTAGAGAAATCACACAGACAGACGCACACGCGGTGGGCAGGAACTTAATTCCGCGAAAAGATGGAGTTGATCCACTTCCGCAGTTGATTCGCCCACTTACGCTCTTCCGCTTCACGTGCTTGCTTCAGCATATCCTCTTTTAGGGATTCCCCAATTAGTCCTCTATTATTCACGTAATAGCGCTTTTCGCCATTATAGTAATAAATGTAATGGCGATTATCAAAAGTAGGATCGTACTTGATTGCGGTAGTCGTCATCTTCTCTTTGTCAGAATAAAATGCTTATACGCTCGGGGGTTGGTTATTGGGGTTTGGTTTAGTCAATACATTACTTTATTTTTTCAATCATCTCAATCCTTCATTTTTTATAAAAAACGTATTTTTTTTTATAAAAAAAGCTATTTACGATATATGATTCTATTTAACCGCATTTGTTGTACGTATACATATTTCCTACATAATTCGCGCAAACCTCGTTTTTAAGCGGGATACAAGGGAGTGCCCCCATCTTCGGGTTCATATCATTCACTTTGGGGACGGTGCCACGTGGGCGATAGCTATCCTTTGCCATCATTCGCGACGGGAGGTTCACTTGTGTCGGGATGAAGATGTTCATTTGGGGATCTAAGCACAGGTCTTCAAAGCGATTGATACCTGTACCGCGCAGATTACAAGATGGGTTGCTAAGGCGAGTATCTTCCACGGGGAACTTCTCGCACGTGAAGTTTACCATCTTTACAATCGACTGGGGGTCAAAAACACGGGCATCAAATTGATTGCTTCCTAATGATTCCAATTGCGCGGCAGGTGGCGTGTACTTCTTTGCGGGGCAGCGACTTGCAACGCGATCCACACCCATCAAGTCGGACTCCACATCTACGGGACCGCTATAAAAGCGCCAATCGACATCACGGGGCATAGAAACGCCGTTATGTTGATTGATGATGCGGGGGTTCAGTTGGAGGCAATGGGTGCTCAAAACGGGGGGTTGAGCAAAGTAGGAGGCGGCGCGCATGCTATTATTTTGGGATAAACGGCTATCTTCCGTATCATATTTAAGACGGTTAAAACTCATTTTTACTTCTCTTTCTCTTTTGTAAAACGTTCTATCTTTTATAGAGAAATTAATTCCAAAAAATATATTTCATACATATAGAAGAATCGATTGAAATCCAAATCCAAATCCAAAAAATGAGCTCAAATCGCCTTATTTATGACTCGTGTACTTACGAAAACCGCGTAAAGGCCTCTTCGGGTCCCTATCAGTACGCCATTTACAACGGCAAGTTCGAAAACTCGGCAAAGCGCACTCTTGAACAACAGAATATCATCGGTGGCAATCACGTAAGCCTTTACACCGGAAATCTCGTGGATCTCGAATCCGATCTCCGCGGTCAAACCCGTCTTGCCAGCAAATGCCCATCCCGTAAGTATGTCCCCAAGACCCTTGATATGACCTCTTATCACGGATTGAAGAGTATGTAAATTCGAATTTGAATCTGATATAAAGGAATGAATATAAAAGAGTATAGAAGTAGGAAAAATGGGAAATCAGCTTCAAAACGCTTTCTCAGGTCTGATCGGCTATCGTTCCATGATGATCGAACGGATTATTGCTGCCGATCCGCATGAGATTTATATTGGAATTAGTGAAGGTGAGCAAGTGATTCGAGTAAATCGCGGAGATCTCAAAAAGCTCATCTCATTCAATGATCGCAATGGAAAGCTTCACTATGAGTTTGAGGGAAATATATTGCTTGAATTTATGAAGAGTGAAAATGGGGAGATTCAATATCGCCTTCAAGTGCCACCTTTTGAAGTGATTCAGGTGATGAATCCGGTAGTTCAAAAACATTGGAAAAACATTGAATTCAAGTCTGATGAATTCGATAAGATTGGTGCTTTTATCAACCCATCCGAATAAAAATAAAGAATAATTGTGCGTTTAAATATATATGATTATATATATTTAAAGAGTATACATAATCAAATTCATCATATAATAACATCATAACATTCATATATAAGGTAAATGGAGAGTATATTTACGAATATTTATGAAAGTAAACATTGGGGTGATAATGGCATGTCCGAATATAATGGATCGAGTGGTTCGGGAAGTGATGTTGAGTATAATATATCGACGTATGTTCCTTTGGTGAAAAATATTATCCGGAAATTGGATATTAAGAGTGTGAATGATATGGGATGTGGTGATTTCAGATGTGGAGATCTAATATATGATGAGTTTGATATCTCTTATTATGGATATGATGTTTATAAGAAGGTAGTTGATTATAATCAACATAAATATAAACGAAAGAACAGGTATTCATTTAATATGGATCCGGGAAATCAACTTATTTATCATAAATATACATTTCGCCATTTAGATTTTTGTACGTATAAAACGGAGATCCGGAAAGCGGATTTAATCATTTTGAAAGATGTTATTCAACATTGGAAACTAAATGATATTTATGATTTTTTAGATTATATATGTGCTCATAAAATCGCTAAATATATCTTAATTTGTAATTGTTGTAATCAAACGTGTGATAATACGGATATACCAGCGGGTAGTTGTCGCGGGTTATCGGCGAAATATTATCCTTTAAAAAAATATTCCCCGGAAATTATATACTACTATCAAACAAAAGAAGTATCCATCATAAAAGTTTATTAAATATCCAAATCATAAAATCTTATATTTTAACAAAGTGGAAGCAAACGAACCCATTGATACATGGAACATGTTGGGGTAATTTGCGATGTAATCCATTTTCATAGGATATCAAAACATCCCCCTTCTTTCCCGTAAATGTTTTGATATCATCCCGTGCGATCCCATTTGCCCTTCCACTCCCTGTGTGTGAATATTGAATAAAAGATGGCGCACCATACGAAATATCGGGTATATCACATAAATAGATCATCACCCGGATGGTGTCGCGTAATCCGTCGCTATGATAGCCGATGGGATTCTTCACGTGATTGGAGATGTGTATATTGGTGCGATCGAGTTTCCAACGCGAAGAGGTTGTTTTTTGTAAAATGGCTTCAAATGTTTTGATCCCGAAGAGTTCGAGCAATTGTGGGAATAGTTTTTGGGCTTGATGAAAATCATATGCGCCAATGTCATTCGAACGGTTTTTTGCGCCGCGATTTTCAATCACCGGTTTTTGAAAACGAATGTTCTTTTCAAAATTGTCCATTTGCGAATATGTATTATTTACATAAAAGGATTCAAGATCCATATCCATCGGTTTTTGTAAATACATCATCACTTGATGTTTTGTAAAGTACTCATTCATATGCGCATTAAACTCTTCGATCATTGTGCGATCAAAAACATCTTTTAAAAAGATATATCCGCGCGTTTCCAATAAGTGCGCCGTTTCCATATTATGATTTTGATTTTGATTTTGATTTTGATTTTGATTCTAAATCTTTAAAAAAATGAAAATATATATGTATTTATCATAAATCCTTTAAGATAAATATGCGCAAAAAGAGATATAGAAGATTATTTTTTTTATAAAATATAATCGCATTTTATAATTTTATTTTCATAAAAAGAAGATGATCATAAATGAGATCACTTTGCGCTCAGATTTTTAAGATAATCCGCATTACGAACCACCGTACGAGTGCTCATACCACCACGGATCCAATGTTCTGGGATGATATGCTCCGTATTTTGAACATTATTCGCAATACAAGGGAGCAGAGGGGTAAAGCGATCGATGGTGATACCGCAAGCAGGGGCAACACTCTTCTTCACATGCGTTTGCTCACCATTCATAAGACGCGATTTCACATCCGGGTTTTGGAGAGTCGATGAACCATTGCCCATGAATGGAGGACCGGCAAAGAGGACGGTATCCAAGGTCTTCGCAATCCGTCCTTTTTCGGAGCAAGCTTGACCATTGCGCAGTTTCGTCTCATCATTCACGTACTTGCCATTTCCGTCATGGTTGTTGCGGTATAAGCCGCGGATTTCATTGTGGTTAAAAGAGTCATCATTGAGTTGGCGGGAGTCTAAGGCATATTGAGAAAGACGGGAATTGGTGGATTCGGCACCGGAAACATAGCATGGATCATATGACAAACGAGTCTCTTGATTGATCATAAAAGTCTTCATTTTTTGTTTGATATCTTCTGAATTATCGATAGATTTTATTTTTAAACCTTTTGCTTATATTTGCTTCTTCTTTACTACTTTACTACTTTACTACTCTTCTTCTCTTTTTCTTTTTGAAAAAAGAGAAAGGGAAGAAAGAGGGTTCTTGAAAATAAATCTTATTCAATTATAGAAACAGAGATATTCAAAATGAATCATTGCCATCAGGGAAATAAAATACCCATTCACAACTCTTTACATCCGAATAAACCCACTATTTTCGTATACAATGATATCACCCATGACACCGTATGGACAAATGATAAAAATTGGGTTCTGATGAATCGCATTCATGTGATCAATAACTCCGTTTTAGCCATTGAAGAGGGCACCACCGTGTATGCGAATAGTCCCGATTACTCCGATCCTCGCAATCCCCCCTCTCTTATCATCACCATCGGTTCCAAACTCTTTGCCGAAGGAACTTGCGAATCTCCTATAACTTTCACGTCCATCCTTTCCCATGAAGTGATCTTCGCCCTTAATAATAAGAAAATATGGACATACAACGGAGGACTCGGGCCCTTTTCCGCCTTATGGTCTGGTATCTACATTTGCGGCAACAACGTTTCCAACCTGACACTTACCACCGAAACATCACCCATCAACCTTCCCGGAACGAGCGTGATGTATGGCGGAGATATTACCAATACCAATAATTGCGTCCTCTCTTATGTGAAGATCTACTTTGCCGGCGATTCATCGATCACCAATTCCAACTCCCTCACTTTGGCCGCTCCTTCTTATAATTGTACTTTACAAAATCTCGAAATCATGTATGGTCAAGGCGATGCCATTGCCATTTATGGTGGAAATGCGCTCATCAAAGATAGTGTATTTGCCTTTAAATATAAAGGAAATTATGTTTCTCTCAAAGATGGTGCTCAAATCGCCCTTGTACATAACATCTATATGGAAGGATACAGTTCGGTAAACCCGGATTATCAGGAAGATGTGCGCGGATTCCTTCATATTCAAACGACTGAGGATATGGAATCACCTGTCATCCGCAATAGTGTGGCAAATCTATCTTCCTCTACTTTCTTATGTTTGGGATATATCAAATATCACGTGTATACGGATTATTATGGTGTTTTCAAAACGGTCAATAATGTTCATATCGGCCCTTGCTCATGCGTATACTCTGTTCCCGAAACCCTTTCTTCTCCTTATACTTTTACCACTGTTTGCCCAACGGAGTATGATCAAACCCAATTCTATATGGGACCGATCGCATATGAGCAGTGTAATGGGGATCTTTACTGCGGCCCCGCGGAAACATTACAAAACGCCTATCAAGAGAGCGGCCAACTTCTCATCAAAATCACCTATTTGACGAATGGATTTAATAATCAACTCCTTACATGCGGCAAATTCCTCGATATTGCCCCTGTTCCCACTTCCGATGTATACAAATCGATATCCACCGATAGTCTCAACTCTCATGTTCTCCCCTTCATTTGCGCTGGTTTCTTCGATCCTGACCAAACACTTGCCTTTGGTCTCCAATCGTGTAAAGCGTCATTCCACGCTTCGGGTGCGGTAGAGAGCACATGCGACCAGGAATTCTGGTGTAAAGAGGAGTTTGGGCGATTCCTTGTTATTTGCCATCCCACTCATCCTGTGTGCCCTCCCCAGCCCCCTCATCCCCCTCATCCCACTCCTTG
>JACCDG010433183.1_pt1 | contig 22806 bp, 24 predicted proteins | sample 7442471 | NCBI WGS metagenome assembly JACCDG01 (sample SAMN15323444, study PRJNA562643) | freshwater metagenome | isolation source: river surface water | place: USA:Blue River Watershed | collected 2017-08-17 | reverse complement strand
GGAAATGTTTATCATATCCAATATCAACCAAACCATCATACCCACGCCATCCATCAGTATGTACTATTGAATCTGCTGAAACCTTACCGCGTATAATATCCTGTAGTGTCTTGGATTTACAATCTGGGACTATTTCAGTATAAACTTTACCACCACGTTTCAGTAATCCAAAGACTCTTGTTTTGCCGTATGCTCCACGACCACGTTTACCACGTACTCGCTTAGCACCAAAGTAGCTTTCATCTAATTCAATATCACCAAGTACACTAAACGGAGAGTAAACTAAACAAAAATCAAAGATACGCAATCTAATTTCTTTTAGGTATTTATTAATTGAATTACGGCTGACGCCAGATAATTCACTTATTTGAGTAGCAGATTTATCTGCTACAAAATACCTGATTATTTCTCTAAATTTAACTTCAGAAATTTTTGAACACTTAATGCACTTATTTATTTGAACCATGACAGCATCTTACCACATCTTTAAATGTGCTTTGATTGTCTAGCCCCTTTATAAAATATGCATTTTGATTATAAATTTGTACAAACAGTATTTTATTCGTCCCAGACTTTTGTTCTGCTGGTTTAATATGTAGATGCTGAATATTCCAACTAGTATGACAATGATTAGGAAATTGCTGATCTATATGCCGCTGGTATGGTTTAAGAGATGCCCCTGATTCAAAACATCTCTTGATTTTCTCATAATCTTTGATTTTCTGTTTAAGTTGGTCATTTAGACTCCATTCTTTGAGAGTTTGCAATACCTCTTTACTTTCATGTACTAAATATTTAATTTGTGGAATATTGACTCGTTCCAAAAAAGTTTCATATTGAATAATCTTTGTATCTGAGAAATTTTCTATTGACATTCCATTAGACAAAAATAATGGATGATTATATTTTATCCATTCAAAATAAAACCTACGTCTAACGGACATCAAATTTGTTACAGATAATGACATAAAAGTTAGCTTTCCATAAGTTGTAAATAATGTTATTTGATTAATTTTTTGGTGCTAACATAATGATCGCCATACCTAATAAAGCAACTCCAGCACCTACAATATCCCACATGGTAGGTCTTATGCCATCAACTAACCATAACCATATAATAGCAACGCAAATATAAACACCACCATATGCCGCATAAACACGTCCTGCAGCGGTTGGGTGCAATGATAATAGCCAAGCAAACAAAGCCAGTGAGAGTGCAGCAGGAATCAATAACAACATGCTTTTGCCTTGGTTTAGCCAAAGGTAGGGCAAATAGCACCCTAGTATTTCAGCTAGTGCTGTTATGATAAATAAGAGTAAGGTTTTAATCATTAATTTGTTATCTTGATCGTGGTGTTCTAATAAGTTATTTAGATAAAAACTTAATGATCAAATCTGTATATTCCTCTGGAATTTCCCACATTGGTATATGTGCACCAGCCATTACTTTTAAAGTTGAGTTCTTTATCTTATTGGCTATTTCTTGAGAGTCTTGTGGTGGTGCTAGTTTATCAGATTCACCAGTAAGTACAAGTGTTTTAGCCGTGATCTTTGAAATATAGTTTGTTGAATCAACTTTGCCTATCGCATGAAGTTGCTGTTTATAGCTGGTAAGTGTTTGAGTGCTTGGATTATCTCTAAGGTCTTGAATAAAAGCTTGTACGTTTTCATCATTTTCTATAAATTCATCGCTATAAACAAATGGTAAAACAATTGTTGCTCTTAATCTTGGTGTTGCATTTGATTCGGCAAGCAGGTAGTCATGGTTACAATACATTAAGCTAGATGCTCTAAATTTGATAAAAGAGTGGCTAATAATCAATTTATCAACTCGCTCAGGATAATGACCAGCGATGTACTGGGCTACAGCACCACCCATAGAATGACCTAAAACTGCAGCTTTGGATATATTTAACTCATCAAGTAAAGCAATGACATCAGTGGCCATGTCAGCAACCAAATAGTCTTGTTCTGGTAATTCAGATTTACCTATTCCACGATTATCTGGCATGACAAGCTGAAAGGACTTGCTTAGCTCATCTTTAATAAGTTGCCAGTTATTGTTATCGCATGTAATTCCCGCAATTAGTACCAATGGTTGATCATTACCAAGTATGTCATAGTTTAATTTTAGGTTGTTGTTAGAATAGTTCATTTCATGTACTCCAAATAAAAAGTAGCGGACAACCATGTTTAAATGAATATCTGCTTTCATGCTTTTTCTTGTAGGAACTTGCTAGCTTATACTTTGTAATGTATTGAGTAAAGCACATTTCTTCACATAAGAGAATTGAATTTATCAAACTGGTAAATGTTAATTTTATTGATAAAAAGACGACCGTAGTCGTCTTATTTGTAAATGCCTTCTTTCCAATGACTACGGCATAAAATTATAACATACTATTTTAATTGAATTTATTTAACACCGCCTAAGTTGGTGGGTATAGAGGTGGGTATAAAAAATCTCATTTGCTTAATAAAAACTAAAAATCACTATCTAGATAAATTTATAATTCGATACTATAAGTTTGATTTTTTAAACCAAGAAATTGATTAAATTATTTTACTTCCATATCTAGCATTACTATATAACCCTCAATACTTTCATTTACAGCTAAAGCAACCACTTCATAGAATCCAGCTAGTTCGCCTTTATTTTGCGCTTGCTCTAAAGATAGAATATAATCAGCTCGGTTTTTAACTCGTATAATCGCAGGTGGATAACCATTTTGCAATAAGATTAGATTCATTAGTAAGCGTGCTGTACGTCCATTACCGTCAATAAATGGATGTATAGTTACAAAGTCATAGTGTGCTTTGGCTGCTTTTAAAATAGGGTGTTGAGTATCTGCATCTAGGTTAGCTATAAATTTATTCATTGCTTCATCAATTAGCAATGGTGCTGTAAAGTGGTATATGTCGCCATCACTTTGACGAACTCCAACTGGTTTATCTCGGAATTTACCAGCATAAGGGTTATCAATACCTTTTAATACTAGGTAATGAATATCTTTAATATCACGTAGGCTTACACCAGATCTGGTGCTAATCTCTTCCACAAAATCAATTGCATCTTTGTGGTTTATAATCTCTAAATGTTCACTTAATCGCTTACCGCCAATGGTTAAACCCTCATTTAATACTAATTTAGTTTCGTTAAAGGTCATTGTTGAACCCTCAATAGCATTAGAATTGTATGTTAGGTCTACATCATAAATTCGCTTAATTCTGCTTATTTGCTCTTGGTTTAATGGTCTGCGCTTATCTAAAGTTGCTTTTTTCTCATCAACTATATTTAGTAGCTTGGTAATTTTTTCAATATTGTGGATAGTCATTTAATTTATCTTTAATGATTTATAAGAGTGTATGACGCAATTATATCAGTGTTGCGGTTATAGTTAGGCTTAATCCTTTGTTTTACACGCTGGGCGCAAAATTGCGCTCACATCATCCAAATATGGATCATCTACTTGGTGCGTCCAAATTTGGATTGTCAGTGCATAGCAGTAGCATACTAGGTTTAAATTATATACAACTGAAGAATCAGCGCTACTCTAATTAAATAATGCCCCAAATTTGGGGCATCTATTATCAATTTGCCGAGGTCGGCAGAATGATTGGCTAAGCTGCGATGTATTGGCGCGCGTATATATCGCGGAAGTTATTATCAATAAACAGTAAATCAATATAACGCTTAACGGTAATATAATGCCATGTTACGGTTGAACGGTCACCTGCAGTGATATTATAATAGGTGTTAGTATAAAAGCCATCAAGGTGTGGGGCAGGCATGTATGTGTCGTGGTCTATCCAGCCGATAATTTCCATTAAAAAGTGTAGGTTATCGGGTACGTGTGCCAGTTCAATACTAAACTCGTCTAAATACTCACTAACATCAACACGATCAGCTAATTTATAACGTTTGTTAAATTTACGCTCCAGCTTTTTAATCTCTTTAAATTTAGGGTTTTGGTGTGGGTCTGGATAAATAAATAGTCGTGGTGCACCGTTAAAATGTGCGATTACATCGTTAGCTAGATTAATTAATTCTTGTGCTTTGTCTTGGCTGCGTTGTTTTACTGGGTTCATTATGCGCCCCTCACTGAATTTAACTCGGCTAAAATTGCAGCTGCTAGACTATCACCAACACAATGGCGCAAGTAACCAATGTAAACCCAAAAGCCATGAGTGTAGTAGTGGTTCGAGTCAGTGTCTAAATAGAGCATGAAATAATGTTTATGACGCTGTCCTGTCATTTTTTCCAGTATGTCGGCGCATTCGATCGATTGTAGCCACTCCAATGGATTGAGTGCTGATTTGTTATGTGCTTTGGATTGGATTAATGATAAGTTGAATTGAGGTAGTAACGTAATATCTACACGATTGAGTTTTGACATGATTAACACCTTGTTGAATTTTAGCTTAACTAAACCCTAACTTTTAAATAGGGGCGTGAGGGGCTAAAAGTCCGCAACAAGTCGGTTGGACGTATTCACCAGTAAAGGTTTATTAGTCGCACCCCTCACATTGATAATCACCAATAGCAAAGACTATCAGCAATGTATAGCTAAAATTATTTAGGCTTATAGTGGTAGTAATACCAATATAATTAACTCAGCTCAAAATTGAGCTTAGTAGTAAATTAATTTTGTGTGTGAGTAATTTTCTTATACCTTTAGATCGGTTAGGCGTTTCCGCTTGTTGCTTGAGGGACTTTTAAACCCGTGGCGTTATTATGTCTGATCGTGGGGGTGTTTGTCAAGAAGTAGCAAAATTAATTTCGGCTACTTGTCTGTATTTTAACATATCAACTTGTTATTTTTTTTGCATGTGTTTTTAATATACGTCTGTATATCATGCCAAATTGTTTTACATAATAATTTAAGTTTGTTCATATGTATGAGATTTTGAGGTGGTGTGTTTAGAATGTCTACTATTATATTGTAGATATAAGTAATTATCCAAGTGAATACTAACGGTGAAACTAATAAAACTAGGTATAATAACAGTAGTATACTAGAATTTATAAAGTTGAAATTATGATATAGTTGTATTGAAAAATATGCAGCTGCAGGTGTATTCAACATAATCAATGGTACGATATTGTCGTTACAGTCTTTTATAAAGTGATTTATATATGCGTAGGTTTTATTAATAAATCTAGTTGACACAACAGCTAGTATTAGAACTATAAGTATCAACACTATGCCGAAAGCTATTAAATACAATGTTGCTGCTGGATTAAAATCAAGTTTAACGTCGTGATATTTCAACGCAACCATTGCGAAAATTGTGGCTATGATATACATGATTATGAATGGTAATTTATATTTTATTTTAGACTCTATTTTTTCATATATTTGTTCTGGCATTATATGCACTCCATTATGTAATTAAAATAATTATAACTCAGACTATAAAATTATAATATCTGGACTAGTCTTATGACTGTTGCTTTATTAGAAATCCAATAATTTTTTTAGTAACATCTAAGTTACACTTATAATTATTATATCCACTCATGTATGAAGATTCGTCATATGATTGTAATACATACTTTTGATGTTTGTATGATGTAATATAGCTACCATATCCAGTACTACAAAAGTCAGGTTTCCAATTTGAGTCTAAACATTTACTATCTGCAACTGTGTAAAATGGTATTTTGGATAATAAAGGTTTACTGTTTACAGCCTCCATTTGACCAAATTTTTTCCCAAGTAATTGAAAACTATATGTTGGGTTATTATTATAATCATTCATAAAACTTGATAGTTCAATGCATATAGCTTCAGAAGCTTGCTGTCCTGCTATATTAGAATCTTGCGTACTTAATTTGATTGTTGATGTAGAGCAACTAGCAATAAGATTAATTAAAACTGACATTATGACTATGAAAAATGCTGAATTATATGTGGTAGGTTTGACTACTTTATTTGTTGATATTGTTTTTATATTTTCCATATTATTGATTGCCTTTTAATTTTAAATCAAAAGAAATAAGTTCATCCATATAACAGTAATCACCTAAATTAAACATTTCTTTGTGAATTTCTAATAAAATTTTAATTTTGTGGTTGTTTTTTAATGCTATCCAAGTATATATTTGCGAGTATAATTTTATATGTGTTTCATAAAGTAATCTTATAAGTTGAGTAATATCAAAAGAAAACTGCCCAAAACTTGGTACTTTCTTATTTTTCCAAATGTTATACATAAATAATACAAGATTTTTATCGTTTAAAAATTCTTGCATTGAATCTTTGGTGAGAGATCTAACATCAATGTTTTTATCATTTTTACGTATTTGTAAATCACTATTAATCTTTTCAATATCATCGATTTCAAATTTATCCCAAGTAGTTATTCCATTTGCTACAAATCTCATATTTTCAATGGTAAAGTCGTTGTAATAATGGTACAAGTTATTGGCAACATTTTTTTTCATTTTCTTACTAGATTCTAGCATTTCATAATCACATAATGCCGTTGCTACGTAATATGATCTATTATTATATGGAATTCTATGAGTAGAAAATGTGAACATCATTTCTCCTCCATGTAACATTCTATTCCTTAAAAAGTCTGCAAATTCTTGGACATATGGTTGATCAATTGTTTTTGCTTTAAGGTCATCATATTTTTGTTGATATTCTTTGTATTCATCTATAAGAGTCGGTTTAATTTGAATTTGCCCACCTTGTCCTGTTTCGATTTCATTAAAACTTCCTTTAAGGATGTCTCTAATTCTACTAATAGTAGATAAAAAGTTGTTAACGTAATATTCAGTTTTAATAATATCACTATTACTAGGTGGAATAATGTTACCTGATAGAATATTACCCGATAAAAGATGTATGAAAGTATAAAATTCGTACCAGGCTAAATCAAATTGTAAGATACTTTTCCTCAGGTGTATAACTGGATATAATTCAGTAGTTAATTTTTTATATTTATTATTTAGATCATTAAATTTTGCCGTATCTGAAATATAGTAGCCTTCATTTTCACTTAGAAACTCTTGTTCAATAAGTTTAGATATGTCTAATTGGGAATATTCTTGTAATGTATCTTTATGTGTAGATTTGTTGCACAGCGATAATATATCGCATATGGTTTGGGGGGCAGATTCATAATCGTTAAATTTAATATTTTTGAACATTTATTCTCCATTTACTGGCGAGTGATTTAGTTTAGTTGATAAATTTTATTGTACTAGATATAGAAATATTAATATATATTATATAAGCTGCGGTTCAATCAATCGCAATACCATTAATTGAACTTTGCGTAATGGTTTTTGATAAATTTACACAGGGCATCCTTTTGCTTGTTGTTATCTAGCATGCTGCTAACTGTAAATGTACATCAGCATGTAATCCTTGCGAGTGTAAAAAGCTATTAGCTTCATCTTGTAGTGCATAACGGATAAAATCAGTAGTCGGGTATCCTAACTTATTGGCATAATCAAAGGCTTTTTTAGGGCTTACTAGTTTGCGGCTATGTTCTACATCACTAAGGTATGATGCAGATACACCTAATATCTCAGCAAATTGCTTTAATGTCATTTCATCGCATAAGCGAATCGAATTTAACACATTGCCAAGGGTTAATGGTTTACCGATTAGATCGTCTAATTTAGTAGCTAAGTTATTAGTAGTCATGTTTATTTACCTCTATCACAGTAATAATAATTGATTGTTTTTCTTCTGTATATATCGCACGATATGCTTTATTAAGTCTAATTGAGCGTTGTCCTTTACGATCACCTTGTAATGGTTCGTCATGGAAGCCTGCAATTTTGCGAGTTTCAGCGATACCGTTATTATTTACTAAATCAACCCATAATCTAAATTTATGCAATATATGTAGTGGTAATTTATTTAAGTTTTTCTCTATCTTGGTATCGTATTGCACTATATTACGTGCGATATTTATTAGTTTCATTATTTCCCTTTTAGTACTACATTATACACTTTTTAGGTGTACGTATGTGGATTCACGAAAATTTCAGTACAATGTTATAAATGATGGGTATGTTATATGTCTTGTATAGAAAATGCGAATATTTATACATTACAAATTAATTATGTATAGAAAAATTAAATTTCTATACATTAATTTCAATAGACTGAAAAATAAGTATCGTTATAGGTTATAGTTTTTATAACCCTAGCAACAAATTGTTATAATTTGCTATTCTTTATATTTATACCTTTAAATTATAACTTTTATAACCCATTTTTTATAATCACTAACTAGCGAAATGCTGCGAGTGTTCCCCCCGTAAGGCTTGGTATACCTCAGGGAGTACCTTGAGTTTTTTACAGTGCCATTATGATACGATCAATATTTGGTAGTGTATTTTGTGGGATTCGACTCAACATAATGTTAAATGAATACCCAGTACGCCCTGGGGCGTAGTGGTATTATGTGAATTGATGTAGGGTACTACTGTTATAATCACAATTCTCAAAAATGAGAAAAACGAGCATAACAATAACTTAATGAATAATTAACATATAAAAACCACTGGTTAAATAATTTTTTATACGTCGCTATTACTTCCCTAAAACTTTAGAAACCTTTTTTATTTTATCGTGTTATCGCTATCAGATGTAAGTGCTGGTATTTTAGTTGTATTACGTGCGTACTTTTCTCGTAATTCATAGCCGATTTTACGGCTACCAATCTAAAATCATATTGATATGCCCCTCAAATTAGAACTTTAATAATAAAGGGGCATTGATAGCCCCTTTATTTGGTACTCTATTTACAAGTAACGTTTATCACCTACAAATTTACTTTTGATTAGCTCTATTAATTCGGATTTGGTTATTAAGTAATAGTTATTATCTGGATCGGATAATAAATCATCTATTCCAGCTATTGCCTCGGCTTTTTTATCGTCATCAATAATAGCTATATTAAAGTCATCGAGATCAATACTCATATTTGCCGTTGCTTCGTATTGATTGGATTCTACTTTTATGGTAGTGCCATCTTGAGATATGGTACTAAAATAATTACCAATTGAATTGTGCCATAGTTCAATTTTAAGATTCTTACATAATAAGTTAAGTGGCTTACCAGTTGGTATATTTACATCTACCAAACCATTGTCAAGAGTTATTTCACCCCTTGAACCATCTCCGTACTCAATTTCTAGTTTGTTACTTGGCTGAGTAATTGCTTGTTTGGTTTCAGATTCTAAATATTTGGGATTACCACTTAACCAACTATAAAATATTTTCTCAGCATCTGGCATTATGATTTTTTTCCCTTCCATTGGTAGGCGATCTTTCTTTACAAAATCACGTGATAATTGTGATGGGCTAATGCCTACTTTGTCGGCAAAGTCTTTTTGTGAAATTAGAGTTTTCATGTATTAAATTCCTTAAAAATGATAGTAAAGATGGTGTAACATTTTGATATTGTTTAACAATGTACTAAATGTCGTTTTTTATACCGTATAGTACTTAAATTTTAATTAAATAATTTGCATTAAAATCATGTGTAACTATCTGATGTGATTGGTTAATATTCTGAATATAGCTTTAATTATTACAAGTTCCTCCAAGTTTTATAAAAATTAACAAGAAATTATCATTAAATTAACAATATAACATCCTGATAAACTTATAAATATGCTCAATGTGTTGTAAAGTGTAACAAAATAAAATTATCAAAAAATTAACAGAAATTTCAAATATTAATAATTAGCGACCCCTTGCGCCTTTTCACGCCTCAAGGCTTTCTATACCTCTGGAAGTACCTTAAGTTTTTGGGGTGATGACAGCGCAAAATTGCGCTCTCCATATATAGCTGTAAGTGCTGGTATTAAAGGCTTGTAGGGCTTTGGTGGTGATTAAATCAGTGTTTTTAGTAGATTTAACCCGTGTACGACTTCATACAATAGCCGTGCATACCCACTCAATCCCTTTAATAACAGCACCATATAATTGACTGTTCACCCCCTTACTATAAATAGTTAAATGTTTACAATTGGTTAATGATTTTCTCTCATGTACTATGTATCATACTATTAGGCTATTTTTTAGCCTTAAAATGGCTGTATTTTTACCTAGTAAACCATCAACGTAATTAGCCCAAAATTGCAATAATTCCGCTCGTTTATCTAATAAATTAGATTTTAGATAACTTTTATTCACCCCCTTGATTGTGTGGGCTAATGCACAATCGATCACCATATAATCTTGACCTTGTTCGGCTAACAAACTCATTGCTGTACGTCTTAAATCGTGCGGTGTAAAGCGTTTAACTTTGTACTTGGTACATAGCTTGATTATGTTGCGATAAAGCGTGTTATCTGTGAAGTTAAATAACCTAGTTGATTGCTCTTTATTGGGTAATAACTGCCATGCACTGATCAACTGCTTGGGAATAACTAAAGTAAAGTTTTTAATTGTTTTAGTTCGTTCCACGATCACTCGCCCAGATTTTAAATCTACGTTCTGCCAAGCTAATTCAGTTAATTCACTTCTACGCAACATTAATACCAATAGGCTGTAGATTGCTATTCGTGCATCCAGTGACACATCAGCATCGGATAAAAGCGATTCCATGAAATGTCTTAGCTCTTTTGGCTGTAAATACCTATCTCGTTGGACTGTGCAATACGTAAAGCTTAAATCACGGGTGGGGTTCTCTAAAATATAGCCCTCGGTTTTGGCATAACTAAATAACTTCTTAACGTGCATTAGAAATGCCTTAGCCACCGTATCAGTGCCAGCCTTTTTAATGGTGCTGAGTATGTCCAATATATCAAACTCAGTGATTAGTTCCATATTGACGTTATGAAGTGGTAGGGTATGACGTATTACATTGAGATAGTTGCGTTTAGTATTCTTGCTAATTGCTTTAAAATACTCATGCTGGTACTCTTGTAAAACAAAGCTAAACGTTTTACCCAGTCGATCATTATTATTAGCTTGCATCAGAATAGGATTAATTCCACGGCTAATTAAATCCTTAACGTTAAGTGCTTTATTTCGTGCCGCCAATATAGTTGTTTGTGGGTAGCTACCAAGTGATAACCACGTCTTTTTAGTTCCTGTATTGCTCTTAAAGACTACACGGTAATACCAAGTTAAAGAGTTGGCATTTTTCTTGATATAGAGATTATTACCATCGAGTAACATCGCATCAATTTTGCCGTGTTTGTGTAAATCATTAATTGCTTTAATCGTAATTTGATTAGTTTTTATTATTGGCATTTTTAATCTTTAATTTCATTTAAAATTTTTTGTTGTGTTTTTAGGGTATAAGGGTATATGAAAGCATCTTTATTATTTTATATCAGTATATTAACCTTATACCATAGCTTTTTTAAAGTATATGAATTGGTATAGGATTATGGTATATTGCTAATAATTTATAGAATTGAAGCTTAACTATTAATCCTAATTAGTATATACTCTTTATATACCTTATTTATACTTTCGATATACTATAGATAAAATATAATATAGTTTAATATCAGTTGGTTATATCTGTTTATATACCCTTATACCCTAAATTTACAAACCTTTTAAAAAAGTAGTTAATTGTTTATTCTCTATACGAGTTTTTTACCATGTAAAATGCCGCGGGTTTACCACGACGTTTTTTAAACCCTAGCGACTCAAGCCGTTTTGCTAGTGTTCTATCTACTGGTATTCTCTTATGCCCGCATAGAGTTGCATAGTTGGCAAATTCTTGGTATAAGTCCTTTAATGCCTTGGTAATTGTTTCGTGAGGTATATAGCAATGATCATCAATCCATAAGGCAACCACATCACTATTTAGCTGGTAATCGGCTAGTATCTCGCTAGACTTAACGCACTCGCTAAACTCTTTATTTTTCTGTAAGCGTTTAGCACCCTCAATAACCCAGTTAAGCACTCCAGCTAATTCACTAGCTATGATTTTGTTGGCTAGTTCTGGGTCTTTCTCTTTATCGCTGATTGTTTGATTGAAGTTAACGATTAAGAAGCGTCTAAAAAAGCCGTGGGTATGTTCTACATCCATTGGCAGGCTATTAGCATTAAAGATCAATTTAGCGTAGTCAGTCATTACAAAAGTATCTTTGTACATCAATTTAGCGGTGATTGCTTCACCACTAGCCATACGCTTGATAAGGTCGTGGGCTTGCTCACCTCTGGCATTAATCTCAGGTGCAAAGTTAAGCAATTTACCAAGTAGGTGGCTGCGGTTGTTATCCGCATTGCGGTCAGTGGTTAATGATTTTAAATCCATTTGGCTAATGTTTTGGTGTCCAAGCATTGCCGTTATAATCTTTAGTAATACGCTTTTACCGTTCGCACCACTACCAAGCAAAATACCAATCTTCTCTAAGTTGATATTTTTGATAAAGATACTACCAATTAGCTCTTGCAGTACGGTTTGACTTTCCTTGTCTGGTAAGACCCGATCAAGGTATTTAGTAAATAGAGGGCATTTAAACTCTGGGTTATAGTCATAATCAAGGCAATACATTAAAAAATCTTTTTTATTAAATGCTTGCTGCTTGATTTCACCGTTTGGCATTATTTGTAAGGTGCAGTTACGTAGATTGATCAGGGCATTGTTATTGCTTTTGCTTGGTGTAACAGGTATAAAATCCCAAAAGCTATTGGTTAAAGCGATACCAACAGCAAAAGTTTTTGCTTCTAGTGGGTCATAGCCCATATTTAGTAGTATATCTCTAAGTAAAGTTTTAACCCATCGATCAGATATATTTAGCCAGTATTTGCCGTTAAATAAATAAGCGGCTTTTATTTCGTTATCACCATCAGATAATTGGCAGATTGAGTAATTCATTTTAGTAGTTAGCTTAATCAGGTAATCAGAAACAACCACTGCGATAATTGAATAAGGTATTTTGGTTTTATCATCACGAATATACTTATTACGGCTGCCGCCCATATCATCGATATACTGTAAAAAGTCTATTTTTTGAACGTGTGCCATAATGATGTTGTGTAATTCGTCCATATCCATTACGCCGTTAATATCAGTCTTGTGGATTCTAAGCCCACTATGCGATTGTTTGGGTGTGGTTGGTGTATTTGTATCAACTGCATTACTATTTGCGCTCTGTGGCGTAGCTATTGGGTGTGGTTCTGCATTGGGTATTTGATTGCTAATAATTTGTTTATTTAATGATTCTAGTGCGTTAATTTGTTGTTGGTTTAATGTAGTCATGATATAATTTCCTTACTTAATAATCATCATGTTAAGTTTTTCTGCAAATAGCCCAATTAATTTTGGGCTATTTTCTTTTCTGCTACTGTAATTAATAATCAATTTCTTGTCCTATCTTTTGCATAATAGCGGTGTGTTTGATAAGTAAATCAATAAATCCCTGCTCACCGTGTTCAATAATAAAATCATTAGCATCACAATCATTGGTAAACGTCATAGGGCATATAACTGCATTAGGATTGTCCATAATTAGACGTTTAGCGGATTCTATGCCTGCGTTTCTATGTTTGGTGCTGTCATTATCTACCAGTAGCAAGTAAGGTAAACCTTTGGCTTGAGTTGCTTTGATTACCTTATCCAAATTGCCGCAATTAAATGCCACCAACATGTAAGGAATAAACACGACATTACGATAAGTATTAATGATTGCTTGGTAGGCACTCAGCACCGTGGCTAAACCCTCACCAATTATAAAAAAGCTATTGGCTTGAGTAAATACCTCAGGTAATGGATTAGTTAGCGGATATTGCCAATAATTACCACCAATTGAGCCATTAAATAGCTTAGTTCCATCGGGTGCTATGGTTTGATAACCTTGGATAATTCCACGATCATAGAATGGGATGCAAAGCAGATTTTTATTAAATCTCGTGTCCTGGTGCAATTGTAAGTAATGAATGTCATCAATACCTTTACGATCAGTATAAGGGTGAGATTCGCATAGTGGTAAACGTTGAAATTCTGCGCTATAGTAAGCTGCTTTACGCTGCCGCTCCTGTGCTTGTTTGGCTCGATCAGCTGCGGTTTTAGCGTCGATTTGTTCCTGTAGTCGCTTACGCTCTTCGCTGGTTCTGATTGGTTGATCGTGGGATTTTAAGTTAATGTGATACTTCAGTTTATGATCATCGCCATGCTCAAAATTACCATATACGATAGTTACAAAATCCAGTCCTGCATCGTACTTTAGGACATACCAGCCATTTAAGCCACGTGGTTTAGCTTGAGTGCCGCAGCGATACTTTTTATCTGGTACGCCATTACTTAACTTTGCTGCATCAATGATAAGACCTGCTAAATTCATTGCGTCAATTGCTGCCGCTAGTTTTGCTGTAGGTATGTTTAGCATCATGCCACCTCACGACTAGCTAATAGGGCAATAACAAACTCACGCCCTTTTTGTGTCCATTGCTGGTTGTAATACGCATATCCAGCATGATTAATACCTTGCTTAACCTCAACTAAACCAATTTCAGCATATTTAGCATACAGTATCCAAGTGCCATTATTTTTATATTGAATACCACGATTATGTAAAGCTTTATTTAATGCGGATGCAGATCTAAAACCAAGCTCTTTGGCTAATTCGGTGATGGTGTAAGTTTTAAGCACGTGCATTAACGCATTATTAACAGTGATTAAGTGCTGGCGTTCTTGTTCCTCAGCTATCCACATTTTAGCCCGTTCAATCGGGTCATTAAGTATATAGCTAGGACGATTAACCACCCCTTTAATCATAAGCTCATCAATTTGGTTAATCATCCATACTTCAAATTTAGGGTCAAGCCATGCTGCGGCTTTAATAGCTAACTTGCGGTGTATCCATGTACCAGCATCATTGCCACCATGTTTTTTGATAACGTACTGTTTTAATTCATTACCATTCTGGCTGGTATTGAAGTAACTCAATGGGTTAGCTAATTCATCTAAAAAATCTTTTGTTTGTTCTAACTCTAAAAAATCGTTAGGTCGCTTGCCATACGGTTTAGACATTTCAGTAAGGTTAATCATAACCTCATCGCTTAAATCAAAAGTGATTAATTGATCGTGATACTCTTTTATAATTAGTTTAGTGGTATTCATTTAGTTAACCCCTTTAGCTGTATTTGATAGATTAGCTAATTCAGGACAAAAACTAAGCCAATACATGTGGTGTATATTTTCTATATTTGGAGCTTCGGCATTTTCTTGCATAAGAGTTAAATATTGATGCCAGATTTGAATAAAACCATCTTTGGCAAAATAATAATTATTTACAATTAATGAAAATGATTTAAAAACCAAATCAATAAATTCAGTATGCTCAAAATGGACATATAAATCACAATCAACTGAGTTGTTTTCTTTAACTTTTTCAAGTTCGCCAAATTTATTTATCATATAGATAGGCACTAGATCGCTAAATAAGAATGATTCATAACTTAGTTCAGGGGCTAAAAATTGTTGCTGATCAGGGTATTTAGCAATAAATGCTAATGCGGATGTAGGGCAATTATGGATATTTAAAGCAGTGTGGTTATCGCCAAAATATCCCTCAAGTAAAGCATCAGTATGTTCATCATTTACTTGAATATAATTAAGATATTGATATAATGGAATTAACATTTTATAGCGGTGTTGTTCTGCGGGAATTTGTTTTAGTACGTCTCCGAGGTCACGGAAAAATATTAAGTCGAGTTGTTGATTATCAAATTGATGCGATTTTCGGCGTACCAGCCACCAGCGGCTAGGGCTTGATTCGTGAATTTTAGCTAATACATCAGCTTCAAATTTAGCATCATTTAATGACTTGGTTGCGGTATTGAAATTAATAATGTTTGTTGACATTGTGAAAATTCCTTACAAATATAATATTTACAAGGCTAAAGATGTGGGTATTGAGCATATAACTAGATTATGTTATAATGCAGTACCTACAATTTAACCTTGTTACCTTGTTGGTGTTTAAAAATTTGTCTTTGTAACTTGTCGCCAAACTTACTACAAAGACAGTTAAAAAAATGGAGCTGCTATAATCTTAAGTTATAGTGGCTCTTCTCATTTCAATTGCATTCTGTTGTTCCTTTCGTTGTTGTTACTGCTTTTGGGTTACGGCAGTGCTGCTCTAAATAATTATTCAATGTACTAAGTTTCCAAAGTCTTTTTCTATGATTGCTAACTAAAAAGTCTGGTTGGCAAAAATTCCCAGATGCTAATAGTTGATCGATACAGCTAGGGCTTAATTTGATATAAGCCCCCACTTCTTTTACGTTAAGTAATGGCTCTTGTACCATGTTGTTATTTTTCCTTTAAAAAATGGTTACTTGGGTTGTGCTGGAGTTATTATCTATGTTTTTTATTAATATTAACATTATTAAATTCCCGTTTAGTACTAGTGCTAAATGTAAATATATTTCATAAGTCACTGTTCTGTATTTTGCGAGAATTCGAGCCAATATTTGAGGTTTATCTTTATTTTTTTACCCATTGCAGTATCGGTTAGATTTAATATATTTCTTTTGGGCGATGTGTAATTGTTTTTTAGTTCCTCCAAGGTTAGGTTATATCCTTTAATATTGTTTTTTAGGCAATAATCATAATCAATAATTACTAAATCATTAATTAATTTAATTATATGTAGTCTAATTAACTTTGTATTATTAGATGTAGTTGCATTTTTCAATTCATCGTAAATTCCATTAATATAGTTATTATCTTGTATTTCAGATTTTATGTGATTAAGGCGTTTGTTAAAAAACATATCATATTTATGTTTCTTTGCTTTACCTCCTAATCTGGCACTAAATTCAACTTTTGAATAATGTGAGCGATGGTCAATCAATATTAGAAGTTTATAAATTCCTTTTATATCAATGTTGCTCATAGTTTGAAGTTTTAATTTCTTTATTAGTTTGTTATTTTTATAGTGAAATAAATCTTTGATATACTTTATATTTAAATTTACATATATTGTTTTGAACACATTACCTATGTCTATTAGAATACTATTATTTAACATAAAAGTAGTAACATGATTTTCTTCTAAATCATCAACTACTTTTTGTGGTAATTGCCTATCATTTAATTTAACAATTTGATAGTTAGAGCAACTTTCTAAAATATTAGTAAAATTAGTATCAAACCTGCTGTGTATATCATAATGCATTTTTTTTATTATGATATATATGTCAATAAATGGAAATTCAATGAATTCATCAATAAATTGCATTCCTATATCGCCATTAGTGGCGCAACAAACTGCAAAATTAAATGCAAATAAAATGTCACTATAATAAGTGTCATTCATTTTATAAATCCATCTAAATAATCTGCCCATCCTTGTAGCATTTCGTAGCGTTCCTCTAGCATGTCATCATGCTGGTAATGCTTTGCTGTACCTTGGATGCGGTGATTGGTGGCTTTCTCGATTAACTCTAATCTATATTTAAGTCCAGATAAGCGACTGCTAAACGTGCGGCGTAAATCATGGATTGTTAACTCAGTTATTCCAGCTAATTCTGTAACTTTGTTAAAATAAGTTAGTAATGTTCTAATGCTTAAATGTTGATTGGTTTTCATACCATAAAATATATATTGATTAATTTGGTTTGTCTTTAACTCTTCAAGTAGGGCAATTGCTTGTGCTGGTAACTTTATGAGTAAATTATCACCTGATTTAGTTTCAGTTAATAAGATTGTTTTCTTAGTATGGTTGTAAAACTCCCACTTAAGCGTTGCAAGCTCTGATTTACGTGTTCCTAGTAATAGTGTTAGCTTGATAAAGTGGTGGTATCTAATATCGATTAAACCAGTGGCATAAGCTTGCTTTAATACTGGTAGGAATATACCTAGTTCTTCAACTGACAGCGTTCGTTCTCTTATTTTCTTGGTTTTGTATTCATTTGGTATAGCTAATCTATCAAATTGGTTGCTATTAATCATGTGGGTTTGATAGGCGAATGTGCACAGTTGTTTTAATTTTTGCAGAACTATATTAGCTTGGCGTTGATTACCATTATCAATAATGGGCTGTATGATTGTATCCCATGCTATTTTGTCTGTGATTCGTTCGATTGGTAGATTGGCTAATTTACTGAGATGGTTGTTATACATCCCAGTTAATTTTTCACGAGTTAGCGGTTTGATGGTTGCGGCAGTTAGCCACTTGTTAAATATTTGCCCTAGCGTGATTAGGTTTGATTCTTGTTGTTTAGCCGCTTCAACTGGATTTATGCCAGTTTTAACTTGTGCCAATAGTTCCGCTGATTTTAATCTAGCTTGCAGTAATGACATGGCAGGGTAATGCCCGATCACGATGTTAGAAAATTTATAACCTGATTTCACTAAGTCATCATTAAGGGCTATTCGATAACGCCATGCACTATTACCTGTCTTAGTGTGTACACGCAACCATAGGTTATTACCAATGGAGTAATACACATATTTTTTAGTAATGTCTTTTTGTGCCTGACGAATATAGGCTTGTATTGACTTGTCTGTTATTTTCATTTATAAATTAACTCTTAACCTTTATGGTGGGTATAAAGGTGGGTATAGGTTTTTTGTATTATTCTATACCCACTAAGGGCTAATTATATATTACTATGATATGAAAGTGCTGAGTTTATTGATGAAATAAGACGAGTGCCGTCTTCTTATTTGTATATGCCTTCTTTCCAATGGCGGCGGCATACTGACACATAGCGAGTATCGACTTTTTTTAAATTATCATCATCAACAACGACCTGGCTACCTTCTTTAACTGCCACTCCATTTCTAACCAGCATATTAAAATTGGCCTTGCGTCCACAATGGCAAATAGTTTTTACTTCTTCAAGAGTGTCGGCAATAGCTAATAATGTGCTTGCAGCTGGAAAGACTTGACCACGATAATCTGTACGTAGTCCATAGCAGATAACTGGTAAATCTAGGTAATCAGCAACATCAGATAATTGAAGAATTTGTTCTGAATCAAAGAAATGAATTTCATCAACTAATACGCACGCCGTTTTTTGTTGCTGAGTATGTTGTTTGATTAATTCAAATAAATTATCTTCAATACTAGTAGAGATTGCTTCTTTATCAAATCCGATTCGTGACTTAACTTTATTATCTCCAGCTCGACGATCAACAGAGGAGGTAATGACTAACGTGTGTTGACCACGATCTTCATAATTATAAGCAACTTTAAGCAGGTCTAGAGTTTTTCCAGCATCCATTGCCGAATAGCGAAAATAGAGTTTTGCCATTTATTTAGTTCCAAAAATGCGATCGCCAGCATCACCAAGGCCAGGTATGATATATTGGTGTTCATTTAATTTTTCATCAATAGCGGCAGTGTAAATTTCTACATCAGGATGCGCTGTATGTACTTTGGCAATTCCTTCTGGTGCTGCCAAAATACATACAAATTTAATGTTACTTGCGCCTTTAGCCTTTAGTGCATCGATTGATAGAATAGCTGATCCACCAGTTGCTAGCATTGGGTCTAAGACAAATACGTCTCTAACCTCAATATCACTTGGTAATTTGCAATAATATTCGACAGGTAAATGAGTAACAGGATCGCGATACATCCCAATATGACCAATTTTGGCATTGGGTACAAAATCAGCAATTGCATCCGCCATTGCTAATCCCGCTCGCAAAATTGGAATTAACGCTAATTTACGCCCAGCAAGCACTGGTGATTTGGTTTTGGCAACTGGAGTTTCAATATCAATTAATTCGGTGCGGATATTACGCATAGCTTCATAACCAAGCAGTTGTGATAGTTCATGAGTTAATTCACGAAAATCTTTAGTACCAGTATTTTTATCACGCATGATGGTCAATTTGTGTTGTACCAATGGGTGGCTAATTATATGAACATGTGGCATGCTATTTTCCTTGTGTGTCAGTTGCTAATGCTAAACAATTTAGTTGATTTTTATTGTCGCTATCAAAGTAAATACTTTCAATACAATCACGTTGTACCGAAACTAAACCATGGTAAATTTCATTGGCCTGATAAAAATCAATGATAATACCAACTTCTTGATTCTCTACGATAGGGCTAACCACGCTTTGTCCAATTTGTGGCTGTGTAGCAGTGGTGAATTTAGCCATACGACGTTTAATTTTGCCCAAATAGTGTGTGCGTGCGACGATTTCTTGCCCAGTATAGCAGCCTTTTTTAAAATTAATTCCATTAAGTAAATCAAAATTAACTTGTTGAGGAATAATCTTTTCCATACTATCAAGATAAATCATTGGAAATGGTAACTCAACTAATGCGTTATGCCAAGCATTGCTATCAATTTGTGCATTTTCAACTAAATTGTCATGAATATTTAAGTAATATTGTGAATTTAACTGTATGCTTTGTTGAGCATCTATTTTGATATTACTGAGGCTAATAAACTTGTTACTAAGTTGCAAGGTAACTTTACTACGTAAAATAAACATTTTTAGACGTGGAGTAATTTTATCGGATAGTGTTTTACTGGTGATTAGGTAATATGTATTTTCTGAAGGTGATGTGATAATGAAACTAGCTAACATTCTACCTTTGTTATTTAGGTGCGCTGAATATTGAAATGGTTTATTGGTTAATTCACGAATGTCATTGGTAAGCTGTCCTTGTAAATAAGTAGTGGCATCATCACCGCTTATTTCAAGCATAATTAATTCATTATTAAGGTCAAGTATTGTCATAACGATTCTCCTTAAGTCAAGATTTTAACATTCTTTAAGTCTTGATAATATGAAATCAGGGTTTATTCAAAATTTAATTGGTCGGATTTTTGGCTTGAATTTGCTCCGTATTTAAAACATTTTCAAGCGCTGCTACGTTGCTACGAACTTGTTGAATATAACCATCATTGATGCTTCCAGTATATAATTTTGCCAATTTACTTAGTTGTTCAGCATCGTAGCAGCGGAATTTATTTAGTGCTTGATCAGTGTGATCTTTGGCAAATCCCAGGCTTTGATAGGCTCGTCCTGCCATATAGAGCGCGCTTTCAAATGTTTCACGGAAAATATCTTCGCTGGAGAAATTATCTTGAAGTGCTCCATATACATCGATTCGATTTTGTACGCGGAGCAAAATTTTTAGGTGGGGGTAATTCCGCCTTACTTCGTGAGCCATTTTGATCGCACTTGTTGCATCATTAATTGCGATGATAAGTATTTTTGCTTTATTAATACCTGCGATTTGAAGTAATTCGAGTCGTGTTGCATCGCCATAAAATACTTTAAAGCCAAATTTACGCATGGTTTCAATTTGATTGGCATCGATGTCTAAAACTGTTGAATTGATACCGTTGGCGAGCATAAACCGTCCAACGATCTGACCAAAGCGTCCAAATCCTGCAATTAGCACTGGATTATCTTGCTCTTTGACATCAGGTTCTGATTGATTTTTTATTCTGTTTAGGCGAGGTTCAATTATCTTTTCGTATGAGAGCATCACAATTGGGGTTAGTAGCATTGAAAGTGCAACTACTGCAACTAGTTCGTTGGTTAAATTTTGCGTTAAAATATGTTGTGTTAAACTGAATGAAAGTAAGACAAAGCAAAATTCTCCGCCTTGTGCGAGCGTCATTGCAATTAGCAAGTTGTCTTTTAATTTGGCACGAAATAATTTACCTAAAATAAAAATTACAGCAAATTTGACTGACATTAGTAGAATTACGAGTAGTGCAATCAACCATAAATTATTAATTATTAATGCGAAATCAATACTTGCTCCAACTGAGATAAAAAATAATCCTAGTAATAAGCCCTTGAATGGTTCAATGTCGGCTTCTAATTGATGGCGGTACTCACTTTCAGCCAAAACGACACCAGCCAAAAATGCTCCAAGAGCTGGAGATAATCCAACGTATTGCATGGCTAATGCGGTACCAATTACAAGCAGCAGCGCCATGGCGGTAAAGGCTTCATTGATTTTAGAGCTGGCGATAAAGCGAAATACTGGACGAATCAAATAGCGTCCACCAATTACGATTCCAGATATTAGTAGGATAATTAGTCCTGCCTTTTGCCAACCAGCTATAGTTTCAGCAGATTGAATTACTGTGGTGGTTGAGAGCAATGGAAAAATTGCAAGCATTGGAATTACCGCAATATCTTGAAACAGAAGAACTGCAAAAATTGAACTGCCTGCTTCAAGTTTAATCCAGCCTTTTTCATTCAGGAGTTGCAGTACTATAGCAGTTGAAGATGAGGTAAAAATCATTCCGATTGCAATAGAGCTTGCTAATTCTTGTCCAAAGAGTCTAGCGATTCCAGCAATTACAATTATGGTAGTTATGACTTGAAGACCGCCGGTTACTAGCAAAGAACGGCGTAAATTCCACAGCATTTCTGGTCTTAGCTCCAAACCGACCAAAAATAGCATCATAACCACCCCAAATTCGGCAAAATGCATGACGTGATCACTATTCTTACCAACTAAATGTAATACAAATGGACCTATAATTATTCCAGCTAATAAATAGCCCAATACTGAACCAAGGCCGATTCTTTTAGCAATTGGCACTGCAATTACGGTTGCGAGTAGATAAATAAAGGCTTGTACAAAAATATTGGTATACGACATTTAGTCTCCAGATAAGATTTTAATAACACGTTGTGGAATGCATTATTATACTCGGCAATTTGATTTTTAGTCTTTGATTGATTTTGGCATTTAGATATTTATGTTTCTTCTAAGTAGTAGGCAGATTAATTATAGTTAACGCAAAAATAAACCTTGTATAGCCTTAGCAATAGCTAAGCTTAAATTATTTTCTCTATTCGTATCTTTACGAATAACTCTTTTTAGATTAGCCCAAATGTGCTCAATAAGATTCAAGT
>JACCDG011691398.1_pt1 | contig 22808 bp, 19 predicted proteins | sample 7442471 | NCBI WGS metagenome assembly JACCDG01 (sample SAMN15323444, study PRJNA562643) | freshwater metagenome | isolation source: river surface water | place: USA:Blue River Watershed | collected 2017-08-17 | reverse complement strand
TCCAACACTGCTAAAATCATGTGAAGACGGTTCACGTCAAGGCCGTTCGCTTTGCGCACAGGATACCCAAACATCGTTTTGGTAACGAGCGCTTGGATTTCAACCAAGAGTGGTCGTGTGCCCTCGAGTAAACAGGTCACGATACTGCCCGGCACGGCCTCGCCGCGTTCAATAAGCATCGCTTCCGATGGGTTTTTCACTTCTTTCATGCCGGTTTCTACCATGGTGAACATCCCCACCTCATCGGTAGAACCAAATCGGTTTTTGACCGCTCGTAAAATACGCATGTTATGATGCCGGTCACCCTCAAGATAGAGCACGGTATCTACTAAGTGCTCAAGCGTTTTTGGGCCAGCCACCGCGCCATCTTTGGTAACGTGTCCAATAAGGACGATCGCTGTGCCCGACGTTTTGGCTGTTGATAGAAGGTGTACCGTGGCCGCGCGAACCTGCGTTATATTACCTGGTTCTCCAGGAATAAGGTCAGAAAACAGGGTTTGTATCGAGTCAATCACCGCAAGGGGCGGTTTGGCTTCTTTGATGGTTTCAATGATGGCTTCAACCATGGTGGCGTTGCCTAATTTGAGGGTGCTTTGCCCAAGCCCGAGCCGGTCGGCACGCAATTTCACCTGTTCAATGGATTCTTCGCCAGAAATATAAAGAGCGTTTGGTATGAGACAGGCGAGCTGGAGCGCAAGAGTCGATTTTCCAATGCCCGGTTCACCGCCTAAAAGCAGAAAGCTTCCAGGTACGAAGCCACCACCAAGCACGCGGTCGAGTTCATTGATACCGGTCTGGTGGCGTTTATGCGACGCGTCATGCGCGATTTCTTTAAGTGCGCTTGTGGGGATGGTCGGATATTTTTGCGCGTGTTTGCCGGTTTGTTCACGGGTTCGTACATTTACTTCAGGTGCTTGTTCGGTAACTGTGCCCCAGCCACCGCACTCTAAACAACGCCCAGTCCATTTTTGGAACTGAGCGTCACAGGTTGAGCAAACGAATGTGGTGGTTGGTTTTTTGGGCATACCTAATTTCCTGCGCTTGGAGCTCCAGATGCCTTACAAGAGTCGTAAAAACTCATGTTTGTTTGTACATACGCATCTTCAAGAATGGTTCCAATGGGAGTATTTCTTATTTTTCCTGGTCCTGCGTTGTAGGCGCGAAATGCCGCAGCCACGATTTCTCTTTGATCTCTAAAACCAGCATCGTAAGCGAGTTGCAAATTAGTTGCCATAAGCGTCGCTGCATCCTCAACATTTGTGGCTGCGTTAAGCAATTCCGGAATTGTTCGACAGGGCGCTCCAGGGACGACAGAACGTCCACGCTCTCCGTTTGGACATCGATCGGAGCTGGACAGTGTTATTTGTCCAACACCAAAACCATGTGTAAACCCTTCCCTCCAGTCAAGACCGTAGTCAGGAGGAAGACTAGCGTTAAACACATCATCATTTATTTGGTTTACTTTATTGTGCACTCTTGGATTGTATGCATTTTCTGAATCAACAGGTGGGGTAAAAGTTGCACCGGTATATGTCCGTCCACTTAGTAAAAATTTCATTCGCGCTCTTACACGTTTATCACCTTTATAGTTTGTGTCATAGCCAATAGCATCCGACCTTCCACGAGACTCTGCGGCAGCAATGGTGTACATGACACATGGGTCACTAATGTTGAGGCGTTTTCCAGCAGCAATGGCCTCTGCGTAGTTTAGTTGTGGTGCTCGCGGTTGCTGACCCGTAAGGCGGTAATAAGCATCGTTACCGATTAGCTTAATGGTAGTTACGTCTTTTGCGCCAATATAGGGAATAGAAAGCGCCCGAAAACGCACCAATTCAGGGTTAATAGCATAAAGGAGTGCGTAGGAACAGAGAATTAAAAGGAGGCCGGTGATAGCATTTGTTATCCGTTCTTTAGCGGTTCCAATAACATCAGGGCTACCGCCCGAAGTGGTCCACTGAAATCCAGCGACCACAATCATAATAACAGCTACAGCACCAGCGACACCTACCGCGTACCGATAAAGACCCGCAAGGTATTCGCCTAAAAAAGGAATTTGGATAAATGTTCTACCGTCAGTTTCAATGGTACTTTGTTTTAGGAGAGTTTCGTCGGTTGTAAAACTGACACCCGGTATTTCGATGTTTGTGTCAGGAGTAATAAAATTAATCTCATCATTGTTTGCGGTTTGAGCAAAAACAATGGTGGTTGGGCGAACGATAAAAAAAACAAGAAACAGTAAAAAAATAAATTTTGTATAAAAAAAGACTTCTTTTCCTGAAATTTCTTTTTTTATACATGCCATCCCATTTTTTATTCTGCTCAGAGATGAAAATATATTTTTTTGCATATACGCTAATGACAATTAGGCGATAATTGTGGTTTTTCAAAATGCCAAGGTTCGCTGTCGAGAACACAGAATCCTTGGTCTTTCATGGCCGCTATGAGTGCTGCTTGGCAGCGGTTAGTACGACATCCTTCGTAGTTATTTCCTGGACATTCGCGCGAGAGAATGCACTGTGTCCATCGACCGTCAACAAATTCTGTACCCCAGGCATCAATAGCAAGACCGCTCGTGTGCGGGCAATTTATGGGATTGTTACCTCGTAATATGCATGTAGTTGGGCGTCCAGGTTTCGGTCTACATGTCTGTGACCCTGGTGGGTTTTCGCAGTTACGAATAATGAGATTGTGCTGTTCGTCCATAGTTCTTACCGCGCTTGTAATACTGATACCGATATTATTTGCTAGAAGTGTTTGGCCAACAGCCTCAATATCAAGACGTAAATTAGCCGGAACACGATTGAGTGCGTTCCCGGTAATGTTTTCTCCTCGTGGTGTTTCAAAATTTGTTGGGGCAGTGATCTGTCTGCTGTCTACTGGTTCAATAAAATCGGGTTCTGATTCTACATAGGGTAGCTCTTTGCTAATGATATATGGCACCTGAAGACTGTAGAACTTAACGAGGTTTGGATTGATGGCGTAAAGAATGCTGTACGAGGCAAGTAGGATGATGAGCCCGATAACGGCATTTTGTATTCTTTTTTTAGCTTCGTTAATAGTGTCGGTGTTTCCGCCTGACGTAGACCACTGAAATCCAGCCACTACAATCATGATAATGGCTATAGACCCTGCAATACCCACGGCATAACGGTATATATCCCGTATATATTCTGCAAGATAGGGGATTTCTAAAATGTACGCGTTTTCACGATTGGCTCTATCAATAGCTCGTTGCTTAATCGCTTCGGCTTCGGTAAACGAAATACCTGGAATATCGATGACAGGGTCAGGTGTTTGAAAGTTTGCGTCTTCAAATTGAGCAAGGCTTGGGGTGGGGGTAAAAAAAGTAAACCCAAGCATGAGGGCTACAAAAAAAGAAATAAAACGACGGTGTATCATAAACCAAGAAGCGTTTTCCATCCCTCAGGTGTGCGGGGAGATTCAACTTGAATATTGTTTATAAAAATTGTTGGTACTGCCTGTACACCCAGTGCCTGAGCGATCGTTTTGTTTGTTTCTATTTGTTCCCCTGGGCCTGTGGTAGCAAGGCAGTTCGCAAGGTTTTTTTTGTTCAAGTTAATTTTTTCGGCAACCGCATTTACGCCATCATCACTTACGTCATTCTCTCCTTCAATCATGGACCGCGCAAATGATTCGAATTTCCCTTGTCGATCAGCGCAAATACTTGTGAGGTGTGCTCGGTCAGACGCGTTAGGGACGCGTACCACTGGCAATCCTTTCCAGATTATTTTTACTTTGCCCGGATGTTCATTCATAAAAGTAAACAGACTTGCCAGGCTTTGGGCACAGGGTGCGCACCCAAAATCTTCAAAAGCAACAACTGTTTTTGGCGCCTTCTTTTCACCGATAATAGGGTCGGTGGGGAAAAGAGGAATTTGTACATGTGTTTGTGAGGATTGTCCGCTATAATCTTCTTTTGGGTATAGGGGTTCGTATTGTGAGACGCGAATAAGCAGAACGGCTATAGCAAGAACAATGGCCGGAAGAAACGTAATGAGTATTTGCTTTCTATTCATCATAGGTCAACATGAAATACACCGGCTTGATTTTTGTCAGTAAAGTATACCGATCCATCGGTTTTGTTCACGCTAATCGTATCGATCGTATGTGGATTTTCAAGTGGGATCTCGGTTTGAATGCCTGTCTGCACATCAATACGCATAAGTTTGTCAGGGATAGTATTGGCAATTTCTGGGGCGAGCCCCGCACCCTTACTCAGAGATGTGGGTACACCGCAATACAGAAAACGCTCATCGGCGAACGCGCATTTGTCTGCCCATGTGTTGATGTTAAGAGCATTTCTGTTTTGTCCAAGGTGATCAATTTGTCCGTCGACAACCCAGAGTTCTGGTTTATAATCCGAACGTACAGAATAAACGCTATAAAGGAGTCTATTGCCTTGCGGTGACCAGTTGGCTCTCAGGCCACGCCCTTCAACGATAGTCGATGGATAGTTTTCGTTATGTTGCCCAATAAAAAGCACCTCTTGTCGATCGAAGCCAAGTTGATCGCCTGTGCGTGAGAGCGCGACTACTTGTCGGTTGGGTGACCAGTTGACCATTACTTTGTCGGCGTTCGCGCCCATAGGGGCGATAGCGGTAACCCCAGTGCCGTCGGGATTTGCCGTGATAAGAAAATTATTTTCTTCGGAGTATCCGATACTTTTCGCGACGATTTTTTCTCCCCCTGGAGAAAATGAGAAATCAGACCACTGTTTTGGGAGCGTGATTTGTTTTTTGGTGTCAAAATTATAATAAATATTTGAACCATCAGGGTATTCAATAATAGATTCGTTTGTCGATGGTGCCCAGGTCACGTTTTGTACATTGTAAAAAACAGTGTCAGAAAGAGGAATGATACCCGCGCCAGGTACAGCGCGATAAAACTGTCCGTTTGTTTGATTGTAAAAAGCAAGGGTGCCATTTTTATCAACACGACTTCCCAGCACATTTTCGTTTATGGCAGTGGTCAGGCGCGGTGCGTCAATAGTACCGCCTCCAACAGGAGACGGCGATGCCGATGTTCCTGGGGAAACAGGAAGTGGTGATGTGGTGCTTACTGTGGCTCGTGGTGTTCCTGTGCCTGTACCGGCTTCTGGGAGTGTGCCCGGGGTAACCGTTTGACTCGGTGGGGGCGCAAGGACAAGGGGTTTTTTAGCAAAAAACACTCGGTATAGCGCGTATCCAAGCACGATGGTAATACCAATGAATACTCCAATCATGATTAAACGTTTTTGGTGATCATCCATACAAATAAATAGGGGGTGGAGTTAGGCAGCTAATGGAACGTCAGTGTTTGCTTGGTTTTGTGTTTGTACCCCTCGTGAAAAAAGAGAGGCATTTTCGAGACGACGCCGTTCGGCACGTACTCGCTGTTCGATGTTGGTAATTTTATCAATTTGCGCGTTTACTTTTTCTTGTGATTTTCTCTGTTGTCGTACTGCTTGCTCCGCGGTGTTTATGAGCGGTTTCATGCCACGGATGGTAGCACCGAGTCCGCGCAACGCCGCGTGCACAAAAACACCAGCGCCACCAAAAAAGTCTATAATTATGGCAACGATCTCTAAGAACCATTTTACCACTCTTAACACATTTCGTCTCCTTTTGAGCTGTTTCAGTTTTCGTTCATGCTTAGCGAGGATTCTTTTTTTGCCTTTATTTTTCTCTTCAATCTGCTCTCGTTCGCTTACGCTATCTTTTATTTTTTTGTCGAGTGCCTTCAGTTCTTTACCGAAGCGGAGCTGATTAATTCCTTGCATCACCGCGCCTCGCTCGGGTGTTTGTTCTTGTTCCGCATCGCTGGTTTGTGTGGGTGATCCTGCCTGTGGACGGCCCCCGCTTTGGGGGGCAGATTCTGGGGCAAAGGCCGTGGCCTCATCAACAGGGAAGGGGTTTTGAGCTGTGCCCGATGTATCTTTGGTTGGATCAAACGTTTCTTTTTCTCTCTGTGGTTGTTCGGCCTCGGCCGTGCGTTTTCGAGGTGGAATAGATGAAAATTCTGGGTTCGTGGCTGTGTCTTCCTCGCGTGCAGAAAGAGACCCTGGTTTTTTACGGGCTGCAGTCACGATTCGAGAAAAATTACGCGGCGTTTTTTTGATCCACCGTGCCGTATTTTTTTGAGCAGTATTCGCTCGTTCAAGCATCTGTGCGCTTAGCCGCGAAGACAGACCGCGGAGTTTGGCGGCGCGGGCAAGAATGGCTTGGCTTCGGTCAATGTCTTGCATAGTGCTTATGACTCACTTTGGTTCGTGTCGTGTAATAGGGTGGCGGCAAATTCTCCGTAGGGTTCTACAACGAGTTCGTATGTTTCTGGTTGGGGCTCTCCGTATAAATCAATATCTTTTTTCATGGCAAGCACCACTTCTTCTGCTTTGAGCGACAAAATTTTATCAGTCGTTTCGGCGATAACCTGTTTATTTTTATCGGCCATGGCACGCTCAAGTTTGCTTAGGTAATACCCAAGAGCATTGGTAATTTGATCTTGCCGGTCAGACGGTGAGGTAACACGCACGCGTCGGCGGGTTTCTTGAAGCTCTCGGGCCCATTCAGCTTCTTGATTTGGCATACCAATGCGTTAAAGAATGACCAAGGTTTCTTTCTTAATCGCGAGGGTTAACGTTTTCTTTTGTGTCTGTGTGTCAAACGAGGCAATCAGAAGGTCGTGCACGAGTGTTTCAATCACACTATCAACATAGCGCGCGCCAGTGTCTTTTGACCATGCGGATTCAGCAATAAAAGCAGGCACGTCAGGTTTCGTTACAAACATGCGCGAACGTTCGCGCAGCGTTTGGCGAAGTGCATCAAGGTGAAGCGAAATAATTTCGGCCACATCGGCTTTGGTAAGTGGACGAAAGACACATACGCCAGAGAGTCGTCCAATAAGAGGCGCGCCAAATACTTCTTTCAGGCGGTCAATCACGCGTGTTTCTTCGGCCTTGCGTTCGGTCGCGGCGTCACCATGACCAAAACCAAACTCCCGGTTCATAAGTACTTCGGCGCCAACATTTGTCGTTAAAATAATAATGGCATGCGTAAAGCGAATGGTTTTACCACCAGCGTCAGTGAGTTGCCCTTCATCAAGAATTTGAAACAACAGTTTTTGTACATCAGGGTGTGCTTTGTCTATTTCATCAAAAAGAATGACGGCCTGAGGGCGTTTTTTTACAAGGTCAGTGAAACGGTTTCGTTCTTTGTGGCCAATGTAACCGGCGGGTGATCCCAACAGTTTTGATACGCTATGCGCTTCAGCAAACTCATTCATTGAAAAGGTGATGAGTGCTTTTTCATCATGAAAGAGTGTTTTAGCCAGTTCTTTCGCGAGAGCGGTTTTTCCAACACCAGAAGGGCCGGTAAATAAAAACGAGGCACGTGGTCGTTTGTCAGAACGTGGGCGAATGTGGCTGCGCCGTAGCGTGTGCGCGATGTGTTTGGTCACCTCTTTTTGGCCAATAATTTTGGTATCAAGAAGGGGCGCGAGGTGTTTGAGGGTTTCCCAATCCGACGTCACTAATCGTTCGAGTGGAATGAGGAGTCGTTCCGACGTCGCGCGCGCAATGTCATCGGCATCAATGATTGGACGAGGTGCGGTTTCCTTGTCTCCCTTTTTTTCCTCCCGCGCAAGTATTTTTTTTAGTTTGATGAGTCGTTCCTTCGCTTTGATCGCGTCTTTCAGGCGTTCTTCAGAAATCGCCACGCTTTTTTCGTGTTCTGCTGCTTTGATACGTTCCACAAGATCATCGTGTTTTTTGCGTTCTTTCGTTGGGGGTGTTTTTGTGCGTTTTCTCGCGCATGCTTCATCCAACAGGTCAATTGCTTTGTCAGGAAAATGAGCATCATGCATATAACTTGCTGCCAGTTCTACCGCTTTCGTAATAGCGTCTTTAGTAATAGTGACCTCATGAAAGCGTTCGTAATAGGGGACGACGCCATCAAGAATACGAATGGTTAGCTCAGGTGTCGGCTCTTGGACTAAGACCATTTGGAAACGACGCTCAAGTGCCGCGTCTGAGGCGATAAATTTTTCATATTCATCCGCCGTAGTTGCGCCGATACAGTGCAAGAGTCCTCGCGCTAAAGCCGGTTTTAGTATATTCGCCGCGTCCATAGTGCCCTGGTTTGACCCTGCGCCAATAATGTTGTGGATTTCATCAATGAAAAGAAGACAGTCGGTGCGTTTGCTTACTTCATCAATAAGTTGTTTTAATCGCCCCTCAAATTCACCACGATACATGGTGCCCGCAACGAGGAGTGTTAGGTCGAGCGCGTAGATTTTTTTATGTTTGAGTACATAGGGCACGTTTCCTTCAGCGATTCGTTTGGCGAGCCCTTCGACAATGGCCGTTTTACCGACACCCGGTTCACCAACCAAAATCGGATTATTTTTGTTACGGCGACAGAGAATGTGAATAACCCGTTCAATTTCCTGTTCACGGCCAATCACAGGGTCGATTTTTTCTTGTACATCTTTCGCGGTGAGTTCGGTTGCAAATGACTCAAGTGGAGAACTACTTTTTTTCTTTTTTAGAAGTTTTTTTGGCGCGTCAGGTGCCGCGGATTTTTGCTCGTCAAAAAGGTCCTCCATGTCGGTGAGAAGAGCTTCTTCGGGTGCATCTTGCATAAGCTCGTTCATGTCAGGAAATCGGCTCACACCATGAAAAACGTTTTGTAAATCATGTTCCAGTTGTTCAGGGGATACGCCGTGGTTTGTAAGATACGCCCGAAGTGAGTTCGGTTCTGTGCCAATGAGACCCTGTAAAAGATGTTCGGTGCCAACGTAGGTGTGCTCATGCTCAAACGCGCAAATCATGGCTCGTTCAAGAGCACTTTTGGACTCAAGTGTGAGAATGGGAATACGTGGGGTGCCTGTTTCTGATGGGGTGAGTGTTTTCGGTTCTTTTTGAAGCGTTTCGTATATTGATGCTGATTTCAGTCCTGCTCGGTTAATCAGTTCTTCAGCGACAGAACCCTTTTCTTCGCTCAGACTATATAACAAATGGAGGGGGGTGGCCCCAGCGTGTTCAAGGGTCGAAGAAAGCGCTAAGGCACGAGCGATAGCATTTTTAAGGTGAGTTGAAAATTGTTCAAGAAGTTTTTCCGTGTTCATATTGTGTACCTATAGTATAGGTCAATATAGGGTAAATGTCTAGCCGAAAATAGCCGTACATACGGCTATTTTTATTCTTTGTTTTCTTTATGCCATGTCACGGAGTCGTTTAATGCGCTCAGCTACCGGAGGGTGAGTTGAAAAAAGAGCCATGACCGATTTGGTTTTAAATGGGTTCGCAATAAACAGGTGCGCGGTGGCATTGCTAGCGGTAGCGAGAGGGGTTGTGCTTTGGCTGATTTTTTCAAGTGCCCGAGCCAGTCCCTCGGGGTACCTCGTTAAGAGCGCGCCACTCGCGTCAGCTAAATATTCGCGTCGTCGAGAAATGGCGAGCTTGATGAGCTCAGCGACGAGTGGTGATACAACCAGAAAAGCAATGCCGAGAATGGCAAAGAGACTGCCATTTTTATTTTCACGGTCGCGACCGCCACTAAGATTTACACGTAAAAACCAATCACCAAGAAGAGCGATGGCGCCAACGAGCACCACCACCACCGTCATGACTCGAATGTCATAGTTTTTTATGTGTGAGAGTTCGTGAGCCAGTACCCCTTCCAACTCTTCGTTTTCCAGTGCTTCTATAAGTCCTGTGGTGACTGCGATAGACGCATGTTCTGGGTCACGGCCGGTCGCAAACGCGTTTAGGGCGCTCGATTGGATAATGTGTATCTTCGGCATGGGTTGCCCATTCGCAATACACAAGTTTTCAACCGTGCGGTAAAGTGCAGGCGCCTCCTCTTTTTTGATGTGTACGGCATGTGACGACCACAAAGCCATCTTGTCACCTCCAAAATAACTCCCAATCGACATGATAGCTGACACAAGAACGGCAAATACAACCGATTCATATCCGTAGCGTCCGCTCAGTTGCAACGAAAGGCCGATACCAATAATAAGCGCGCCGAATACGGCCATAAGCAGCCATGTTTTTCTTTTATTGGCTGTGATCTGGTCGTACATACGTTTTTAGAAGGAGACTTTTACATGTTCTCGCTCAGTTGCGTCCGCGATTTCAAAAAAGTCCATTTTCGCGAACGAGAACATGTTGGCAACAATATTTGCTGGCGCGGTTTCGATCATGGTGTTCAAATCACGTACTTGACCGTTGTAAAAACGGCGTGACGCTTGAATTTTGTTTTCTGTGTCTGACAGTTCGTCCATAAGTTGCGCCATGTTTTGGTTGGCTTTAATATCAGGGTATGCCTCAACCGCAACAGTGAGCTTCCCAAGCATGCCCGCGAGTTCAGATTCTGTTTTTGCGAGTGCGGCAGTATTACCTGCTGCCATAGCTTGCATTGCTCCGGCACGTGCTTTCGTAATATTTTCAAGTAGGGTGCGTTCATGACCCATAAACCCTTTCACGCTTTCAACAAGGTTAGGGATAAGATCATGGCGGCGTTTGAGCTGCACGTCAATATCGCTCCAGCCTTCTTTGGCACGGTTTCGCAGTGTAACGAGACGGTTGTATGTTACTAGTGCCCACACTATAACAATGGCGACGACGATAACGAGAATGATCCATGGTGACATATACTATATGACTTAGAATAAAAAGTGTACGAAGCAGGGGAAGACTTGCCCAAATAGCGTTATATTGGGTATACTCCCACCTATACGTCAATGGTAGAGGAGTTTGCCTCTGCCGTCAATCTTGCTATGAGTACACTTATTCTGTTTCTTCTTATTTTAACCATTCTTGTCCTGGTCCATGAGGCTGGACATTTTTTTACCGCACGGCTTTTTAAGATCGGTGTCATGGAGTTTGGTGTCGGGTTTCCCCCCCGTGCCTTTGGGTGGTATCGTGACCCTCTGACAAAAAAAATCATATTTGTGAAAGGGGGAAAGAAACAAACCATGCAAAATACGGTTGGCGGAGGCACACGCGACGCCGAGTTCCCTGCAGTCCTTTATAGTGTGAACTGGCTTCCTATTGGCGGTTTTGTCAAAATTAAGGGTGAAAACGGGGGAGATACTACATCTGACAGTTTTGCGGCACGTCCTGTGTGGCAACGGCTTATTGTGCTCGTTGCGGGGGTGTTTATGAATATTGTGCTTGCCGGTCTCTTATTTGGGGTAGGATTCATGATCGGACTTCCAACGGATATTTCAGAGGGTGTTCCAAGTGGTGGCCAGGTGGTCGGCGCGTCAAAGGTGATGATTGAGATGGTTCAAAAAGGAAGTCCGGCTGATCATGCGGGTGTGGAAGTAGGTGATACGATTGTACGTCTTGATACATTTGTGCCGGCGAATACCACCGCGGTTACTGAGGCCGTCAAAGCTCACGATGAGAGCCCGCTTACTCTTGTTGTCATGCGTGGAAGCGAAGAAAAACAGTTTGAGATTGCGCCGAAAAAAGATACGGCCGATGCTCCACCTCGACTCGGTGTAGCATTAACCGATGTGGCACTGATTCAGTACCCGTGGTATAACGCTTTTTTTCAAGGGTTTAGGGCTGCGTTCGTGAGCCTTCTTCGTATTTTTGCTGGTCTTTGGGATTTGGTTGTTGGTCTTGTGGGCGGAAAGGGCTTGACTCTTGATGTGGCTGGTCCGGTCGGCATCGCCCACGTGGTTGGACAGAGCGCGTCTCTTGGTCTTTCATACATTATTCAGGTGTCAGCAATGATTTCGCTTTCTCTCGCTGCCATGAATATCTTGCCCATTCCAGCCCTAGACGGGGGTCGCGCGCTTTTTGTTGCTATCGAGGGGATTATTCGTCGCAAAGTGCCGGAAGCGGTTGAGGGCTGGGCGCATACGATAGGTTTTGTATTTCTTATGATTCTAATTCTTATCGTCACTGGTCGAGATATCATGAAATTGTTTTTTTAGTATGCATGCATCACTTATCGAGATAGAGAAAGGGTTTGCCGAAGATCTTGAACAGGTGCGCACAAAAACTGATCTTGAGGCATTTGAAGAAACATACTTTGGGCGCAAAAACGGTCGTTTGGGCGGGCTTATGAAAGAACTTGCCTCGCTTTCAGGCGAAGAAAAGAAAGAAATGGGGCAGAAAATAAATACGCTTAAAGTTGATTTGCTTTCGCGTTTAGAAATAAAAAAACAAACACTGCTTGGGGCGCTTCTTGAGGCTGAACTCGCGCGTGAAACCATTGATGTCACTGAGCCTCGTCTTCCTCCTGTGCCGGCCGGGAGACTGCATCCGCTCACCACGCTCCAAACAGATGTCGAAGATTTTTTTTCACGACTCGGGTTTCGTATCCTCTCGGGGCCAGAACTCGAAAGCGACTACTATAATTTTACCAGCGTGAACGTGCCACCAAACCATCCCGCGCGTGACATGCAGGATACTTTTTATATTGATGGTCACCCTGATTGGGTCATGCGCACCCACACGTCGTCGGTACAGGTGCGAGCTATGCGCCAATACGGTGCGCCACTCCAAATGATTAGTGTGGGTAGGGTGTTTCGTAACGAAGCTACCGATGTGCGCCATGAGCACACATTTTATCAGCTTGAAGGGCTTATGGTGGGTAAAGACATTTCTTTTGCTAACCTGAAGGCGATTTTACTTGCGCTTGCGAAACATTTGTATGGTGAAAAAACCGATGTTCGCTTGCGTCCAAAGTTTTACCCATTTGTAGAGCCAGGCGTAAATGGCGAGGTTACCTGTTATTTGTGTAAAGGCAAAGGATGCCGATTGTGTAAGAACACCGGTTGGCTTGAGATTTTTGGCGCTGGCATGGTTCATCCGAACGTGCTCAAAGAAGGTGGTGTAGACGCGTCAACGCATACGGGTTTTGCGTTTGGGTTTGGCTTTAATCGCGTGGCGATGCTTCGTTATGGTATCGAAGATGTCCGTCTGTTCCAATCTGGCGACCTTCGTTTTCTCACTCAGTTCTGATACTTGTATGCTCGTCTCATTTTCGTGGATTCAAACGTTTATAAAACAGGGAAAGAAACTAAACCCACATACAGTTGCCAAGCTACTGACTGAAAAAACTGTGGAAGTTGAGGGTGTTGAAGAACAGGGTGCGGGCCTTGACCACATCGTGGTGGGTCGTATTACTGAGGTTACACCTCACCCTCAGGCCGATCGTTTGAAGGTGTGCCAGGTTGACGTGGGGAGTGGTGTGGTACCGATCGTGTGTGGCGGATCAAACGTGTCTCGCGACATGAACGTTATAGTGGCGAACATTGGCGCGAAAGTGCGTTGGCACGGTGAGGGAGATCTTATCGAGCTTGCGCCAACAACGATTCGTGGTGTCGTGTCTGAAGGCATGATTTGCGCGGCCGACGAGGTGGGCTTACGTGATATGTTTCCAAAAAAGGAGGAAAAGGAAATTGTAGACTTAGGGCACGTAAAGGTAAAACCAGGCACACCCATTCGCGACGCGCTCCATTTGCATGATGTGGTGTTTGATGTGGATAACAAATCATTTTCGAATCGACCAGATTTGTTCGGCCATTACGGTTTGGCTCGAGAAATCGCCGCGCTTACCTCGCTAGACCTTCTTCCTTTTGAACCAAAAGAGCCAAAACACGCGAAGGACGTTCGGGTTGTGACTGTGGAGATACACGATCAGTCGCTTGCGACATTTGCGCAGGCGGTGCGCGTGTCTGGGATAACACCTGGCGCGTCCACTCCCGCGTGGATGCATGAGCGACTACACGCGCTTGGGCTTCGTTCTATTCACCCTGTGGTTGATGTGACGAATATCGTCATGCTTGAGCTCGGTCAGCCGCTCCATGCGTACGACGCGAATCAGGTACATGGCGACACGCTCATTATTCGACACGCGAGCGAAGGTGAAACACTCACTACTCTTGATGGCAAAGAACACAAACTGTCGAGCGATGCGGTGGTGGTGGCCGACCACAAACAGGCGCTCGGCTTGGGTGGGGTTATCGGTGGACGCGCAAGTGAAGTGGGCGAAAAAACAACCGATATTATCATTGAGGCCGTAACATTTGTTCCAGAAAAAATTCGCAAAAGCGCGGCGAGTGTGGGTGTTCGTACTGATGCCTCAACTCGATTTGAAAAAGCCCTTGACCCACACATAACTCCTGTCGCTCTCCGTCGCGCGCTTGAACTACTCCACGACATTTATGGTGATGCGATCACTTTTGGCGCAACCAAAAAAACAGGAACACTGCCAAAAGCAAAGGGGCCGATTGCGTTTTCATGGGACGCGGTCGAGCGTTTTCTTGGCGCAGCCATACCTCAAAAAGAAGGGGTAGATATTTTACGTCGTTTGGGGTTTCATGTGCATGTAAAAGGAAAAACCATGGATGTCGAAATACCAACGTGGCGCGCGACCAAAGATGTGAGTCGTGTTGAGGATATTATTGAAGAAATTGTGCGCGTGTATGGGTACGCGGGGATTCCGCCAGTGATGCCGTCACTGACAGCCACTGCCACGCAGCGTATCCCCGAAATTTCACTCCATCGACGCACCAAAGAGCTTTTATCACTTGGTTGTAGGTTGCAAGAAGCGTATACCTATTCGTTTATTGAAACACGAACATCAGAGTTGTTTGGCGCAAACGCCAATTCGTATCTACGCCTTCACAATCCTATTGCCGCTGATCGGCCACTACTTCGACGCAGTGTACTCGAAAGTTTGTTTGGAGCAGTCGTGCTTAATGGTCGTCATGGTGAGGAACTGCGTTTGTTTGAACTCGGGCACGTGTTTCATAAAGAAAAACCAGGTGATCATACCGGCGTGTCAACAAGCGGACAGCTTCCGTCACAGCCTATGTTGGCCGCTCTTGTTGTCGGTAGAAAAGGTGACGAGAATCCTTTTACTGAAGCAACACGTTGTTTGAGCCGTGTGTTCGGTCGTCTGAGTTATGAGGTGTCATACGTACGCGCTACCGATAAGCCTTTCCTGCACCCTGGTCGGCAAGCAAAAATCAGTTGCCAAGGGGTTGATATTGGATACGTTGGAGAACTGCATCCTAAGCTCCAAAAGGAACACGATACGCCATTCCGTTTGGCAGTGGCAGAGTGGAACCTATCAGCATTGACCGCGATCATGCCGAACAAAAAGGTGGAATATGTGCCAATTTCAGCATTTCCCGAAATAGTGCGAGACATGGCGTTTGTCGTTGACGCGGGTGTGCAAAATAGCGATATACGCGCTCTTATCAAAGACTGCGATGCTCATATCGGAAGTGTACAGTTGTTTGACGTGTATAAAGGTGCGGGCCTTGAAGATGGAAAAAAGAGTGTTGCGTATCGCGTCACATACCACCCGACTGATCATGCCTTTTCTCATGCTGACATTGAGGCGATTGAGGTGGTAATTTTAGAAAAGATGCAAAAGAAGTTTGACGCAACACGACGATGAGTGCTTTCAGTACGGTGTGGTTGTTGTGTTAAAAAAAAAGAATTCCCTGAAATCGTATATCTGTGATATACTTAATGTATGTTCATCTTTAAATGACACCCTGCGATCCTGTCGGCGCAGGACTGTCTCAAGGAGTCCGTATGGACGGTAATACGCGAGATCTTCTCTACATCGTTCTTTCTATTTGTATCGTGTGGTTCACGGTGTTTCTGTGCTGGTTACTCTACCAGGCTGCCCGTGTGCTTCGCAACGCAAATCGCATTGTTGAAAATATCACTGATAAGCTCGAGCTCATTACGAACGCGGTTGAATACATGCGCGACCGCATGGAGCATATTTCAACAAACATGGGTTCTATGGGTCGGCTCGTGACAAACATTGTCGAGCGTTTCATTATTGGCAAGCTCCAAGACCGTTTTGATGAGGGTGGTGACGTGCCAGATACGAGCGAAGAAAAATCGATGAAGCGCGCTCGAAAAAAGACCAAATAATTGTCAATGATCACATCAAGCATACCCCCACCCGGGGGTATATTTGATAAGTTGTCGATTTTTCCTGAGTACGATACACTCTACGTATTCTATGGGCTTTACCCACCTCCACGTGCATACGCACTATTCGCTTCTCGATGGCCTTGTAAAACCAAAGGCTTTGGTTAAGGCTGCGAAAGAGCGAGGGTTTAAGGCTATTGCCATGACCGATTCTGGGGCCATGTATGGCGCGATTGAATTTTATAAAGCCTGCAAAGAAATTGAAATCAAACCAATTATTGGGTTTGAAGCGTACATTGCCCCACGACGGATGGAAGATAAAGACCCTGAGCGTGATAAAGAACGGTACTCACTTATTTTGCTCGCGGAAAATTATGAGGGATACCGTAATCTCCTCACTCTTTGTTCCGAAGGGCAGCTCCGTGGGTTTTTTAACGGTCGACCGCGTCTTGATAAAGAAACACTCGCGAAACACACCAAGCATGTGATTGCCTTATCAGGCGATATCCACGGCGAGGTACCAAAACTTCTCCTTGAAGGAAAAAAAGAAGAAGCCCGCGCGGCCGCGCTGTGGTACAAAGAAGCATTTGGTGAGAAAAATTTTTTTCTCGAACTCCAAGATCATCCAGCTATTCCAGGACAAATGCAAGTGAACACCGAACTCATTGCGCTTGCCGGGGAAACAGGTATCCCGCTTGTGGCAACACGTGATGTGCACTATGTGTCCCCGGGTGACGCCGAGGCGCAAGATATTTTATGTTGTATCCGTGAGGGTTGGAAAGTCGATTACCCTGATCGTCTTGATTACCGACAAGTAGACCGATCACTCAACACTGAAGAAGACATGCTGTCTCGTTTTCGTCATGTACCAGAAGCGATTTCGAATGTGTCGGACATTGTCGATCGTATCGATATCCAAATCGAACTCGACAAATGGCATTTTGCGCCTGTGACAATCCCTGAAGGAAAAACAGCCGATGATGTGTTACGGGAGAACGCATTAGCGCGTGTTGGGGATTTTTATGATCCAGTAACACCGGAAGTATTAGAGCGCATTGATTACGAACTTGATATTATTAAAAAGAAGGGATACGCGCCATATTTTTTGTGTGTTGCCGATTACGTGCAGTACGCGAAGGATCACGGCATTGTGGAAACCACGCGTGGTTCAGCAGCCGGTTCCCTTTCTTCATACGTGCTTGGTATCACGACCGTTGACCCGATCAGGTTTAAGTTACCGTTTGAGCGTTTTTTGAACCCCTTTCGTCCGAGTCCTCCCGATATTGATACTGATTTTGCCGACGATCGGCGCGAGGAGATGATTGAGTACGTGACGAACAAATACGGAAAAGATAAAGTAGCGCAAATTATTACATTTGGAACCATGGCCGCGCGCGCGAGTGTGCGTGACGTAGGGCGCGCTCTTGGATATTCGTATACCTTTTGCGATCAGGTGGCAAAACTTATTCCGGTTGGCGCGCAGGGTTTTCCCATGACCATTACGCGTGCGCTTACAGAAGAACCGGATTTAAAAAAGTTGTATGACACGAACGAAGAAGTGAAGCGACTTTTGGATTTGGCAAAAAAAGTCGAAGGGTGCGCGCGTCATACATCAATCCACGCGGCCGGAGTTGTCATTTCACCAACCCCGCTTATCGACTACACGCCGGTGCAATACGAAGTTGGGGGAACACGTCTTACGACACAATATGAAATGAAATCGGTTGAGGCGGCAGGGGTGCTCAAAAACGACTTTTTGGGAATTCGCAACCTTTCCATTTTAGGGAACGCGGTGCAAATCGTACAAAAAACAACGGGCGACGTGATTGATATTTATTCACTTCCGCTTGATGATAAAAAAACGTTTGACATGCTCGCGCGAGGTGAAACCATGGGGGTATTTCAAATGTCGGGGTCGGGGATGACGAGATGGCTCAAAGAACTGAAGCCAACCACGATCGACGATATCATGGCCATGGTAGCTCTGTATCGCCCCGGACCAATGGAATCTATTCCAGAATACATTAAACGCAAATATCATCCTGAAGAGGTGCGGTATTTTGATCCCAGATTAAAAAATATCTTAGAAGCATCGTTCGGACTTTTAGTGTACCAAGACGATGTGATGTTAACCGCGATTGAGCTCGCGGGCTACGACTGGATGGAAGCCGATAAGTTTCGTAAGGCCATGGGCAAAAAGATTCCCGAAGAAATGGCACAGCAAAAAGAAAAGTTTTATAAAGGGTGCGCGGAAAAAGGGAAGGTAAAAAAAGAAGTGATTGACGAGATGTGGCATGCTATTGAACCGTTCGCGGCGTATGGGTTTAACAAAGCACATGCCGCGAGCTATGGTATTGTGGCGTACCAAACCGCCTATATGAAAGCACACTACCCCGTGCAATATATGACCGCGGTTCTTCAAGCCGAAGCAGGGGATGCGGAAAAAATCGCGGCCATTGTGCACGAATGTACGCGCATGAATATTGAAGTGTTGCCGCCTGACGTGAATGAAAGTTTTCGTAATTTTGCCATGGTATCAAAACCGGGTGAACCCGGGCGTATTCGTTTCGGACTCCTTGCGATTAAAAATGTCGGTGATCATATTTGTGAGGTTATTTACGCTGGACGAAAAAAGAATGGGTCATATAAAGATTTAGAAGATTTTTTGCATCGGGTACAAGATAAAGATCTCAATAAAAAATCAATAGAAAGTTTGGCGCAAGCAGGTGCTATGGATTGCTTTGGGTTTGACCGTGGTGTGCTTTTACAAAACACAGCCGAAATTTTAGCGTACGCACGCGAGGCGCGCGAGGGTGCGTCAACGAAACAGCACTCTCTTTTTAGCGGTACGTCAATTGTGCTTGATACGAAAGTGCCTATGAAACCTGCCGCGCTCGCGACACTTGACGAAAAGTTGGTGTGGGAAAAGGCTTTGCTTGGGCTGTATGTGTCATCGCATCCATTTGCGGTGTTTCATGAACGATTAAAGCGGGCGGTTACACCGCTCTCAGAAGTTGAAACGTACCCGCGCGATAGTTGGATTACCGTGGGCGGCATTATTGATTCGGTCAAAAAGAAGATTACCAAAAAGGGTGGCATTATGCTTTTTGTAACTCTTCAGGATATGTCTGGTACGATGGAGTTACTGGTGTTTCCCAAAACCTACGAAGCCACGCAAGCGCTCTGGCAACCGAGTCAGTTAATTGCGGTAGTCGGGAAGACTCCAAAAGAAGAAGGGGATAATAAGATTTTTGTCGAAAACGTTCATGTGTTAACGCTTGATACGGTTGATATGATTGCGCGACAGCTTACGCTTTCGACAGGTAAGGCAGCGTCAGAACCTACCATACTCACACCAAATACCGTCGTAATCACTACTTCAAAAAAGGAATTAGTAGAAAAAACCGACGCGCTCAAGAACGTGTTCGCCGCAAACGCAGGCACACACCCTGTTGTGTTTCGTATTGCCGGGCAGCATATGAAAACTCAGGTCGTGATTCGTTGGGATGAAGAAACAAAACAAGCGCTTGAACAAGTGCTTGGACCAGATACGGTTTCGTTTGAAATTGTGGAATAAGCTATCTCGGTCGGTCAACCGCCCACTGCGGTTCTGGAGAAAGGGCCATCATGTCTGACGCGCCTTTTTTCGTATACGCGTAATATCCTGCCACCGCAATCATAGCGCCATTATCCATGGAATGTGTTTTCGGTGAAAGAAGGCAAGAAGTGTCTGGGGCAATGTCAAGCAACTTTTCTTTGAGAGTATCACGCAGTTTTGTGTTCGCGGAAACTCCACCAACGAGGAGCACGCTTTTTGGGGCGAATTCTTTTACCGCGCGCAGAGTTTTTTCAATTAAGACATCGATCATGGCCTGCTCAACACTTGCGCAAAAGTCTGGTACAGAAACATCAGGATGATCGCGCAAATGGTAAAGGGCGGCTGTTTTCAATCCGGCAAAACTAAAATCATAATTGGCATCTTTCATCATAGGTCGGGGAAAGGCGATTGCACTTGGGTTTCCCATTTTTCCTTCTCTCGAAATTTTTGGTCCGCCCGGGTAATCGAATCCAAGGATTTTCGCACATTTATCAAAACATTCGCCTACGGCATCATCGCGGGTTTTACCAATTTTGGTGTAGTCGCCATGATCGCGCATGAGTACGAGTTCGGTGTGTCCGCCCGATACAACGAGTGCGAGGGCAGGGAATTGAATTGGTTGCTCTAATTCAACAGAATGAAGATGACCATCAATATGGTTTACGCCGATCAAGGGAATGTTCCAAGCGTAAGAAAGGGCGCGAGCAGCTTCAATGCCAACAAGAAGGCCAGTAATAAGGCCGGGGCCGCTCCTCACAGCAATAAGATCGGGTTTTTCCTGGTTTTCTAAAATGTGTTCAATGAGGGGGACAATTTGTTCCGCGTGTTTGCGGCCGGCAATTTCTGGAATAACCCCACCATATTTTTTATGAATCTCAATTTGGCTCGCGGTCTTTTCTTTCTGAATATAAAAACCAGCCTCGGTTTTTTCGAGAAGTGCGACCGATGTGTCGTCACACGATGATTCAATACCAAGGATTCTCATACGGTTACCTGTGTGCCGAGGAATAGTAAAATACCTATACATCCTGCCACAAACATGATGGTGTCGACAAGCCCTCCGACTGCCACCCGGTACCCGTATGGAAGAAGGTGATATCGTTTTCTCTTGGGGTAGAGGAATTCAACCCCGCCTGGAGTGAGCGCATCGATGAGGGGGTGGGTGAGATAGCCAACCGTGATGGCAATGGGAAGGAAGGGGTGGATGAATGTAGTGGTAAGGGTAACGATAACAAAAAGAATAAGAAGAAAAAGGAGTGAGTGGAAAAACGTACGATGAGGAAACAATGGTTGAAAAATGCGGGTGAACCCTCGTGTGAGACGATGAATTTTTGAGTGAGGCGCGTCAAGGTCGGGGAGAAGAGCGGCAATGGCACAAACACCAATCAGTATTGGTGCATATTGATCAACTTGGTGGGTGAGGAGTGCGAGCCAAATGACGTTGGCTCCGACTGCGGCGTGGGTGTAGCCTTTCATATGGGGGTAGTATGGCTGAAAAAAAGAAGGTCCGAGAATGGCGAGCAGAGAAAAGCTGTATTCCGAGTAAGTTCATAGCCGTGTGTGCGGTGCAGCGTGTGTGCAAGATTTTTTATTCCTTAAAGAGGATCATCAGGCAATTTTGACATGTCAACAAATCTTATCTTTTCACCGTCAGCCCCCACAATGCATTGATTACCATTTGCTAATGGTATAATCCATACATATGAACCTTCGTTTTCAGGTGGAGTACTCCAAAACGAGAGTGTGACCTGTTCTTTTTTTGGATTTTTACATTTTTCATTTTTTTTCTGATAGAAGAATTGCTTTCTCTTTGGAAAGCACTACGTCTATTTTGTTTTTGGCGATGCCTGCAAAATATATAGATGGAGAAGAAAATGAATTTACAGTGTAACGGGCCACCAAAGGAACAGTGAGAATGGCACCCTCGGTATCTTTTGTACGGTATATATACGAGAAAAGAAAAGATTTTTTTCCAAAACTAAACGTATCGTCCTTCTTTTTTTCATATATAAAATGATCATCAAAGTATGTTGCCGTCACAAATCCATGCTCAATTACTGCTTTTCTAAGCCTGGACCAACTTACATAATTTGGTGATATGAGTGTGTAAAATACTAATATAAAAAAAGTAAGAATGGTCAGAATACCGACAAAAAATATTTTTGGGAACATAGTACGTGAAGTTGCACCTACTATAACATGTATTTTTTCAGTATTCAATTTATAAAAATTACTTAAATAAGTATATTATTTTGTATAACGTTGTGCGGCGTATATGGCTGTGAGTGGTAATTTGCCAAAGGGAGATCTCACGCATTCGCCTAGAGCTCACTTCCATAAGGGGCTTCCGCCCCCTCCCAACCACCCCTACAGCAGAGGTGGGGAAACTACCCATAGTTTCCCCAAACCCCTTCGGTTCGACTCACTCAAGTTGCCACAAACATTAAAAATACCCTCAGAAGAGGGTGTTTTTAATGTTGTAGCGCCAAGGGGAGTCGAACCCCTCTTCTCAGGTTGAAAACCTGATGTCCTAACCGATAGACGATGGCGCCAGGTGAAAAAGTGCTCATAATATACCCCTTGTTTCGGATTTCGTCAATATGGGCCTTACTGTTGACAAATGTATGAAATCGTGGTAGGCTGACCCATACTTAGAAGCGAGGGATTTTTTGGCTCTAGTAGGCCAATAATTCTAAGCAAAACCCCATACTGGTCTAGGAAATAGACCTGTGACTTCGGTCACGAAGGAGTCGATCATGATTCGTTCCATCTTCGCCGCGCTCGTCGCGGTCATCATCTCGTTCTGCAGCATTGCGCCGGCCTTTGGGCTGGCGGCCAGCATGACCGAGGGTCGTACGCTCGAGATCCCGTCCTCGCTCTTCGGGGCGGGTGAGATCGTCAACATGAGTGGTTCGGTTCTGGTGAGCGACAGCGCTCGCCCGAGCGACCTCAAGGTCATCGATGCCATGCGGGTTCAGTGGGCGCGTGCCGATCGCCGTATTGCCACCCACATCAAGCGTGGCACCAAGCCCTTCAGGTGCCCGAAGTACTACAGCGAGGGGGATTTGGAAAAGACTATGGTGCTCACGGATCGTCGCCTGAGTGATCCGTCTACGGCGAATGATGTTCGCCCTATGTTGTACGGCATTCGCTACGCCGGCACGTTCTGTTCACTTGGTAAACCTGCCAAGCGTTTGAACAAGTCAACCACCCCAGCTCCAGTTTCCGACGAGATCGCTCTTGCGACTCCTGGTGCTGCGCAGGGGTCTACTGACTTTCCTTCGCACG
>JACCDG010558810.1_pt1 | contig 22813 bp, 19 predicted proteins | sample 7442471 | NCBI WGS metagenome assembly JACCDG01 (sample SAMN15323444, study PRJNA562643) | freshwater metagenome | isolation source: river surface water | place: USA:Blue River Watershed | collected 2017-08-17 | reverse complement strand
TCGCCAGAAACGGACGCGGTGGTTGTGGGTCTCTCCGGAAGACGTTCCCGTAGAGGACTTCCCAAAGCAGTGTGTTCTGATCCAGTTCAAAGTCCGTGAACAGCTTTGCCAGCTTGTCCTTCTCGACTACATGCGGCAGATGCGTAGCGTAGTCGTGCGTGGTGAATCCCCGTTCCGACAGCACCCGCATCGTGTTGTTCTTCCGCCGCCCCCAGCCGTTACCATCGTTCGGCAGCCAGCGGTCAGCCCGAGGAGTCTCCAGTGCCTGCAGGTCGACGTGTTTGATGAAGTAGATGTCATCCATCATCCACACGAACAGGCTCGCTGTGGACTCGTGGTGAGCCATTGTGCGGACCTTTGCCAGCATGTCGCGAAATCCACGGTTCGGAGTGTGCTTCCGAACTCTGGCTTGTGGCAGGTATGGTCCGGTGTACCAGTCTGGTTTGTCACCGATCAGCAGGAATGATGTCTGTCCCGCGTAGAACTTCTGAACTGACCGCATCGACCACCGCAACTCGTCTCCCTGGGCACCTCCAGCCCAGTATGGCCACACGAACTGAAGCACTTCCGTGTCGCGTCTCTTGACGTCAGGGCAGCCGCCGCATGGTTTCGGAACGACTGTTGATTTCGTCCGGGCTGAGAGTCGAGCAGTCTGAGCGAAAAAGTCTCCGCGACCAGTCGTGGAGTACGGGCAGGCTTCGCACGTTCTGCGAGACACAACACCTCCGTGAATCATGTCTTGCAGGTTGAAACACTCAAACCTGTCTGACATCACTTCTCGGCCTCTATGGTCGCACTCTTTCATGCGGGAGACACCGTTAAATCAGGATGTCCCGGAGGTGATGATCCAGAAAACACAACTGGCTCTAGGCACGTGTTCGGCGTTTCTCCCCATGTCACTGCCGAGGATGCGATGTCTGTCGTGAAATTCATCTGAAACGTGTAAATCGCACTAGCACCACTCAGCAGTATCCTCAACGTGAATCTAGCCACGGAAGATGTCTCAAAGCATCCATTGTAAGTCAGCATTCTCTCTGCTGACTGATACCAAATGGTGCATCCTGAACTCGCAGCCGCATCGTGATATAGGACGAATGTTCCTGAGTACAAATCCCAAAAGTTCGTGCATCCAGCAGGACCGGGAGTAAAAAACACCGGAGTAGTTACTTGCCATCGTTTTGGCACTGCATCACAAAAACACCCTTCATCCACACTAAATGTGCTGAATGACAACTCACTGACCGGAACACTGCTGGCACTTCCGCTGGCATCAGACGGCGGCACGCTCGGCTGATCTCCCGGACAATGACAGCACCCCAGCAGCATTGGCTTCACTCCGAAACAACGTCACCGGTTGAGAATGACGCATCAGTCGCACAGTCAGCCGCGTACAGTTGCCATTCCCCGTCGATCCACTCAGCTTTGGCATACGTCCCAGCGTCGACGCTGATTTCCTGGAAGCGATTGACTATGGTGATTTCACGGTCAGTGGTCTCCATGTCACCATCAGGTTTACGACGCATTACATAGGCTGCTGCTGTAGAAGGGTCGGTCTGGCAGTCCACAGCGGCCAGTAAGTCTTCTTTCATCATGACCTGAATGCGCCGATGGGCGGGCAGCACTCTTTCGACCGTGGCAACCGTCCCCCCTGTCTCGGGGGGTCGCATGATCCGCCAGCCCGCTCCTGAGGCTGACATGTGCCACTCCCCGTCAACCGGTCCTACCTCGTCACCGACCGCCAGCGTGTCCACGTCAACCAGTACCCGGCGCGGCAGGTTCCACATCGCCGCCCCGCCGTACTTGGTGTTTGCCACCGGCACCGGGCCGTTCGCGTAGTACAGCCCCTCCTCGCCATCAGGCTTCTTGGCATCCCAGTGCAACGTGGTCTCATTGAACGAGTCGATCCGGAACACACCATAGGCCGGGCACGATTCTCCCGCGGTGTTCTTCCACGGCAGCCGTTCAGCCAGATCGTGGGCGGTGCGGTTTGGGTTCAGGATGGGCGGCGGATTAAAGGTCACTGGCGTCCCTCCTCCTGCCCATCGAGTTTCTCCACCGGTTCTCCTGTCCTCTCATGATGCCCTGCGCGTGCGAAAACCGGACAGCCCGGGAAGTGATCTTCTTATCGAACTCCAGGAACCGGGCGGCGGTCGTACGGTTGACCGGGTCACGGTTCTCGCCGTTCGTCAGGACATGCCGGATCTGCGAGATCGCCCCATCCAAACGGATCGTCAGTTTGGGGATGCTATACGTCACCAGCTGACCGAACGTATCAGGCATGGACGCCGCAACAATGGCCGCCTCGGCCGCCGCAACGGCGTTCAGCGTGGCGATGTTGTTGGTGGTGCCGGTCGCCGTCTGTGTTGCGTCGTACGCCGTCACCACCGAGTAGTACAGGTTCGGCCGCTTGACCATGTAGTAGCCGTACCCACCCGCGTCGAATGCTGTGTCGACCTCTTTGTGAACCGGGGCAAAGTTGGTTGGAGACTTGGCCTCGAAACTGACTTCAAGATATAGCTCCGCGGGGACGAATTCCTCGGCCACCACCTGGAAGATCGGGTCTTCGAAGAACACCACTCCGTTCTGCAGGTCTACGTGCAAACGGTAGTGCGAGATTTCGAAGTCTACGCCCGTCGTCTCGAACACATCCGGCTGGCCCCGCTCCTTCACCTCCCGCCAGTGTTTGCCGAACAACCGGTAAGGTTTGTAGGACCCGTCCGATCGCAGGTCCTCTGACACCAGCAACTGGCCCAGCAGGGGCAGCACGTCATTGATGCTGCCGAGCGTACCCGAGCTATCCGGAAGGTTCAGCGTATCGTCAGTGAACGTGACGATCCGGTACGCCCTGAACACGGTCGCCAAGGCTTTCTTGTGATCGTCTTCCCCTGAGGCCGCCAACACAGACAGCATCGTGTACGGGTCCTCCAGAGCCCACCCCGTCCCGGCAGGAATGTACGCCAAGTCATCGATCAACTGCCAGGTGCCGTCCGTATCCAGCCCCACCGCTTCCAGTTTGAACCGGGCCTGCATCCGACTGGGGCCGAAGCACGTCCGGATGTACAAGGGCCGGAGTTTTGGGTCGGCCGTCAGGGACTCCATGAAGATGTTGGTTGTCGGCAAGGTGGTCCCCGTGCCAACCTGCACGATGGTCACAGCCTCAGAACCGAACCCGAGGCATAGGTCCAGCCCGTGTTCCTTCATCAGCTCGTCCAGCATGGCCGCCGGAGACTCCGCTTCCCACCGAACTTCCGGATAGACGGAGGTAGGCACCGCCGACACATCCGCTGACCCCTCGCCCAACTGTGTCAACAGCAGGACCACCAACTGCCGCAGTGTCTTCTCCCGGGCAGAGATACGAGTGCCCGCGCGGGCAGTGTTGTACCAGCCTGTAATCGGGGCGGCGTACTGCCAGCGATACCTGCGGTCCCACCCGACGATCGTGTGGTGAATGCCGTCCGGGTGCATCTGCAGAGTGTCGGAGTCCAACACGCAGTTCGGCAAAGTGACGGAGGTAGAATATGTCAGAGTGGCCGTGCCGCTGGTTGGGATGTTTCCGAGTTGCGGCAGGAACTTCATCAGGAGCGCGTCAGGGCTGACACCGCGGTTCTGGGTGTAGATCAGTTCGACCGGATATGAAACTCCCGGGAACGACCATGTCATGGGTCAAGCGATGGCAGAACGAATGCCGAGAAGCCCTGTGAAACAACCGCCTCCATGATGTACTTCCACTGGGTGGTTGGAAGTCGTGGGTTGCTGCCGTAGACCTGTTCCTGCGGAGTCTCATAGATAATGGTCCGCATGTCCCCATGCTCAATGCCCGGGAACAATGGACCCGGAGGTGCCGGGTAATCGTCGTGCCCGACTGCCACACCCTCCTGGATGTAGTAGAACGACGTGTTGAGCTGGAGGGTCTGGTACTGCGGGTCCCCGCTGATCTGAGGAGAGTACCGCCACTTCGGGGCACCTGTGCCCTTGATCGTCAGTCGTTCCTTCCACGAGTACAACCCCGTGCCGTATCGTCGCTCGCCCTGCAGCACGATGTAGTATGTTCGCTGGTTGGCGTACTCAGGTCGCCCGGACCACGGGCCGTTAATGTAGCTCGGCCCCGCAACAACCTTTACACCCCCGAACGTATCGGCGTTCAGCAGGACGTGGGCAGACTCGGTTGAGCCGTCGTCAAGGTACAACTTGAAGTCCTTGTAGTCCGAGTCGTACGCCGTTTCCAGCGTCTGCATGGCGGTCGTCAACTCAGCCTGTGTGTCGGCCCGCAAGACCCCGATGATAGTGATCCTGATCTTCTCACCATGCCGACGTTTAAACGTGTCGAACAGCCACTGTGATTCCCAGCGGATGCCGACCTCAGAATGGTCGTGCCAATGGCTGCCGTACTTAGCCCTCATGGCAGGATGTTCCTTTCTCCGGAGTCATCCTCGAACGAGGCGTTGACGACGACCTGTTCCGAACTGTCAAGCGGTTCCAGCGGAGCGTAGTCCGGCGATACTGCCGGGTCTGTGTCGAAGTCCATCGCCGGGACGGAGATGTTGGCGTCAACGGCTTGCAGGGCGTGCTGGAAGTCAACCGGGAAATCTGTCGGCACCATATGCGACACCCGCATCTCCGGCGTCACCGCCTGATGGTCGATCCTTGCCGTCTGTCCGAACTCCGCGGGGGATGTCTGGAATCTCTCTGACAACTGGGCGGTTGCCATAGCACCCGCCACCCGCAGTGGCTCATAGACCTCGACGTTCGGGCTCGAACTGGGCTCCCGGGGAGTCATAGGAGCGACCTGAAAAGGCACCGGCCGCTGCAAAACAGGCTCCGCGACCCGGCCTGCCTGAGACTCCGAAGGCGAAACCGTCTCTGCTCGGAACACCACCGGTTGCTGCTGTAAGGGCTCTGCCGGCGGGGCCTGAAACCGCTCGGACAGATGGGCAACCGCCGCGCCCCCTGCAAGTCGCGGAGGCTCATAGACCTCGACGTTCGGGCTCGTACTGGGCTCCCGGGGAGTCATAGTCGCGACCTGAAACGGAACCGATTGGTTCGTGGCAGGTTCCGCAGGGGCTGCTGCACGGGGTTCCCGGACGGCAAGATCCTGAACCTGCAGGTCCTGCCTCTCCCGAAAATTCCACTGGGGCGGGCTCACCGGACTCGGCTCGGGTTGGTGAATACTGGCCCCCGCCGTAAATTGCTCCATCTGGTGCGGCGTCTGCGCCGACTGGTTGATCTGCTCCTCGTCGTGGATCACCGCGTCTGGCGGGATCTCCGGCGGGTCCTCCAGCTGCTCTGCAACCTCCCGGATAATGTTCAATACGTCGTCCATACTTCACAATCCAGTCAAGCAGCGACCAGTTTCGGGCAATGATCGGACACCGAGGGGCGTAGCCAATCGCCCGCATCTCCCAGTAATGCCTCCAGACGGCCAAACCCAGTGTACTTGGTTCCTTCGGTGACTGCCAGTGCCCCTTTGGACAGCCTTGACCTGTGACCTCGCACGGCACCGGCAACCGCGGGTGTCTCCGCATCGGCCGACCATCCGGGGTACAGAGGACCTTACCGGCCTTCGGGTCGGTGGCAAACTGCCTGCAGTCGTGACAACTCAACTGGTTAATGGCGGCGTTCTCGAACAGCAGTATGGCGGTTTCCACCACCGACTGCAGCATCTTGTTCTCTTCGGTCTGGGTACTGATCATCGTCCGGGTGGCCAACGCCCGCGTGGCAGCATCCAGTCGACCCGGTGGCGGCCCCCAGTACCTCGGGGACTCCCACATCTTCTGCTTGACCCACTTCTCCTGATCCGGACGTGTCATCCGGAACAGCTCCAGCCGGGCAGGACGAAGTAACGGCCTTACCCGAATCCCACCGGGCAAGAGAACCGTGAAGCCATCGTCCCACTCAAACGGAATCATCAGGGCACCGCAGCGATTGTGATAGTGAAGGCATCCGAGGCCGGGTCAACCTGACGACGGGCCTCCCACGTCAATGGCAGGCGGATCGGCGTTGTAGTGTCTTCAATCGAAGGGGCTTTCGGGTTCAGTTTGGCCTTCTCCATCCGGAACTGGATTGTGTCGTACCCGTTGGTCAGGGTCAGCTTGACATCGTTGCCCGTCAGCAGGGTCTTATTGTTCCAGTACACGGACTTCTTGGCCGAGACGTAGGGCGTGCTGACCGCCAGTAAAGTGTTACGCTTGCCCCGCCCCACCCCCGTAATGTACCGGCTGGCATTCCAGTCGAACACCAGATTCCTGTCAATGACGAAGGCGAAGTTCGCCGGTTCGTACGAGGTGCCCGCCACGGTGAACGTCGTGCCGGGAAAGCCATAGATGTACTCCATGGCCGCCGGGGTGAATGTCGGGGATGCCTCGTCCGATTCCTGTGTGGCGACACAGTGCAGTTCGACGCTGACCGGCATCGTGCTGACACCGCCCCGGAAGATGGCCCGGGTGATCCAGGTCTCAGGGTAACTGTGCGTCGTGGCTCCCAGATCCGCCAGCACTGCCATCGAACTGAGCGACGTGTCCGACTCATAGACCCCGGTGTCAAGGGTCATGCCCATCTTCGGCAGCAATGCCTCCAGCAAGGGCACATCAATGTCCATCAAGATGATGAACCGGTTCAGCTCTCGCCCTGCGGCGTCCCCCTCGATCTCCGGGTCTACGTGCCCACAGACGACCTCGTCGTTACGGATCGTCTCCACCGTGCTTTGGTTCATGAACTTAGCAAAACACCACTGAGACCCGGCCAGACTCAGGCGAGCGTCAACAGCAGTTTCGAGTACCGTAGCTACCATGTCCGACTACTCCCAGGCGCGGTGTTGCCGCACCTTAACAAAAAAAGAAAAGGCCGCCACCTGTTGGGAGTGCCTCCACAGCTTCTGGGGATCTGAGGGTACTCGGTCCTTTGGCCAAACGCCATACGGATCGGCGATTGCCGGGTTGAAGTCCTGCCGGAACAACGTCGGGTCGTCCAGTATCTCGTGACGAATCCGATTCATCCAGTCCGTGTACGTGCGGTACGGCCCGGAACTCTGACGGCTCGACGCGGAATCATCCACGATCTGCACAACCATCGTCACAACGATATCCTGGGCACAGCTGGTGCCACCTGCCGATTCCTTGACCGGCATCGGCGTCACGAGGATACAGGGCCTCGGGATGTTCACGAAACCGGTCTGCTGGTTGTGTTCCCCGCCTTCCAGCGTGACCCATCTCAGCACGGCTGATGGAACCACCGACCGAACCGCTTCGTCCTGGCTGCGCACGAACTCCCGGCTGGCCGCCATCGTCTTCAACGTGGTGAGGGTCCGGTGAGTGATCAGGTACTCCGGGTTGACGACCGACGTTGCCATCAGGATACCGATCCTGCGATATCTCGCAGCCTCAGGTTGTACCATGCCGGAACAAGTGGGTCCTTCTGTCGGAAGCTGATAGCATCCTCTGCCGCAGCGTCAATCAGGGCGTCCCGCACTCGTCGGGCGCTGGTGAGACCTTCCATGTGGTTGCCCATCGGCCGAACGCCGTACTGGTCTTCGCAGAGCCGCTGCATCAGCACCTCTGCCGCACCACTACGGACATCCACATGGGACGAGACAACGAACGGCGCGGACGTAGCCACTGCCGTCGTCAGATCCGAGACCCGGCACGTTGTGCTGGTCAGGTACTCGGTGATCTTCATCTCGTACATGTCGTCGTTAAACACCGGGTCCGAGACAGGCATGTCCCCATATGGTCCAGTCGGCTGAGTCTGGTTGCGAGAGATTCGCAGAACACATCCTTCCCAGGACTCACGAACGATCTCGTCAGAGAAGGTGGCCACACCGCTGGCCAGTGTCACACGGCCCCGAGCCTCACGGTAGATGATGTTCCGCGGGCGACACTGGACATACAGGTACTGCAGGTAGTTGTCCTCGCTCAGAATAGCCGGTATCCAGAGGCACCAACGGTCGGGATGTTTTGACGAAGCCACAAGCGTGTAGCAGTTTGGCTGTGTGTAACTTCCGTACGAATCTGATAGCTCCAGTGTGCTTGCCAGATCCATCTGCAGCAGCGAGATGTTCTGCTTCGGAGCCACGACCTGCACGATGTTCCCCACCTCGTAAGGCAGGGGGTAAATGACTTGCTGGATGTGGTAGGTGGTGCCTTCATCAAGGTCGTCCTCCGGGTGCTGGCCTTCGTACAATTCCAGGACGGTACTGCTCACCCGTCGCTGCACAGGGAACCAGGCGTTACCGAGTTTCACATGCTGATCGACTGCATCGGCGGGCCAGGTGGCATCTGTCAGAGTGAGTTGCCGCGATGACAGTGTGAACTCCACCGTGCCCGTCGTCTGGGCTGCATAAAGCTGCAGCGTGTTCAATCGGTGGAAGTATCGCCAGTCAGCCTTCTTCGTGAACAGCAGGCCCCATGCGTTCCAGACAGCATTGCGTACCTGCTGCTCTGACGTACCGGACAGCGGTTGCCCGATCGTCACACAGAGGGTTGCCATCAGGTCGGCTACGGTGAGCATGACATATCCACGAAGTTTGGCGGGAACGGTTCAGGCGTAACATCCGGCTTGATGTGCCGGGTGACGATCACCTCAAGACTTGCCAGCCTTTGCCGCAGTCTTTCGTTTTCCTCGTCCTGCTGGTTGAGGTGCTGTATCAATTTTGATAGCAGGTTTCTGGAGGTGCTCTCGGTACATCTTTTGAGCGAGAGTTCTAAAGTCAGTAGCTCCGCTGGGGTTAAGATCATCGGCAGTCACCTTTCGGGAGTGTTTATCGACGACCATCTCCCGCAGCTCATTCCGATCCGTCTGCTGCAGGTCCGGGTTCTCAGCAATGTAGTCGTCAACATACTTTTCCACAAGATCCGCTCCCATGCGGACCAGCTGGGGTTTAGGTGGCGCGGCCACTGGCACCTGCTCCCAGTCTCCCTCGATCCGGATGTTCCGGACTTTCATCTTGGCCTTGATTTCACTGAGGCTCTGCTTGTGAGACAGAACGGCATCGGGGTCACCGACACCGGCCGCCAGTGACCGGAAGATAACCGCATCCTTTGGAATATCCTCTCCGGTTCTTTTGCGGTACTCAGTGTTCCAGTGATTCAGGACCGCCTCCGACCCGTTGAACTGGTCGAGCAGGCTGCCCCGCTTGTTCGCAAAATACGTCTGGTCGTTGATCCCGAGACTCGGGGCCTTGCGTGTCGCCAGCATCTCCGCGATCTTGACGGTCTCCCCCTTCTGGATCATCTCCAGAAATCGCTGGGTGGCCACCGGGCCGTGCGTCTTGACGTTGGCGAAACTGAGTTCATCCTGGATGGTCGTCTTGTCTGGGTCGATCACGAAGCTGTTCCTCTGGCTTTGACGGCGGCCTGCGCCCTCAGTTGCTGAAGAGTCTGGGCAAACAATTCTTCATTCTGCAGCAGTTGCTGGAGGTGGTTTACCTTGTCCTGCTGCAGCTTCTGGTTGAACTTCATCTGATCCTGCTGCATCTTCAGCATCATCGCCGGAGTCACGCCACGCATCTTGAACTGTGTGTCCGTGAGACGGCCGACCGTCTTGGCCTGGATCTCAGATGTCTTGGCCTGGCTTTCTGCCATCTGCAGTTGAGCCATCTGCTGTTGAATCGCCTGGGCCTGCGGATCAGGTTGACCCATCCACGGGCCGAAGTACATGTCATCCATCTGCCGCAGATCCATCGCTTCGTACCAGCGACGGAGGAACCCATTGATCGGCCCAGTGTCCCCGGACGCCTGAGCGTACTCGGAGGCCAGCAGCATGAAGGACTGAGAGATACGTTCGAGCGCGTCCAGATCCCGGGCATTGTCCGGCCGCTGAATATCCTTGGCGTCGATGTAGCAGGTCATCTCTCGAATGAGCTGTTCGAACGGCATTGCCCGCACAAGGGTTTCCCATGCGTACGCCCCCCACTCACCGAGAAGTTCTTTGAGTTGTGAACCTTCGACGTGCTGAGCCACCAGCCACAGTTCCGACGTGGAGAAAGTACGGACCCACTCGACGATGTCTTCCCGCATCTTCTCCGGGCGGATGCCGGCGGCCGTCTTCTTGGCCTCAATGTCCCCGGTCACGCGGGTCTGCGTCTGTGTCATGCCGTAGTGGATGTCGAGCAGGCCGGTGGCCTTGGCGAACTCGTTACCGAGGTACTCCATCCACTGCAGGAGGTCATCCTGTGTGTCGCCCCGGTCGAGCCGTTGAATCAACTCGGTCATGTTCTTCCCGATCTGATGACTGATCGGGATAATGCACGGCGACTCGTCCGTCTTCAGCGCCGCGGACAGAGTATCCTTCATCTCGCTGGCGACACCAATGATCTCGCGCCGCTTGTCCCAGGCTTGATTCAGCTTGGTGACCATGATGATGTTCATGGCAATCAGATGGCCCAGCCCCGGAGCCAGCACAGCCAGAGGCCACGGGCTATTGGGGACCGGGTAGGACTTCAGCGGCGTACACGGCCAGCGGTTGTCCTTCCACATCTCGTGGATGGCCCCGAACCCGGTAGTTCGCCAACGTACGGCCTCTTGTACCTCCTCGACGGAACCGCCCTGTAACAGCATAGGCGGGATGTTGAGAGGATGAGGAACGTTCGGCGTAATGCACAAATAACAGTTGTCGCCCACCACTGAATCCAGGAACTGTGACTGCTGTGCATGGACCCCTCCTATGCGGGCACCGATGCCGCCACGACTCCAGATTTCATGCCACTCGATCATGTCGCAGTAACGGTCGCTCGGGTGGATACTGTCTCGGCTGACCTGATACTCCGCAGACATTCGAGTGCCTCGGCCAGTCAGATACCCCGGGGGATATCCAAACCGTCGCTCGGCCATCCAGACGGGCTCGTAGTGGGTGCGACTGATCCACCGGGCATCGCTCCAGTCGGGCATCCGGCAGTCCGGGTCGATCTGCAAGTCATCGACAGACCCATACCGGTTGCGACTCAGCAACTCCTGCGTTGCCGGGTGTCGGTAGCTCTCCGTCCAGATCGTGCCCAGCCCGGTCAGCAGGAACTCATTGATGCAGAGTTCAACGTCCTGCTTCAGCGACCCGGCTTGCTCGTTCTGCATGAACTCCAGAACCAGACTCGCCAGGTTGTTCCGCTGCTCCTTGATCTGTTCGACCTGCTGCTGCATGGCTTGAACCTGCTGCAGCATCTCCTCGTCCTGAACGCCCAGCAGCATCGCCAGTGGCGTCTGGTCAGGGGTCTTGTAGGATTTGACCTGCCGCTCTGGGTTCTTCCAGTACAGCGTGGGGCCGATGATCGCTACCAGTTCGAACGCCTTGTTCAGGTTCACCTGAAACATCGGTGTCTGCAGGGTCGGGTAGAACTCTTTGCGGAAGTCATCCTCCCACATGGCTTTGGCCGACGACCCGAAGAACTGCCGACACAACTTGGCGATGGTGGAGAATCTCGTCTTCGCCCGGTCCGCAGCCTTGATACGCGCAACCCACTGGGACACGATAGGCCCGAGCAGTTGGGACTGGATTTCAGTTTGCGCGTCCATCTCTTACCCTTCGCGTGCGGCAGAACTCTCAATCAGCGGCAACGGCGTTCGAGGCATCCAGCAACCCCGGTCACGGTGGACCTTGTTCTGAAGTTTGTCCGACCCGAACAAGCAGACCCCGGTCTCAGACACCCGCCTCAGCAACTGGACATTCTGGATGGCGATATCCACCATGTTGTCCTCGCTGATCAGTGTAACGGTGCCGCACTGCGGGGTGCTTTGCATGTTGCACCCCGGGAAGAACCACACCGTATCGCCCAGGCGGACAATGTAGTCCATCCCGCCGACATTGACCTTGATCCAATACTTGATGCCGCCTGCCATAGTACCATTCTTTCTGGGGGAAAGATCAGGGTGCGCCACACACGACGTTGTTCCGGGGAGACCTGTTTCGCCCGATCACCATCTGATCCCAGCGACCTTGCTCCCCGGAAAACGCCCGAAACCCCGGAGTTTCCTCCGGAGCCGGTTTGGAAGGTACACGATATTCCGGTCGACCGCCAGCGAAATACTCAAGGCACGACAGCAAGTCCTGGACCTGCCCGGTCGCCTGTTTATCCTGAACGTCGTCCTTTGACACGTTACGCATGTTTCGCCCGATCTGGCGGATCAGTTCGGGACACATGTGAGACACGATTCGCAACTGTGGGCGCGGGGCATCCTCGCCCACCGGCATCATGGTCTTCCTGAAGGCCATGGACCGGATAATCCAGCTATGCTCGGAGGCTACGAACCGGGTGCCAGTCAGGTCGTTCTTCAGGCCCATCGCCGCAAACGCCGACGAATACTTGTCCTCCACTCGGTGGGCGTCAGCCATTGACGTCTGGTCGCCCGCTTTGTGGTCGATGATCCACTTCGAGTAGACCCGGCCCGGGTCCATCTCTTTGACCCGCAAGGCCAGCTGGGAAGCATCGTACCGGCCGGTGATCTCTCGGTAGGGCACGTAATAGGGGTTCTGCCCATACCAGAAGTCCGGCGGCGGGGTGGCCACCCAGAGAATGGCGGGTCGAATTGTCCCGGGGTCCAGGATCAACGTGACGGACCAGTCGTTCGGAGGAACGAAGTTCCGGGCGCGCAGCACCGCGGTCAGCTTGTCGTTCCGTGGATCTTCCGGTCCATAGTCCACGACGTGGTAATGCTTGTCGAATTCGGGGTACGTCAGACGGCTCTCTCGAACGAACTCACCGTCATCGCGGGCGCGTCGGGTCTGCTCGTCCCAGCCCTTGGACCGCTTTCTCTTTTCGTCGTCGTCGATGACCGGGTTGTCCGAACCTCGGAAGGCCATCTGGACCACGTCACAGCGTTTGATCCGTCCGGCCGCCAGATCAGCCATGTCATCCACGGCACGGTCGTACAGCGTGACCAGCGGCTGGCAATTCAACTCAGGCCACGAGGTCCACCAGATCCGGCCCTTGTAGTCCGACAGACGGGACTGGAGTTCCGGGTACAAGTCATCGTTCTCGATGTCTTCGTCGATCCAGATTCGGTGGACCGGGTCCCCTCGTTTCGGCTGACCGTTGGACGGGAAGTATTTGATCGTCCAGCCGTTGTTGAGGGTGATCGTGTTCCATTGCTTCTCAGACTTCTTTTCCCAGCCGATTCCGTTGGGTGCAATCTCGGAGGCAGGGATGAACGGCGGGGCCAGCTTTCGCATCTTGGCCGGGATCTGATCATCGCCGGGAATGGTGCCCGGCTGCCATGCTCGCCAGCGACCGGTCACGGGGTCTCGTACGATCTGGAAGGCCCCTGCCTGGAATAGAAGACGGTAGATCGTGGAGCTGTGGTTCATCTGCTTACCGATGACCCATATCTCTCCGACCTCTTTCTTTTGGAACTCCTCCTCCCGCATGTGCAGGGGAATGCCGCACGACGTGTAGAGAGGTTTGACCAGCAGGTACGAAGCAATGGCTGCCGCAACGACGGTGGACTTGCCTGACCGGGTTCCTCCTCGAACCAGCACTTCAGACGCATCGCACATCAGAAACTCGTCCTGATAGGCGAACGGTCGGAACAACTCCAGGGCGCTCATCCGTTTGGCGTGGACGCGCGAAGCCGCGTTGATGCTCTGGTTCACCTCCCGTTTGGTGACCGCAGAGTTCCGGATCTTCTCCAGCAGGGCCTCGATCTTGGCGTTACTCAACGGTGTACCCTCCGCGGGCCACGGCGTTGTACATACCCAGAGCCAAGGCTTCCTTGCGTGACATCAGGCTGGGGATAGGCAATTCCTTCATCAGCGGCGAGCCTTCGGATTTGGTGGTCTGTACCAGATCCAGCAGAGCCTCCACCGGGCGCGGACGACCGCCCTTCAGCATCTTGGCCAGCGGAACGTTCTCACCGTTGATCCGGCGAATCCGGGTCTTGTCCAGAACGTCCTGGTCCCAGATGGCGTAGTTGCTGGTGAGGTCTTCCAGCTTGATGTCGTTGACATCCAACTTTGCTTTCCCCGACTCAACCAAGTCCGCGACGTTACGGATCACCCGGGCATAGTCTGGGTCTTCAAACGTATTTTCGATGTCGTCGGCGTACTCTCTCATATGAGACACCGCTTCCGCCGCACTTTTAGGACGGAGCGGTCCGGAGTATTGCTGCATCACGTCTGCCACAATTCCATCCGCCATCGACTGGCTTACCCCGAGACTGTTGAGTTCTCTACGCGAGACTTTGCCCGCAAGGATCTCAAACTTGTAGCCCTCCTCCTCCGTCCACTTTTGACGGCTGACCCTGTCCAGAAACTTGTTACCTGATATCCCCTGCGACTTCAGGTACTCCCCGACTTTCTGAGTGACCTGCTTATCCGTCATCCTGTCGGCGACGTTAGGGGGGTCTTGGAGGATACCTGCTCGATAGGCATCCTCCAGTGATTCCCGGATTGTCTCGGTCCCCATCTCGTCCCCGGTGAGCAGTGGCCTTCCACGAGCTGGATCGATCAGTTCCTGCCGCAACCGGTCAAACACTTCTCGGACCTTCGGAGGCTGCTCTGTCAGCGGCAAGTCCCCTCGGATCATGTTGTCTTCGAATTGTTTGGGCAGGGTGGCCTCGATATGGAACGGCCCTCGCGGGATGTTTTGGTCCCATGTCCGCTGCATAAGAGGGAGATAGTTAAGTGGCCCCTCTCGCTGCTTTTCAAGCCACTCCGGGAAACCTCCAGTGTCGTCCAGCATGGCCTCAGCCATGTACGGGTCGTCCAAACTCTCGTATGGGTTCTTCGCTACCCACGCCTGGCCCTCCGGGGTCGCCGCTCTGCGCTTGGCCGCGCGGATAGCTACCTTGCCTACGGGGCCGACTCGTTCTGTAAACGCTGGGGTCTCCTGTCCGTACTTTTTGTACGTGCCGATGACATCGGGTTCCTGTGCAACATACGTCCCCGGCCCAAACGTCTGCCCGCCCTCACCGGTCCCAACGAACCGCAGGTCGAACTTGCCTCGGGGGTAGTCGTCGCTGCCCTCCCATACTGACTTGGTCCCGTGGTTGACCCATTGCTGCCCCTCGACGGTGCTGGGGTCGTACCCGATCAGCTTTGGTCCGGATGGGGTGACTGCGGTCAGAGGTGAGCCCGTCTCTTCCACCCCGCCCATCAGGTCATCAGCAAACCGCTTCGCATTCACAAAGCCGTACTTGCCTGCCTCTCTGGCGTTGTCGAGTTCGGTGACCGCATTGGCCGCGCGGATGCTTTTGTTGGCCGCCATCGCCCGCTTGGCGTCCATCAGACGTTTCATCACCCCGGCACCGCTGACGAGATTCAGCGGGTCCAGCACCATCTCAACGCCCATGCCGCCCAGCGTGGCACCCCAACCGTTCTGGTCCGCGCCGGTATACATGCTGACCAGCTTGGCCCCCGACGTGCGGTGCGTGTCCTGCAGTGGGCTGGCCCATTGGTCGAACGGGTTCTCCCCCGCGAACAGATCACGGACAGAAGACCCGGGCAGGTCGGCGACGTTAAACAGTTCCTGCAGCATTTCGCACCATCACCATGGGGATGCCAAAGCGGGCCATGTATCTGTCTTCAATCAGCGTGGGGTCAGTCTGGTCGATCAGTGCCAGCATCTCCAGCCTGAAGTCCGGGTCTGTTGTGATTCGCACCTTGGCCGCTTCCGCCGCCACCATCAACAGGTCCTGCTCGTCGAGTCCGTCCAGCGGATCTCCGGCGTTGCCGACCATCTCGTCCCGGGTAGACATGATCCGCTGGATCAGGTCATACATCCCCTTCAGGACCTTGTAGTCCGTTACGTGGGTGACCTGCTCCCACTCCTTCAACCCCTCACCGCGGATCTTCTTCAGGTCCTCCCAGATGGCTTTGCCGATCGCCTCGTGGCCACCGGCTTCCTGCAGGATCGCCTCGGCCATCCCGACCATTGCCGGGGAAGTGCCCTTCTTCAATTGCTGCAGGACCTGCGCGAACCCGGTCTTCGTCGTCGGCAACACGTCCTCAGCCATCAGACCGATGATCGCTCGACCGGTCTGCAGTTTGTCGTCGCACTTCATACAGACACCTTTCCAATTGAGATACTGGGGCTCAACCGGGGCACCACACGTCCAGCAGATAAACCGCCCTGGAAAGATGGTGCTGACTTTCCAGTTCTCGGAAGGGCTGCCCATCCGGGACCTCCCTGAAAAACAGAGAGGGAGGGCGGTTTGACCGACCTCCCTCCGGAGTGACCTGATTGACCAGCCCTTGTTACCGAGATGGAACTTTGGGCTGCGGGTTGCACTGAATGGGATTGCCCGGCTGGACATGCTGAGTCGTGGCCGTGCCGTGAATCCCGCTCGGTGCGGTATTGCCGGAAGTCTGCATTAGGATCACCACCTCTCTATAAAACGAACCTCTGGGTCTGGGAAATCGATCGGCTCGATTAGCCCGGGATCAGAGCCTGATGGCTGAGATTGAGGTACACGCGGGCCACCGCATCCTCAGCCTTGGTTTCAGTGGTGATACCGGCGCGACCGGCGGCGTAGGTGTTGCCGTCCGTCAGAGCGATGAACTTACCGGAAGCCGCCGTCTGGATGGCGTTCCCCTGAGTCACACCACCGGCCCCGATGATCACGTCGCACGGCCCCTGGATGATCACCCAGCCATAGGAGCCATTGGCCCAGCTGGACACGAAGGGGTCTGCAACCCCGTCGCAGCGACCGTCCGCACCGGACAGTCCACCGATCTCCAGACCGAGAGCCGCGTCCTGGAACAACACGCCCAGCCCGCCCGTGATGGCGGACCCGGAGTCATTCTTGCAGTAGACGGCCTTGATCCAGGTGCCGGACAGCAAGCGAACGCTGTCCGGATCGGACCAATCCTTGTCCATGAAGCACCGGACGGTGCCCAGATAGTTGTCGGCCGGTTTGAGGACATCAGTCTGACCCAACCGGCACTGTGAAACGATACCCGACATTTTGAATCTCCTGAGAGGAACCCGGCCCGAAGGCCGGGGCTATGAAGCGTTACACGAAGTGCCTTACCGGGTCTGGATTACGGGGCGGCGGTTGTTCGGCTCACAAAGCGAGCCATGTACTTCGGCATCCACTTGTAGTTGCCGTAAGCCGTGGCCATGTACAGGAAGCCACGGTGCATCAGAGAGAACTCCGGGCCGTACTCCTTGTACATCTGGGGATGCACGTTGAACATCTCGATGTACTGCGGAGCCCACATGTAGGCTTCACCTGCCGGGACGTTGTAGTCCGACATGTACAGGATGCCGTCGATCATCAGGGTGTCCATCGGGAAGCCCAGATCTCCGTCCGAGAACGGAACCGTCTGACGGTTCAGCTGGCGGAACGAGTGCTTCAAAGCGATGAACATCTCGGAGGCCATCACACAGATCAGGGGAGCCCCGCCTGTGTTGCTGAACCCGCCGCGGTGGACCATGGCTGTGGCAGCTTCCGTCGTGCAACGCACGGCGTTGTCTTCCCAGCTGGTGCTGTCGGTGCCGAACGCGGAGCTGGCGTAGTTCCAGATCATCGGCGCGGTGCCGTCGTACTCGGGAGTTCCCTGGCCGAAGGGCCAGTCTTTGTCGACGTTGGTGTTCGGGCTGGTGGCCAGAGCCGCCGACCACGTTCCACCGTTGGCCCCGAGGGCACAGCTTTGACCGGCGTAGGTGCCGTTCGGCTGGGCCACCTTGTCGGTGATGTTGAACACCGTCGCACTGGCGGCGTTGTACGACAGCGGCGTCTTGATGCCCACATAGTCGTAGGCGTTGGCCGAGTCGTTGCCATCCGTGAAGAACGATTTCTGCAATCGCTCATTCAGGGCCGTCACCATGTCCGAGGACTTCTGAGCGTACCGGTCAATGATCTGCTCCGGTGCTCCCTGAGCGAGCAGCATTTCCTGCTCCGGCATGGTGTCGGTAACACCCATGCCCTTGATCCCGGTGTAGAACTGAATGTCCGTGTGCTGGTTCACGAACTCCATCGGGATGTTGTCGACCAGCGGCAGAACCGAGGGTTGACGAATCTTGGCGTTCCACACCTGACTGTGGGAACGAGCGTTGTAGGTCATGCGACCATAACGCTGCAGAATGTAGAAGGTCAGATGGTTTCGGACGGTGAGGTCCGAACTGCCCTTCCAATACTTCGGGGCGATGTCGCGGGCCAGGTTGACGTGGCCTTCGACTGTTGACGGGACAAGGCTGTGACCTGCCACGGCGTTACTCCTGGATTATCGTGGAATGGACCCGTTCAGGATTCCCGCGGCTAAGCCGTGAAAATCCACAGTGTTCTGGTTCGTTGTCGGGATCGGCGACTGCTGCGGCTGATGCCTTGACAGTGTCGTTCCCGGCATGTTGAACCCCGGATTGAGCGGTTGCTGAGACATGGCAGCCGCCTGTGCATACGACAGAGGCGTTTGCGGCTGTGCCTGAGGCACGACCGGTTGCGCCGTCTGCATGTGTTGCAGCAGGGCCTCTGCTGCCTGTGCTGCCACATCGTGCAGCACCTGGGGGTCCCGAATTCCACGGGCTCTGACAGATTGGTACGTCTGATCATACACCATCCCCGCGGGTGTAAGTCCTACGACGTTCCCTGCCGCATCTCTCTGCTTCAACTGGGCCTCGTGCTTCGCAATCCACGCCTCGTGAGGCTTTGGCAGCGATGCCTGAAGCTGTGCCCGAAGCTGCTGAAGTTCTTCCTTCAGCGGCTTCACGAACTCGTCAATGACCTCTGAGCCGTTCTTTCGGAGCCACTGGTTCGGGTTCGACAATTCCTGCAAAGCCTGTTCGGCTTTCATCCGGTCCAAATTGGCCCGTTCGGCCACGCCCTGGAAATCCGGGTATTTTGAAACGTACCGGCCATTTTCAAACACCACCGCCCCTGCTTGCTGCAGGGCTTGCAGAGTTCTGGCCAGTTCTTCCGGGGGAGGACCTTGCGCGGACTGGACAACAGGGACCTGTGGTACTTGCGGCGTCTGCGGCTGTGCTGGCGGTGCCGCCGGGGGCTGCACTGCCAGATCATACAGGTCGTCAAGAAACTGAGCATCTGACTGAAAGAGAGCCGCGTCCTGCGGACTCAGTTTCCCGGACGCCACCATCCGGTCGAGCTGGGCTCGGGTGGCTGCTGGCGGCGGGGTCTGTGGCGTCTGTGCCGGTTGCTGGAACTGCTGATACTGAACCGGCTGAGCCGGGGTCTGGGGCGGCTGCTGGAACTGAACCGGGGGGACCGGCGTCTGTATTGGCTGCTGGATGGGATTATAACCAGCCACCGGTGCAGCCGGTATGACGGGCTGCACCGGCGCTGGAGACACTCCCCCAGAAAGAGTGTTTCCTGTCGGTGGTGCCTGGGGCACTTGCCACATCTGACCGGCGAGTTGCTGGGGCGTGGTCGCCGGGGTCTGGTTCGGTACGAAGTCTACCATGGTTCGGTCTCTCACTGGTTCTGGGGGAACGTGACGACCGTATGAAACCAGTAACCCCGTTGCACAGGAACATCCCGTGCCTTATAAACAAGCCAGTTTCGGAATTTTCGGTTTTGGTCGGAGACCAGCTTTGTTGACCCCGAAGACCATATCAGCCCTGCTCTCGGTGGACCGGGACACTGTTGTGAACTGGCACACGCGCGGGATCAAGGTCAAACAAAAAAGCCGCACAGTGCTTGTGCGGCTTCAGGCAGGGAAGAAGGGCGGACGGTGGTTCATCTCGCCACAATCGCTGCGAGTCTTTCTAATCCGGCTGGGCCACGAACCTCCCCCGGAACTCGGCCTGGACTGAGCAGGTCAATCCCCATCTCCTCACATTTCGACTTCCACTTGTTGATGGACCTCCACATAGCCGCGGCCGGTCGGTTGTTTGTCATCGGCCCGTAATACTGGGCCTCCTCCCGCTTGCCGGTCAGTTCCTTGATCAGGGCCGCCCTCTCTTCGGTGTACCCGAGTTCCTCCTGCATCCGGATGGCTTCCTTGAGTGCCCACCCCACCGTGGTGTGGGTCACTATCATCTCCCGAATCATGCGGCCTCTCTTCTCGGACCACTTCTTCTTGCTTCCGGACAGATTCACTTTTCGTGAGGGCAGTGGCCATCCCATCTCGATTGCCCACTTCTCACTGACCTTTCGAGCAGCCGTTCTCCATCCCATACACTTCGTTTGAGTTGGGTCCAGCGGTTTGACACCCCTCGCCTCACCGGACTCCACCATCTGGTAGAACTCCCGGATCATCTGGAACCATCGGTCCTCGCCCATCAGCAGGCGTGAATCAACGGATCTGGTAAGGCGGGTAACTTTTTTTGTCTGTTCCTTCTCGTGGTGACCCCGGTCCCGCAACCACACAGGAAGTCTGTCCGGAACAACCCCGTTGGCGGCTTCTGATATCGCAGCCGCTGAGCCCGCGCTGACGGCATTGTCGTGACTCTCGCTCTCCCCGACGAACCCCATAATGCTGAGCAGCAGGTCTCCCTGCGCCCCGTCCGTACGGAGACCGCAGTCCATCAGGTACAGAGAAGCCCCTTTGTCTTTCAGTTGGCGGGAGAACTGGGAGATGCCACGAATGGAGCGGCACACTCGGTCTGCTCGGACGGCGATGACCATGTCCCCCTTCTGCAGGTCCTTCATCATCTGCTTACCCGCGGGCCGTTCGTCCACATCGAGTTTGAACGCGGAGTATCCGCCGTCGTCATACCAGAACACCGCGGCGTCTTTGTAAGCCGGTGTGCTGGACAGATACCTCATGATCAGGTCCCTCTGTGTGGCCACGCTCTGGTCGTCCGTGCTGACCCGCACGTACGCGCGGATCGTCCCTGAGAACCCGATCGGTTTGGGCGTGAACGTGTCTCTCAGGAGGGCCGCATGGACCTCACCGACCAATGAACCGGTGGGGACCTTCACTGGGGTTCTGGCAGGTGTGACTGGCCTCAGCGGGGGCCTGGCGTCCTGTTCAACGTCCCGGCCTTCTCGCCTCGCCTTGTGGTACGCATTGGCCTCTCTGATTCGCTGGCTCTTGATGGCTGACGACCACTCTGCGATCGAGGCCATCATCTGGATCAGCATCCGCCCGTTCGGAGAATCCAGACGGGCATTGAAGTCCGTGAAGTGGACCGTGATGTTCTGCTTGCGCCACTCGTCCAGTTGCGTCTCTGATGACAGCAGATTGCGGAACAGGCGATGCGGGCTCGTCACGATGATGTGATCACCCGGCTGCATCTCAGCCAACATAGCCTTGCCGCCCCCTCGCTGGGACAAACTAACCTTTCGGTGAGCCGACTCACCGGCATCCACAAAGACCCCCTCCCGCCCCACGTTGGTGGCTTTCGACAGCGTCAGCCCATGTGCAGCGGCATACTGCAAACACTTGGAGACCTGGGCCTCCAGGCTGATTCCTTCCAGCGCTTGTTCCTTCGAAGAGACGCGCGCATAGATGAACGTCACCGCCGTTCGGAACGGGAGGGGGGTATCGACTTTTCGGTGAAGGCGTACGACGGGCTTCTGCCGCTGGTCCCAACCTGCTTGATGAATCCAGTCCTCAGGAACTGGTCGATCTCCTGGTTTGCCAGATCGCTGTTTAAGTGCAGACGGCGGTAGTAGTCTCTGGCGGTCCATACGGCGGTTCCCTTCAATCGGCTCATGAGCATTCTGTATCTCTGCTGGGCGAACTTCTCGATGGCTTCCGGCAGAGTCTGACGCGAACTGAATGATCTTTCTGGCATTGCCTTTTGATATCGGTCTTCCACCAGATCCGACATCAGTCGTTGCTTCTGCCGCCATGCCCATTCGATCAGGGCGATGGCTCCGTTCATGTATTCTACGGGGCAAAGCGTCTCCGTGCAGAACTCAAACCGGCAAGCCTTCCAGCTTTGCTCCGACCCAGCCAGGTGCATGAAAAACAAACAGTCACATACCCGCAAGGCGTATTCGGCATGTCTGACCAGATCCGCCCGATATGGGTGCCCTTCCGGCCATGCATCCTGAACCTCGGCCGATTTCTTCCAGGTGGCGTACTGACGGAACACTTTCTCCGCTTCCGGGTTCAACGTGACGGTCAGCGGATCGCAGTTCAGAGCGGCACTCAAAGGACTGTCGGCTACTGACCGAATGACCTCGTTGTGCAGGTTCGGTCTTAACTGCATCAACCGTATGATCATCTCAACGTACGACGCATGGCGGACCGCCAGTTCCTTTGAGGCGGTGCCGTCCGTCTCGTCCGGAGTGTGGTCCGCGCCGAACACCAACAGCCGCTGCATCAACCCCTCCATCACATCATCCACGCTGAACGCCCGCAGATTGTGGCCCTGTATCGTGGCCGCCACGGTCAGATGTGGGTTGTCGATCCTGATGCACTTGCGCTGGTCCTGTCTCACCACGACAATGGTGTCCCCGCTCCATGCTTCACAGAGCAGACTGTTGTTGCTGGTGGCTCCGTCCTGATTGTTACCTGAATACCGGCCCATCATCTTCGAGAACTGTTTGCCCTCGGCCACCTTCAGCAGCACACCACGAGGGTTGCGATGCAGCATCGACGTGAGGGCCTCTGACGTGGCGTCTGTGCAGAAGTTCGGCATGTTGCTGAATGGTGACAGCATTTGTTTCAAGGCGCGGCTCTTGCCTGACCCTGAGTCCCCCACTCCGAGCGTGTAGATTTGACTGCCTGTGATCGGCGCTCCTTCTGCAAACCGAATCTGCGAAGCCGACCCCATGGCCGCCGAGACACCAGCCAGGGCCGTCATCATGAAAAAGTTTCGCGGAATCTGCGCTGCCTTAGCAACGTCGCCCATCTCTTCCATCCAGACCGGGAAGACTCTGGGCATCGGGTCATCATCGGCGATTTCCCGGGTCTTCATGTCTTTGGCCATTTGACTGGCCGCTTCGTACATCTCTTCGAAATTGACCTCGGCGAAGTCATCATG
>JACCDG010510523.1_pt1 | contig 22817 bp, 24 predicted proteins | sample 7442471 | NCBI WGS metagenome assembly JACCDG01 (sample SAMN15323444, study PRJNA562643) | freshwater metagenome | isolation source: river surface water | place: USA:Blue River Watershed | collected 2017-08-17 | reverse complement strand
CGTTTTCAAGCACTCGTTTGGGTTAGCCTAGTTATGTGATATCCTTCTGATGCAAATCAGGAGGTGTGAATTGGCGCTTACCGAGACTATACAGGCAAAACGATTAATGGCGTGCAGGTGATTGAGCGTGCGCCTAATTGCAAAGGGCCGGTTCCATACTGGAAATGTATATGCGTGTGCGGGAGGGACTTGGTTATACGGCGCGACCATCTTGAGAAGGGGTCGTTTTGTCGGGTGTGCGGATCTGAAAAATCGGCTGAATATCGCCGGAAAAATCCGCCACAACTAAAACACGGAATGACGGGGACGCCGGAGTATCGGGCATGGGCCCACATGAAGTCGCGGTGCGGAAACCCAAAGAACCGTCATTTTCACAATTACGGGGGGCGGGGCATCACCGTATGTGATGAATGGAAGTGCGACTTTGAGGCGTTTTTGGCGCATGTAGGCCAGCGCCCGACCGATGGTCATTCGCTTGAACGGATCGACAATGCTCTTGGTTATCAGCCCGGTAACGTGAAGTGGGCGACAAAGGCAGAACAGCAGAATAACCGGCGAGTCAATCGCTGGATGGTGTACAACGGGAAAACGATGACGATTGCTCAGGCAATCGTTGCGTCGGGCCTGCCAAAGTCTGCTGTACGCAACAGGCTGCATAACGGATGGTCTCCGGAGCGGGCTCTGTCAGAGCCTGTCAGAAGTCGCGGTTGACCATGGACCGGGAGGTCATCGACCTTCTGCAAGAAACGCAGAAGAACCTTAAGGCACGCCGGATGGACCCGGCAGTCCACGCCATCGGGCGCGGCATCACACTGATCTGGAAGGCCGAAGAAGCCCGTCAGGCGGCAGTCAATGCGGCTGGGACGTAGAAAGAGCACTCAATGAAGCAAGCCGTCCGCACAGTCGTCGAGCAAGGGGATAAGCTGTTCTCGCAGCGATCCGGCCTTGTCTCTACGTGGGGCGATATTGCCGCCAATTTCTACCCAGAAAGGAACGACTTCACCACGATTAGGCGCGGGTCGTCCATGTTTGACGATCTGGGCCTAATGACAAGCGTTCCGGCGCTGGTTCGCCGCGACCTCGGCAACACGCTGTCGGCCATGCTGCGTCCGCGTGGGCAGGAGTGGTTCCGCATCCGCACGTCTGACGAGCGAATCAACGAAGATCCTGGCGCGAAGCAGTGGCTCGATTGGGCGACGGACGTTCAGCGCAAGGTGATCTACGACAAGCGGGCGCACTTCGTCAGGGCGACCAAGGAAGGTGACCACGACTTTGCGACGTTCGGCCAGTGCGTGCTGTCCATCGACGTGAACGATGGCCGCGACGGGCTGCTCTATCGCTCATGGCATCTGCGCGATGTCGTGTGGATGGAGAACGCCTCGCTTGAGATCGACACGGTTCACCGGAACTGGAAGCCGCAGGCCCGCAATCTGGTCAACCTGTTCCCCAAGACGGTTGATGCCAAGGTGCGCGAACTGGCTGAGAAAGAGCCGTTCAAGGAAGTCAAGTGCCGTCATGTCGTGATCCCGGCGGACCAGTGGGAAATCTCGGACGAGAAGTTCAAGAAGCGCAAGGGCTTCCCGTTCGTCTCGCTCTACATCGACTGCGACAACCAGACGGTGCTGGAAGAGGTTCCCCGCAAGCGGCTGGGCTACATCATCCCGCGCTGGCAGACGGTGAGCGGTTCGCAGTACGCGCACGGCCCGGCCTACATCGCCCTGGCGGATGCCCGGCTGCTCCAGCAAATGACGCTGACGCTGCTTGAGGCGGGCCAGAAGTCGGTCGATCCGCCCATGATTGCCGTGGGCGAGATGATCAACGGCGGGGTGAACACCTATGCCGGTGGCGTGACGTGGGTCGATGCCGACTATGACGAGCGTCTGGGCGAAGTCCTGCGGCCCATGACCATCGACAAGACGGGCCTGAACTGGGGCACGGAACAGACGATCAGGATTGAGCAGATCCTTCATCGCGCGTTCTATCTCGATCAGGTCAAGGTTCCGCAGTTTGGCGAGGTTCGCACGGCGACCGAGATGCGGATGGTCTACGAGCAGTGGGTTCGCTCTGCACTCCCGCTGTTTGAGCCCATGGAGCAGGAATACAACTCTGCTCTGTGCGACGAGACGTTCGAACTGGCCCTTGAGAACGGTGCTTTCGGCTCGATGATGGATATTCCGCCTGTTCTGCGTGGAACGGAAATCCGCTTCGAGTTCGACAGCCCGCTCCAGGCTGGTGTGAAGCGCGCCAATGCTCAGGCGTTCATGGAGAGCGCCAACCTGCTTGCCACGGCGGCGCAGCTCGATCCGAACGCGGTTGCCACGTTCAACGTGCAGCAGGCGATCAGGGACGCGCTTGATGGTGCGGGCGCTCCGTCCAAGTGGATGAACACGGACGAGGAAGCGGCGGCCATCATCGACGCCCGGCAGCAGGCCGAAGCGGAAGCCAACATGGCGGCGCAAGCACAGCAGGGCTTGGCCATGCTGCAACAGGCCGGTGACGCAGGGCAATCTCTTGCCATGGCAGGTGTTGAATGAGCGACGACACGGAAGGCTTCGTTGTCGGCTACATCATTGGCTATGCGTTTGCGCCGTTCATAGTCTTGGGCGTTCTGCTGGCCATTGACAGGCTTCTTACCTTGAAGCGTCGAGTGTTTGGTTGATGGCTCGCAAGCCTATCGCTCGTCAGCCATGGCATCCCCATCCGTGGTCGGAAAAGGACGCCTACGCCATCCAAGCTGTTGCCAAGGGCATCGCCAACGAGGTGCAGCAGCGTCAGGCCCTCGACTGGATCATTCGATGTGCTGGCACCTACGACGCCACGTTCTTCGTGGGCCAGCAGGACGCAACCAACTTCGCTGAAGGAATGCGGCACGTCGGGCTTCAGATCGTGAAGCTCGTCAACCTCTCCGCGTCCGCGATCAGCAAACAACAGGAGCCTTGATGAGCGAAGAAGTCATTGCCCAGACCACTGCTGAAACGACCCCTGCGGCCTCTTCGGAGGCCGTTGTCGTATCTGGCACCGAGCCTGCGCCGCAGACGACGCCTGCCGCCAGTGAGCCTGCGCAGCCCGCTGCTACGCTTGCCACGGCTGATCCCGTCGAGAAGCCTGTCGCTGCTCCTGCGGACTGGCCCGATGACTGGCGCACCAAGCTTGCTGGCGAGGACAAGGCGTACCTCAAGACGCTGGAGCGGTTCGGCTCCCCGGCTGACATGGCCAAGGCTTACCGCGAGTTGCAGACCCGCATGGCTCGCGGGGAGATCAAGGCCGGTCTGAAGCCCGACGCCACGCCGGAAGAGATTGCTGCATGGCGCAAGGACAACGGCCTTCCTGCCTCGCCTGAGGACTACAAGCCGAACCTCCCGAATGGGATGGTGCCTGGCGAAGCCGAGATGCCGCTGATCGGCGGGTTCCAGAAGACGGCTCATGAACTCGGGCTGTCGTCGGACCAGTTCAACAAGACGTTGGCTTGGTACTTTGCCGAGCAGGACGCGGCCAAGGCGCAGGCCATCGAGGCGGATCGCTCGTTCCGCGCCCAAGCCGAGGATGCGCTGCGGGCCGAATGGGGGCCTGCGTATCGCGCCGAGGTGCGCGGCATCGCGAATTTCATGGAGGCCAACGCCCCGGCTGGGATGGCTGACCTCCTGTTCAATGCACGGACTTCTGATGGGAACCTGATCGGTGACCATCCTGAGGTGCTTCGCTGGCTCAACAGCATGGCGAGGCAGATGAACCCTCTAGCATCACTCGTCCCGGCTGGCTCTGCCGACCCCATGAAAGCTGGCGAGGCGCGGATTGCCGAGATTGAACAGATCATGAAGTCCGATCAGCGCGCCTATTGGACGAATGCGGAGATGCAACGGGAGTATGGACTGCTGTTGCAGGCCCGCGATGAAATGAAAGGGCGTGCCGCGTGACGAGGGAGCAATTGGTTTCGCTGCTTCGGTATGAACCCGAGGAAGGCGAATTCTATTGGCGTGCTCCACAACAGCACAGGCTTAGAAATAAGCCCGCAGGCTGCTGGCATTCACGTGGGTATCGCGTCATCCGCGTCATGCAGAAAAGCTACCTGATCCATCGCTTGGCATGGTTCTACGTGCATGGCGAATGGCCGGAGCAGATCGATCACATCAATGGTGTTCGCACCGATAACCGGATTGCGAACCTACGTCCTGCGAACCAATCGCAGAACAACGCCAATTCACCCAAGCGGAAAGATAATACGTCAGGAGCTAAGGGCGTATATTTCCATAAGGTGAAGGGGAAGTGGTGCGCGCGGATCAAGCCGGAAGGCAAAAAGCGTGTTGTAATTGGCTACTTCTCCAATGTTGAAGACGCAGCAAAAGCGTACGCCGACGCAGCTATAGAGCACTTCGGAAACTACGCTCGCGCAGCCTAAGGCCCGCGTCGAGGAACCGGACAACCCGCAAGGCCCCGGTTCAAGGCGCACACACTACCTAGACCAACGCGAACGCCCCTGACGGCATGCAACGGCCCCGATGGTTCGGCCATCGGACAACCCTGCGCGTGCGCGTGAGGACAACCTGCCGCCAACGGTCACCCAACCCAACACTCCATCATCACAGGTGATCCCATGGCCGCAACGGCTTATCAGGTCCAATACAGGTCCGAATTTATCAGCGCCTTCGAACAGCGTCAGTCGATGCTGTCCGCCTCCGTCACCCGCGAAGCGGTGATCAAGGGCAACACGGCGACCTTCCTTGTCGCGGGTTCCAACTCGGCTACCGCCGTGACCCGTGGCGTTAATGGTCTCATCCCGGCCCGCAACGACGACCTCAACCAGTATTCGGCCACCCTGGTTGAATGGCACGACCTCGTGCAGCGCACCGGCTTCAACCTCTTCGCCTCGCAGGGCGATGGTCGGCGCATCATGCAGGAAACGACCATGGGCGTGATCAATCGAAAGATGGATCAGGACATCCTGACCGAGCTTTCGAATGCCACGCAGGACGCTGGCTCGACAGCGGCTACCATGTCGCTCTCCAAGGTCATGCATGCCTGGACCATTCTCGGCAACGCCGACGTTCCGGTTCAGGAAGAGGACAAGATGTTCTTCGTCATCAGCCCGGCGGCTTACGCCTACCTGATGCAGACGAAGGAGTTTGCCTCTGCCGACTACGTGGAGGTCAAGCCGTTCGCTGGTCCCGCGCGTCTCTATCGTCGCTGGGCTGGCTTCAACTGGATCGTTCACCCGAACATCTCGGGCGCGGCGACTTCGGCGGAACTCTGCTACGCCTTCCATCGTGACGCCATCGGTCAGGCCGTGAACACGGGCGAGATCGACATGAAGGTCGGCGTGGACGAAGAGCAGAACTATTCGTGGGCTCGCTGCTCCGTGTTCATGGGATCGAAGATCCTTCAGAACACCGGCATCGTGAAGGTCACCCACGACGGTTCCGGCTTCGCTGCCACCTAATCCCTGACAACGTGAAAGGAGAGCCATCATGGCTTATTCGACTTCTGCACCTCCGATGCTTGTCGCCCAGGGCATTGGCGGCTACGGCAAGATCTGGATGTATGTCACCGCTGCTGATGCTGCCGGTGCCATCGATGCTGCGGACTTCGTGACCAACGGGTCCGCTCTGGGTCTGTCCGTGTCCGACAGCTTCATCGTCGTGGATACCGCCACGCCGCTGACGACCTTCCACCGCGTCGAGTCCGTGACCGCTGGCGGCGCTGCCGACATCGCGCTCGGCACGACCGTGGGCTCGGCCACGACCGGCGACTAACGCAACGGGCGGGGGGCTTCGGCTCCCCGCTTCTCCATTAACACGAACCAAGGTGCTCCATGGCTGAAGCCGCAGTTATCACCGCTCCCGTCGAACCGCCGAAGATGCGCCCCAAGGTGCTGTCCGAAAGCAAGTTCGCGCTCTCGACGTATGCGACAAACCGCTGGTCTGTGACGCTGGAGTACGGCGTTCCTTATGAGCGGGTCTTTGACCCTGACTTCTGGTCGCACGTCGCGCGCAAGATGCGGATTGGGGATATTGTCGAACTGCACACTGAGGACACGTCATTCTTCGCGGAACTGTATGTCGTTGCGGCCCATCGGCTGGCGGCAAAGGTTGTCGAACTGCGGCGCTTTGACCTGGCTCCTGCGGTTCAAGTCTCTTCGGACCCCTCGCCCCTGACGGTGAAGTACCGTGGCCCGCACAATCGCTATTGCCTGATGCGCGGCGAGAACATCGTGCAGTCGGGCTACCAGACCGCTGAAGAGGCGGAACTGGCCAAGGCGCAGCACGCCAAGGCTTTTGCGGCCTAGTCGTACTCGATCACGGTCGCACCAGCCTCGCGGGCAAGTTTGACCATGTTGGCCGTGCCGCGTCCGCCGGGGAAGGCAACAACGGCGTCGGGCTTCCACTCAAGCATTCGAGCGTTGCGAAGCGGGCCGGCAGCCTTGCCGTGCTTGTCCCAATCGGCGTGGCAGACCCAGCGCTTGATGCCTTTTGAGACGGCCCAATCGCGGGCTAAAGCGTCGGCTCCTTTGGCCCCGCCTTGCATCAGTTCGGTGATGGGCCATTCGGAATGCAGTTTGTCGAGGCTTCGGAAGACGTAAGCCGCATTGTTGAAGTCGCGGCCACCACAAACAATGATGCGCATGTGATGATCCTAAGTGGATGGAAAGACTAGCACATGGCAACGAAGCTGTCACTTTACAACGGCGCGTTGCGGGCGCTGGGCGAACGTCGCCTGTCTTCGCTCACCGAGGACCGCGCGTCCCGGCGTGAGTTGGACGACGCCTATGATCGTGTCGTGGCCAACTGTCTGGAAGCAGGCTTCTGGAACTTCGCCACGCGCACGGTCGAACTGGAAGCCTCGACCGACGTGGTGCCAGAGTTCGGCATGAACTACGCCTTTGAGAAGCCTGAGGATTGGGTTCGGAGTTACAAGCTCAGTGCCAATGAAAGATTTGATCCCCCTTTAACAGACTGGAACGACGAACAGTCCTATATCTTCTGCGACGTTGAGCCGCTTTATCTGCGGTACATCTCCAACGACGATGGCGCGGGGATGAACCTTGCGGCGTGGCCGGCTTCGTTCGAGACGTTCGTGGAACTGTCGCTGGCCCGTGCGGTCTGCCTGAACATCAACTCCAGCGAGACCCGCAACGAGGTGCTGTTCAAGGATCTCAAGAAGGCGAAGGCCGACGCTCTGGCCAAGGACGCCATGAACCAGGCGGTGGAGTTCCCGCCGACCGGGACATGGGTTCAGTCTCGCATGGGCGGGATGCGGACCCGTAGCCGCTGGAACGGGCGCTTTAGCTGATGGCAAAGCAGAACGTCGCGACCCAAGCCTTTAACCGTGGGGTCGTATCAAAGCACGCGCTTGGTCGCACTGACGTTGATCGCCTGCGCATGTCTGCCGAAGAGCAGACGAACTGGATGCCGCGCACGCTTGGCCCGATGATGCTTCGCCCCGGTCTGGGCTACATCACCTCGACCTATTCGGATGCCAAGGCGCGTGTGGTGCCGTTCGTGTTCTCGTCGTCGGACTATGCGGCGCTTGAGTTCACGACGGGCGTCCTGCGGGTTCTGGTGGGCGATACGCCGGTCACGCGCGAAGCCGTCACCTCGTCGCTTGCGGACTTCACCTCGGCTCCGTCGTGGACGCTGGCGACATCGGGCGGCGGTACGTCTGCGATCTCGTCGGACAAGCTGACGCTGAACCTTGTCAACTCGGGCGGGGTGGCGACGGCAACGCAGCTTGCAAGCCTTGGCATCGGCGACGGCGGCAAGGTCCATGCTATCCGTGTGGTGGTCGAGCGCGGGCCGGTCAAGTTCCGCGTTGGCACCACGTCTGGCGGCGACGATTACATTGCCGCCACGACGCTTGACACCGGGACGCATAGCCTCGCCTTTACCCCATCGGCTGCGTTCTATGTGCAGTTCGAAGGCGTGGCGAGGCTGAACAAGATCGTGTCGTCATGCACGCTGGAAGCGGCGGGCGTGATGACCTTGACGACGCCTTACATGGAAGCCGACCTTCCGTCGATCAGGACGGAACAGTCGGCTGACGTGGTGTTCATCGCGTGCTCTGGCTACCAGCAGCGCAAGATCGAGCGGCGCGGTACGTACTCGTGGTCGTTCGTGGAATACAAGACGGACAGCGGCCCGTTCAACTTCAACGGCGACACGTCGGTTTCAATCACGCCTGGAGCGATCAGCGGCAACACCACGCTGACGGCATCGCGTCCCCTGTTCAAGTCCACGCATGTCGGTGGGCTGTTTGAACTGACGCATACCGGCCAGATCGGATCGGGCAGTCTGTCAGCGGCGGACACATACTCGTCTACCGTCAGGGTGACGGGTGTTGACCAAGGTAGAATATTCACCATCAACGTATCGGGAACGTGGGTGGGCACCCTGACGCTTCAAAGGTCGTTCGACAGCGAGACATCTGGGTTTCAAGACACGGCGTATACGACCACGGGAAACGTTACGATCACGAACGATGACAGCCTTGATAACTCCATCGTTTGGTATCGGCTTGGGTTCAAGTCGGGCGCGTACACGTCAGGAACGGCTGTTATCTCTCTCTCCTATCCTGGCGGCACCGGCACGGGTATCGCGCGGGTTCTGACGTTTAACAGTTCGACTTCGGTTGACGTGGAAGTGTTGAACAATTTCTCGAACAGCACTGCCACGTTTGAGTGGCGCGAGGGCTCGTGGTCTGCACGGCGCGGCTGGCCTACGTCGGTCGCGCTCCACGAGGGGCGTCTGTGGTGGGCTGGCAATGATCGGTTCTGGGGTTCCGGCTCTGACGACTACACGGACTTTGACGACAGCCAGGAAGGCGATGCTGCGCCTATTGACCGCTCTATCGGACAGGGTCCGATTGCGACAATCAACTGGCTGGTGAGCACGGAACGCCTGATTGCCGGTGCCGATGCCTCGGTCATTCAGGCCAAGTCGTCGTCCTTCGATGAGCCCCTGACGCCGACGAACTTCAACCTGAAGGCGTTCTCCACGCAGGGCACGGCAAGGCTGAGCGCGGTCAAGGTGGACAACAGGATCGTGTTCGTCCAGGCGTCGGATCGGCGCATCTATCAGGTCGTGTTCGACATCAACATCCAGACCTACGCTACCAAGGACATGACCCGGCTGAACGAGGAAATCGGGATGCCGGGCTTTGCGGACATTGGCGTCCAGCGCCAGCCCGATACGGCCATCCATTTCGTGCGGGATGACGGCAAGGTTGCCGTGCTCCTGTTTGATCAGGATGACGGCGTGGAAGCGTGGTGGCTGGTCGAGACTGACGGCGAGATCGAGGCGGCTTACGTGCTGCCTGGGACGCTGGAGGATAGCGTTTACTACGTCGTGAAGCGGACCATCAATGGCTCGACCAAGCGCTATCACGAGAAGTGGTCGCGACTGGACGAGTGCGTCGGCGGCACGCTGAACAAACAGGTGGACAGCTTTGTCACCTACTCTGGCAGCGCAACAGCAACTCTGACAGGGTTGTCGCACCTTGAAGGCGAGAGCGTTGTTGTTTGGGCGGATGGCCGCGATCTTTCTCCGGGTGTGGGCTCGGCTCAAACCACATACACGGTCTCGTCCGGGTCGATCACGCTTGCGGAGACGGTGAGCGAGGCGGTTGTTGGTCTGCCCTACACGGCCACGTTCAAGAGCGCCAAGCTCGCCTATGCGGCTGCGGGTGGAACGGCACTGACGCAGAAGAAGCGGCTCGACCATCTCGGCCTGATCCTGGCCGACACGCACAACAACGGCCTGTACTACGGCGACAAGGAAAGCACGTTGGACCCCATGCCTCGTGTTGAGGGTGCCGCCGACGTGGATGATGACGCGATCTGGGAAACCTACGATCAAGACATGATCCCGCTCTCGGGCCGCTGGGATACCGATAGCCGGCTGTTCCTCAAGGGCTATGCGCCGCGCCCTGTCTGCGTAATGGCGGCTGTCATCGGAATGGTTACTAACGGTTAAGACCGTCACCTCCTACGGTCGAGGCCAGAAACGGGATCAATCATGTCAAAGAGCAATGCCCTTGAGACTGCCATTCTGGCTCTCATCTACAATGCAACGACGTTTAACGGAATTGCGGAGAACGACACGACATCCCCGAACACGGATATCTACGTGTCGCTGCACACGGGCGATCCTGGCGAGGCTGGAACGCAGGCAACGAATGAGGCGGCCTACACAAGCTACGCGCGCGTAGCTGTCGTTCGCACGTCGTCTGGCTGGACGGTCAGCGGTAACACGGTGACAAACGCGGCACTGGTTCAGTTTCCGCAGTGTACGGGCGGCTCCGAGACGATCACGCACGTTTCGACCGGCCTAGCCTCGTCAGGAACCACGACCGTTTTGCACAAGGGCGCTCTGTCGTCCTCGCTGGCCGTGTCATCCGGTATCCAACCACAATTCGCCATCGGTGCTTTAAGCATCTCCGAGGATTAATTACCTACATGGCTGGGTTTAAAAACCTGCGTGAGTGGGTGGACGCGGACGACGCGGGCCAGTACCACATCACGCAGTTCCGCAAGGCAGCATCGACTGCGGCCACGACCACATCGGCGTGGACGGATTACAGCTATTATGCAGGGTCGCCGGTTGCGAACTTCTATGCCTCCACGCCTCTTGAGGCGGCGGAAGTTGATGAGACGCGCGGCATCTACGTTCCCTCGGTAAGCCCTGCCAAGCAGTATCTCCGCAACCTCAAGCTGATGTCTGCCGCATCAGGTGCCACGTCAACGGCGAACGGAAGGCAACAGGTCATCCTCGCGGATATCCTGATGTATTATCCTTTTGTCGATACGGATGCGGTCGGTGAAGACCAGCTTCTGACGAACGGCATGACGCTTCCGCGCTACTCGTCGGGCAACGTCATCGCGGTTGGACAGTCTGCGGCCTCAACTGTAGGGGCCTTCACGTTCAGCTATACCAATCAGGACGGCACGGCGGGCAGGACTTCGCAGGCGCACAACACGTTTGCTGTGGCTGCGGGTGGGCAGGTTGTGGCGTCGAGCGTCGGATCGTCGGCCAGCTATCACCCGTATTGTTCGCTCGCTGCGGGCGACACAGGCGTAAAGAGCATCGAAAGCGTGACGTTTACGGCGGCAGGCGGCGGGCTGATGGCGCTTGTGATCGTCAAGCCGCTCATGACCGCTTACGTGACGCAGGAAAGTCGCAGGACGACGACAGGCAACCTGGAGAGCTACGGGGCCTGCGACGAGTTCATGGGCATCATCAATCAGCGTCCCGCGCAGGTCATCGACGGCGCGCGGCTTGGCATCTTTGCGGCGGGTCACGCCGGGTCACTGGCATCAAGCGTGCTGGTTGGCATTCTCGAAACAACGTGGAACTGACACATGGGATTTTCTTCCGCTGACGACCTAATTTCCCAGATCACGACCAACGGCAAGTACGGGAATGCGTTCTACAACAAGACGCTTTCCTCTGCCGGAACGGCAGGCCATTGGACCCTTTTGTCTGGGCACACGGGCTTCCCGGCGGCGGCCACCTTTGCCGGAACCGACCTGACCTACGTCGCGACGGACGATACGTGGGGCGAGGGCACTGTCTATCACGGCGGCAATGTCTCGACTGCAACTAAGCACTTCCTTGGCGCTGGCGCGGCATGTGTCGCTGCGGCTGGTGCTCCATGGTATCTGATGGCCATCGACCTTGTGGGCTATGTCCCGCTGTCTGGCACGAACGTCAGCACGACCGGCACCAAGACGGTCACCATGACTGCGCTCGGTTCTGGCGGCGGTACGGGCGACCGTTATGCCAATGGCGAAGGGCTGCGCCTTTTCGTGGCGGCAGATACTGCGCTTGGTGCCAACGCTCCGACGTGCGTTGTCAACTACCTCGACACGGGCGGCAACGCGGGTGCAACGACTTCTTTCACATCGACGGCCTCGCTCGGCATTGGGCAGCTTCTGAACAGCGGCACGGCGGCGAACAAGTGGAACCCGTTTTTGCCGCTCGCGACCGGCGACACGGGTGTTTCCGACATTGTGTCGCTGGTCTGGTCTGGTACGGCGCACGCCTCGGGAACGGTCATCATCGGTTTGTGCAAGCCGCTGTGGACTATTCCAGTTCCTGCAACCGGCCTCTATACGAAGGTTGACTTCCTGAACGCCTTTCCGTCGCTGCCGCGCATCATGGATGGAGCCAACATCCAGTTCTTGCTGTTCCAGACGGGTGCAACAACCTCTGCTGGTACAGTCATGATCGACTTCGACTACGCCTACGGGGGCTGACGATGGCTATCCTCCAGAACGGCTACAGGGATCGGTCGTCTGGAGTTCGGATCTTTGGCGCTACCGCGTCCAACAACTCGTATCCTTATGCCGTCATCAGCAACGTCAACCTGACGGGGACCAAGCGGAACCTCATTGCAAGCGAGGCGTGGACGGACGAACAGGTCGGCCTGCCGCATGGCTATCGGTCTGGCTATACGTGGCTCCTGCCGCAGAAGGACGGTGCGCTCAAGTCGGCCAACGAGGCGGAAGGCGTAGCCTCTGCGACGTTCTCCATCGCTGGCGGCAAGAACGCCACGGCCACTATTGAGGGTGTCGCGTCTGGCACCTTCACCGGCCAGCTTGTCGTGTCGGGTTCTGCCACGATCAACGGCACGGCGACGGTTACGGCCAACTCGTTTGCGGCGCTGAATGGTACGGCGACCATCAGCGGGTCTGCCACGCCGACGTTCTCGATCACGGCTTTGGGATGGGGCACGGCGTCGATTTCCGGGGCGGCTACGGTGACGGCCACGCGGTACGCGACAGGGACGCTGGAAGCGGAAATTACGCCGTTCACCGAGTTGTCTCCGCAAAGCTTGGCGGCAGCGGTCTGGGAACAGGCATTCGAGTCCGGTTATACGGCCAAGGAGAAGTTGCGGATCATGTCTGCTGCGCTGGCTGGCAAGATCTCGGGCGCTGGGACAGGCACAATCGTCATTCGCGACGTGACAGACACGACGGACCTGATTGTTGCAGAGGTTGACGGCAGCGGCAATCGAACGGCAGTGACGCTGGATGTAGAGTGATGGCCGGGACATTCCCTCCCGACTATTTTGCGCCAGACTATTTCGCACCGGAGTATTTCGGCGGCGAGGCTGATGCCAATGCGATGTCCGCAGCACTTGCGGGCACGTCAAGCGTCACGGCTTCACTATCGGTCGCGGTTGCTGCTGATCAGGATTACGATAGCCACTGGCACTACGCGAGGACGAAGCGGAAGGCACGGGCCGCACGGGAGAAGGCCAAGCCGGTTCCGGTTGTTGCCGGCGTTCTGGTTGCCAAGCTCCAGGGGCGGGCGTCGATCCTCGCTCTCGGTGAGGCTCCGCGTGTTTGCTGGCCGTGCAACATTGAGGCGAATGTCCGTGGGCAATCGGTGCTTCTGGCAAGCATCGACGGGCCGGATAGGATAGAAGAACAGGATTGGCAGGATCTGGAGGATCTTGTGGATCTGTATATGCTTCTGGCGGCATGATCGAGATCGTCACGGCCACGGCAGACGACTTTGACAGTCTGCCTCTCTACAGGTGCCGCGCCTACGTAGCGAAGAAGGATGGTCGCAAGATCGGCATTGGCGGTCTTGGCTTTCCACCCGATGGGCCGGTCATGATGTGGGCCGAGATCACGGACGAACTGAGGGCGCTTCCTGTCACGCTGCACAAGATCGGCCTGCGTGTTGTGGCCGATGCCGAGCGCCTTGGCATCCGGCAGATGTACGCGACGACGGAACAAGGCTTTGACGCTGCGGAACGGTGGATCAAGCGGCTTGGGTTCACGGCGACTGGCGAAGTTGTTGAAGGCAATAAGGTTCACGTATGGCACGCTCACTAGGAACTACGCTATGGAATTCATAGCTACTGCTGGCGCGTTGGCCAACATCGGCGGCACAATTGCGGGCATGGGTGCAACCTCGGCCAGCCGCAAGACGGCCATCCAGGCTGGCGCTCTGGCCCAGCAGGGCGCGGCGTTCGAAGGACAGGCTGCGGTTGACAGCGCCAATTACCGGGCCACACAGCTTCGTCAGCAGGCGCAGGAGGCTCGCGCGTCACAGCAGCGGGCGGCACTGGAGACCCAGCGCAAGGGCGGTCTAGTTCAATCCTCGTTGCGGGCTCGCGCGGCTGCGGGTGGTGGCGGCGCGACGGACAACACGGTCCTGAACCTGACGGGCCAGATCGCCGGGCGCACCGAGTTCGAAAGCCTGATCGATATGTTCAAAGGTGAGCAGGCAGGCCGTGGGCTTGAGGACGCGGCCAACGCTGCAATCTACGGCGGGCAGGTTGCCAAGCAGGGTGCGGCGTTCAAGGCGGCTGGCTATGGCTACCAGACGGCGGGGACGATTGCGCAGTCGCAGGGCTCTATGGCGCAGCAGTTCGGCTCGCTGATCAGCGGCATTGGTGGCTTGGGATCAAGCCTGAGCGGCATCAACTTTGGCGGGTCTGGCACGACATTGCCTGATGCGTCGTATCCGACGAACACCGGCTGGGCATCTCCCAGGCAGAGGGCGTAACGCATGGCCAAGCTTCCCGATGCGACAGTCCTCGGCGCGGCTCCCTCTGCTGCCAGCGGTCGCCAGATCTCCAGCATTGACGGCTCGGCCTATGGGCAGGGGTTGGAGAGCCTTGCTGCCGGAATGCGCGCTTTGTCTCAGGGGCAGGCGGCGCAGGCGCAGGGCTTTGAGAACATGGGGCGCGGGATTGCGAAAGGCTTTGATGCCGTCGCAGCCGAGGCAAAGCGCCATGAAGAGATCAACGAAACGCTTCTGGACGGCAAGCGCAACATCGAGCGCATGAAGCTTGCAGAGCAGATCGAGGCGGAAAAAAACCCTGACCGGATTGCCGAACTCAAAAGCGGGTTCACCAAGATCGACGAGAACTTTGCCGGGCAGATCAAAGACCCTGTTCGCCGGCAGTTGGTCACATCGAAGTGGGGCGAGCAGACCCAGCGTTCCGTCATTGAGGCGAACACCCGGCAGCGCCAGTTCTATCAGCAGTCAATGCTCGATGGCGCGAACAACATCATTGAGGAACAGCGCCGCAAGGCCGTGTCGTCCAATGATCCTGTCGCGCGGAAAGAGGCCATCGACTCCGTTCATGAGCAGATGGACAAACTGTTTCGCCTTGGCGTCATCCCGAACGAGGAACAGCTAAAGGCGCAGAAGCGGAAGTTTGCGGACACCTTTGCCGTGGACCGCTACAACATGCAGCCAGCGCGTGACCGCTATGAGGCATCTCAGACGGTCAACATCGGCGAGCGATCCAAGGAAGCGTTTGGCTTTTTCCAATCCAAGAATTGGAGCCCTGCGCAGGCGGCAGGCATCGTCGGCAATCTCATTCAGGAGAGCAAGCTTTCGTCTGGTGCCAGCAATCCTGGCGACGGGCGCGACGGGTCGGACAGCATCGGCGTGTCGCAATGGAACAGCACGAGGGCGGCGGCGCTGAAGTCCTTTGCTGCCGCGAACGGTGCGGACTGGCGGGACTTCAAGACGCAATTGGCATTCGTGCAGCGTGAGCTTGAGACTTCGGAAACGACGGCGGCAAAGAAACTCCGCGAAGCACAGACCCCCCGCGAGGCGGCTGCGGCTTTTGCTGAGTATTTCCTGCGCCCTGCCGGATCAGGACGAGGCACGCCGGAAACCATTGACGGGTGGGGCAATCGGGCTAAGCACGCGGAAGCGGTCGCGTCCAAGTTCGGCGGCATGAAGTTTGAGCCGACCGAGGCCGACCAGCTTTTCCAGATGATGCCGCCTGAACGTCAGGTGAAAATGCGCGAGGACGCGGAACGTGATTACCAGCGCGAACTGACTGCCCAGCGGCAAGAGGCCGTGCGCATTGAGACGGAGTGGAAGGCAGATTTTGACATCCGGTCGCAGAACGCCACGACGGCTGCGGTGGAAACCGGAACACTCCCGAAGAATGCGCCGACAACAGACGACTTTATCCGTCGGTATGGCGTGACCGAAGGGACGCAAAAGGCCGCTGCCCTACAGGAAGCGCAAACCCTTGGGCAGAACATCATCCGTGTCGGGCAGATGTCCGATGAGGAAGCAAAGAGTGTCATCGCTGCCGCCAAGCCGACCGTTGATGACCCAAACTATACGACACGGCAGAAGTCCTACGAACTGTTGGTGAAGGCATACGAGACGGACCGCAAGGCGCGCACAGCAGATCCGGCTGCCTATGTGCAGGCCAAGTTCCCCGATCTTGCCAAGGCGTGGTCGGAAGCCGATGCCAAAGACCCTGAGTCGGTTGCGCCGCTGATGGCGCGCACCAATGCCATTCAACAGCAGTTGGGTATTCCCGTGGAGAAGCGGGCGCTGCTGCCTAAGCAGGTTGCGGACAAGACGCTGGAGATTTTCAAAGACCAGACGTTGCCGCAGGAGCAGCGTCTAAGCGCCCTCCGTGGCCTCGTGTTCTCAACGTCTGACCCCGATCAACAGCGAGCGGTCATCCAGCAACTTGAGCGCGAGGGAATGCCTGGGAAGATGCGGGCGGTTTTTTCGGCGCAGGCTCGCGGAGATACCGGCGCGGCCCGGCGCTTGGCGTCTGCTGCAATGGCTGATCCCGAAAAACTAAAGATCGTGGACAGCAAGGTTGCCGGACCGCAGATCATCGACCGGGAGATTGCAGACCAGATCTTTGCGCGCGAAAAGATCGGGGATGCAGTCTATGGCCTGTCGGCTGGTCTGTCCGAGAACGGCAAGCGTGCGACAGACGACATGGAACTGATGCGCTCATACATTCGCATGGAGGTTGCCAACGGCAAGTCAGTCAGCGATGCGGTCAAGGCTGGTATCCGTGATCTTTACGGCGACGTGAAGGTGTTCGCGCCGCGTAACGCCATGATTGCAGTGCCATCTGGCGAAGATACCGCGCCTATCGGAAAGGGGCTTACGGCTCTTGAGAAGTCGGTACGCGATGCGCTCAATGCCCGCGTTCCGGCGCTGGCCCCAGATGCCAAGCCTTCCGACCGCGAGGCGCACAAGATCGCCATGTCTCGGTTCGAACGGATGACCAGCGACGTAATGTCGAACGGCGAGTGGCGGTCGTTTGGCAAGGGGGTCGCCTTCATCGACAGGACAACGGGGCTGGCTGTCTCGACGCCAGACGGAAAGCCGTTGGTCTACACGATGGATCAGGTGCGTGAGGCTGGTAAGGCCCCGCCTGCGCCGCCTGTAGAAACCAAGGTCCCAGACATGAGTTCGACCGGGCCCGACAACACGGCAGTTAGCATTGCGCGGGATGCGCGGCAAAACATGAAGCCGCCAGCAAAGACGAGTGGTACGTTTGGCGGCAGCGGGACGGTCTTGCAGTGACGGACATTTTCGGACCGCTCGACAGCGGCCCCAATTGGGGCGTGATGTCAGACCGCGATGTGCTGGATCGCGCGCGTGATCTGCCTGTTGGGTACGGTGAAATGCTCGGCAGCACCATTGCCGAGAGCTTTATCACAAGCCCCGGCCTTGGCACCGCAATTCGCGAAATTGGAACGCCTGACCGTGTGCCGTCGCGGGATGTTGTGACGCCCCCGGAACTCGATCTGCAAGACCCGCTTGCCGTGCCGCGCCCTGGAGTGGATCAGCCGTTCCGTGTCCAGCCCCCGCCCGGTACGTGGCTTGAGACAGAGGACGAGTACCAGACCCGCCGCAAGCGTGCTGGGGCTATCTCGAAAGAGGAATACGAAGCGTCTCCGAACTTCCGCACGGGCATTCCATACGACTCCGGCATGACGCAGGACAGGGCGGCTGCGCTGGCCTCTTGGTATGACGCCAGCAAGGCGCGGCAGGATGCCATTGCTCGTGGTCCTGGTGGCTTCCTTGGCACGTCTCTGTGGCTCGGCGGCATGGTCATCGGCAGTGCTGCCGATCCGGTCAACTACATCCCCGTGTTTGGGCCGGAAGTTCGCGCGGCCCAGATTGCCAAGTTCGGGCGCTTCGGCGGTTCCATGCTGACTTCGGCGGCGGACGCGGCGTTGAACACGGCGGCGGCTTCCGCGATTACGGCTGGAACACGCGCATCCTTTGGCGATGACGTGACGTGGCAGGGCTTCCTTACGGATATTGCTATCGGCGCTGTCATCGGCGGTGCGTTCGGTGCGGCTTCTGCGAAGTGGGAAGGGTGGCAAGCATCTCGCGCGGCAAACGATCTGGAGCGTGTTGTCGAGGCGCGGCGCGCTCTGAACGATGCACTGCATGACGTGTTGCAGGACCGGCCTGTTGAAATCACGCCTGCCGTGCAGGATGCGGTAGAGCGGGCCTATCAGCAACTTGAGCCTGCCCGCGTGCAGATGGTTCGCGAGAACCCCGCCGATGTCATCTCGGAACGGATGCGCAGGGCAAACCCTGAGTTGGTTGTCCGCGAAGAAAACCTTGCTCGGCAAGAGCGGTTGAACCGCGAGACGATTGCCGACCTTGTGTCTGAGTTGGGCGACAACGAAACGTTTGGACCGTTGCGCCGGGCCATGCTTGAGGTTGAGCAGGCATCCGAGGCGCGGGCGGCGCGACTGGCCAAGCTTGAAAAAACGCTTGAGAAGACGGACAGCAAAAAGCAGCGCGCAAAACTGCAAGAACAGATCGACGCTATCCGTGCCGAGGCAATGCCGGACTTGCCAGCGGACATCAGCCCTGAACTGATTGACCGTTTGCAGTTCCTTGAGGAAAGCCGCGCCCTTCGGCAAAAGGCGCTCGACAGCGTGCTTGCACAACGGGCTGAGATTGCGCCGTCTGTTGATGAACTTCGCGCACGGACGACGGCGGAATATTGGGACGAAGGTAGCCGGCTGAGCCAGGCCGAGCCCAACTCCAGCGAGCCGCTTGATCGTGTTGGTCCCGTGCCTGCACCAGAACGCATGGACGTTGCCGCGCCTCGCGTTGATACACCGGACGTGGCGGTCACTCAGGCTGCGGCTCGTATCGGCAAACCAGCCAAGGATGCATCCGACGAATTAGGCATTGCCATGAAGACGGCAAAGCCGGAAGCACCGCCCGTGCCAGACAAGAAGTCCGTAAAAGCCGTTCGTGGTGAAGATGGGCGGATCTCTGGTCTGGAGATTGAAACCAGCAAGACGGCGGACGATCTGGCAAAACAGTTCGGCATCAACGCAAAGACGGGCGACTTCCCGGAGATGGCAGAGTTCGACCAGCTTGTGGCGTTGGGTCGCGTAACGCCGGATGAGTTGGCTGCGGTTCAAAAGGCGGCAGCCCTGGAGGCTCAGTCCGATGCCTATGCGCGCGGGCTTGAAGCGGCGGCTATCTGTCAGGTGGGGATGTAAGGCATGGCGGCGAAAGACTGCGTTGACGCCGTTCAGAAGGCCGCAGGCGGCAAGCTCACCGACGATGAGGTGTTGGCCGTCTTTGAAGCCGTTGACCGGAAGAAGAAGCGGCTGGAGGCGGAAGGCAAGATCGACGGCCTTGGCGCACGCCTTGCCAAAGAAATGCAGGACGAAGGCGACAAGACGCGCATTCTGGCGGCCATGCAGCGCAAGCACGCGGCATTGAACGCCATCGTTCGCGACCGATTGGAGACGCACGTCGCGAGCCTGCGTGCCGCTGGCGTTCGTCCTGACAAGGCCGTCCTTGCCATCATGGAGGGAACGCAGAAGGGCATTGAGGGCGCACGCAAATCGGTTCACGCCACGAAGCTGGCCTACGAAGCCAAGTTTATCGGCGGCATGATGGCCGACATCACGCGCGACCGTCCGCATGTGCAGGCGCTTCTCGGAGACGAGAAGTTCAATGCCGACATCACGCGCGAGATGTTTGAACTGCGGGAAGGCGGCAGGCCAGGCATCACTGGCAACGCTGACGCCAAGGCTGTGGCCAAGGTGTTTGCAACCTACGCAGAAGTGTCACGCACCGAATTGAACCGCCTTGGTGCAGCCATCGGGAAGCTTGACGGATGGGCTGGTCCGCAGGCGCATGATGATGTGAAGATGCTGAAGGCTGGCGAGGATGCGTGGAAGGCCAAGGTCATCCAGCATCTTGACGTGGCGCGGTCGTTCCCTGACCTGACCGATCCTGCCGAACTGGATGGCATCCTCCACAACATTTACATGGACGTAGTGACCGGCCAGGATCGCGCTGTCAGTGCGCGGCAAAAAGGCGAGTTCACGTCGCCGGCCAACCTAGCGAAGAAGCTGGGCGAACACCGCGTTCTGCATTTCAAGTCTGCCGACGACTGGATGGCTTACCGCGATGCGTTCGGCTACGGCAATTCGTTCTCTGCCATGGTGCAGCATCAGCGCCGAGCTGCGCAATTGGCTGGGCAGATGGAGGTGTTCGGACCCAACCCGGCGGTGATGCTTGGTTCCCTCGTTGACAGCCTGCGCCGACAGGTTCGCCTTGACGAGACCATGAGTGCGGCAGACCGCGCCAAGGCTATCGCCAAGCTGGACTTTGACGCCGGCGCAAACGGGTCCGCTCTGTCGAATGCCTACATGGAGATGGCTGGGCTGACCAGCGCTACGCCATTGGCGAACCGGACAGCCGGGACCGTCATGACGGAACTGCGCGCGGGCATCACGGCGGCTAAACTGACCGGCGCGGTCCTGACATCTCTGCCAACCGACAACACCATGGCTGGCCTTGCTGGCATGTTCCGTGGGTCAGGCTTCTGGAAGTCGTGGATCTCGCAGATGGACGGCATGTTGAGAGGCCGGCCCAAGGGCGAGCAGCGGACGATTGCTTACCTCTACGGCGAGGGGTTCGACGGGATCACTGAACACATCCTGCACCCGTTTGCGGCACAGGACACAGGCAAGGGCGTGGCCTCGCGTTCTGCCATGTGGATGTTCAAATGGACCGGGATGACCTGGGGCACTGACGTGGCGCGGTCTGTCGCGTCTCGCGTCATCGGTGCCGAGCTTGGCATGATGGCCGAGAAAGCGCACAGCAGTCTGCCTATCCGCTACAAGCACACGCTGGAGATGCACGGCATCGGGCCGCGTGAATGGGAAGCCATGCGAACCATGGCGTTCAAGGCGGAGAACGGCAAAACGTATCTGACACCGGATCGCGCCAGGAACATTCCTGACGAGGCGCTGGAGCCGTTCATTGCCAGCAGGATCGAAGGCATCCCCGAAAAGAAGCGCACGCCGGAAATGATCGACCGTTTCCGCGAAGACGCGCGGCGCGACATTGAGATGGCGCTGCGGCGGTTCGTGGCGGATGAAACGAACTTCGGCGTGATCGAAACTGATGCTCGGTCAAGGCGGCTAACGCTACAGGGAACGCAAGCCGGGACGGTCGGTGGCGAAGTCCTGCGCACCATCATGCAGTTCAAGGGCTTTCCGATTGCATTCACCGAGCGGGTTCTCGGGCGTGCGTTTACGGGCGGAATTGGCGAGACTGCCGGGCAGCGGTTTATGTCCAATGTCCCGCACATTGGCGCTCTCATGGCAGGGCTCACCATGGCTGGCTATGTGTCCATGGCCATGAAGGATGCGGCCCGTGGCTACTGGCCCCCGCGCGAACCAAACGGCAAGACGTTGGCTTCTGCCGCCATGCAGGGCGGTGCGTTCGGTATCTTTGGTGACTTCCTGTTTGCCGACGTGAACAGGTTCGGGAACAGCGCGCTAGAGACAATGGCCGGTCCAGGCTTCAGCGATCTGGCCAAACTCAACAACATGTTCCGCAAGGACATCCGTGGGGAAGGCAAGGCGCTAGAGACGTTCAACGCCATTCACGACAACATCCCGCTTCTCAACCTTTGGTATACGCGGGCGGCTGTCGAGGTGCTTTATGCCAATTCCGTGCGCGAGGCGTTGTCGCCTGGGTATCTCCGCAGACGCGATGCCAAGCGCCGCCAGGACTACAAGCAAGAGCGCTGGGTGCCTGACAACCTGTCGTCGGTCTTCAACTAGCGGATAGCGCGGTCAATCTGCCGGCGCGTCCGCATCTGCTGTTCGAAATAAAGCTGCCGCTCCAGATCGTCCAACCGCTGCATCACTTCGCGGTTTGTGTCCCTGCGCCTGTAATCGGGCAGCGGCTCGACAGGGTAATTCCGAAGCCAGTCCGTGCGGTTGTCGCGGAAAATCCCTTCCCGCAATCCCTCCAGGCCGTTCCACCGATCCTGCGCCATCACAGGCGCGGCCAGGACCATGCACGCTGCCATCACGACAAGCCGAAGCATAAGGAACCTCCATGACGACGACAGACAGAATTGCAGGGCTGAACGGCTCAGTTGGCTTCAAGGCCCCGTGCCGTGCTGCGACCACTGCGGCAATCACGCTGTCTGGAGAGCAGACAATTGACGGGGTGGCTATCGTCACCGGGGATCGAGTCCTCGTCAAGAACCAATCAAGCTCGGTTGACAACGGGATCTACCTCGCGTCAACCGGGGCGTGGTCGCGAGCGCTGGACTTCAACGGTTCGCGGGACGCTCGCAATGGCACCATGGTCTACGTGACCAGCGGGTCAACCAACGGCGGCGACATCTTCGCCATGTCGGCTACCGACCCCGTAACGCTCGGCACCACGGCAGTCACGTTCAGCGCGGTCATCAGCCTCACGTCAGCCTCGGCCTACATCCAGACGCTTCTGGACGATGCTGACGCAGGCACGGCCCAGACGACCTTGGGAGGCACCACGACGGGCAAGGCGCTGTTCACGGCGGCATCGGCTGCTGATGCGCGGACCACGCTTGGGCTGGCGGCTCTGGCGACCAAGGCGACGGTTGCAAGCGGTGACATCGACAACGACACCATCGTCAACGCTGACGTTAACAGCGCGGCGGCAATTGCGGCATCCAAGCTCGGCACGTCAGGCACGCCTTCGACGGCGGCGCAGTTCCTTGGCGGCGATAGCGTCTGGCGCGACAGG
>JACCDG011640783.1_pt1 | contig 22820 bp, 18 predicted proteins | sample 7442471 | NCBI WGS metagenome assembly JACCDG01 (sample SAMN15323444, study PRJNA562643) | freshwater metagenome | isolation source: river surface water | place: USA:Blue River Watershed | collected 2017-08-17 | reverse complement strand
TGCCCTCGTCTCCCGACACGTCCTTTGAGTTGCTTGAGCAATTGAAACGCTCTTTCGGATCCTCGAAAATCAGGAACTCCCCAGCCCATATCGGCAAGAATCAGCCCCACGAGAGAAAGTTTAGGAATATCAATTCCCTTAGAAATCATCTGGGTTCCCACCAAAATATCCGTTTGGCCCTCTGAGAACTCAGAAATGATTTTTTCGAGTGCGTTTTTTTTGGCGGATTCGTCTCGATCAAGACGTGCAATTCGCGCTTCGGGAAAGCGTAAGCGCACTTGAGCTTCGACCTCTTTGGTTCCAATCCCGCCTTCAAAAAATTCCTCGGCTTGGCATCCAAAGCAGGGGGTCTTCATCGGAGCCTGAAATCCACACCAGTGACAAATGATCCGCTGCAAATCCCGATGCAAGGTCAGTGCCGCAGAACAATTTTTACATTCTTGAACCTCGCCGCACGAAACACAAATGCGCTGAGAGGCCGAACCTCGGCGATTCAAAAAGAGCAAAACTTGTTCGCCTCGCTCTAACGTGGAGGCAATCTGAGAATGAAGAGTCGGTGTGATAAAGGACTTTTCTTCTTCCTTCCAAGTTCTTTTGAGATCCACCAGCGTTTGAGTGACTTTGGGGGCGGAGTAAAAAGGACTCAATGTATGCAGGGGCCAAGATTTGTCGCGAGCTCTTTGATACGACTCCAAACTCGGCGTGGCACTTCCGAGCACACACGGAAGATTAAAAATCTGCGCTCTTAAGATCGCGAGATCCCGCGCATGGTAACATCCACGCTCATTTTGCTTGTAAGACGAATCGTGTTCTTCATCGACGACGATGATCTGAAGATTTTTGAAGGGCAAAAACAGAGCCGAGCGGGCCCCCAAAAAAATCTCCGGAAGTCCTGCCTGAGCCCGCGCAAAAGCTTCTTCTCTTTTCTTTTCTGTCAGTTGCGAATGAAAGACCGTCACCGCTGTGCCCAGTCGCTGGCGCAGTCGATGCTCAAACTGCGGCGTCAGGCTAATTTCGGGAACCAAGAAGAGGCACTGGCCTCCTTGCTTCAAAATATTTTCAAAAAGCTGCAGATAAATTTCGGTTTTTCCGGAGCCTGTCTCCCCCATGAGGAGATGAGTCTTAAACCCCTTTTCGCTTTGGATCTGAGAGACAATCCCTGCTTGAGAATCGGAGAGTTTGACCAGATTGAACCTAAAATCTTTGGGCTCAGGCGCTTTTAAACTTCGACCTTCCTGAACTTTTTTGGGCATCGCTGTTCCCAAAAGTTCTCCGAGCGACATCCCATAATAGAGAGACGATCGCTCATAAAAATGAAGAGTTCGTTCATCCAATGTGGGCGATTCATCGAGAACACTTGAGATTGATTTGAGTCCTTTGGGCAGCTCCTTGGACGCGGCTTCTCCCCACGCAAAGCCCACGAGTTCTTTGGAACGAAAGGGCACCCGCACTCTTACACCTTTCGCAAGCGGTCGATCCGAGGCATAGGTCAGCTTTTTGCGCAGGGCTGTTCGGACAGCGACTTCGATCAAAAATTGAGGGGAAGATTCCTCCGTCATTGCTTTAAAATCTTGTCGATTCAAGTGGCCTTGGCAATGGTCAATGGAGAGGCAATCGCGCCCCAGCGCCCACGCGTTAACCGCCTGAAACTACTCAGAAATCTAGTGGTTCGCTCCTTGCAAGTACCTTGAGGCACGGTGGGATTTCGGAAAGGCGTAGTGTCCGATGATATTGTCCCATCTTCTAGCAGTTGTTTTAGCAAGCAGCATCGGAGTTTCCGACTGGTCCGAAGTGATCCAAAAGCCATCGGATCTCGACACACTCAATATTCATGAGCTCTACCACGCTTATGAGGAGGATTTTATCGATGGACTCTATGACCACATCTATAAGCTCTACCTCAATCACCCGTCAGAGTCTGACCTCAGCCATCTGTTGCAGTTTAAACTTCGATTAGAGCAAGAACTCTCTGAGCTCGGGACTATCGACGCACTCCCGCACGCGATGAATGCCTTTGACCAAAGTTTTTCGCGAATCATGTCGGCAGGACTTACTGAGGGCAAGTATTCGCTCCAAGGGCTCAAAGCCCTCGTCAATACCTACGACATTCATTTTTATTCGGACAATCGCCAGATGAGTGAATTCTTAGGCACTGACTATCTTGAGTCCAAACTGAAAGAATCGACTGATCCCGAAGGACTCTTGATCAACGCTCGAGATTTGCTTCGTGTTCTTTATCGCAAGCATCCGAACTACATTCAAAAACTGCATTCTCATTACAAAGAAGCCTTTTGGACCCACGTTTATTCCAAGCCCAAGAATCGCCGCACCATCCTTGCTCAGCTGGGCTCCGCGAACACGACGTTTCAGGAACCCCGTGCGCTCGTCATCACAGGTTCGAGCAGTCTAGATTTTGAAACCAGTCTCTATTTTTTGGAAAAAATCATTGAAACGTCTCAAGACCCCTCAGAAATCGTGGGCTCCTTGCGTAAAGTCTCTTCCAAATACCATGAGGGCTTTCCGAATTACCGCACAGCGCACAAACTTGGGTTTAACAAGGATGGGAGCGTGAGCATTGGCGTGGACACACTTCAAATGAGCATTCCTCAAAGACTGTGGGCTGGTGTCACCCATGATTTTGGATCTCAACCGGTGAGTTTTGGATTGGAGCTTTCTTTCAAAGCAATCTCGATCCCTTTTAAAGCAATGAGTTCGCTGGTCACAGGAAGGTTTTTGACTCCTCAAAGGACAAGCCCAAGAGACCAATACTGGAGAGTCGCTCTCAAGGGATGGCAAAAAATCCAAGCCCTTCTTTCTCTGGACCAAAAATTGGGACGAGATTTAAAAGTTCCCTTTAGAGACGCCGCGAAACTCTCAGAGTCTCAAGAGTTTCTTCTCAAATGCCGAGGAATACTCTCTCGATTTAATTTTTGAGCATCGGAATCTTGATTTTATTTTTTTTGGCAAATTCGATTGCCTCATTGTAACCCGCATCCGCATGCCGAATCACGCCCATGCCGGGATCACTCGCCAAGACGCGCTCAAGACGCGCTTCTGCCGCCGCGGTCCCATCCGCCACAATCACCATTCCCGCATGCTGTGAGTACCCCATCCCCACTCCACCGCCATGGTGAAAGCTCACCCACGACGCTCCATTGGCGGAACTGATGAGAGCATTTAAAAATGCCCAATCCGAAACCGCATCGCTTCCGTCTTTCATACTTTCGGTTTCGCGATTGGGGCTCGCGACGGAGCCACAGTCCAAGTGATCTCGCCCAATCACGATGGGCGCACTGACTTTGCCGTCCCTCACGAGAGAATTAAAAATTTTTCCGGCTTTGGCGCGTTCTCCGTATTTGAGCCAACAAATTCGCGCAGGCAGTCCCTGAAACGCAACTCGCCGACTGGCTTCTCGAATCCATCTTTGCAAGCCTTTGTTTTCGGGGAAAGCCTCAAGCAAAGCCTGATCGGTGACCGCAATATCTTGAGGATCTCCGCTGAGAGCCACCCAGCGAAAGGGCCCAGAGCCTTCGCAAAAGAGAGGGCGGATAAATGCAGGAACGAATCCAGGATAAGAAAATGCCTCCTTGTATCCCGCTTCGAAGGCATAGCCTCTGAGATTATTTCCATAATCAAAAACAATACTGCCTCGCTTTTGAAATTCTCCCATGGCTCGACAATGCTTCACCATGGTTTGCAAACTCTTTTGTCGATAACCGCTGACGTCTTTTCGCGCATCGGCCACATCAGACAAGCGCATTCCTTCGGGCACATATCCATAGACAGGATCATGCGCCGACGTTTGATCCGTCACGATCGGGGGGATAATGTTTCGTTTGAGAAGTTCTTCATACACCGTCGCCGCATTGCCCACGAGGCCCACCGAAAGTGGAGATTTTTTGGAAACGGCCTCATTGATCAGCTGAATCGCGTGATCGAGATTCTCTGCCATTCGATCGAGGTAGCGAGTTTCGAGCCGTCGACGAATCCGAGATTCATCCACATCCACACCGAGATAACTCGCACCCGCGATCACCGCCGCTAAGGGTTGAGCTCCTCCCATTCCACCGAGACCTCCCGACAAGATCCACTGACTCGCCTCTCGTCCTTCAAAATGCTTTCGCAAACACTCGGCAAAAGTTTCAAATGTGCCCTGCAAAATCCCCTGAGTCCCAATGTAGATCCAGGAGCCCGCGGTCATTTGGCCGTACATCATGAGGCCTTTTTTTTCGAGATCATCAAAGACTTCCCATGTCGCCCACTTCGGAACCAAATTTGAATTGGCCAGGAGGACTCGAGGCGCATCTACGTGAGACTTAAAAACTCCCACGGGTTTGCCGGATTGAATCAGCAATGTCTCATCGTTTTCGAGTTGCTGCAGACTTTTGAGAATCGCCTGAAGTGCCTCAGGACTCCGGGCGGCCTTACCTCGCCCGCCATAGACCACCAAATCCTCGGGACGTTCCGCGACTTCGGGATCGAGATTGTTTTGCAGCATTCGAAACGCGGCTTCTTGTATCCAACCTTTGCAACTCAGTTGATTTCCTCGGGGAGATTTCATGGGACTGAGGCTAACATTCGCCGGGCCTCACAGGAAAGTCACAGCTGTGACAATGAGACCCCAAAAAGGACCTCCTCGCTCTAGGCCAAGCTCTCGAAAATTCAGAGTTTTTTTGTGGAATTCATGGTCCTGGCCTTGCATATATTAGAGGGATGCACTTTTGGATCCGTCTCGTGGTTTTGCTCGCACTTTGGGGGAACGCCCCTCTTCTTTCTGCCAATTCCTTTGGCGATCAGGGATTTTGGCGAAACTGCAGTGATTTTTTGAGGCCCCATGCAGCGGCTAAAAGTGCCGCTCATTCTTTGTTGCATCGAGAACCTCATCAACACTTAACGCCACGTGATTTGAGCGATTGGAAGAGACTCTTGCTCGCCCATCTTCGAATCATGGAACCTCTCTATGTCACATCCATTAATGGAAGACTTCAGCACGTCACAGAAATTGAGCTCGACTACCAGCGCATGAGCGAACTCCTCGAAGGCCTGGAAGCTTTGCCCCCTCGATTTTTTTTGGAACGAAAAGACTATGATGTCTTTGATCGTGATGGACCCGAAATTCCCGGACAGTTTGTGTTTCCGGGCACTGAAATGTCACGCCGATTTAAACAGGAGCTTGAAGCAGCTTATAAAGCCAGTCTTCAAAAAGTCCAACCGCCAAGCGCCTCAGACACCGACACCGTCGATCTTGAGCCTCACGAGATCAATCAAAATCAAAGAGCGATTCGAAGCCTCGATCAAATTCGCGCCTCGGTCGCACGCATCAAGCTCATTCAGCCCGAAAACGGAATTAGAAAAAAGGCTCTCATCGTCAACTCCCTCGTCAATAGTTTTGGGCAAGGAGGAGATCAACTGAACGCTCAAGACTTAGAATATTTATCCATCCAAGACCCTCAGCTGTTTGCAGAACTCCAAAACACATTTCGGGAGCTTGCCTCTCATGCTTATTCGGCCGAAAAATACTTTAAGAATTCAAGAAATGATCTCGCGCAGGTGGGCGAAGTCGCTTCGCTCAATGCCGTTGATTTGTACATCCGACTCAAGCGCCTTGAAAGTGAACTCGATTCACTCAAACTCGGCGCGCCCTGGACACAAACCCCCAATAAAAATTAGTCCTGCAGCGGTGAGCCTTCGGATTCCATTAAGGCCTCAAGCTCCTGCCAATCATCTCCAAAAATACGATCTCCTGGCTCAAAGATCTGAGGCAATCTCTTGCCCAAGTACTTGAGAAAACTCTCGACCGCGGGCGCATACGCGAGATTTGTTTTGCGCGCTTCTAGGACACACGCTCTCACACCGACAAGGACCTCTGCCGCAATCAAGCGACGCAGATTTTTGAGACTCATAAGAGCCTTTCGAGCGGCCAGTGGAGCCATGCTCACGTGATCCTCTTGGTTTCCATTGGTCGGGATCGTCTCAATTGATGCGGGATGCGCGAGCACTTTGTTTTCGGCAGCAAGAGCGGCAGCCGCTGTTTGCAAAATCATCATTCCACTTTCGACACCTGGACGATCGGCCAAAAAGGCCTCCGTGCGCGAGGTCAGTGGACTCATGATCTGATCCAATCGCCGCTCGATAAGTTGGCTCAAAGTCGCCATCGAAATCGCCATCAAATCTGAGGCCATGCTCACGGTTTGAGCATGAAAATGCCCGCCCGAAAGAAGATTCAAATTTTTGCCGACAAAAAGTGGATTGTCCGAAACCGAATTGAGTTCGTCTTCCAAGAGCTCATCCGCTCTTTCAAAAAATGACAGACACGGGCCCCAAATTTGAGGAATACATCGAAACGAATAAGCATCCTGAACGAGGTCACAATCTCGATGCCCCTTCATATGAGGAGAGCGATCCAAAAGCCTCCAAAAAAGTTCGGCCACAATCCGCTGATGGGGATGCGCCTTGAGAGCGTGCAAATCAGGATCAAAAACTGACCGCGTCGAACGATGCCCCTCAATACTTAAGCATGCTGAGAGCAGCATCCAATCAAGCAGAGGCTGAAGTTGCTCCCTGACCTCAAGCGCGAGCGCGAGCGAAAACTGAGTACCATTCACAAGGGCCAACCCCTCTTTGGGGCCAATCAGAATAGGCTTGAGGCGTTTGGCCTGAAGGACTTTTTTGGCCGGCACCTTTTTATTATCCATCCAAAAATGGCCTTCGCCCATCAACGTCAATGAATAGTGCGCTAACGGAGCGAGATCTCCACTGGCTCCCACGCTGCCGAGCTCGGGAACCCACGGAGTGAGTCCCTTGTTCCAATAATCAAAGTGTCTCTGAAGCAGTGCCGGTGACACCCCACTGCGTCCCTTTCCGAGACTCAAAATTCGCAAAAGCGTCAGCCGGCGAACCACTCTTTCTGAGACGGGTGCTCCGATGCCACTCGCATGCGAACGCAGAAGATTGACCTGAAGACTTCGCTGTTCTGCGGGCGGAACCTTGACTTGAGCAAGACGACCAAAGCCCGTATTGATTCCGTAATGAGGCTGAGATTCGGCGGCCAGCGCACTCACCTTCGCATGTGTTTTACGCACAGCCTGAGTGGCTTTAGAAGCTAATTTGAGATTTGAAGGCTTTCTCACCAAGGTCTCGATATCCTCGAGGCGATAGACTTTTTGGGGGTCTAAATTCATGGCTTCCAAACTAAAAGTCCACGTCTCAGAATGAAAGAACAATCGTGCGCGTGGGTCATTGATTTTCCCTTGAGGGAGTCGGCTCAAATTCCTAGAGTGTGGCGGTGATTTACCAAAACATTCTCGAAGCTATTGGCAATACCCCCATTATTAAACTCAATCGTGTCACGGAAGGCTTTGCGACTCCGCTCTACGTAAAGGCTGAGTATTTTAATCCGGGCTGCAGTGTGAAGGATCGAATTGCGCTGAAGATCATCAACGAAGCCGAAAAGCGTGGGCAGATCAAACCCGGTGGCACAATCGTTGAGGCCACTTCCGGAAACACAGGGATGGGACTCGCTCTCGTCGCAGCCGTGCGCGGATACAAAACCATTTTTGTGATGCCGGACAAACAATCGATGGAAAAGATTTTGGCTCTGCGTGCCGTCGGGGCCAAAGTGGTTGTCACGCCGACGAATGTCGAGCCCGAAGATCCTCGCTCCTATTATTCGGTCGCCAAACGCCTGGCTCAAGAAACTCCCAATTCGTTTTACGCCAATCAGTACCACAATCCCGACAACACTCAGGCGCATTACGAGATGACGGGACCCGAAATCTGGAAGCAAACCGAAGGGAAGATCACACATTTTATAGCCGGAATGGGAACAGGCGGAACCATCACGGGAGTTTCAAAATACCTCAAAGAAAAAAACCCGAAGATCAAAGTGATTGGTGTGGACCCCGAAGGAAGCGTTTACACAGAATTCAAAAAGTCCGGAAAGATGGGCCCCGCCTATGTTTATAAAATCGAAGGCATTGGCGAAGATTTTATGCCCTCGACCATTGATTTTAAATATATCGACGAAGTCATCACCGTCGGCGACGCCGAAAGCTTTTTGATGACTCGCCGACTCGCGCGGCAAGAGGGCCTGTTTTTGGGAGTGTCTTGCGGAGCCGCCGTGGCCGGAGCGGTCAAATGGGCGAAGACTCAAAAAGAACCCTGCTTCCCCCTCGTTATTTTGCCGGATCACGGCTCTCGCTATTTGAGCAAAGTCTACAACGACGATTGGATGCGCGAAAACGGAATGCTCGATGAGCCCGAAGTCGTCGTCAAAGACTTCTTTAAGTCGCACAAGAATCTCGTGACTTGTAAGCCCACGGACTTGGCAAAAGATGTCGTGGCAACTTTTAGAGAAAAAAATATTTCTCAAATGCCCGTGATGAGCACCTCAGGAGAACTTTACGGAATCATCGATGAGTTTGATTTGATTCAGGCGATTTCGGGAGGTTCGATCAATTTGACCAAAGCGATAGATCCCTTTGTTGTGAGGACTGTTGACACTGTGGCGCTCCACACCCCCGTCAAAAAAGTGCAGGAACTCCTCAAAAAGGACAAAGTTCCCGTGGTCATCGATGACGGAAAAGTTTTGGGCGTCATTACAAAAATTGATTTGCTCGATTTTTTTGTAAATCGCGCAACAAATGCCTAAGAAAGGTTGAGACTCATGAAACTCACAGAAGGAATGCACCCCGAAACAGTGGCGATCCATGCGGGGCAAGAGCCCGATCCTACGACAGGCGCTATCATGACTCCGATTTATCAGACTTCGACCTATGTTCAACAAGGTCCCGGAGTGCATAAGGGTTTTGAGTATGCGCGAAGTCGAAATCCAACTCGCGATGCGCTCGAAGCCAATCTGGCCGCTCTCGAGGGGGGCCCTCATGGTCTAAGCTTTTCGTCCGGCTGCGGAGCGATGACCACATTGATGATGCTCTTCTCGCATGGCGATCATTTTATTGTTTGTGATGATGTTTATGGCGGGACGTATCGATTGTTTTCCAAAATCTTTGAGCGCATGGGATTTACATTTACCTATGTCGACATGACTGATCCGCAAAATGTAGTCAAAGCGATCACTCCAAAAACCAAACTCATTTGGATGGAAAGTCCCACCAATCCTCTTCTCAAATTGATCGATATCAAAAAAGTAGTGCAAATTGCGGCAGACAATTCTCGTGCCGGCCAAAAAATAAAAACTCTCGTCGACAATACTTTTATGAGTCCGATTTTGCAGCAACCTCTCAAAATGGGAGCGGATTTTGTGCTTGAATCCACCACCAAATATATCGGAGGCCATTCGGACGTGATCGGAGGATTTGTGGCCTGCAAATCTGCAGAGGACCACGACGCACTCAAATTTAATCAAAAGTCGATCGGAGCGACGCCCGGTCCTTTTGATTGTTTTTTGACCATGCGAGGAACTAAAACTCTTCCCGCTCGAATGGCGAGACACTGCGAAAACGCCCAAAAAATTGCAGAGTGGCTCGAAAAGCATCCGCAGATCGAAAGAGTCTCCTATCCAGGACTCAAATCTCATCCTCAACACGAACTCGCCCGTCACCAAATGTCAGGCTTTGGCGGGATGATTACGTTTGTGGTGAAGGGAGGACTCCCCACGGCCAAACGTGTGCTCGAAAAAGTAAAAATATTTGCCTGCGCGGAGAGCTTGGGTGGTGTGGAATCGCTGATTGAGCATCCGGCCATCATGACTCACGCGTCGATCCCAGCCGAAATGCGAGCCAAAACAGGAATTGTCGATGGGCTCATTCGAGTTTCTGTGGGCATCGAACATGTGGATGATTTGATCCGCGATTTGGATCAGGCTCTGCGATGAAGGAACTCAAGGTCGCTCTTCAAGCTGGCATGGCGGCGTCAAAGCTCATCCGCTCCTATTGGGGAAAAGACTTTAAGGTTCGAAAAAAGGGTGAAATCAATCTCGTCACCGAAGTAGACGAAAAAGCTCAGGCCACTATCGTCCGCATGATTCAAAAGGCTTTTCCCAAAGACGCTATCCTCGCCGAAGAAGGGGATCTCGCAAAAACTAAAACAGCGGAGCGACGTTGGATCATTGATCCTTTGGACGGCACCACCAACTTTGCTCATTCCTACCCCTGCTTTTGTGTCTCCATTGCCTTTGAAGAAAATGGCGTAATCAAAGTGGGCGTTATTGTCGATCCCACGCGAAAAGAAGTCTTTCATGCCGTACGCGGTCGAGGCGCCTTTTTGAACAAAAAGAGAATCAAAGTCTCGAATCGAAAGGTTCTGCGCGAATCACTCCTTGTCACAGGCTTTCCGTATGACTGGACCAATCCAGCTTTTGATAATCGCCCCCTCTTTTTGCATTTTTTGTTAAAGGCTCAAGCGGTTCGTCGAGATGGAGCGGCAGCACTGGACCTTGCTTATGTGGCCTGCGGGCGATTTGATGGATTTTGGGAGCTCGGATTGAGCCCCTGGGATGTGGCGGCGGGATGGCTCTTGATCACCGAGGCAGGGGGCGAAGTCCGACATCTTTCGGGACGCCCTTACCAGATCACAGACCATGCTTTGATCGCTGCGCCGACAGAACTCATCGATCAGATTCAGTCTGAATGCAGTGCGGCGTCTTCCAATTCTGGACGATAAAATAAAAACTGTTTAATTTGTCATTGGGGGAGAATTCTTCAATGCAAAAATATTTATTGAGAACACTAGTCACAGGATTTTGTAGTTTGGCTCTGCAGATTTTGAGTCAAAGTGATTTGAGAGCCAGTGGGTCCTCTGTGCAACCGTGTCAGTCTTGGAGATACAACTCGACGGTTCAGGGCTATGTTTGCAGTTACTACGCATTTAGCACTCGCTACGCAGAGCAGTGGGAACTCGACGAAGCCAATGCCGAAATCCGAGATCTCAAAAAAAGAGTGGCGAGCTTAGAGGAAAGAGTCTCAAAGCTCGAGAATCCAGCTCCTCCTGCAGAGTGAGCTAAGGAAGCGCAGGCACCGGCAAACCCAAAGGGAGTCGCGCTCCTCCATCGTTGACCGTTGAGTGCCTGAGCTGGATAAGCTTCATGAAATAAATTTTGTCAGTCGCTAAGTCTTTGATGGTGATCTCCATCACTGGGACATGGGTCGACTTGAATCGATGATTGAATGAACGCCACTCGTTAACTTGTACGCTCAGTTCTAAATTCCAATGCGAAAAAACTTTGGTCCGATTTCGAGTGGGTCGAGTGATGTTGTGCACTTCTGGATCAAGGCCCACAAACTCATGAAAGGGTCGCGCCAAATTTCGATCCATGGTCAAAAATGTGGCTCCCGTGGCAAGGACTTCGGCCGCAATCCAGTCATCGTTTAAAGGCTCCCCACTCGATGCGGATCCGATGGAACGCCCGACTCCCATTTCTTCAAACAAATGAGCCGCGCGATCGATCAATGCGACGTCATCTTCGTGCATGAGTTTTTGGAATCGCGAATGCAGCCCCCACTCTCCCATATGACGTCGCACCGAACGCATGCCTCCCATGCCTTGCTCCAAAATCACCGTCGGGGTCATACTGATTTTGGTAAACTCATCGATTCCAAGTCCCGCGGCTAAACTCCGCCTCAAGTCTTGGTACCACTGAATTTTTCCTCTGACGCCGCCCCCTTCGGCATACATGGAGCTATCCAATACAATATTTTGATCCAAAACTTCTGTAGAGGGGACATGGTTTGCTTGCCACTCAAAATATTCATAAATTCCCCACGACTGATCAAATCGATAAGTTTGCGGCCTAAGCGAAAGCACTTGTGCCATTCCGAGAGTCTGCTCTGCCGCATATTCAAAAAACTTTCCTCCGTTGATCCGATACTCCAAGTACTCTAAGAGAATCTCTCGCTTAAACTCTGGTGGCATTCGAGAATACCCCACCGCAAAACTCTTCCAAAAATCCGCAAAGAATGGATCCTCCAGATGTAAGCGCTCGATCAGACTCTCTTCGATGAGGCCCGTAGGCAAAAACTCTCTCTGCTGAATGGCCTCATAACCTTCACGCAGCACAGACTTGATTCGTTCGTCGCGATGTTCAGAAAGTTGAGAACTCGGGTGCATATTTGACAGGACTCTGACCGCTCGCTCGCAGAGTGCGTCCCCCACAAAACTAGGGGGCGAAAAAGAAAGAATCGCAAAACCTAAAACACCGATCAGCACCACAATCAGAATTTATTGCAATCAGAGGGCCCACTTTAAGTCATCGGATTTATTGTGTTCACACGCTCTTAAATGGGGCGACCGAGTCCCAGAGCTAAAAACCCCTCAAAAGAGCGAGCACGCTTTGCAGCTGCACATTGGCTTGGCCAAGGACCGCGATCTGACTTTGTTGCAGCACTTGCTGACGCACAAGCTGACTGGTTTCTTCAGCAAAATCCACATCCTGAATCTGAGACAAGGCGGATTTGAGATTTTCCATCGTGAGGAGATTTGAGTTACTCGCCGACTCCAGTCGATTCATCTGACTTCCGAGCTGAGAGCGCGCTCCACTCAAAGCGTCGAGTGCACGATCCAAGATGGTCAAAAGATTCACGGCCGACTCTTGAGTCGAAATATCGACTTGATTTGTGGCCGAGACTGCTTGTGTGCTTAAGCTATGAACAAAAGCTCGGTTAGATGTGTACGCCAAATAGTCCGCAACACCATCTCCATTCAGATCCCCCAAAGCTCCACTGCTCGACGAGGATGAAATGGTTGTCGATTGAATCACATTCAGCGACGATCCACTGAGTTTTCTCACTTTAAGTACTCCTGTGGATGTCGCGTAAATGATCTCGTCTTTTCCATCATTGTCGATGTCAAAGGAACTCATTCCAAATGCGTTCACATCTGTTCCATCATTGAAGGAAGACACCATCGTGAATGTATCGTTTCCGTTGTTGCGATAAAAATATTGGGCATAGGGAGTACCAATTGAATGGAGGACCTCTCCCACAACAAAATCCTGATCCCCATCGCCATCAAAATCGCCGGCCGTAGCGACAGTTCCGTTGCCTGGGGACGTCAGAACACTGAAAGCATTGTTAGAGAATCTATAAATAATGCCATCGAGTGAAACCTCTTGTTTGCCGTCGCCATTGGTGTCCAGCATGGCAGGGCTGCCCAGCGTGGCTAAGCCCGTATCCAAGGAGGCTGCGAGTTGGAAGGAGCCTTGTCCGTTTCCTAAATAGGCAAAGAGCCATTTTGTATCCGTCAATCCACTTTGTGAAACGGCGAGTATGTCGAGATTCCCATCCCCGTCTACATCCCCCACAGTGGCGCTATGGGTATCATGAAATCCACTACTGGGTAATGTAATCGCCGTTTGACTCGTGAATACTCCATTTTGATTGGAGATAATGCTAAAGCTCGACGAAGAATTTTCGCCCAGTAAATCGAGATCTCCATCACCATCCAGATCATGACCGTAGTCATAAATCGTGTCGGTGATTGAGTTTTGTTGAGTGATGGCCTCTTCAAACCCTCCATCACTCTGCCCTCGTCGAAGGGAGAACTTTCGCGTCACACTATCAAGAGACAAAATATCGTTGATTCCATCTCCCGAATAATCGTTTACATCCGCTCTTGTGACGTTTGAACTCAAAGCAAAAGATGAGCTCTGACTAAACACTCCATCTCCCGCAAGTTCTGTGAATACATTGTTCGGATCCGTCGATGTGATGCTCGCCTCAATCTGATCGCCCTTTTGTGCTCCCACCTGAAGACTCAAAGTTCCCAAACTTCCATCCAAAAGCGAAATTCCATTGTAAGTCGTCGACTCCGACAACCTCTCAAACTCCGCATAAAGCTCCTGCAACTCATCATTGAGAGATGTCCGATCAGAAACCCCCAGTGTGCCATTCGCTGATTGCACCGCAAGCTCTCTCATTCGCTGAACGAGTTCAAGCTGTGTCTGATACGCTCCATCCGCGGTTTGCAAGAAGCTCATCCCCTGATTGATTTGATGCAATGTCTGCGCAAGTGAGCGTGTCTGAGACTCGAGGCCCACCGAAAGGCCCAATCCCGCAGCATCGTCTCGCGCCGAATTGATTCGTTTGCCTGAACTCAACCTCTCAAGCGCACGAGCAATCGATCGAGTCGTGACCTCGAGATTGCGCTGAGCAACGAGAGATGGAATGTTAGAGTTAATTCTCAACACTCACCTCGCTGCGGCGCATTCAATGCATCGCTCCAAATTTGGTTCAAGACCAACATATTCCATCTTCTCTCGATACAAACACGTCGTAATGCACTGCAAATTCGCAGATGCACGACGGCAAAGCCCTGAATTCTTTGGAGAGCGCACACCCACTCCCAGATGCGTCGAGAGCAGTGCTTCTGATGCAGGGCAGTAGAAATGTACCAAGTCCAATTCATTCACCCTTCTCTCGATACAAACAGGCTCGACGCGGCGCAAAATCTCTCTCTGCGCCACATCAAGTCTTTGGTTTGTATGTTGATTTTGAATCCAAGAGTGAACGCGTCAATCGCTGACGCTCTGGTCTCTCTTCAAATTAATTTTTACCTTCTCTATTTTTCTCCATTTTTTCGAGAAGATCCTTGGCAATATGGCCTTCGGGAATGACGACCTTTGTATTGGAGGGGAAGATTGCTTCCGTACCATCGAGAAGATCCAGATGGCGCGCTGGCGGCTGACGGAGCATATGAGCTTCGAGAACTTCCACTCGTGTTAAAAGAGCAGACATCTGAGCTTTCAGTTGAGCGATTTCATCGGGCTGAGTTTGCGCGGGACTCAAAAAGGAATAATCAAAATCAAAGAGGCCCATAAAAATTTCGTTATCATTTTTTGAATCCTTTGCAGCTTCAGACGTCGGAACTTTTGTGATTTGAAGACGTGACAGGGCTTCACTTCCACTCAATGTCATATCTTCTTTGAGAACTCTGCCACTCAATCCAAAATCGGCAGGTCGTTTGGCGACCACTTCGATCTGTTTCAATGGCACAAGACCATTGTATTCTAGGATATTCATTGTCCTCTTATCCCAATTCGAAATGAGCTCATATTTGACGTACTCCGTCTCTTCGGGCCGGTAGATTTTGCCTTCGTTTCCAGAAATGGCAGGCCCAGCGGGGACGACATCTTTTAAACTCAGTTCGTATGCTTGAGGTTCACTTGATTTTTTGGACTTCGAATACTGCACGATGAGGGGTTGAGTAATATATTGCATGTGTTGCTTCTGGGCGTAAGCAAAACGCTTTACTCCCGGAATGAGGTTTGTTTCTAGGTCTTCTACTTTGAGGGCTATGTCCCTTTGGACGTAGTAATCCTTGCCATTCAGAAACCCAATCGTCCAAATCTTACCATCGGGGCCGGTCTCAACAAAAACTTCGGAGGAGTCTCTCAAAAGCCCTTTGTCAAAGGCATAGGTCTGCCCTCCTGAAGCAGTATTGTAGACTCGCACCTGCGGAGTCGATACTGACTCATTAGACTGAGACTGAGATTGAGATTGAGCAGAGAGTGCCAAGGGTAAAGAGAGTGAAAGTGTTACTGACTTTAAGAGAGTGGGGCGCAAGAACTTCATGGGAGTTCCTTTCGATATTTGTGCGCACGCCCCTGAGAATAACAAGACACTTGCGCACTTCAGCGCGCAAGTGTCTTGTTGTAATGCAAGCACTGTGCCCGCACGCCACTTGCTAAAACCCGCTAGAATGAGGCCTTAGACAGGTGGTGGGGCTTGTATGGGGCTATTCTTGAGGTGTGCGCTTTCCCGCCAGATCAAAATAAATCTGCGACAGATAGCGATTCTTCCATAAGGGCCAAGGCGTTCCCACCCCGGGATGCGCATAGCTCGTCCTTCGCAGAGCCGCCTTCCCTTCAATAACTGAGTCAGCAAACACTCCCTTTCTCATAGTATGATCCACAATTTCTAAACCCGGAAAGTCTGATTGGATATCTTCCTCAAAAATCTTAATGACTTGCGCTTGATCCTCCGCACTCCAAATTGGAGTCTGCTTTATTCGAGGCACAATCGCACTTTGAAAGTAGCTCATCGCCTGAGAGCGGACTCGATCCAACGAAGCACTTGGAAGAAGGACATTGAGTTGTCTTTCAACCTCTTTTTCTTCCTCGCTCGAAACTATTCGCCATCGACATTTGGTCACTTCCCATCTCTTAAGATCTTTTAACGGAAACGCGAGAGCTTTCATGGGCATTGATTGATAGATGTCGCTGCTCAAAATTCCCACTGAATTTCGGCTATACCAAAACGACTCAGAGATTGATTTATACTTTCCTTCTGCGCTGGTGCCGATGGGTAATCCAAAGCCTTGTTCATCCAGGGACCCAATGACATCTAAAAAATGCCTTTCACGATCTTCTTCGATCAACTGAAACGCGTATTGATAGTGGTCCCATGCAAGGGTATCCAGGAGGAGAGACTCGCCGACTTCTTGGGGCAGAACGTCAATAAACTTGAGTTTGCTGAGTGGGCTAAAAAAGTCCTTCCACGATTGACTGGGGTATTCAATCACAAGAGCCTGAGTGACCTTTCGTGTCACGTCGCTCGTGACATCGCCTCGGCTCCTTTGAACCCAATAGACAACTTCGTGCAGATAGGTCACCAAGCGACTCAGATCAGATAATTTTTCGTGATTCCAAATCCTATCGTCGCGATACAAAAAGTGCTGATCCGCTATCTTCTCCTGAACAAAGAGATTCGTCAGAACGCAGCGTGCACGATCTATCAACCCCACTGACGAAAAATCGTCTTGCGGCATAATCCCATGTTGTTTTGAAATAGAATCCTCAAACCGAATCGCCCGTGCAGCCTTTCTCATCACTTCTGCTATCGGAGGATACGAAAGATCAAAAACTTCCTTGATCAGGCGCTCCACAAACTCGTCGGGAGTCTCGCGATCAAGGGCCTTTCGAATCTTTCGATCGGGTCGCCCCCTCAGCTGGTCTTCAGCTTCGGAAAGATCCAAAGAAACAATTCGTGTGGCCTTGGCCAGGTGCTCATCCAGGATGGCAACGCTTTTTAAGCCGAAAGTTTCTGTCGGCTTACTTCCATCGCTCGCGTTTTGAGCTTTACGTTCTTCATAGTAGAGCTTTGCAATTTCTGGATTCTGGTCAAAGCAGACGATGACGCTACCTCCTCCTTTGGTTCCAAAGGCCCAGGCACTTGTCGTGCTGACAAGAAGAGCAAGACCAAAACGAGCTAATGTTTTCATATTTTTAATTTTCCTTTCGTCATTCGAATAAACTGAGTGTGAAGATGATAAACAGTGGTGGGAGACTTTGCCTTTCGTGCCAGAAGTAAAATCCTCTGAAATGCTTCATCGAGGATTTCTTCGACCTCTGGTAACTGATTCGGATCAAACGCAAATGTTTCTGTTCGACTCAGGCGTTCATCGGGCGGTTGGTTCGTCAGCGCCTCTCGGATTCGTACAAGCATGCTCTCATGAAACTCTCGCAGCGCCTCATTGAGATGGGGAGAGACGACGAGTATTTCTTGATCAACAGCACACGTAAAGACTCCCGACTCCTGTCGGATGAGTCGCAGACGTTCCAACCGGTGGAGCGCTTCGCGCGCCTCCGGCACTGAAATTCCAAGAGCTCTCGCCACTGTGGGTGCTGTTACTTTGAATGCTGATACTTTGGTGAGTTCAAAGATGACGGGCGAATACCACTGGGCGATCAACGAAAACTGATCGAGCTGCAAATCCGAGATGGGCGAAGAATTTCGTAGGCGATTGACATTCTCGAGAGCTGTCAATTTTCGTGATGGCAACTTGGCACGATTAAACTGATAAAGGGCATTCAAATACCGAGCCTCTCGTGTGCTTAGACGGAGTCGTTCAATGAGTTGATGGAGCCGGTCCTCCGAGAGATTCTTACGAGAACTAAGGACCTCCGAAAGTGACGAAGGCGACATTCCCAAAAAACGCGCCATCGCTCGGAGTGAAAGTTGGGGATTCTTGCGGGCTCTTTGAGCTAGTAGCTCTCCGAGGTAGGCTCGATAATCGAGCGTTTGTGACTGAGCGAGTGTCATGCCTCGGAGTTAGCAGCCCCTCCGGACGCGCGCAAGATTCTAGAGAACAGATTGTTCTCATTCGGCGAACATCTAGGATCCGGCCACAAGGCTACCACAAATGTGATGTCATTTAAGTCAGGCCTTTGATAGATCCAGAAAACAATGGATCGATGTCACTCCTATGGACTCTGGCTACTCTCGCGCCGCAACTATTCGATCTTAAAACTGAGACGAAAACTCCAAAGTAAGAAATTTGCTCCTGCGGAGATTGATCAGTGCATTCACCAACTCGTTGAACAAGGATTTTTGCGAGAACGAATGTATGTCGAAGAAAAAGTGAGACTGTGGAGTACTAGGGGGTACTCCCCGTCTTTGATTCAGCGCCGCCTTCGAGTGGATGGAATACACCTCACTCCCTCAGAATGGAGCGAAGTCACTCAGACCGTTGGCCTTGAAGATCCAAAATCCTCTCAAGTCCTTGAGACTCTCATCCAAACCGAAATCCGAAAGCTTCGTCACCCCTTCTCAACCGATCGGGAGGCTCAAACTAAAGTAGAGAATAAAATTTTAAGAGCAGTTTTTAGAAAGGGCTACTCCCCCTCTTTGGCTCGCCCCTTGATTCGCCAACATTTAAAAGGGGCTCTGTCTCCGCACTGAGAGGGACTTGGATAGCCCAGATTAGCCCATTAAATGCATTATAACCTGTTTATAAGGCCCCAAAATCTGGCCCAGAACTTGCGATACTGGCCCCGTCTTCGAGTCCCTTCGAGGGAGAGATTTGAAGATTAGGGGGTAAAGTTAATGTCGTCATTTAATCGGACAAGACCGATCGGAGAGATTCTTCTCGCTCGAGGTCAGATCAGAAAGTACCAACTCGATTTTATTTTGGAGCTTCAGTCTGCTTACAAAACTCGCCAACGGATTATTCCTCTCGGTGAACTACTCATCGAGCATCGAGCTTTGACGACGCACGCTCTGGAAGAAGCGCTCAAGGCTCAGGCGGATTCACCGCTTGAGAGCATTACGCAAATTCTCAAAAACTACGAGGATCAAATCTCAAAGCTTACTCGCCTTGACGGCGCTCCCTTGACAGACGGCTAGAGGCTTACCAGTTTTTAAGGAGTGCCCGAGCGATTTGCTTTCCGCGCTCAACACCCGGCTGATCAAACGCATTGATACTGAGGGCCTTGCCCGCAAACTCGATAAAAGCCTGAATCGTCACAATCGCTCGGATCACATCTTCCATTTTCTCTGAAAACTGCATCTTCATCACAGGCTGACGAGTCGACTCATGAGAAACTCGCTCCACAAAACTTTGATGAATCGATTCAAAAAACAAATCTTCGATGGATTCGAGACTCTGCGTTTCTAACCCCTCAAAGTGAGGTCGAGGCTTTTGGCCATTCAACTTTTTATCTCGTCTTTGGGATCCCAAAAACAAAAGGCTGCGATCTTGAGGACCCTCCATCAAAATTTGTAAAACAGAATGCTGGTCCTGAGGTCCCTTAAGAACAATCGGCATGACGCCGTGACGACGACCATCAGGTGAAATTTTTCCTAAAGATTCGGCAATCGCTTGCTGCATCCATTCGGCAAGTCCTAAGAAGCGATCACCATACGCCCACAAAATCATCTGTGATCGCCCCGGCTCAAAAATCGCGTTCATCAAAGTTTTAAGAATGCCCGAATCTTCCTTGAGCCTTTGAACTTCTTGCCGGGCAAGCTCCAACCACGACCCAAAATCAAATTTGAATCTCTCAAACAGAGCGCGATGAAACGGAGTAAAGTGAGTAAACCGCCCTCCAATCTCTGCGGGGATGGGCAGCGAAGCCACTCCCCCCTCACGCACCAATGTTCTCAAAAGTCCCTTCTCAGGATCCGTGACAAACAAGCAATCCTTTTGCCGGCCGGATTCCAAAATTTGATAGAGAAGTGTCTTAATCTCAAGAGTCTCTCCAGACTTACTGACAACACAGTAGAGCGCGTTTTCGAGATTGAGCATTCGCGCCAAAGTCTTTCGATCCAAATGATCTACAAAATGAATGTGAGATTGGAGTTCAGCCGCATCCACCAGAGCTTTGAGCGGTAGAATACTCCCACCGAGTCCGATCACGACAAAATGCTCGCGCGCTTCAAAAAGCTTTCGGATCTCCACCGGTGTCGGCGCCACCGAATAAGCAAACATTGGATGCAAAGCGTTAAAAGAAACCGTCGACCAAGAGGAATGGGCTTTAAGCCCCTGTGCTTCAAACTTCATTCTTTCAAACGGTATAGGCCCTGCTCCAAACTGCAATCAAATTTTGGGCTTTGCCCCTGTCCCACAAATGCCTCAAAATAGAGCGAGTGAGTATGCGACACCTGATCCTCTGCGGCAGCCTTGTCTTTGCCATGAATGCTTGTTCGAAGGGCATGACTGTCCAAGAGGCCCCCTCGATCACAACTTCTAAAGATGTTTCGCGGGCGGTTGTTCGTCAGGATTGGAAGCTCGTGATCCAACTCGCTCAAGGGACAAAGGATCCGCTCACTCAGCTCGTTCGAGACTATGCGCTGTTTCGGGCGGAGCGATTTGAAGAAGTCCTTCGCTCTCCTCAAATCAAAAGCGAACTCTTTGAGCCCTATCAAAACTATTTGCGATGGCTCGCCAGCAAAGAGACTCGAGCCTTCACCTACGCTCGCCTCGGAAAAATTCCTGAAAATCTCCCTCGACGAATGATTCATCGCACACTCCTCATCAAAGCAGACTTTCTCAAACAGATGGGACTCCTCAATGAGTCACGTCAGCTTTTGCTTCAGGTCCTCGATCGAATCAACGGCTCCGCTCTGACGGGAGATGTTTTGCTCCTTTTGGCGGACGTCGAATGGGATCTCAATCTCAAGTCAGAGGCACTCAAGCGATATCGCACACTTTACGAAACCTATCCCCTCGCCGATTCCGAAGATCAAGCGGCGAGCCGATTGACTGAGGCAGGTAACTTTCAAACCATTGAGACCGAAACTCATGTGCAGCGTATTCAGCGTCTCCAGCGGGCGGCTCAATTTAGGCGTGCGAGCAAAGAGCTCACCAAACTTCTCAAATCACAGTCAGGCGCGGATCGCAATCGTCTTCAGTTGGCCGAAGCCCAGCTCGCGTTTTCGATGCGCGAGTACAGTCGATCGCTTCAGATCTCAAAAAAGTTCACGATGGATTCTGCGCTGACGAATCTCGATCCCGAATGGCACAATTTGATGGCCTGGTCTCTCATTCGCCTGGGCAAAGCCGAAGATGGACGATCAGAATATGAGAAGCTTCTCAAAAAGAAGGTCTCTAAACCTCTCAAAGAGACGATTCTCTATCGACTTGGCGCGAGTGCGCTTGACGATCAGCAGTTTGAGCTCGCTCTCAAATATTTTGGGGACCTCAGAAATGAGTTTCCTCGAGGACGCTTTCAAGAGAGTGCACACTGGTTTGAAGCCTGGGCCCTCTATCAATCCGCCATTCGAGAGAATCCCCTCAACGAATCCAAACTCAAAAGTGCCGCTCAGCTTTTGCAAAAGCTCCCTCAGCTTCCTGACGGAGAAAACCTCAGCGCACAATCTTTATACTGGCAACAGCGTGTATGGGAGACGCTCCGAACGAATGATAAGGCTGCCGCACTCAAATCCGAACTCTTAAGCAAGATGGGGCTCTCTTTTTATTCTCAAATCCAAACCCCCAAGCCCTTTCATTTTTTGGGGGAGTTTGAAATTCGAGGGTCCGCCCCTACGACCATTTCGGACGTCGATGTGGATTCCTTTGACAACAAGACATCATGGCGACGGCTTGAAGCCTTTCGGGAAGTTCACCTCATGGATTGGGCTCGATTGGAACTCGACCTCTTTTTAGAAGCCACCAAAACTCGCTCTCGAGATGTCAAGTTTGCCGTCGCTCAGCGACTGAGAGCGATCGAAGACTGGCCCGATCTGGTGCGCTGGAGTGAACTCTATATCGGAAAACCTCTTCAGCTCTCCGATGAAACTCGAGAGACTCTCGAGATCCTCTACCCCCGTGCGCACGAAAAGGCAGTCGCTGCGGCTTCGAGAGAATTTCGAGTCTCTCCGTTTTTGATTTGGGGACTGATGCGCGAAGAAAGTCGATTCGAATCTGATGCTCGCTCTCGTGCTGGAGCTGAAGGTCTCATGCAACTCATGCCGAGTCTCAGCAAGCGAATCGGCAGAAGCATCGGCGAAAACCGATCCTACTCTGGCTGGATGTTTGAGCCTCCACGCAATATTCGATTTGGGACGTATCACCTCAAAGAACTCGAATCTCAAGTCAGAGATTTCCCGGTCGTTCCCGAATTAAGACCCGTGCTCATGATTGCTTCGTACAATGCGGGCATCGACGCTGTACGAAAATGGGTCAAAGAACAGGACACAAGTCGGCTAGACACCTTTGTCGAAAGCATCCCCTACACCGAAACTAGAGGATACGTGAAGCGCGTGCTTCAGAGCGCCAATATTTATTATCAACTCTACGGTCCGCACCAAAAGCGGGTTGCCGCAGAACGTGGAGTATCGATCGCATCCAAGGAGACAAGATGAAAAAAGACACTGACGAAAAAACCAGCTCTGGCAAAACTAAAGTTATTCGCTGGGAAGAACAATCCTCTCGCATCCACCTCCTCAAATGCAAACTGACGGTGACGTCGGGAGAATTGAAGGGCAAAGATTTTACGCTTTCACTTCCCGTCATCCAAATCGGGACCAAGACCGGAAACCAAATCGTCCTCAAAGACGAAACCATGAGTCGCGTCCACTTTGAGATTCATCAAACAAAGGATGGCTATCTCCTCAAGGATCTCGAATCCATGAATGGTACATTCA
>JACCDG010901729.1_pt1 | contig 22826 bp, 24 predicted proteins | sample 7442471 | NCBI WGS metagenome assembly JACCDG01 (sample SAMN15323444, study PRJNA562643) | freshwater metagenome | isolation source: river surface water | place: USA:Blue River Watershed | collected 2017-08-17 | reverse complement strand
TTTCTTTTTTAAACATTACCTCAATCACGAATCTTTCTTCAAACGATAAATGATGATATTTCATACAATTTTAATTTTTTGCTAATGCATTAATTCTAACTGTACTACTTCAAAGGTTAACTAGAGTCCTTTTAACGTGCCAACCTCGAACGGAGAGAAAATGACGCACACACAAACCCGCGAGAACCATATCGGTTGGCGCACCCCCGAAAGCGAGTACTTCGCCGTCTGCACCCAAATGCTCTCGATCCCCCGGGATCCAGAAATCATCGGCAAGGTCGACGCCATCGTCGCCTGGCCCGGCATCGTGCTCGAGCGCGCGACCACCCAGGCCATCAAGGTCTACAACGCTGGCAATGGCCGCCACCTCCTGGTGGCAGGCTACCATGTGCCGGAAGTGGCCGAAGACCGGTTCACCTTGGACGGCCTCACCGGCTTGGGGATGGTCCGGACGGATGGCGTGCACACACAAGTGCACGCCAACCACGCCGGCCAGCAGGCCAACTGGGTGGCAGAAAAGGTGAAATGGCTCGGCATTAAGAACTTCGCGCTCTACGTGCCGGCGTTTCATCTGCCGAGGGCGATGCTGACCATCATCGAGTCGCTCCGGCGGCTCGACCTGCTGATCCCCATCATTCCCGTCCCGACCGTGATGTCGCCGTTCGAGCCCTGCGTGCTCGACTCCAAGACGGGTGAGCGCAACCTGTCTCAGATGGACGTGATCCACGGGGAGGTCAACCTCCGGATGATGAAGTATCAGCGCCCCAACGACAACGGCACCCCGGGGGACGTCCTCACCACCCCGCTCTGGGAGGACTACCTGCAGTGGCTCTACGAGCAGCCCCTGCTAAAGAGCGTCATATGACTCTCCTTCCACCCACAACTTGATCATTTTGGTCAAGGTATGCCCGCCACGAAAGTGGCGGGCATATTTCTTATAAAGGCACAAAAACTAAGAAAATCATCTCAGTTGCGATACTTTCTCCTCCTAAAATGGGCTATATTAAATCGACAAGCTGTGTTAGAATAACGAAATACTTAACACAATATGATTAAAGGAGAAAAAATCTTTATCACGGGAGGGGCAGGCTTCCTCGGCCAGCACCTTGTGAAGCGCTTCTACAGCAATAACGAAATAACTATCTTCAGTCGAGACGAAGCTAAGCATTACTACCTCAAGAAAAAATTCCCGAAGGTAAACTGTATTATTGGTGACATTAGGAATTACGACCTTTTGAATGACTCACTAAAAGGTCACACTATCGCAATCTTTGCGGCGTCTCTTAAGCAGATAGAAGCAGTGGACCAAAACGTAGAGGAATCAATTGAGGTAATCATTCGCGGAGCGATTAATTCACGAAAAGCAGCTATCCGAAACAACCTAAAAGCTGCTGCGTTTATCTCATCAGACAAAAGCAGATCAGCCACCACTCTTTATGGGGCAATGAAGTTCGTTGCAGGAGAAGCGTTTATCGTTAATGCAGAAAAAGAAAAGACCAAGCTCTCTTCTGTTATATATGGCAATGTTCTTAACTCGACCGGTTCTATCATCCCTCTTATTTGGAATTCAATAGAAAACCAATACCCTCTTAATCTCTACGGCGAAGAAATGACCCGATTTTGGATTGATATCGACAAAGCGCTCGATAGTATTGAGCTTGCACTAGAGCACACTGGTTATAATATTGTCCCTAACTTAAAAGCATTTAAAATAAAAGATCTTTTTGAAATTTATGAAGAAGAATTCGGTCTTAAGTGGTCTTTAGGTAAGCCAAGAATCTCAGAGAAAACTCATGAGCAAATGTTTTCCCCTCACGAAATAGACAGGACAAAGTACCACAAAGACGCAGATACATACCTCATTCATTTCAAAGAAGTTTTTAATGAAATCGGCATGATGAAAGACGGACTTAGTTCAGAAAATTGCGTCATCTCAAAAAAAGAACTTAAAGACATGCTTAAGAAGCATAACTACTTTAGACCTCTGCCTCATTAGGAACCTATGAAGAAGATTCTCATTCTTGGCCATAAGGGAATGTTAGGAAATGCTGTATACAAATACTTCTCAACACAACCTGACCAGTTTTCTTTGCTTACACTAACTAATCGCTGGGATACTGAAGAGTTCAAGAATAATACGACATTACTGGAAGCTGATTATATAATCAATTGCATAGGTATCATCCCTCAAAAAAAACCAGCGCCTGAGCTGTACCAAAAAGTAAACACTGATCTCCCTGTCTTTTTAGAGACGCTAGGAAAGAAAATAATTCACCCCACTACCGATTGTGAATTTTCTGGCTCAATCCCAAACGATCAAAAGTATACCAAAGAGTCGGCGCGAGATGCTGGTGACGTATATGGAAAAAGTAAGGCTTATATTTCGAAACTAATTGAGAGTTCGTTTGTGAACACAAAGATGATTCGCACCTCAATCATTGGGCATGAGGAAAATACGAGCCTCTCTCTTCTTGATTGGTTCCTAAGCACTGAAGGCGCAACAAATGGGTATACCAACCATTACTGGAATGGCATCACAACCCTAGAATGGGCCAAGCTCGCAAAAAATTTAATAGAAAACTGGGACACCCTTCCGTCTCTTAATCAATACGGAACAGATCTTATACGAAGTAAATATGACCTCCTAGAAGATATAAAAAAAGTGTACGGAAAAGATACTACCATCATCCCTTTCGAAGCGCCTACTTTGGCAAACAAATGCCTCACAACAGATATGCTAATCAAGCCTATTGCAGAACAACTTACCGAGTTAAAGGAATTTTATAGAAAATAAAATACCACTCCTTTTAGTCTCGTCTGAGTTATTTCTTCTCTAGGATCATCCAGTTCTGTTCTTGCCAGCCTCGCTCTCGGCGAAGTTCATACAAGTCTTTTTTATTACTAATTGAGGCAAGAAATGGAAAATCCTTTGGGTCTGCTAGAACAAACGGCACAATGGTGATGCTGTGCGTAGATTTGAAACGATCTGTGAGAGATTCTTGTATACCAGGACGAATAAAATCATGGAGCTCAATAATGGCTGTATCAACCAATAAGAGTTCTGGTGATATAACGGGATCAAGAATATCAAGTTCTCCCCCTTCACAATCACATACCAGAAGTGTTTGGTTTGTAATGTATGGCGTGATATTTTTAGCTGTTGCTTCTCCTAACAGAGTAAGCTTGTTGGTTAAGTGATTCATTGCACACATTTCTTCTGTCAACTGTCTTCCTTTTTCCTCAATCTCAAAACCAACTAAATGAGCATCTTTATAAAATCTACCGAAACCGATGAGGTAATACCCCTCTGCTGAGCCAATATCTAATACGGTATCAAATTTTTTACCTCGTATATTTTCAATCGTTGGATGGAGCACTGCCTCGTACGATCCGACAAGTTTGTGAAAGTACGAACTACCGACTGCCATATCAACATACTGCATACCCTTAAATGGACCCGCCTGAACAGCTCTTGGGTGCTGCGAAAGAAACATATCAGTATAGTGCTTAAGAATATCCTGACCTTTAACAAAGTGAGCAAAGGTGTGTGCCCAAATAGAATGAACTACAGAAAATAAACTTTTGGGTAATAATTTTCTTAATAATAATTTGGCCCGCACCCTTAGTGGTAAGTATTCTTGCATAATAAGTTTTTAGTGTACCATATGACAACACGGAGCTACCTACCACGTTTACTTTTAGTTATTTTAAGTTCTGGATACATATCTTCGAGTGACTCATTCTTATAGACAACTTCTAAACCTCTTCCTATATCAATCCCCTGAAACCCTAGCTTCGCATACTTAAAAATAATATATTTCCCAACCGGCCCCATACCTGAAAGAATAATCACATCTTTTTTGTCGTACTTTTTTAACTCTTCATTAAGCTGATCAAGAATTGTACTATACGCATCCATAGCGTTGCTTTCTGGAGATTCTATATAAAATATATCTTTCCAAGGGATCGCATTATTAGCCGACAAATCTTCAATAATACGTCTGTTTGTAAGACAAATTATTTTTTTATTATTGAGAGTGGGAGCAACGACTGAGGTGAAATAGTCATCATAATAGAAACTATGCGCATCCATATATGAACATTCTTTATTAAATTGCAAAAAAACCATGGCTTTCATTCGCAGACCCCAAGCCATCTTACCATCACCCAAGGACGCAAGCTCCCTGCTATCCATTGTTACAAAGCGCGGAATAGAAAGTATGTATGCGCTATTATTAGTGTAGGTCTTAATTATCTCAGCATACATATCTCTTAGTCGAACGTCATCTCTATGATAGATATTTTGCATACCTAATTGGATGTTGATAATATCACCATCACCAAGACGAACAATTGACTTACCTTTTTGTAACAAATCAATAATTTCAGTATCTGAGTAAAAATGAACCTTTATTTTGAAATCCTTCAAAAAATAAATGACACCACATGTGATTGCATATAGAGGGTGCTTGAGGAGGTATGCTTTTGAAAGAAGAAAAAACTTTATTTTATTGATAGTGTTCATAATCTTTGTAAAAATGTACTTTTTAAATTATACCATAATCGATAATCCCCTTTGATAAGCATCTGTATTTGAGGTAAGGTAGCGAAAGTGCTAGTATAAGAGTAAGAAACATGGACACAAAAAAAGTACTTATTTTGGGAGCAGGTGGTCATGCCCATGTCCTCGCAGGCATTTTGTTACAATCGCCTACGCATGAAGTGCTTGGATTCTTAGATGATAACGACTCAAAAAATGACATGCTGGGCATAAAAAAGCTTGGCAAGCTTACTGTTCTTAGTCACGACCTGCCAACCAAAAATGTTGTGATGGGTGTTGGTCAAGTTGGCAACACAACTTTATATAAAAAAATTATCACCATGTATGAAAAGGCAGGGTTTACTTTTGAAACAGTTATTGCTCCCTCAGCTCAGGTGAGCCCTTTTGCCACAATCGGGAAAGGTGCAATCATCGCAGCTGGCGCCATCATTCAGCCGCTTGCCAATATCGGTGATTATACTATTATTAATACTAATTCATCCATTGACCACGAGTGCACCATTGGGAACTATTGCCACATCGCTCCTGGATGCGCACTGTCTGGCAATATAACAATTGGAAACGAATGTTTTCTCGGCACAGGAACTTCCGTAATACACGGAATCAATATTACCAATAACTGCATCATAGGAGCCGGATCAGTTGTAATCGCCTCTTGTAATGAGTCTGGAACATATGTTGGAGTCCCTGCACAAAAAATAAAATAAGTAACAGCATGCAAGTACGCCTAAGCAAACCACATATCGACCAAAAAGACATTGATGCCGTTGTCGAAGTACTTAAGTCTGGAACACTGAGTCTTGGGCCAAGACTACAGGAGTTTAAAACTTCATTTGCTAAATATATTGGCACCAAACACGCAGTCGCGGTCAATAGCGGAACATCCGGCCTACACCTCATTGTTAAATCATTAGGAATCAAAAAAGGTGACGAAGTTATTACAACTCCATTCTCATTCGTCGCATCTGCTAATTGTATCTTATTCGAAGGAGCAACTATTGTTTTTGCTGATATTGATAAAAAAACGTACAACATTGATCCTAAAAGTATTGAGCAAAAGATCACAAAAAAAACAAAGGCAATTCTTGTGGTGCACGTCTTTGGACAGACAGCTGATATGACGGCAATTATGAAGATTGCAAAGAAATATAACCTGAAAGTAATCGAGGACGCCTGTGAAGCAATCGGGGCAACTCACAAAGGAAGAAAAGCAGGAACATTTGGCGATGCTGCTGTGTTTGCTTTCTACCCCAACAAGCAGATGACAACAGGTGAAGGCGGCATGATTGTGACTAATGATGACGCTATCGCATCTCTTTGTAAAAGTTATAAAAATCAAGGCAGAGACTCCATGGCCTGGCTTGGACATAGTAGGATTGGTTACAACTATCGACTTGATGAAATGAGCTGCGCACTTGGGATACAGCAGTTAAAGAAAATAGGTAAGATTTTGAAGATGCGGGAAGGTGTTGCCAAATCATATTACAAGAAGCTTGCGAATAACAAAGATGTCACTCTTCCGTTTGTACACAAAGATAACGGAGAGAGTTGGTTCGTTTTTGTTATTCAACTCAACAAAAGAGTCGACAGGGCTAAAGTTATCGAAATCCTAAAAGAGCGAGGTATTGCTACTAACATCTATTTCCCGTCTATCCACTTACAAGAGTTTTACAAAAAAGAATTTGGTTACAAGGAGGGCGACTTTCCTATTACAGAGGAGATATCCAAGAGAACGCTAGCGCTTCCTTTCTTTTCAGAACTGACACAAAAAGAAATTAATTATGTGTGCAAAAATCTTGCGGAGGCAATCAATCTAAGTCTGCATAGGTAAGACATACCCTAGGTTTGATTTAAATATTCAAAAAATCTTTTTCTGCATTCTGCAGAAGACCTCTTAGTCGTTCTTCGTTGATGTATCCTTTTACATCCTTTCTCTCCTTTAACTTAAACATCATTTTGAGATACATCAGGTCAGTTCCATGAATACCGTCCACAAATTCGGTATCCCTGCCACCAAAGGTTTCAATCGAAGAAAAATCAAGGAATGGCATGCCCTGTGCTTTAAAGGTATCCGAGAGTGAATTGGTAACCAGGGGTAATAACTTGTCACGAAGAAGCATTTCTTTGTAAACAGAAGTCGGGTAAGGGGGCATTATTCCTATTACGGTTATTCCTTTTTGTTTTGCAGCTATAAGCACTCTGTTTACTATCTGAGAATTTTGTTCTAGATAAGCCATTTGTTCCGCACGATCTTTGTCACCATCGTCTTTAATTTTAGAAACAGCTTGTTTAAATTCTGTCTCTATATATGAAAGACGGTCAGGGTTCGTCATTGCACCAGCATACTGATAACTACCATCGGACCGAAAGCCATTTTTAAATAATAACGCAGATAGGCCAATGTTATTCGTAGTATTATTCGCCGCTATTATATTTTCTATATGTAATTTACCAGATAAGTAATCTAAATATATCCGGCGAGACATGGGAATAACTGTTGTAACAAAGCGAACAGGTAACAGCCTCTCTTTGTTCTCTGACACACTACCCTTCTCTGTAAAAAGCTCCATATCAAGACCTAGAATAATAACCCCTATACCACTTTTAGCAGGCAGACTACTAATGAATCTCTCCATGTCAGCGAGCGACTTCCCAGCACCTCCTGCATTAACAAACTGCGCTTCTTCGGTGAAAAATTGTTCTCTAAACTGCATTACTCGCGAGGTACCGAGAGCAATAACCTTTGGATTTTTTGTGGCCACAAGTAATTCCTTGTATGGGTAAAAAGAAATATCATTATAGGCGAAACCAAATATACTCTCTGGATGCTCTAGTTGAACCTCAACGACATCTTTGGTTGAAAAATATTCTCGCCCTTCAAATATGACAAAGGCGGGTATCGCAAAAAGAAGAAGGGTCGGGAGTGTGAAGAATAGTATTTTTTTAATGAAAACTAACATATTAAAATTGAAAATAAATAAATGACTCCCCTCCAAAATATCCAAATAAGAGAATTGCTGAAGTAAGTGTATAATACCAACCATACCTTACCCACCTCGGTGAAGCATCGAATATAAAGAGAGTATTCTTCTTAGCTTGACAATACTGAACGATCTCCATAATGACACAAGACAAAATAACCACTGCCAAGACAACGGTGCCGACATGCGAGGTTAGCTCTTGCACCAAATTATGTTTTACAAAATTCATATCAGGCAGAGTAAACATATTGGTGATGAACAACCAAGCCTTCGCAACGGTCTCCGAACGGAAGAAGATGAACGTGATGGAGACAAATGAAAAGATAACAGCTGTGGCCAGTATCTTTTGAAGCCCCTCGCCAAATAGCTTGGTGAATGGGGAGCGTATTTTCTCAGTCATGAGTTCAAGAACTAAATATATACCATGGAGAGCGCCGAAAACTACAAATGTCCAATTGGCACCATGCCACAAACCGATCAACATGAAAGTTACAAAAAGGCTCATATAGAGTTTTATCTTTGTTTTACGCCCCCACCCTAACGCTAGAGGGTAATACAGATAATCACGTAACCAACTTGAGAGAGAAATATGCCACCTCCTCCAAAAATCAGCTAGGGTTCTCGCGGCAAATGGCCTATTGAAGTTTGGGGCCAGATCATACCCAAGCATCCTAGCGGAACCGAGCGCAATATCTGAGTACCCAGAAAAATCGCAGTACAGCTGATACGAGAAGAGCACCGCAATCACAATAAGTAGCGAGCTCTCTGTCGGTAAGTCGGCATACAAGGGGTCAATAATTTGAGCTATCTGGTCCGCAATAACTATTTTTTTAAAGAATCCCCACAGCATTTGCTCTAAGCCCTGTCTTACATTGTGTGGATTAAACTCTTGAGTCTTATTAAGTTGAGGCAAGAGGTGTTGAGGTCGTTCAATTGGACCCGCAACAAGCTGCGGAAAGAATAAGACATACAGCGCGTACGTAAAGAAATTACGTTCTGCTGTATATTTTTTTCTATACACTTCAATGACATAGCTTAAGCTTTGAAATACATGGAATGATAAACCTAAGGGAAGCGCTATCGAAAGAAGCATCGGCGAATAGTTCCAATTAATGAGTGCGGCGATGTCAGCCACACTTTCATTAAAAAAATTAAAATACTTGAAAAGAAACAGAATACCCAGACTACTAGAAATACTAAGCGTCAGATACCACACCCTCATTTTAGCTGCCGCTATTTCAATTTTTTGTGCTAAGAAAAAGTCTATCGCTATGAGTGCGAGTAATATTAAAATATACTCGGGCACAAAACACATATAAAAGTAACAACTCGCGACAAGCAAGAGCGCTTTTCTATACCTCGGAGCAAGAGCATAGTACAAAACAAAAACAAATGGAAAAAATATGAGAAATGAAAGCGAATTAAACAACATACCGTCTACATGCCATATTCAGGAGCTATGGGTATAATTAAACTATCTGCTTCTTGGGGTGCCTCAGAGAGGGCTAACACCTTATCTGCGATATCTTCTGCTTTGGCTAAACTTTTACCAACTGATTTTGCTTCTATTATTTGAGCAAAGGCTTTAGGAATGTCCCTGTTCATTCCCTTCGGCATAAACCCTGGGGCAATAGAATAGACACGAACGTTGAAAGGATATAGCTCATCCCTCAACATGGTGAGCATGCCATGTACGGCGTATTTCGCTGGAATATATGCACCCAATGATTTAGTCGCTTCTGGTACCAGTACTCCGATCGTTGTGACGCCAATCAACACCCCTTCGCCTTGCTCTTTTAACTTTTTAGCGCACTGTACTAAAAAATTAAAACTTGCCACCACATTATTTTGTAGCTGTATCTGTAGCTCCTCTCCTGTGGTTAAAAATAATTTTTTCCTATCTGGTTTTTGTCCGGCAGCATGAACAGCAACTGAAATGGGACCTTGCTCTACTTCGATCTGATTTATCGTACCTATCACATCTAATTCATTCGCCAGGTCACATTTATATGCCCTATGCCCACCGCCTAGCAAGTCCCTCATCTGGGTTGACGTCTCTTCTTTGCTTGTATTTTTATACAGTAAAGCGATAGTATATCCAGCCTTTGCTAGTCGCTTTGCAGTCACAAAACCAACGTACCCAAACCCTCCGGAAATGACGGCAACTTTCTTAGATGTAGGGAGTGATGTTTCCATGTGTTGTTTTTATAGTACTGTTTTTTATAATACTTGGGTATGAGCTTCTCCAAGCATGACAACTTCTTCGCCCTTAGTTACTGTTATTGCAATTGTTAAAATTTTTGTCACCTCACTTTTAGCTATAACCTTCCCTACCACCTGGACTGTGTCATTAATAAAGACTGGCTTTTTAAATGCTAATGTCTGATTCAAATAAAGACATCTCTGCCCAGGCAGGTGCATCCCGACAAAGCGAGAACAGAGCGCCCCTAAGAGCATGCCGTGCACCAGTCTTTGTTTAAATGCTGTTCCTTTAGCATACTCCTCATCCACATGCAGAGGGTTAGTGTCTCCGCTTAACTCTGCAAAAAGAAGAACGTCTTTTTCTGACCATGTACGACTAAAAGATGCAGAGTCTCCTACCTGAATATCTTCAAATGATACATCTCGTGGTCTCATGGTTACTTAGTGCGACTTTCTAGAATCTTACGAATGTCTCCGAGTGTTTGAGCATTCATCACTTCGTCCATAGTAAATGACATAGTAAATTCTTTTTCTAGCTCTGCTATAAACATGAGGTAATTCATAGAATCCCAGTTTGCTATATCCTTCGAAGACAGTTCATCTTTAATCTCTTCTTCTTTAAGAGAAAACGTATTACTTACTATTTGATTGAATGTTTTCATGTGTGTATTGTAACCCATTCTGGAGCTTCAAGGGAGGAGTCTACAGATCTATCATTTTTTGTAAAATACGTATCAATAAACTCTCGGGCAGGCAGATTCTTTTCTGTCTCCTTACTTACAATAGTAATTTTATTAACCCCTGCTTCTTTAGCCTTCTTCAGAAGAACTGCCATAAACGCATCCTCAACACTTCGACCAAACACCCTGCAGCTCATAAGGAGGGACTTTATGACCCAGACCTCTTCTTCTTTCTCAACGAGTGCAAAAAGTATGACACCGTGATCACCAAATTTATCGTGAAGACTTGCGTGATACACAGCGTATTTTGGGTCAGCGATATATCCACTAATTTCTTCTTCAGATAGTGGTTTTTTAAGAGTGTTAAACTGATTGGTTTTTTCGGTAAGTTGAGATAGTCTAGGAACACAGGACGCACTATCTTCATACAAAAAAAGTTCTAGTGACAACGACTTTAAAAATTCTTCTTTTGACGAAAAGTTCTTTTCTTCTTCTTTGCGGAGTCGTTCTGTGACATAGAGATTACCTCTCATTTTGTCTTCGTCGGTTATAGCCTCACCTGTAAAATACGGGAGTGAATTAAAAAACTTTGTGTACTCTGTAGGCGACTCTGGCAGTTCAGGTACAGTTACTTCTGGCACAAGAGCCCTCACCATCTCTCTGTTTGTCTTGTCGTCATCAAAAAACACCATGGAGTCTAGTCCAATATTTAATTCCGCTGCGAGTTCCTTTATATTAGACGCCTTATCGTTCCAGTTAATTCTAAAAGCCGCAAAATGGTGTTCCTTTAAAATCTGATTGGGGTGATTTCTGATAACGGCAAGAGCGTCTTCTTCGTTATTTCGACTATTAATAGCTAAGATAATTCCTCGGTTATAGCAATCCAAAATAGCTTGCTGAAACGCAATAAAACTATTTCCTGGCGCTTGTAAAGAAAGTGAAATGCCGTCCATTCCATCTTCGCCGATAATGCCGCCCCATAGAGTATTATCGAGATCAAGAACGATGCATTTTTTCATAAATATCCTTACAGATTAACATAAATGTTAGTACGCGGCAATTGCGGTAGCGAGGTCATCAGTGTGACTAATAGAGACCTTAACGGGCAACTTTTGACCCCTAAACCATGCTTCTGGGGCACCATTTTCATCATGCTTCACCTCAATTTCTGCAAAAGGATACTTCTCCACTCCGAGAGCTTTGCTTGTTGCTTCTTTGAGTGCAAAAAAACCAGCCAGATGAACGCCTGGATTTTTATAAGAAAAGCAATAAATCAACTCGTCACTAAAAAATACTTTTTTTAGAAACGCTGCTGAGGAGTCGCTTTCATATCGAGCGAAACGAGAAACCTCAACGATGTCAATCCCAATTCCTTGAAGTGAGAGACTGAGATTAGTGTCCATTTTTGGATTATATCACGCTGCCCCCTCTTTACTTCACACGAAATAAAAACTTATGGCTAAAAATGGTATACTTAGATAATTATGTTTTTTATAACTGTCTGGAAAAACCGCCTCAAAAAGTTTATCGACCACCCTGGAGCAGTACTTCCTTTCTTTAAAAAATACCTTTACTACAACTTTGTTGCAGATAACTATCTTAAGTACTATAAGGATTTCAAATACCTATCGTACGAGGAGACACTCAATACTATTATTGACAAAAACATTTCTATCGTTCGCTTTGGGGACGAGCTCTTTGACATGTTGCAAGGAATTGGTTTGTACTACGGTAACTGGAGACAAAAATATGACCCCCGCCTTGCTGAGAGACTACGTGAAATTATCTCATCAAAGAACCCAAGGATTCTTATATGTTTTAACCCAGAGTTTATTTTAAAGCCCAAAGAAGAATTCAAAAATGAAGGAATTGGAGACCAGTATTTATTTTGGACTAATTCAAAAATCTTCTTAAAAGATTACTACCACAAAGAAATTACGTATGGGAGCGCGCTGTGCTTCACCCCTAGATATAACAAAAATATAAACTATAAGAAACTTAACTCTTTCTTCTTAACAAAGGAGATTGTTGTTATTACTTCAAATATCTCTCGCTTCAGTGGTATGGAGCTTGGTAAGACGACGACTTTTATTGAAGCGCCTCAAAGTGACGCCTGGCAGCAGTATGAAAATATACAAGAAAGACTACTGACAGAACTAAAGCTACGAGATATTAAAAAAGAAACTTCTCTTATTCTTGTATCTATGGGAAGCGCTGCTAAAGTACTTGTATACGACATGTCTCTCCTCGGATATACAGCGTGGGATACTGGTCAATTTTTCGACCTTGCTTTTACCGAGATCAGTAAAATGAAAAATGTTATCTAGGCTCCCTTTGTAATTACAGCACACATACCGTACATGTACCGTGAAGGCGTTTTATCTTTCTGCAAAAATCGCAAATCATGGTAGAAACACACGAGTTTTACATACATCCACGCAGGCAAGACTTTCATTAAGCGCTGCTTATACCCGATATTTGGCGGGTGAATAAACTTCCTATCTTTTGACATAACAGGGCCAGAAGTGGGTGGTTTGCCTGCAGTGCCCACATGAATATTCCACACTTTATTTTTAGTGTAGTCAGTGAAATCAACAAACGTCGCCGTTGCGCCAAGTGATTGAGCGACTGATGCAATCCCTTTCTCAGTTAACCACCACAGATGCACCGGTGCTGGCTCTGTTTCCCAAATCGTTCCTTTTGGATGTATGTCTTTAATCGGTGTTGTGAGGATTAGTTTTCCATTTGGTTTCAAAAGCACCAGACATTTGCTGATAAATTCTGTCGGACTTACCACATGCTCAATTACTTCTGTCGCAATAATTGCGTCATACTTCACCCCCTCGTCTGGGATGAATGTGTCGATAGTTCCTTGTGAATGACTCCCGCCAAAGAATGTTTTTGCAAAATCAATCGCTGTTTGCGAATAATCTAATCCTTCACATTCGTACCCGGCCTTATTGAGTGCATGCGTTAAATACCCAAGCCCAGAACCAACTTCTAAAATAATGCTTCCTGGTGTAATATCTTCATCTCTAAGCGCACGAACAACACCCCAGAATATTGCACTAAAATTCCCTAGATCATTAAGCGGATCTGCTAGCTGCTTGGAAGCGTGAGCGAGATAGTAATAGTAATCTGTCGCGGAATCTTTCGTTGTGTCACCTCCATAGATAATTTCGTACTCATCTTTTAGGTTATGCATTGGGTCTACGAACGAGCTAAAACACAAAGTGCACTCGTATACATCATATGTTGTCCCTTCTATATAGCCACTCATTCCTGAATAGGTTTTTTGGGCAGGGGCATTACACAAACTACATACTTTTGTTTTTTCTTTAGAATCCATACTGTGTGTTTTTCAGTATATCACCGAGGAAATAAAATACTTATTTAAATATCGAATGGAAAAATTCTGCTATTCTGCGGTCTTTTTTATTGACATTTGCGGTTGTTGTTGAGGTAGTTTTTACTGTCGTACTGGCTGTATTAGGAATGGTTGCTTTCTTTGTGATAGAGGTAGTCTTTACGCGTATAGGCGTCTTTGACGGTAAAACTTGAATAGATGTAGTAGAGGCTTTGGTGACACTAACGGTCTCAAGAACTTCACCTTGAGACACTTTAGCAACCTCTTCGTTATTCGGAAACAGCAACTTAATAGTCGAACTTGCTCTAACAGACGAACTAGCAAAACCAAGCGAAACTCCTGATAGGATAGTTGTGCCAGGAAGTACTACTGTATTAATAGGGATAGTATACTGAGCACCATCAATCGAAAGTTTCCATGTCGATATATCAAGCTCGTAACTATTTGGATTATGCAATTCAATATAAAGCCCTCGTTTTGATTTTTTTAATGACGATAACATTATTTCTGGGGAAACAACCTTTACAAACATGCGGGCCTTTCCGGCGACAAGCCCATTAGTAGCATCAAGGTATGCAACATATCTTCCCGGATAAAAATAACTGTATGTTGTGGTTGCGCCAACCCCTTGCCCACCATCGCCAAAAGTCCAAACATACCGCACATTATCGATAGTCTTCCCCGCTTGAGTAAGTGCTATTGAAGAAAAGAGAGTCGGAGCGCCAGCAACTACAGTTTTCTCATTTGGAAGATAGATTACAATATCGGCAGACGGCGGTGACATCTGAGGAATAGTTGACTGAGTTCCTGATGTAGGGGCCGTACCAGTTTCAGAAGTCTCCTCACTTGTCGTTACGTTATTTTCTTTACCGGGTGTAGGCGCCATAACTGCAAAAGAGCCTGATGACTGTCTCCCATAACTCGATCCTTCTTTTGCGGCAACATAAGAAGAGATGGTATCTGTGACATTTCCTGAGATTCTAATGTCTATAGATGTAATCCCAGTATTTACAAGGCTTATAGCTGCTTTTAAAAGTATGCCATTATACGTTGGGTGGTCCTGCAAAAACTTAGTTACCCCACTTACAGTTGACCCGATAATCGCATACCCTCCAGGAAGAAGAGTTGTCCCACCTGACACCTGGCTCACGGCTATCGATGTGCCACCTTTTATCGAAAGACTAAGAGTCGAGAGTTCTATCTGGTTTTCTGTGTTGTTGTATATCTCCACCCACTCACGCCCACTATCATCTCCTGTTGGATTGGAAAAAATTTCGTTGATGACAAGAGCGTCGACCCTAATTAGACCTACCGTACAAAGAGTGAAAAGTAATAGCAGTTTTTTCATAAGATTACTCTTCTAGAAGTTTTCTTAGAACCCCCTCTTCTACCTCCTTTCTCTTTTTTTCTTCAACGGCTTTTTCTTGCGTAACTGTTTCCTTTGTTTCTCTGACTTTTTCTTCAGAATGCTCATTCATGGCCTTAGCTAAAGCGTCTTTAAGAGAAAGGGCTGGCTTATTGTCAAAAAGTGGTGCGTCTATTATCTTAGCTGGTTCAGGTCTATTTTCACGATAAGAACTACTTTTTTGTCTTCCTTTTTCTCCAGCACTTGGAGGGCGATGAAAAGCTTCCTCAACCGACCTGCCCCGCTCTCCGTGAGCCATTTCTCTTTCTTCTCTTTTTGGTAAAGGCCTAGGTGGTAGAGGTGTATCGTCCCGTATCTTCCTGACACGAACAATCTTTTCGGTTGGACCCTGTCCATCGAAACGTGCACTCTCACTTTTATCTTCTCTTTTTTGTTCTTTGTTTACCTGTTCTCTAACAAACCCATTGGAAGGTTCTTCTTTTTTCTTTTTTTCTATAACGATAGGAGCGTAGAACTGTGCCACCTCCTCCTCCACTACAAAACGAGGTCTTCCGTATACTGCTCGTGAGTTAGCTATAACCATTTGTACATATGATTGCGGAGGCTTTTGTATTGGATTAAGTGTTCTAGCTGAGAAAGGTTTAGATGCCTGACTATCAATCATAAGTCTCAGATAAATCTGAAATGCAGATAAGTTAACGAAGTCATCCAAAATGAAGTACGGAGCGAACTCCTTTTCAAATACCTCAGCATCTGTAGCGCCTACACGAAATGTAATCATGGTACCCACGTTGCCAAATACCGCAGCCTTCACCTCATCCGTCATCTGCTCTACATACTGATGAGCAACAGTGAGTGCAAGTTTATACTTGCGCGCCTCTGAAAGAATACTTGCAAAAGACTCATTCGCAAAGTTCTGAAACTCATCCACATAAAAATAAAAAGGTGAGAGATTTTCAACTTCGTACGGCCCAGCATCTGCTCGGGACATGGCAGCCAAATATATCTTTGTGATAAAAAGTGAACCAAGGAGATTAGCATTCCCTTCTCCCACTTTTCCTTTAGAAAGGTTAACGATAAGGATCTTTTTCTCATCCATTATCTTTCGGATATCAAATGATGTCTTCTGTTGCCCGATGATATTTCTAATGAGCGGGTTAGAGACGAACTGGCCTATTTTGTTCTGAATCGCAGGGGCAAGATCTTGAGCTGTCTTTTCTGTATAATTAGCATATTCATTCACCCAGAAATCTCTCACTGTCGGGTCTGTTACATTAGAAACTATATACTTGCGAAAATCTTTATCGAAAAGCATTCGATTAACACCAAGAAGTGTTTGATTTTCATTTTCGAGAAGTGCGAGAATAATATTATTAAGTACATACTCCATACGAGCTGAGAACGTTCCCTTACCGTCTGCATCCGTAAAAATCTTTTTAAATGCAGACATGAGACCGTTAGCGACAAGGTAACGCTTATCAGCAGGAACCTTCTCGAGCATGTTGAGGCCAATCGGATGCTCTCCGTCAAAAGGCGCAAAATATACCACGTCTTTGATACGTGATTCTGGAATATGATCAAGAAGCTTTTCTGCTGTAGAGCCATGAGGGTCGATAAAACATATTCCTTCGCCATTATTTATATCTTGAATAGCTAAATTCTCAAGCAAAGTAGACTTACCCATACCTGACTTACCTATAATGTACATGTGCTTCGTACGATCCTTTTCTTTAATTCCGAAGGTAAGTTCTTTATTGCGAAAATCAACCTTACCGAGGTAGGTAACTTTTTGGTTATCTGACATAAAGATAGTATATAGTTACTGGTTACTAGTTACTAGTGGACGAATTGGGTAGATAGTAGATATCAAAGTTTAGATTTTAGATGATTACTATAAGAAAGCGAGTCCTTTGATCTCGCTTTCTTGGTCCATACTTCAAAACCATAAACCTAACATCTGTTATCTAAGATCTGCTTTTAGCGCTTCTTTCGTATATTTATTCGATGGGTCCCATAGCATCCATGAACTGATGCCTAATTTTTCACCAGCATCTATCTGTGCTCTTACCATCTCAGCTGTATAGGTCGCCCCCATATCAAAATCTTGGTACCAAGGTCTAAGCTTTGCACGCACCGTCGATGTTGCCTGTCCCGTTGAACTTGCTACTTCGTCTGCAATTCGCAGCGCTCCGAGCATTGCTTCTTTAATCACAGGACCTGGGTGCGCAGCAGGGTTATTAAAACCAAAAGTTCCAGGTGCATAATGTGATGGATACACCATAGGTGCTACATAGTCAAAATACTCTAAGGCTTTATGCAAATCCTGACCAAGCATAGGAATATCAGCACTTGATGTAGTAATAATTCCGAAAACATCCCCAGACACAGGTATGCCTCTTTTACGTAACTCACCAGTTATGTACTCATAGAACTCGCTCACGACACCCACCCTATCGTTTATTGCTCGTGCATCACTTTGAGGGAAAATAAGTCCATCTTTAGTTCCTTCAGTAGAATATCGTATGTAATCAAGATTAATTTCATCAAAACCTAATGCATATGCTTGCTCACTTAGACGAAGGGTATGTTCCCATTTCTGCTTAGACCCAGCATCTACCCAATATTCACCCTTTTTACTTTTCCAAAGTGTTCCATCTCGCCTTTTAACTGCCTGGTCTTTGTGTGCTAATGCATATGCAGGATCCTGGAATACAGCTATACGCCCAATCACATAGATACCCTTGGAGTGAAGTTCTTCGATGAGTGTCTTCAGATCTTCCTCTTTCATTCTCTCCTCCCATGTAATAACACCTGTATTATCTTTCACATCGATCACAATTGCATTTATCTCAGTCTCATCTATTAGTCTAAGCACATTAGCACGAACTGAAGGGGTACCTGCCACCCAACTTGAAATATACACGGCTTTGATACTATCTGGTGGCGGTAAGTGTTTAACACTATTAGCTGTGGTGGAGGATTCCTCAGTAAGAGGTGTGCTGTTTTCTTCTGGTTCAATATCTGTTATCTCAATCTTTTTGTTTATAGTTTCATTTTCGCTACTATACACTTCAACAGACGAACTCTCACCGAATATCCAAAATAAGATAATGAGAGAAAATACTCCACCTACAAAATAGTGCTTCATGAATTAACAACAGGCGTCACTGGTTTACTCTCAGTTTCTTGATGATGAGGAGCATGTGCGGTTGTCTTCTTTCGCAAATCTAGAGTGCTGATGTAAAGCAGAATGCCAGCAAAAATGAAGACCACATCTTTAGTAAGATCGGGGATAAAGATCCACGGTGAGAGCACAAGGAGTACTGCGACTGTTCTTTTGATTCCAAGAGGTGACATAGAGAGTATTTTTAGTTAACAGTCTCTAGTTTATAGTGTATACACGCAAAATACAACCACTACCCTACTACAAATGAATGCTATTTAATTGTCTTGTTGTCTATGTTCAACAAGTGAAGAAGTCTGCCATCTACACCCTACCTCTTACCCTCTACTACCACCACAAATTCTCCTCGGATTTTATCTTTATGAAGTGCGAAGTACTCAGCTACATATGAGGCTGTACCTCTTACTACCTCCTCGTGCATTTTACTTAACTCTTTACACACGACAATCATCCTCCCCTCTTCTAGCTTTTCTTTAAGGGACTCTAACGTCTTTTCTATCCTATGCACTGATTCATAAAAAGCTGATGTGTGTTCGTTCAGAGCAATCTTCCCAAAAACTGTTTCTCTCCCCTTTTTCTGTGGTAAGAACCCAAAGAATGTAAATGTGGCAGATGAGATGCCAGATACGGCAAGGGCAGTAGTGATTGCCGTTGCTCCAGGGAGTGCTACCACTTGAACCCCTTCCACCTCTTCGTAGACACGCTTCACAATTGATACACCCGGGTCAGAGATAGTTGGCATCCCAGCATCTGATACGAGAGCAATATCATCCCCTTCATTTAAAGCATCAATGATTCTCTTAAAGTCTCTCTCACTTGAGTTGGCGTGAAAAACTGACGTCTTAGTTTCTATTTCATACTCCTTAAAAAGTCGCTGGGTGACGGATGTATCTTCACAAAAGACGACATTTACCTCCTTCAAAATACGTACTGCTCTGTACGTTATATCTTCGAGATTCCCTATTGGAGTAGGCACGATGTAGAGCGTCTTAGACATAATCGCATCCTACCACATAATACCTAGCCTACAATAAGACAAGTTCGGCATCTTTTTCAAAAAACCCTTCTGACAACTCTTTTGAGTATGGTGTATCTTTTGTATAAAAAAGTGAGACCTTAAGCTCTCCGCCCTTAACTTCATTTAGGACCTCCTTGATATAGGTAGCCGGGTTAATAAAGGTAACACCAGTGCCCAAAAATCGCTTCTCTAAATACTCCTCAATAAGCGGATAGTGAGTACACCCGAGGAATACGTGAGAGATGCCACGCTCCAAAACGTAGTCAAGTAATTTGTCTATTTCTTCATCTATTTCTATTTCATGTTTATCCTCTATCGCTCTGGCTAGGTTAGTCGAGGCCAGGACTTCAGGTGAGAAGTTTTGAAAGACATGTTGGTATACGCCACTTCGCACGGTGGCTTCCGTTGCATACACGAGCAATTTAGCGTCGTGTGCAAGCGTTGCAGCAACAACCTCAGCAAACATAGTCATATCAAAATACTGCTCCTTTTTGATGCCAAGCTCTTCTAAAAGTGGAGCAACATCAAGTGTTGAGAGACTATTACACGCACTAATAAAGAGATCAGAATTCTTTTTTTGTAAAAAAGAAAGTAACTCTTTGGTGTAAACGAGGAGCTCTTCCTTGCTCTTATTGCCATAGGGCGCTCGAAGCGTATCGCCAATATAAAAGTATTCGGCCGGCATTACTTCAACCAGCTCTTTGAGAACGGTGAGGCCACCGATACCAGAATCAAAAACTCCAATCTTTATAGACATCGCACCATCTTACCATGGAATTAAAAAACGGCCTCCGAGGAGGCCGCCTTCGTAGGGATGGGGTTAATTCCCCCACCTACATTTCGGGTCATGAGGAAGCGGCAGCTGGCTGTACGCCTGTGCCCTCTCGCTCATTTCTCTCATCCCAGCCGCAGCTATCTGAGGATCACCACGCCTGTGATGATCCTGGATGAAGCGAGCTAGGGCGAAAGCTCCCATTTGTTTGACGCTTGCTGCGTTTACTTTTGTCTCTTGCACAAAGAACTCCTAAACTTCTATTTTTAGAAAAGAAAATCGGCGGCCGATTGCCGTCGATGTATACATAATAACACATTTTGTATAAACTTGCAATATTTTGTTGTGGAATTCTCTTGATTGCTTCTTATTGGTTACTTACTTCTACTTTACCCCACCCTGTTCACCTCCTGTTCCATCTGTATTCCGGTTTTGTCAAAAATAGTTCCCGTTATCCTTTTAGAAAGCGCGTCCACCTCGTCTGCTGTAGCCTGACTATCATTAACTATCACGAGCGACTGTTTATCCCATGTTCTAAGGTCTCCAACTTTCTTCCCTTTCATTTCTGCAACGTGTTCAATGAGCCACGCAGCGGGAATTTTATAGCCATCACCATACTTAATAAGTGGAATTGAGGGATGTTTGAGGCGCAGTTCTTCTCCATTCTCGCCAGATACCACTGGATTCTTGAAAAATGAGCCACAGTTAGGGTTTTCTTTCCATTCTGGCAGCTTTGACCTTCTAACCTCAATCACCCTATTTCTAACGTCTTTTACGGCCAAGTCTTCTCTGAGAGCAAGTTCGTCGAGCGGTTTATACGTAAGAGTAAAAGGTCTATCATAAGAAAGTAATAATGTTACGGAAAGAATGACGTACCTTCCAACTTCGTGTTTAAAAATAGAGTCACGGTAACTAAATGCACAGTCTTCTTTAGATAAAGTCGTAATAGCGTCAGTCTGTGTATCAAATACTTCACAAGATACGAATGTGTCGGCAAGTTCGACTCCATATGCTCCAATATTCTGCACTGGCGCAGCCCCGACTGTCCCAGGAATGTACGAAAGATTCTCGATACCACGAAGATTATTTTCTACAGTCAGCGCAACAGTGTCATCCCAAATCTCTGATGCATTAGCAGTGAGTAACTGACCGTTATCAGACGGAGAAAGTACTACACCTTTAAGATTAAGTTTAATAAAAAGGTATTCCGAGAGATTGTCACCAAAATACGAATTAGTCCCCTGTCCGAGAATATGTACACGAAGGCCTTCGGCCTTCGTGTACATAAGCACCTCCTTCAACTCTTCCACGCTCGACACTTCCACCAACTTTCCCTCACCTCCAACACGAAGGGATGAGTAATCAGACATTGAGACAGTTTTTATTTCCATAGTTCTAGGATAGCAAAACAAGAGAAAATAGCGAACCAAAAGATTCTCCTACAAGTTTTCTTTCGTCATCGCTCAAGAAACTCGCTTTGACCTCACAGCATGATTTATTAATCAACTACTTCTCACCCGTTTTTGTTGCTACAAAAAACATAGCCCCGACCCTCGAATCTTGACAGATTCATGGCTACGCGAACCAAAATTCGGTCACAAAACTTCTCATTGCAGCCTCCTCGATAAAGTTTCGCGGCCTCCTCACGGTACGATTTACTAATCGCCTATTCGAATCTTGATGGAAAGCATGCAGGTGCCTTTCTGTTCGCGTACAGCAATATGAAAACGACACCCATGGGCGTCGTTTTCATATTGCTGTGCAGAAAACATGTCACAGGTCGAACCGTTTTCGAGGCAGATTGTGAGTTTTTATGGGTGGTTGGCGGATCAAAAGATATTAAAATGAAAAACCCGCCGACACGCAACGGATTTCCCATTGGTGCCAGCGAGCTGTTGGTTCACACCGCCAAGATGGCGATGTAGAGCAGGGGCATAACGACGATGGTGTTGTACATCGTGTGGTAGGTCGTACTGATCATCACCGCCTCGTCCTGTGCTTGTCGGCAGCCCATCACTTTCACGTTGGCGTCGAATGCGCGCTTGTACTTGAGCCCGTAGAACAGACCCGGGAGGATGATCGCGATTCCCGCCGCAAGCGGAATGCCGACCAGACAGTGAATGAGGCCGAACTTGATCGACTTCTTGGTGATCTCTCCCCATTCCGTCACGCCCTTGCGAAAGTCTTCCTCTTCGGCTTTCGCCAAAAAAGGGAGAACGATTGCAAGAGCGATGAAGAACAAGGGAACCAGCAAGCGGATCAGCTCGTTGGAGGACTTCGACCCTTCCTGGACAGGTTGGATCAGCATGTTTCCGCCAGTACTCGAGAACAGGTTGAGCCAGCCCCAGTTGAGGCCAGGCACCTGCCACAGAAGAATGGCGATCGCGAGCGTGAGGACGAAGAGCACTAGGCACTCGAAGAACATCTTGACCCGGAACCTCCGCCACACTGACCACACGAACTGGTAGTTGCGACGCTCGATGATGAGCGGGAGCGCAACACCAGCAACTGCGAGAACGACAAGCATGAACTTGCCGACCGAGAATAGGATTTCCATACCATCACCTCCCTCTAGTTAACCTTTGAAGTAGTACAGTTAGAATTAATGCATTAGCAAAAAATTAAAATTGTATGAAATATCATCATTTATCGTTTGAAGAAAGATTCGTGATTGAGGTAATGTTTAAAAAAGAAA
>JACCDG010574703.1_pt1 | contig 22844 bp, 19 predicted proteins | sample 7442471 | NCBI WGS metagenome assembly JACCDG01 (sample SAMN15323444, study PRJNA562643) | freshwater metagenome | isolation source: river surface water | place: USA:Blue River Watershed | collected 2017-08-17 | reverse complement strand
ATTAAGCTGTAATTCTAGCAAAAATAAGTTGTTTTTTTAATTAAAATATCTAAAAATATTATTTTATAAAAATATAATATTTATTATTCGATTTTTGAGAAATTTGTATATATAAATAATTTTTGAAGAATATAAATTATTATTAAATTTAGTAAAAAAATATCAACTAAACTTAAATCTAATTTCAACTTTGCTACAATATATCTAACATTTTAACAAAGGATTTTTTATAAAAACTTTTCAAAACTTAAAACTAAATGAAAACATTTTAAAAGCCATCGATGATTTGGGATATACTAACCCAACTGCTATTCAAGAAAAAGCGATTCCTGTTGCCTTAGGAAAAAGAGATATTATAGGAGTTGCAAAAAGTGGAACAGGAAAAAGTTGTGCATTTTTACTTCCTATTTTAGAAGATTTAATAAAAGAAAAAAATAGCGAAAAAATAAATGAGAAAAAACAAAATAGTGTTTTAAGAGCTTTAATATTAGTTCCGACAAGAGAGTTAGCAAAACAAATAGCAAATGCAGTTGATGATTATTCAAAATATATTGATATTAAAAAAGTTGCTATTTTTGGTGGAATTTCAATAAAAGACCAAGAAAAAAAGTTAAATGCTGGAGTTGATATTGCTGTTGCTACAACAGGAAGATTACTTGAACATATAAAAAACAACACTATAAATCTTTCAAGTATTCAAAGAGTTGTAATTGATGAGCTTGATACAATGCTTGATATGGGATTTTTAGAAGAAGTTGAACAAATTTTGCCACATATTGGAAAAAATAGACAAATTTCAATGTTTAGTGCAACTATAAATTCAACAGTAAAAAAACTTGCAAAAGAGTTTTTAACAGATCCTGTTGTAATTGAAGTGACAAATCAAAGAGATCATGTTGAAAAAATAGAACACCAAATAGTTCTTGTAGATGAAGATAAAAAAAGCGAACTTTTATCATATTTAATAGGTTCAAGAAATATATCTCAAGTATTAGTTTTTGTAAATAGAAAATTAGAAGCTGATGATTTAGTAGAAAATCTAAATCTTGATGGTTTAAAAGCATCTTGTATCCACGGAGATATAAGACAAAGTTCAAGAGCATTGGCTTTGAGAAAATTTAAAGAAAAAGAGATTAGAGTTTTAGTTTGTACAGATATTGCAGCACGTGGAATTGATATAGAAAATCTTCCTTGTGTAATAAATTTTGCTCTACCTGAAACAATAAATGATTTTACTCATAGAGTTGGAAGAACTGCAAGGGCTGGAAATGATGGAGTTGCTATAACACTTTTAAGTGTAAAAGATTATAAACTTATGGCTGAAATAGAAAAAGAGTTAATACTTAAAATTCCTAGAGTTGAGCTTGAAGGGTTCGCTACAAAAGAGAAAAAACCAAGAACAAAAATAAGAGAAAAAAAATCTATAAAAGATAAAAAATTTGATTCAAAACAAAGAGAAAGTAAAGATAAAACAAAAAATAAAAAACCAAATAAGAGTAAATTTAGAAAAACAACAAAGAGAGGATAAATATGCAAAATAAGAATATCAAAACATTAAAAGAGTTGGCAAAAAAAGGTGGTCTTGCTACATTTTTGATTTTAGGATTAAATGCTTGCAATGATAACTCAAACCAAAATAATCAGTCAAATGGAACTTTTACAAATGCAAGCCAACAAGAAGGTGCTTTTGTTATAGTTGAAAAAGCTCTTGATGGAAGCTATAAAATTGCAGATGAGTTTCCAGCTGCAAAAACTACAATAGTTCTTAGAAATCCAGATGGAACTGAAAGAATCTTGTCACAAGAAGAGATTGATAAACTTGTTAAAGAAGAAGAGGCAAAAATAGATGCGGGAACATCACCTCTTACAAACCCAGAAATGAGTAGTGGAGGAATGGGGCTTGGTGGAGTATTATTATCTTCAATAGCAGGAGCAATGATAGGTTCTTGGCTTGGAAACAAACTATTTAATAATCAAAACTTCCAAAACCAAAAAGCAGCTCAATACAAATCTCCACAAACTTATAGTAAATCTCAAAGCTCATTTAATAAACCATCAAGTACAGCTGGAGCTACAAAACAAAGTGGTTTTTTTGGTGGTAATAATCAAAATTCAAGCCAAAACAATAATAGTACAAAATCTACAACTCAAAGTACAGGAGGTTGATATGAAATTAGAAAAAATAGAAGCACTAACACCTGAATATTTAGAAAGTATTGGATTTACTTGGCACACAGATAGTGATGATAGTTCATATATTTGTGATAAACTAGTCGTAATATCAGAAGATGAAGCAAATGCTTATTATGAGGCAACAAATGAACTTTATGATATGGTGACTGAAACTGCTCAATTTGTAATAGATAATGAACTCTTTCATGAACTAAATATACCTTTTAACCTAGTAGAACTTGTAAAAGAGTCTTGGGAAAACGATGTTCATTGGCATTTATATTCAAGATTTGATTTAGCTGGTGGTGTGAACGGTAAACCAATTAAATTAATTGAATTTAATGCAGATACACCTACTTCAGTTTTTGAAACTGCAATTATCCAGTGGGCAATGCTAAAACAAAATGGTTTAGATGAAGCAGCTCAGTTTAATAATCTTTATGATGCTTTAAAAGATAATTTCAAAAGAATAATAACGCTAAATAGTGATATAGAAAAATTTGATGAATATTACTCACAACTTGGTTGGAAAATACTATTTTCTAGTATTTCAACTTCAAGTGAAGATATAAATACTACAAAACTTTTAGAGCATATTGCACAAGAAGCTGGATTTAATACTGATTTTGAATTCATTGAAAATGTATCATTCAGCGATGATGGTATTTTCAAAAATGATGAGCTTTTTGAGTTTTGGTTTAAACTAATTCCTTGGGAAAATATTGGAATTGAAGAGAGTGATTTAGCTTTACTTTTAACTGAAATAATAAAAGAAAAAAAAGCGATTATCTTTAATCCTGCTTATACATTAATCTTCCAATCAAAAGCATTTATGAAAATTTTATGGGATTTATATCCAAATCATCCACTTCTGCTTGAAACATCTTTTGAGCCACTAAAAGGTAAAAAATATGTAGAAAAAAGAGCCTTTGGAAGAGAGGGTGCAAATGTAAAAATTATAAATCCAGATGGTTCAACTGATATAGAAACTAATGGTGATTATGAAGGTCATAAACCAATTTATCAAGAGTACGTAGAGTTTCCAAAAGATGAAAATGGTGAATATTATCAAGCTGGAGTTTTCTACTCGTATGAAGCTTGTGCATTAGGATTTAGAAGAGGTGGAAAGATATTAAATAATATGTCAAAATTTGTTGGACATATTATAAAGTAACATTTAAAATGAGGTTTATTCTCATTTTAAATGTTTATATTATGGTTTAAAAACTCTCCCACTCATCACTATCTTGAGTGCTACTTTGAATTACTTTAGAAGAATTTTCTTTTGTTGAAATTTTATTTAAATTAGCTTTTTTAATTTGTAAACTATTATCAAATTTTTTTGAATTTTGTTCTATAGATTTTGCAACAATATCATTTTTGCCATGAAACTCTTTCTTATTTGCATCTTCAACTATCAATTTTGCAATTTTATCTGAAGTTATTGCTATATCATTTGTTTGTGTTGATATTGCAGCATTTTGTTGAGTTTGTTGGTCAAGTTGATTTACTGCATCATTTATCTGTTCAATTCCAGATAATTGCTCTTTACTCGACATTTCAACATCTGAAATTAGATTTATCGTTGAGTTTATTGAATCATTTAGACTTTTATATCCTTGAATCATTTCATTTGCAATATCTTTACCTTCGTTTGCTTTTTTTGTAGCTTCTTCAACTATAGATTTAATCTCTTTTGCAGCTTCTGCACTTCTACTTGCAAGATTTCTTACCTCTTGAGCAACAACAGCAAATCCTTTTCCAGCCTCACCTGCAGTTGCAGCTTCAACAGCAGCATTTAAACTTAATATATTTGTTTGGAAAGCTATTTGATCAATTACTGAAATTGCATCATTTACTAAATTTACTTGAGTATTTATCTCATCCATTGCTAAAGTTGTTTTATTAGCAAGTTTTTCTCCATCAGATGATGCTTTTGTAATTTCATTTGAATACTTAGCCATTTTTGCAATATTTTCTGTATTATTTCTAATATTACTTGTTATCTCTTCAAGTGCTGCTGCTGTCTCTTCTAGCGAAGCTGCTGCTTCATTTGAACTTAAATTTAATTTATCAACATTTGCAAGAAGTAAACTAGAACTTTGTTCTAACGTTAAACCATTTGATTTATTTTGAACTAACATATTAGTTATTGAATCACCAAGAGTATTAACACCATTAGCAAGTTTTAACAGATGCTCTTTTAAACTTTTTTGATCTATTTTGTTTAGGTAATTATAATTTGAATATTGTTCTAAAACTTTTAATATATTATCAATATTTGTTTCTAAAACAGTTCCCATATTATTTATAACTCTTTTTAATTCTGCTAAAGCAGGATTTTCAACATCTAAATTTAATCTTTGACATAAATCTCCTTGCTCAAACTCTCCTAAAACAGCAATAGTTTCATTTATTAATTTTCTATCCTCTTCTATACCTTTTTGAGTTCTCAAAATATTTTGATTTACAACTTTTGCCATCTCACCAAATTCATCTTTTGATTTATCTTCTAAAAGTTCCGAATTTATAGATTCTCTATTTAAATAAGCAAAAAATCCTAATAAACCATTTTTAAAATTTGTTATTTTGTTTGTCATATCTGAAATTATTAAAAAAGATATAAATATTAACAATATAAAAGCAAATACAATAGTAATAATAGTTTGAATTACAGTACTATCATAATCTTCATTTGCTTGATTGTTTATTTCTGCAGCAACTTTTAATTGATGCTCCATTAATTGTGCAATATTGTTAGAAACAGGTTCTATTGTTTCATATAAATCATTTATAACTATTGAAGTGATTTTTTCTAAATCTTTATTTGTACATGCTTGTTGTATATTATCTGTAGTATTATTTGCTTTAGAAAGAATAGTTTTTGTATTTTTTACTATCTCTTTTTCTTTATCATCTAAGTTTGTAGCTAAATATTCATTCCAATTTTTATCAATAATAGTTTTAGCTTCATTTATATTAGAAACACATTTCTCAAAAGATATTTTATCATTTCTTAATTTTACTGCTGTATCAACAATATTAACTGCATATGCTTCTGCAATATTTTTTAATTGCACCAAAGGAAGTACCCTATCGTGATAAACTCTTTTTAAGCCCTCATTTGTATTTTCTAATTTAAAAATACTTGTAATCCCTAAAAATAGTGCAATAGCTAAGGAAACAAAAGATAAAACAATAAGTTTTGTTCTAATCTTTAAGTTTTTGATCATTTTTACTCCTAGTAAATAAAATAGATTTTAGAATCTTATTTTGTATTGTTGTAAATTACATTACTCCTAAATTCTTTATTTTCTTGGGGTATTATATCATTTATACTTAAAAAAATTATATATTTATAAAATTATTTATAGTTTTTAATATATTTTTTCTTAATATTAAAATTCAAATTAAGTTTTTATAATTTAAGATTTATGAGAAGTGAAAAAAGTTTTAAATAAAAGTGGGAGTTTAGAAACTCTCCCACTCATCTACATTTGTTTTAGCATCTTCTACTTTTTTATTTTCTATTTTTTCTACTTTATTTTCATTACTATTTAGAGTTAAAGAAATATCTTTTTTACTATTTTTAAACATTTTTTCAAAATCATCTTCAACACTATTTTTACCAGAAAACTCTTTTGAATTTGCATTTTCAAGTATTTTTTTAGCCATAGAAGAAGCTTCTGCTGCAATATCGCTAGCAACTCTAGCAATATTTGCATTCTCTTGAGTTTGTTTATCTAAAGATGAAACTGCATCATTTATCTGCTCAACTCCTTTTTGTTGCTCTTTTGACGAGCTTGTTATATCTTGTATCAAAGAAATAGTTTGATTTATAGAGCTATTTAACCCTTTATAACCTTCTATCATACTGCTTGCTATTTGCTTTCCATCATTTGCTTTTGATGTAGCACTTTCAACTATATTTTTAATCTCTTTTGCAGCTTCTGCACTTCTACTTGCTAAATTTCGCACTTCTTGTGCAACAACAGCAAATCCTTTTCCAGCCTCACCTGCAGTTGCTGCTTCAACAGCAGCATTTAGTGAAAGAATATTTGTTTGGAAAGCTATTTGATCAATTACTGAAATTGCATCATTTACTAAATTTACTTGAACATTTATCTCATCCATAGATAAAACAGTTTTATTTGCTAATTCTTGTCCCAAAGATGCCGCATTTGTAACATCTTTTGCAATATTTGACATTTCACTTATTTTATTATTAGAGTTTACAATACTACTTGTAACCTCTTCTAAAGCAGCTGCTGTCTCCTCTAGTCTTGCTGCTGCATCATTTGAGCTATTATTTAATTTATCAACATTTATTAACAACTCATTTGAAGATTTATCTAAAATAAGACCATTTAGCTTATCTTTTTTAAGCATATCATTTATGGCACTTCTTAGTTGATTTATATTATTTATTAAAGCTTCAAAAACTCCACCTTTTTCAATTCCATCCAGCTTTAACTCTTCTCTATAGTTATACTTTACATACTCTTCTAATATATTGTTTACTTGTATAAAGTTTTGTTTTGTAGAGCTTATCATATCGTTAATATTATTTTTTAATGTAGTTAAAATCTCATCTGAAGTATCCTCTTTTATCAACTGACTATAATATCCATGCTTAACTCTATTAACAACAACAAAAACATCATCTATAAGTTTTTTATCTTCTAAAGTTCTATTTTCTATAATTTTTATATTATCATTTACTACTTTTGCCATAGCTCCGAATTCATCGCTATTTTTAATATCTATATACTCAACTTTAGAGTTATGTTTATTCATAAAGTCAAAAAATGATGTAAGTCCTTTTTTAAACTTATTTAACGATTGAATTATATCTCTTGATAGAAGTAATAAAGACAAAATAACTATTAAAACAAGAACCAAAGACTCAATTATTATAATATTTTTCAAACCTTTCATCTGCTTATTGTAAAGTTCTGATTGAAATTTATAATCTTCCTCTTTCTCTTTTATAAGTTTAGAAAAGTTTTCTCTACTTTTGTTTGCAAGAGGTGTTGCATCTTTTTTATAAGCTTGATACATTGCAGCTAAAACTTCTGGAGTTCTTTCAACAGTTTCAAGAGATTTCATCTTTTTATATCCATCTTCTATAAAATCAAGTACTGTTTTTTTTACTTCTAAAACAACATTTTTTTCAGCTTCATTTTGAGAAGTTTGTAATAAACCATCAAAAGATTTTATAATATTATCTCTACTCTTTTCTAGATTCTTGATATTATTTTCGTAAGCATTCCCAAGCATAATATCTCTTGAATTTCTAGCTACAAAATTTAATTCTTTTTCAACTTCCAAAACATAAAATTTACCAGCAACTGCCCTATCTTTGAATATATTAAAGTTTTTCTCAGTATTTAAAAGATTATTAAACTTCAAAACACCTGTAATAAAAATTGTAACAAAAATAACTATAGCAAATAGAATCATCTTTTTTGCAATAGTAAAATTTAACCCTTCCATCATATCTCCCCTTTATATTTTAATGATAATTAAATATAACATAATTAAATAATTAAACTATAACAAATAATATAGTTTTAGATATTGCTTAGTAAAAAATGATACAATATTACTCAAAAATTTATAGAGAAGATAAAATATGACAAAAGAAGAATATAGTATAAATATAGAAAAATTAATATCTTGGGCAAAGGCATATTATGTTGATGATGAACCAATAGCAAGTGATGAAGAGTACGATAAGTTAGCAAGAGAGTGTTTAGAATTTGAAAATAAAAATCCAAATTTAATAAACCCTAATTCACCAAATAGAAGAGTTGGTGGAGCTATCTTAAAAGGATTTAAAAAGGCAAATCATTTAAGTCGTATGTGGTCACAAGAAGATGTTTTTAATGACAAAGAGCTTGAAGATTGGATAAAAAGAGCTTCTAAAGTTGGTGACAATTTAGAGTTCTTTTGTCAGCCAAAGTTTGATGGAGCCTCTTTAAATCTTATTTATGAAAATGGTATATTAAAACAAGCTATTACTAGAGGTGATGGAGAAATAGGAGAAGATGTTACACAAAATGCTATGACGATACAATCTATACCTTTAGAAATTGCGGAAAAATCACTTATTGAAATAAGAGGTGAAGTTGTAATTAAAAAAAGTGATTTTGAAGCTATAAATATTGAAAGATTAAAAAATAGTGAATCAACTTTTGCAAATCCAAGAAATGCAGCAGCTGGAAGTTTAAGACAACTTGATTCTTCTATTACTTCAAAAAGAAAGCTCTTTTTTAATGCTTGGGGAGTTGGTCAAAATAGTTTAAATTTTGAAAAAACATCTCAAATGATGGATTACATATTCTCTTTAGGATTTGTAAAAACTCCTATGCAAACCTTAGTAAAAAATATAGATGATATAAAAAAACTATATGAAAATATGATAAAAAAAAGAGATACTTTTCCTATGCTTTTAGATGGAATGGTTATAAAAATAGATGATATTACGACTCAACAAGATTTAGGTTTTACTCAAAAATTTCCAAGATGGTCTTGTGCATATAAATTTCCAGCAGTAGAAAAAACTACAAAATTAAAAGATATTATTTTACAAGTTGGAAGAACAGGTGTTGTAACTCCTGTTGCAATAGTTGAACCAGTTTTAATTGAAGGTGCAAATGTAGAACGTGCTACTTTACATAATTTTGACGAGATACAAAGACTTGATTTAAAAATTGGTGATGAGATAATAATAATAAGAAGCGGAGATGTAATACCAAAAATTACAAAAGTTTTAAAAGATAGAAGAGATGGAAATGAAAAAGAGATTTTAAAACCAACTATTTGCCCTGATTGTTCTAGTGAACTTTTAATAGAAGATATTATGATTAAGTGCCAAAATCTTGACTGTCCATCAAGAGTTGTAAACTCTATAATCTATTTTGCTAGTAAAAACTGCTTAAATATAGATGGATTAGGAGATAAAATAGTAGAGCTTTTAGTAAATGAAAAAAAGATTTTTGATATTTTAGACTTGTACTCTTTAAAATATGAGGATTTAGAAAACCTTGAAGGATTTAAAGAAAAGAAAATAAATAATCTATTAAATGCTATAGAGAATTCTAAAAATAGTGAACTATATAGAGTTCTTACTGCTTTGGGAATAGAACATATTGGGGAAGTTGCTTCAAAATCTATTTGTAGTAAATTTGGTTTAGATTTAGTAGATGTTTCATTTGAAGATCTTATAAGTATAGATGGAATTGGTGAACAAATGGCAAACTCTTTTTTAGAGTTTTTTAGAGTAAATCGTCAATTTGTTTTAAAGCTTTTTGATATTTTAAAACCAAAAGTAACTATAAAAGAAGAAGCAAAAGATAATCCATTTAAAAATAAAACGGTAGTTATAACTGGAACAATGAGCAAAAGTAGAGATGAAATAAAACTATTTTTAGAAGATTTAGGAGCAAAAGTAAGTTCTAGTGTATCTAAAAAAACAGATTTTTTAATTTATGGTGAAGATGCTGGAAGTAAATATGATAAAGCTATAGAGCTTGGAATTGAAATTCTAACAGAAGATGAAATGTATTCAAAAATATAGACTAATTCTAAATTTATTCAAAAGGTTTTAAATTCTTATAATAAAAAACGGAATAATATCCGTTTCTTATCATCTTTTATACGTGATAATTTGGTGCTTCATTTGTAATTGTTACATCATGAACATGAGATTCTCTAAGTCCTGCACTTGTAATTTCAACAAATTCTGCTGTATCTTGGAAAGTTGCGATATCTTTGCTTCCTAAATACCCCATAGAACTTCTCAAACCACCAACCATTTGATGAATAATATCAGCAATAGTTCCTCTATAAGCAACTCTTCCTTCTATTCCTTCAGGTACTAGTTTATCAGCAGCAGTTCCTTCTTGGAAATATCTATCAGTACTTCCTTTTGTCATAGCACCAATACTTCCCATTCCTCTGTAAGATTTGAATTTTCTTCCTTGATAAAGAATTACTTCACCTGGACACTCATCTGTTCCTGCTAATGCACTTCCCATCATAACACAACTAGCACCTACTGCTAATGCTTTTGCAACATCACCTGAATATTTAATTCCACCATCTGCAATTATTGGTGTTTCAGTTTTTTTAGCTTCAATAGCACACTCATCAATAGCACTCATTTGAGGAACACCAACTCCTGCAACAATTCTTGTTGTACAAATACTTCCAGGTCCAATTCCAACTTTAACACCATCAGCACCAGCTGCAATTAAATCCCTTGTTGCTTCAGCAGTTGCAACATTTCCAGCTATTAATTCAACTTTTAACTCAGCTTTTATAGCTTTTACAGTATCTAAAATACCTTTTGAATGACCATGTGCAGAGTCTAAAACTAAAACATCAACTCCAACTGCAACTAAAGCTCTAGCACGGTCTAGTTGATTAACACCAATAGCAGCTCCAACTCTAAGTCTTCCAAACTCATCTTTACATGCATTTGGATACTCTATTTTTTTATTTATATCTTTTATTGTAATAAGACCAATTAATTTGTTATCTTTATTTACAATTGGTAGTTTTTCTATTTTATTTTGATGCATAATTTCAGCAGCTTGCTCTAGTGTTGTACCTTCTACTGCTGTAACTAGTGGCATTTTTGTCATTTTTTCATAAACTTTAAATCTATAATCTTTTGTAAATCTCATATCTCTGTTTGTTAAAATACCAACTAAAATACCATTTTCATCAACAACAGGAACTCCAGATATTTTATATGTAGCCATAATATCTTCAGCATCTTGTAAAGTTTGCTCTGGTTTTATTGTAATTGGGTCAATTATCATCCCTGACTCAGATTTTTTCACTTTTTGACACTGTAAAACTTGTGCTTCAATATCCATATTTTTATGAATTATTCCAATTCCACCAAGTCTTGCCATTGCAATCGCAGCTTGATACTCTGTAACTGTATCCATTGCAGCACTTACAAAAGGAACATTTAATTCAATATTTTTAGTTAATTTTGTTTTTGTACAAACCTCTTTTGGTAAAACTGCTGATTTTGCAGGAACAAGTAACACATCTTCAAAAGTTAAAGCTCTTTTTCTAATTCTCATCTTTATATCCTAATTATATTTTATTATTTTGTATATTTTACAGCTTTCTCCATAGATAAAGCACCATCAAATAAAGTTTGTTCTTCATAACTATTTGCAATTAATTGAAGTCCTATAGGAAGTCCTTCGCTATCTTTTGCAACTGGTAGGCTAATAGCTGGAAGACCTGCTAAATTAACTCCAATAGTATAAATATCTGCTAAATACATTTCCAAAGCATTTGAATATGATCCAAATTTTGGAGCAGTAGTTGGAGCAACTGGAGATAAAATTAAATCAGAATTTTCAAAAATTTTATCAAATTCGGCTTTTATAAGGCTTCTAACTTTTTGAGCTTTTATATAATAAGCATCATAATATCCTGAACTTAACACAAAAGAACCTAGCATAATTCTTTTTTTAACTTCATATCCAAAACCTTGTGTCTTTGTATCTACATACATATCTTTTAAGTTTCCATCACCTTTTCTTGCTCCAAATCTAACACCGTCAAATCTAGCCAAGTTTGCACTTGCTTCCGCAGCTGCAATAATATAATATGTTGAAATTATTTTATTTGTATCTATCATATTTGCATGAACAATTTTGTGTCCTTGAGCTTTTAAAAGTTCAACAGTATTATTAAATGCTGTTTGTATTTCACTAGAAGCCTTCTCAACAAAATTATCAATAACTGTAATTGTAAATTTTTTATTAATATCTAAATTTGGAGTAACTTTTTTATAATCAATATTTGCACTAGTAGAATCTTTTTCATCATATCCAGCTATTATGTCATATAAAATTGCTGCATCTTCTACATTTTGAGTAATTGGTCCACATTGATCAAGAGATGATGAGTAAGCAACTATTCCATATCGTGAAACTCTTCCATAAGTTGGTTTCATTCCAACAACACCACAATAAGCTGCAGGTTGTCTAATACTTCCTCCTGTATCTGTTCCAAGTGCAGCAATAGCAATTCCTGCTGCAACAGCTGCAGCACTACCACCACTACTTCCACCTGGAATTCTTGAATTATCAATAGGATTTAAAGTTTTTCCATGAGCTGAACTCTCTGTAGAACTTCCCATTGCAAACTCATCCATATTTGTAAGTCCAAAAGGACTCAGTCCTGAACTTTCTAATTTTTCAATAACAGTTGCATTAAAAGGTGAAATATAACCTTTTAAAATGTTACTTGAACAAGTAAGTTCCCAATTTTTAACATTTATATTGTTTTTAATAGCTATTGGAATTCCATTTCCATAACTATAAATATCTTTATTCTCTAATTGTTCAATATAAGCGCCTACATTACTATTTTTAATCTTTATTTTTAAATCATCTTTTAATTTTTCTATATCTTCACTACTTAATTTTAGTGCTTCTTTTAAAGTCATAAACTGGTTCTCCTAAGATTTCTAGGTATAATAAACGCCTGATTTTATCTAAATTTTGTTTAAAAAAAGTGTAAGTGGATTTTGGAAAGGTTATTTTTTTAGAAAATAGAGTTTTTTTAATAAAAAAAGGGATAGGAAACTATCCCCTAAAAATTAGATGAAAGAGATAAATGCCATTGGAGTAGCATCACCTTTTCTGATTCTTGTTTTAATAATAGATGTATATCCACCATTTCTACCTTCGTATTTTGGTGCTATTTCATTTATTAGTTTTTTAGTAGCTTCTTTGCTTTGTAATGCAGCAAATACATATCTATGTGTATTTAAATCAGCATTTCTAGCAGATGTTACTAATTTCTCAATAAATCTTTTTAATTCTTTTGCTTTTGGAACAGTTGTTTCAATTTTTTCTCTCTCAATAATTGCAATTGCTAAATTTTTTAACAATGCTTTTCTATGAGCAGAAGTTCTATTTAACTTTCTATAACCGTGCTTATGTCTCATATTAAACCCTTAATTTATGCTTTTAATTGCTCTAATTTTCTTCTTAAAGAAGAAGCAATATTTTCTGGAAGTGTATTTTCAACTGGATAACCTAATGACTCTAACTTTTCAGCTATTTCATTATAAGATTTTGTTCCAAGGTTTTTGATATTTTTAACTTCAACTTCACTCATAAGTACTAACTCACCTAAATATTTAATTCCATTTCTATCTAAAGCATTGTAGCTTCTAGCAGTCAAGTTTAAATCTTCAATTTTTACAACTAAATCTTTAAGCTCAACATTATCATCACTTGTATCATTAATTGATACTTCTGATAAATCAAAAACTTTATTAAATACTGACATTTGTGAATACATAACACTAACAGCCTCTTTAAATGCAGTAATTGGACTAATTTGTCCATTTGTGATTACATTAAATACAGCTTTTTCAAAGTTTGGATTATCTTCAACCAACATTTTTTCAATACTATAAACAACTTTTCTAACTGGTGTAAAAAAAGCATCAATTGGTATAAAATCTGGCCCAACGATATCTCTAATATCTTCAGATGGCATATATCCAATACCTTTTTGAATAATAACTGTAAAAGTTAAATTACAATCACTATTTATAGTTGCTAAATGTTCATCTGTTGATACAACATCAACTTCAGAGTTAATTAAATCTTCACCTTTAATATCTCTAGGTCCGTTAAAAGAGTACTCAACAGAAACCTGATTTTTATCACCATTTATTTTAAATCTCATGTTTTTAAGATTTATAACAAACATAGCAACATCTTCAAGCATTCCTCTTAATGAGTCAAACTCATGAGTAACGCTTTCAATTTTAACAGCAATTGGTGCATAACCAACAGATGAACTTAAAAGTAATCTTCTTAACGGATGAGCTAAAGTTATAGCAAATCCATCTTCAAATGGATAAGCTGTAATTTTAGCTTCATTAGCACTAATAGCCTCAATTTCAACTTCAGTTGGTAAAAACGGAGTTTCTGCAAACTTTTTCATTGGCTACCTTTTTATTTTTTATTTAGAGTATAACTCAACAATTAATCTCTCTTCAACTGGAATAACTATCTCTTCTCTAGCAGGTATTCTTGTGAAAATTCCAAATACTTTATCTTTATCCACATTTACCCAATCAACCATTCCTGTTTGATTTGTAAGCTCGATAGCTCTTTTAATTTGTGGATTATTTTTAGATTTTTCTCTAATCTCAATTTTTTGTCCAGGTTTTACTATGTATGATGGAATATCAACTTTTTTACCATCTACTAAAACATGTCCATGAGTTGTTATTTGTCTAGCAAATGCTCTAGTTGTAGCAAATCCCATTCTGTAAACAACATTGTCTAATCTTTGTTCAATTAGAGTAATTAAAATTGATCCTGTATTTCCTTCTCTTCTAACTGCTTCTTTGAAATAGTTACTGAATTGTTTTTCAGAAATACCATACATAAATTTAACTTTTTGTTTTTCTCTTAATTGTAATCCATACTCAGAAATCTTAGTTCTTCTTTGTCCATGTTGTCCAGGAGCAAATGGTCTTTTTTCTAAAGCACTTTTACCTGAAAGTCTTCTCTCACCTTTTAAACCAAGGTCTGCTTCAAGTCTTCTTTCGATTTTTTCTACTGGTCCTCTATATCTTGCCATATTTTACTCCTTACACTCTTCTTCTTTTAGGAGGTCTACAACCATTATGTGCTAATGGTGTAACATCTTTTAACCAAGTAACTCTAATTCCACTGATAGCTCCAACTGATTTAACAGCAGTATCTCTTCCAGAACCAGGACCTTGAATTTTAATTCCTACATTTTTAATTCCATGTTCCATTGCTTTTGCCATAGCATCTTCAACTGCAGCTTGAGCAGCAAATGGAGTTGATTTTTTAGAACCCTTGAACCCTAAGTTTCCAGCACTTGACCATGCTATTGCATTTCCCATGTTATCTGTAACTGTAACCATTGTATTGTTAAAACTTGCAGCTATATGAACGATACCGTCAGCAATATTTTTTCTTACAATTTTTTTTCTAGTAACTTTTCTTTTTGCCATTATCTATCCTTATTTACTTGCTGCACCAATAGTTTTCTTTTTACCTTTTCTTGTTCTTGCATTAGTTTTAGTCTTTTGCCCTCTACAAGGTAAACCTTTTCTGTGTCTTAATCCTCTATATGAACCTAAATCCATTAAAGACTTAATATCCATAGCAACTTTTTTTCTAAGATCCCCTTCTACTAGGTAGTTTTCTTGAATCTCTTTTCTAATTAAAGCAGCTTCATCTTCTGTTAATTCGAATGCTCTTTTATTGTAATCAATTCCAGTTGCATTTAAGATTAGTCTTGAATTATGTAATCCAATTCCAAAGATGTATGTTAAAGCATACTCCATTCTTTTTTTATTTGGTAAATCAACACCCGCGATTCTTGCCATGTGTCTTATCCTTGTCTTTGTTTATGTTTTTTGTTTTCGCAGATTACTCTTACGATACCTCTTCTTTTGATAACTTTACATTTATCACACATTTTTTTAACTGAAGCTCTTACTTTCATAAGTCTCGTCCTTCTTTGTTTGTGTTTTTTTCCAATTTTCAACAGGAAAAATCTAAAATAAAACTCTTCCAACTCTCTATAAAATACAAATTTAATTGATTAATTTTATAAAAACTTCTTTCATGGTTGAAAAAATGGAACTGCATTGTATTTAATTATTGCTTAAGGATAGTTTAATATGCTATAATTTTCAAGAATATAAATATTGGGAGTAAAATATGCAACTATTTAAAAACGATTTAATAAATATAGAGATAGAAAATAGTGAAATTCCTTGGTTAAAGATTTTTACAAATAAAAATATTAAAGAGTTTTCACAATGTGATAACAAAACAAAACAAGAAATTTGGAAATATCTTGATATTATAGAGAAAAAAATGATTGAGTATTATAATCCAGATAAGATAAACATTGCATCTTTTGGAAACTATGTTCCTCATGTACATTTTCATATAATGGCAAGATTTAAAGAAGATAGCTTTTTCCCAGAACCAATGTGGGGTAAAAAGCAAAGAGAGGCAAACTTAGATTTACCCTCTTTTGAAATTTTTATAGATGAGTTAAAAAAATATTTTTAACCCTTTTTTAAAAATCAATCAACCATCTTGGTTGATTTTTTCTATTAACTCTTTTAGAACTTTTTCTGATTCTTCTTTATAAATTTGACAAGCACCAGCATTTTCATGCCCTCCACCACCATATTGAAGCATTAGTTCACCAATATTTGTTTTAGAAGTTTTATTTGTAATAGATTTTCCTGTACTAAATACTACTTTATCTTTATCTTTTGCATAGAAGATATGAATAGATATATTTTGTTCAGGGAAAAGTGTATAAACCATAAATCTATTTCCAGGATATATAATCTCTTCATCTCTATAATCTATTATTGCTAAGTTATTATAAACTTTTGTAGATTTTTTAAGCTGTTCTTTAAATTCATCTTCATATTGAAAATATAAATCAACTCTCTCTTTTACATCAGGTAGTTCTAATATTTGATCAATATTATGTCTAGCACAATAGTCTATTAAATCCATCATTAATTGATAGTTTGATATTCTAAAATTTCTAAATCTTCCAAGTCCAGTTCTACTATCCATTAAAAAGCTTAATAGTGTCCAAGCTCTTGGTCTTACAATATCTTCATATAAAAAATTTGCGCTATCAGCTTTATTTGCGCCTTGCATCATAGATGTAAAATATCCAGGGAAAACTTCATCTCCATCATAATAATCATAAACAACCTGTGCAGCACTAGGAGCATTAGGATTTATAATATGATTATCTCTTTTTTCATTTCTTAATGTTTCACTAAAGTGATGATCAAATGCTAAATAAACTCCATCTACATAAGGAAGATTAGTTGTTATATCATTATTTGTAATCTCAATCAACCCATCTTGCATATCTTTTGGGTGAACAAAAGTAATTTCATCTATAATATCAAGATATTTAAGCAATGTACCACAAACAAGTCCATCCATATCACTTCGTGTTACAAGTCTGTACTTTTTTTCACTCATTAATAACCTTTATTTATTTATATACTCAACTATTTTATTACCCATAGCAACACAATTTAAAACCTCTTTTGCATCAAAAGCTGCTAAATCTTTTGTTCTATATCCATCTTTTAAAGCATCTTTTATTGCTTTTTCTATCATATCACTAGCTTTTTGCTCATTTAATGTATATTTTAACATCATAGCAGCACTTAAAATTGTTGCTATTGGATTTGCAATTCCTAGCCCTGCAATATCTGGAGCTGATCCATGAATTGGTTCATAAATTGCAGTTTTATCTCCAGTTGAAGCTGATGGTAAAAGTCCAATAGAACCAACTACCATAGAAGCTGTATCACTTAAGATATCTCCAAAAATATTTCCAGTTACAATTACATCAAACTGTTTTGGATTTCGTACTAACTGCATTGCAGCATTATCAACATACATATGAGATAGTTCAACCTCTGGATACTCAAGTGAAAGCTCATTCATAGTATCTCTCCAAAGTTGAGAAACCTCTAAAACATTTGCTTTATCAACAGAACAAACTCTTTTATCTCTTTTCATTGCAAGTTCAAAAGCAGTTTTTCCAATTCTAATAATCTCTGGTTTTGTATATACCATTGTATTAAATGCTTTAAATCCATCATTAACTCTAGGTTTTCCAAAATAGATACCACCAATAAGCTCACGTACAACCATAATGTCACAACCTTTTATAACTTCAGGCTTTAAAGTCGAAGCATTCAAAAGTTCATCATAAACGATAGCTGGTCTTAAATTTGCATAAACACCCATTTTCTCTCTAAAATTTAAAAGCCCAGTTTCTGGTCTTAAATCTCTTGGAAGATTATCCCATTTTGCACCACCAATTGCACCAAATAGACAAGCATCAGAATTTAAAACACCTTCAACTGTCTCTTCTGGAAGAGGAACACCTGTTGTATCAATTGCAATTCCACCCATTAAATACTCTTTATATGAAAGTGTAAAATCACATTTTTTTGCAACAGCATTTAAAACTTTTATAGCCTCATCAACTATTTCAGGACCTATTCCATCACCTTTTATTATTGAAATATTGTAATTTTTCATTATTTAGCCTTCATTTCATCTATTGCATAATTTATTAATCCGCCACTTGCGATTAACTCTTGCATAAATGGAGGAATTGGTATAAATTTATAAGTTTTTTTAGTTGTATTATTTGTAATCTCTCCATTATCTAAATCAATGCTAATCTCTTCACCCTCTTTTATCTCTAAAGATTCTGGAAGTTCAAATATAGGAAGTCCCATATTAAAAGCATTTCTGTAAAAAATTCTAGCAAAAGAAGGAGCTACAACAGCAGCAACACCAGCAGCTTTTAGAGCAATTGGTGCATGCTCTCTACTAGAACCACATCCAAAATTTTCACCAGCAACTATAATATCACCTTTTTTTAGTTTCTTTGGAAACTCAGGATCTGCATCTTCCATAACATATTTTGCCAAATGTTCTGGATCTGAACTATTTAAATATCTTGCAGCTATAATAACATCCGTATCAATATTTGCACCAAAATTCCAAACTTTACCTGTGATTTTACTCATACCTAATTCCTTATTTTTATTAACCATTAAATATTAAGTAAAAATTTTATCCTAACTTTTAGTAAACTTTGTTTAAACACTCTTCTACATAGTTCAATATAATCATATCTTTAAATAATTTCGGTATAATGTCTTCCTATTTAAAAAGGAGGATTTCCTAAAACAATGAGTACTAAAGATATAAATAAAACTATCGAGCAGTTAATCAAAGAGTATAAAGACTCAATATTAACTTATGAGAAAATTATAAAAATTTTTCCAAAAGCTCCAACAGGTGCAACAATTAAAAAAATTCTTGCTCTTGTTCAGCTATATAATGTAAAAGTTATAAGTTCTCAAGAACAAGCAAAACTTCTAAATGATGAAGAGGCTAAAAAAAGAAAAGAGCAAAGAGAAAAACTAATCGAAGCAGAAGATGATGAGTTTGATTTACTAAAAAACAAAGAGCTTTTAGAGTGGTCAAGATCTGATTCCCCTGTAAGAATGTATTTAAGAGAGATGGGACAAATCCCACTTTTAACAAAAGATGAAGAGATTGAAATATCAAAAAGAATCGAGATGGGAGAGGATATTATTCTTGATGCTATTTGTTATGTTCCTTATCTAATAGACTTTATTTTAGAATATAAAGAACCTCTTGTAAATAGAGAGCGAAAAGTAAAAGAGCTATTCAAAAACTTCGATGATGATACTGAGGAAGAAGAGGAAGAAGAGGAAGAAATTGAAGATTATGAAGATGATTTATCTGCTGATGTAGAAGATGATGAGAAAAAATTATCTGGTGCAAAACAAAAGAAACTAGATAAAAGAGCTCAAACAATTATAGAAGCTTTTAAAAATCTTGAAAAACAGAAAAAAGAGTGGCTAAAATTTCAAGCAAAAGAAGTACCTAAATCTGATGATGAAGTAGATGTTATGACTTTTGATTTAGCAGTTGCATTTAAAAAGAGATTATTAAAAGATGCTTTACTTGATTTAGGACCTACTTCAAAATTAATAACTGAAATAGTAAAAGCAATGGAAACATCTTTAAAATCTGATGTTGGTTTTGATAGTGAATTAAAAAGATTAGAGTACAAACTACCACTTTTTAATGAAACATTACAAAAAAATCACCAAAAGATTCTAGATAATATAATAAATTTATCAAAAGCTCAAATAACTGCTATGGTTCCTGAAGCTACAATGGTTTCAACATATATGGAGATAAAAAAACTTTTCCAAACAGCAGAAGCTAGTAAAGATGGTTTTGATTTAACACCTGAAGAGCTAAAAGCTGTTTTAGAGCAGATTAAAAGAGGTAAAAAAATCACTGATACTTCAAAAGATAGAATGGCAAAATCAAACCTTAGACTTGTTGTATCTATTGCAAAAAGATATACAAATAGAGGATTAGCTTTCTTGGATTTAATTCAAGAAGGAAATATTGGTCTTATGAAAGCAGTTGATAAGTTTGAATATAAAAAAGGTTATAAATTCTCTACTTATGCTACATGGTGGATTAGACAAGCAATCTCTAGAGCAATTGCAGATCAAGCAAGAACTATTAGAATTCCTATTCATATGATTGAAACTATTAATAGAATCAATAAAATTATTAGAAAAGGTATTCAAGAAAATGGTAAAGAGCCAGATGTTGAAGAGATTGCAAAAGAGGTTGGATTACCTGTTGATAAAGTAAAACAAGTTATAAAAATCACAAAAGAGCCTGTATCTTTAGAAGCTCCAATAGGAAGTGATGATGATGGTAAATTTGGTGATTTTGTACCAGATGAAAAAGCTCCAACACCAATTGATAACATTATGAAAGAGGATTTACAAGGTCAAATTGACCAAATTCTTGGACAATTAAATGAAAGAGAACAAGCAGTTATAAGAATGAGATTTGGTCTTATGGATGATGCTAGTGATAGAACTCTTGAAGAGATTGGAAAAGAACTTTCTGTTACAAGAGAGAGAGTTAGACAGATTGAATCAAGTGCTATTAAAAAATTAAAACACCCAAAAGTTGGTAAAAATCTTAAGAATTATGTAGAGAGTTAATCTCTACATAAAATAAAACTATCTAAATATTCAAAAAACTAAATTGTTATCTCTTTAATATCTGCAATATTCCTAAATCCTAAATAAACTTGTGCAATAAGATTTTTTCTATTTGTTTTAATTTTTTCATCTTCATGATTTACAAAAACTTTTTCAAAAAAGCTATCAAGTTGTGGTTTTAAAGAAAATAGAGCTTCAAGCTCTTCATCAAAAGTTACAAAGTTTGAAGTTTTTATTTTTTTGAAACTATTATATAAATCTCTCTCTTCATCTTGTTCAAATAGTGTTTCTTCAATATTTAAAGAACTATTAATCTCAATATCTTTTACAATATTTGCAACTCTTTTAAATGTAGCACTATAATCTTTAAAATTATCACTTTCAACAAATGGATTTAAAGCTTCTACTTTTTGATAAATTTTATAAATATTTCTCTCTCCACTACTTATTACAGCTTTTAAAACAGTTGGATTTACACTATCAAAAATTTTATAAAGTCTTTCTATAAAAAATTCATTTAAAACTTTTAAATCAAGATTTTTATAATTTTCTTTTAAATCTTCAAAAATAGCTTTAAAATCAATATCCAATTTATGTTCTATTGCAATTTTTACAACTCCTAAAGCTGCTCTTCTTAATGCAAATGGATCTTTTGAGCCTGTTGGGATTTTTCCAGCACTAAAAAGTGCCATAAGATTATCAATTTTATTTGACATAGCAACTATTGAAGAAAAAATTGAACTAGGAAGTTCACTATTCTCACCACTTGGAAGATACTGCTCTTTTAATGCCAAACTAATCTTTTCATCATTTTTTGCAATTTTAGAGTAATAGTAACCCATAAGCCCTTGAAGTTCTGTAAACTCATAAACCATTTCGCTCATTAAATCAGCTTTTGAAAGCATTACAGCTTTTTGCAATAGTTCAATATCTTTTTTATCTATTTTTAAAATCTCTGCCAAATATAAAGCAATTTTTGCTTCTCTTTCACATTTATCATAAACTGTTCCTAAACCTTCAACAAATACAAGTTTTTTAAGTCCCTCATTTGATAAACCATTTTTAATATCATTTTTATAAAAAAACATTGCATCTGCTAATCTTGGTCTTAAAACCTTCTCATTTCCTGAGATTATATATCCAAAATCATTTGTTAATGCATTTGAAATAACTACAAAATTGTTTGTAAGTTTCTCATTTTTATAAACTGCAAAATATCTCTGATTTGCTTTCATTGATGTAACAATTACTTCTGCTGGAAGTTCCAAAAACTCTTCATCAAATTTTCCTAAAAGTGCTGTTGGATACTCAGTAATTGCAACAACTTCATCTAATAACTCTAAGTCCAATTCTATTTTAACATTATGCTTTATTTCAATATCTTTTATTTGTTTTAAGATTTTTTCTCTTCTTTCATCTTGATATAAAACTACCCCATATTTATCTAACTTACAAAAATAATCACCTACATCATTAAAAATAAATGGTTCATAACTATCCATTCTATGACCATAAGATAAATTAGAAGATTTTACTCCAAAAAGCTCACCTTCTACAATTTCATTATCCATCATTATCGAAAAAAATCTAATAGGTCTTATAAAACTATCACTTCTACTTCCCCATCTCATAGATTTTCCAAAATTTAAACTTGCTACAAACTCATTTACCATATTATTTAAAAGCTCTTTTGAAAAAGCTCCAGATATTTTTTGTTTATGATATAAAACTTCACCTTTTCCAAAATCTTTAAATAAAATTTCATCTACACTAATTCCACATTTTGATGCAAAACTAGCAGCTGCAGGTGTTGCAACACCATCTTTAAAAGCTATACTTCTTGGAGCACCAATGTTTTCAACTTCACTATCTTCTTGTTTTACTTGAAACTCTCTATGCCATAAAACCAATCTTCTTGGAGTATAGAATAACTCAAAATTACAAAGTAAACTATTTTTTTCTAAAATATCACTCCATTTTT
>JACCDG011805696.1_pt1 | contig 22855 bp, 30 predicted proteins | sample 7442471 | NCBI WGS metagenome assembly JACCDG01 (sample SAMN15323444, study PRJNA562643) | freshwater metagenome | isolation source: river surface water | place: USA:Blue River Watershed | collected 2017-08-17 | reverse complement strand
GTCCAGTGTTACTGTCTCCAGTGTTACTGTCTCCAGTGTTCCAGTGTCCAGTGTTACTGTCTCCAGTGTTCCTGTCTCCAGTGTTCCTGTGTCCAGTGTTCCTGTCTCCAGTGTTACTGTCTCCAGTGTTCCAGTCTCCAGTGTTACTGTGTCCAGTGTTCCAGTCTCCAGTGTTACTGTCTCCAGTGTTACTGTGTCCAGTGTTACTGTGTCCAGTGTTACTGTGTCCAGTGTTACTGTGTCCAGTGTTACTGTCTCCAGTGTTCCAGTGTCCAGTGTTACTGTCTCCAGTGTTCCTGTGTCCAGTGTTACTGTGTCCAGTGTTACTGTGTCCAGTGTTACTGTCTCCAGTGTTCCAGTCTCCAGTGTTACTGTGTCCAGTGTTCCAGTCTCCAGTGTTCCTGTGTCCAGTGTTCCTGTGTCCAGTGTTCCAGTCTCCAGTGTTCCAGTCTCCAGTGTTACTGTGTCCAGTGTTACTGTGTCCTAGATTTTGGTTACCATTATTGTTACTAGCTTGTTCTGCATTTAAAATACGAGTAATCCTTAAATGATTTGTTACAGATTTTTCTTTACCATCTTCATCAATTACATCACCATTACTCTCTATTTCTGCAACGACAATATCAGTCCCAAAAGTGTAGTAATTATAAACGTCTCCTAAAGATTTACAGAAATGAAACCCAGTAGAACAAAGTTCTATTTTACCATCGTGATAAAAATCCTTACCTAATTCGTATTGAAAACCACGACACTTTAATCCTTTTTCAAATGCTTTATAACCTTTAACTACTGCCCATCCTTTAGGTAATATAATGTTTTTAGGTTTATCTCCTTTAAAAACTTGTTTTATTTCTTCTTCTTTAAATCCTGCAATTCCGCAACCGACTTTAGTTACTAGAAATTCTTTTTGTGGATTATCTATAGCACATTGATATAATTTTTCTTTACTTTCTTGTAGAGCTTTTTTAGATACTTTTTTCATTTTAGTATCAAGTGTTGGAAAGGCATAGGATTTACCTTGTAAGCCTTCGCCTTGACCTTCTATTGCTCCAAAATTCTCAAGAGCTTGTCTTGCTGAACCACCTATATGATTTCCATTTAGGTTTGAACCAAATACAAAAATTTGATTTTCTTTTAATGATGTTATATTTTCTGGTGTTGTCATAAATTAATTAATCTCCATTAAGCACTCTACCACTTCTAATCCGCAAACTTGTTTATTCATTTTATGGTTTAACCATAGCATACCTATAGCTAGTATTATCAAGATAATTATTATTTTATTCATAACTTGGTATTCCATCTTCATCTGTTCTATCTTCGACCATTGGTGTTTGATCTTCTTCTTCCCACATAAATATACTAAATAAAGTAGCTATATATAAAGGGTAGTTTGTTTGTTTTAGGGTATTTAACATATATTATTATTTATCCATTCCTTATAAAAATCACTAATTTCATGCGCAGTCTTGATTATTTCTTGTTCGTATAAATCAAGTTCTTTTTTAGTAAAGGTTCTTTTGAAAGAAACAACTTTACCAGTAACATTAATATCATTATGTAATCCTGTCTTTGGTGCATCTTTGGTCTCTATCCAGTCGATCCATGCGTCTTTTGGCATCCTACCATGCTTGCTACGGATAGCTACAGCGTAAAACAGTAATTGGTCTAACTTCTCCACTTGCACCTGTGTCCATGGCTTTTTACCTGTTTTATCGTCTCTAAAAGAGGTGTAGTCTGATTTACATGAATCTATTTTAGAAAGTATAGGTACATCGCCTATAGTGGTTTCTATTAGATATTCGTTTAGATCATAGACTACTAAATCCGGTAATAAGTGTTTATGTTCTCCATTCTCTATTAATTCAGCTATACCTTTTCCAAATCTTAAATACTTTGTGTCTAGTTTTTTACTTTTCTCAAGATACTCTTTTTCAAAACGAGCTTTACTTGATTTAAAACAAGTCATAGCTGAATAAGATAGATAACCTCGTGGTAGGAGTAACATATTATTTTATCAATTTAGCTTCACACATTTTGATTAGAACTGCTTTTTCTTCGCTTGTTAGTTTTTTACTGTTATTGATTTTATCCATTACAGTAGTAATAGCTTCTGTAGTTACTGCACTGTTCAGAACTTTTTCTGCTGATAGGAAAGCATCACTTATTTGAGTTGGAGTATTGTTGACTGGTGGAGTAGTTGGAGCTACAGTAGTTTTAGTACTAGCTATAGGTTCTTTTTCATTACAGTTTGAATACTGCTTAATCAATCCATTAATGTATGGCATGACATAACTTTCTGCTAATTCAAGTGTAGGAGCATTAACAGTTATTTCCGATTGGATATTAGCATATTGTCCAGTTGGGATAACTGCTTTGATTGTATATGACATCAATGTAACTTTTGGTGCTATTACTTTTTTTGTTTTCTTTTCCATAAATTATATTGTGATATATTATATCGTTACTGGTGTAAATCGTAATGATTCGACCTCGGTATATGTTGCTTCACCACTATTTTGTGCTTTGACTTTTGCTACTTTAAATTTCTCTTCTAACTTAACTACGTTCTCTGGGTATTCCCATTTCTTTAGTTTACTGATAGTAAATGATCCTAATGTATGAACTTCTTTTTTACTATCTCGTGCCACCATGTCTTCTAAAATTTTAACCTTGATAGCTTCTTCTTGAGTTTCTAACTCTGCTTTTTTTGCTCTAATTAATGCGTACTGATCGTATATGTTTTCCATATGTTTTTTTATTAAATAAGAGGGACTAATCTCTTATCTTTATAATACTACTTCGCTTTCGCATTCGCAAGGATTAACTGTGGATAACTATTCCTATAAAAAACTTAATAATTAACCATGCGTATAGGATGTAACTACATATAATTAGTATGATAAATATTATTCTACTCATATTTTAAACTTAAAAGATTTACCATCTGGTTCAACCGCTATGCAGTCATTAACATCACATGTTACGACAAATGCTTTAGCGTTAATAAGAGTAAAGCCATCAAATGGATTACGTCTTCCCATGTCTGGTATCTTGTACCCAAACTTTCCTTTACTTACTTCCAGTAATGCAACTTCTTGGTGAGGTTTTACTTTCCCACTTTTTACTTTCACTTCGATGGCACAACTATATGGGTAGTTATTGCGAAACCAATCGATAACTTTCCCATCGATCTTAGCTTCTCTTCTTTTATATTTTTTTGGTAGGTCTGGGAGATTCATTTTATTTTATTTGTAAACCTATATAAATACCTATAATTAATGTAAATAAGCAAGGTAATAAAATCTTAAATAAACTTGTTGTAACTTGTATTTCTTCAAACATAATATTATTTAATTAAATCTGTTCATACTTCATATGAAATATGTCTGGCTTACAAGGGTAAAATTCTCCTTTAAGACCTTTAATAATAAAGTCACCATCATTTACAGTCATCACACCTTCAAGTGTATGGATATGAGCTGGTAATATTTCTCCATCTTCTTTTGTATGGTTAGAGTAACACAACCCTTCAATATATTTACTAGAATTTATTGAATATTCTTCTGCTTCTATTTCACAATGTTTAGTTTTATATCTCATGTATTTTTACTTATTTTCTAATAAAATCGCACATACTAAAGGCAAAATATATTTAATTAAAACTGATAAGTGATAGCTTTAACTGCCCACATTTGAGCACCCATAGCGTCATTAATTGCTCTTCCTAGAATACGACCTTTTAAGGAAGTATCTCCATTGTTGGGATTTTCTTTTGCAAGTAAATCAATAATTTCTGCATACAATTCTTTTACTTTTTGTACTTTTGGGTCGTTTGACGGATTAAAAGTCAGTCCTACTGCTTTTTCTCCGTATGTCATTTCTCTTCCTGTTGTTATTGTGTTGTCCATAATATATTTTTGTTAATTTTGCCTTTAGTAAATATTATCTTATCTTCATATTATTTTAATAACCTAGATGTATAAACTTTATCGTAAATAGGGTCTTCACTTGAAGCGGTTAATGTTTCTAATCTTTCATAAACATCTCTAACTTCGGTAACTTTTGATTCAAGCCATCCTAATAATCTATCTAGTTCTATTTCTTTTAGGCTGTCTAAATCGTTAATTATGAGCTTTGCAATGTATTTTTTTTCTTTTTTCATATTTATTTCCATTCACTCGGAGTAAACTCCTTACCTAATAATATAGTCTCTCGTACCGCTCGATCACATCTGCCACCTAGTAAGTAATAATGTTTAACAGGGTGGAGATCATGAATACGTCTCATTCTGTATTTCATCTGCACCCAGTCTCGTACACTATAGGACATAGAAGCGAAAATCATACAAGAGAAAGTATTTAAATCAAACCCAGCACCTAGACTTGCTTGGATGATAAAATAACACTCATCACTATCTTGGGCTTTCTTAATAATCTCTTCTTGATCCTTAATCCCACCCATTATCATAAATGTCTCCCTGTCTTTAGATAACTCTTTATACAGTTCTTCGCATTGCTCTCGGTAGTTAGCTACTACTGCTATTTTTCTAAACTCTTTTCCAATGTTAATTATCTCTTTCGCTTTCAGTCTTTGCTCGTGCCTATGTTCTTCAAAGAAAGCTTTACTTCCTTCCCATTCAGTATTGATAAATTTAGGGTTCTTTATCTCAATTATCTCTTCCGTTACTGGTGGTAGTTCATCTACACAATCAGATAGTAGTACTATGTCCGCATGTTTCTCCAGTACTTTCCTTATCTTTTCTCTCCAGTCTTTTACCGGTAAATATCCAGGACGAGCCATGTATGGTCTTTTCTCTAAAGAGAAAAACACGTCTCTCCATTTAGTAAAATCTATATAGTGTCCTTTAAGAGTTAGTGCTGTATGTAGATTCCATGGTGATGATCTTATTATTGTTGCTGATAATAACAGTCTTGGGATAGTAGGGTATACTTTAAATAAATTATACATCCTTTCTGTTAATTGACTTCTTTGCTTAGTAAAGAGTGGACTACAGAACTCATCAGCTTCATCTATCACCACTGCGCTCCATTTCTTATATAGTGTCTTTTTAAACTGCTCTTTAGATAAAACTGTAGCCATTGCTCCCCATTTAGTTAGTTCCACCCTCCATTTTTTCACTACTCGTTTAGGACATACCACTAGAGCGTCCCTATCTCTCCCATCTTTAAGCCAAAGACAAGCACAAATTGTTTTCCCAGTTCCACCCTCGTGTACTAGTAGGTTAGTTCCAGTATATCCTTTACCAAACTTTTCTTGATGTTTAAGCGGTTTAAGCATATTATTTTTTATTTACAATTCGCAAAATAGTAGTATGCGCTTTATTTAAAATAAATCCTATTTCACTATAATTAAATCCTTTGTCAATTAATTCTTTTATATATCTATTTCTCTCTATTATTAAAGCTTTTTTTATTATCTCTTGTTTCATATTTTGATTATAACATAAATATGCACAATAAAAAGTGCAGTTATCCCCAATTAAACATTTTACATATTGTGCATATAAAGTATAATGTACTCATGCAAGAAAATAAATTATTAAGTGATTGGTTAAAACACCGACATATCACAGATACAATTATAGGTGAGTTCAATATTTATTGGGGTATTAATGATATTATGGGTGAATGTATAGTCATACCTGTACACGATCATCTTGGTAATTTATCTTTCAATAAATACCGCAGGAATCCAATGGTAGATACCAAGCCTAAATATCTATATGATAAAGGCAGTAGTATTGCTCTATATGGATGGCACAAAGCAAAGGACAGTAATACTGTATTAATAACCGAAGGGGAGATGGACGCATTAGTAGCTTGGTCTCACAACATACCAGCTATAACTTCTACTGGTGGGGCAATGAGTTTCCAAGAAGAATGGGTAGACTTACTAAAAGATAAAGAAGTTATTATATGTTTTGATAATGACGAAGCTGGAGCAAATGGTATGGTTAAAGTTCTAAAATATCTGCCACATGCTTATATAATATTCCTACCAGATAGACCAGGAGTAAAAGACATATCTGATTATGTTTCAAATGGTGGAGACTTACATAAACTATTAAAAACAAAAATCCAGTTTAAAGATTTGCAGGATGTAATAGATCATCGTTCATCAAGACTATCATTATGGCAGTCTACTTGGTTTCATGATAACTATATAAAGGAACATACTATACCGGAATATGTAAAAGTGGAGAGAAAAATAACAGGGGTTGAGAGAGATAGAATAGCAATAGCTAAAACTTACCCTATAACAAACATCCTAAATTTTAATAAAGAAAAAAAAGCGCTATGTCCTTGGCATAAGGATACTACCCCATCTCTACACTACTATCAAAAAACTAATACAGTTTATTGTTTTTCATGTGGAAAACATGGAGATGTTATTGATATATACAGGGAAATAAATAAGTCCTCGTTTAACGAAGCCATTAATAATCTACAGTAGTATGAACTTCCAAGAATTACAACAAGAGGTATCAAAGTATGTATATACTGAAGATGATGGAATGGCAAAAATAGCACTAGCTTCTATTATATCTAATCGATTAAATAATGGTGATCCTATCTGGTTATTGTTAATCGGTGCATCATCCGGTGGTAAATCACAGATACTACGACCATTAGCACTAACTGATGAAAAGTTTATCCACCGAGTAGACGACCTAACAGAAAACACATTACTATCAGGAGCTAAGGTAAAAAAAGGAGAAAAGAATATTTCACTATTAAAAAGAATAGGTGAAAGAGGTATTATTGTTATTTCTGACTTTACTGTTATCTTTTCTAAAGGAGGAGATACAAAGAATGCTATATTAGGACAATTCCGTATGGTTTATGACGGAGAAATGACCAAGTATTCTGGTAACTCTAACGAACCGATAAAATGGAAAGGATCACTTGGTATTTTAGCTGGTTCTACACCATCTATTTATAGTCACTTTGAAGAAGTAGCAGATATGGGAGAGAGATTTATTTATTATCGTATGAAACCATATGATGTAGAAAAGGCAACAAGAATATCATTAGATCGTAAAATATTTGGTAAAGAGTTGGATAATGCCCTATCAGAAATATACGCTGAATATATCAAAAACGTTATTAAGAACCTAGACTGTGATATTCCACCATTAAGCCCAGAAGTCCACGAGAGAATCATAACTATAGCTATGTTTGCAGCTAATTTAAGAACACCAACCCATTATGATAAATTTGCTAAAGTTATAGATAAAGTCCCAGTACCAGAAATGCCTATGCGTGTAGCATTACAATTATCATCTATAACTAAAGGGTTGATGATAATGAACTACTTTGATAATGGTAACTTTGATTTGAATGAGCAAGATATATCATATATTGAGTGGTGCGCTTATAGCCTAGCAAACGAGGAAAGGAGAGCATGTTTAAAGGTATTAGCTAATATAAAATATGGTAACTTTATAAATACATCTACTATAGCCGATAGGATTGGGTTAGATACCACTGTCGTTAAAATGAACCTACAGCATCTAGTAGCTATTGGAGTACTAAATAGAAGTGGAGATCAAAACGGACTTTCTTGGAATATAAAAGATGAGAAAACATGGGAATTAATCCGGAGATTGGAGGGGCTAGATGATGAGATTGATGTGGATAATAATCGTGAAAATAGTATAGAGGAAAGTGGAGCTGATGATTTATTTGATGAGTTCTAAAAAAATATTTTTTTGTGTGTGTTTTTTAACCCTTATTTTATAAGGGTTTTATTTTTGAAAATTGGAAAACGCAATCGCAGAAAACCCTTATGAAATAAGGGTATTTTGGAAATCACTTTTTTGATTTTTTGAGTGTGTTTTTTTTAAGCCTTATTCCGTAATGGTTTTAGGAAATTTTTATTATTATAAAACAAATAAGCTAGGGTGCGTATGCTACCCATAGCTTACTTTTTTTTTGTCAAATTGTCAAGCTTTTTTTTATTGACTTTTGTTTGGATTTATTGTGTATATTATGGTGGTGGATTGTGATTAATATTGAGGTAGGTTATAATAAAAGTACTGATTAATCGAAGTCAGTAAATTATTAAATAATGGTGGTAGACCACTAATATTATTATGGGATTAAACAACCGAACAGGGGGTAAATTCATAACCATCTATGATGGTAAATTTACACAAAAAGTACCAGCAGGTACAGAAGGTGCTATTAGTAGAGTTAACAAGTTAGGGAAAGAAGTTACAGAAATGTATTACGATTCTTTTACCGGAAAGCTTGTTGATATTAAGACTAAGGAAAGCACTGATTATGGGAAGAGTTGGGAGTTTATACTTTCATCTGATGATGAGACATATACTCTAACATTAGGTTATTCTAATGGTTTAGCGAAAGCTTTACTAAAGATGTTGCCGAACATTAATTTAGAAGAAGAGTTTACTCTATCTCCATCTAAAAAGATGGTTGATGGTAAAGAAAAGACTTCTTTATTTGTGAATCAAGGTGGACAAGTAGTAAAACATTCTTTTACTCGTGAAAATCCTAATGGTATGCCAGAGATGGTATTAATAAAGGTAAAAGGAGTTGATACTTGGGATGATACTGCACAACTTGAATTTTTACAGAACATTGTTAATGAAACATTTAAAACAAAAGAAAGTGAATTAGACGCATTCTAGTATTTATATCCACTATTTCTATCAGGACTAAATAGGAATAGTGGAATATAAAGATTAGATACTTGCACAGTTTTTATTGGATATGGTATAATATAAACTATATTAGTTTAACCATTGAAACACAATGCAAACAAAAAAAATAAACCTAGAGGTTTTCTTTAATTTTGTTAAAGGAACTGAAGGACAGCTCTCATTATCAGAAGCTCGTGCTAGGGATATATTTATAAAACCACTAGCTGAATTAACTCAGTCTTTTTTTGATGATCGTAATAAGATCTATAAGGAGTTCTGTTTAAAGAATGAGGATGGTACACCAGCGCTTATTGATGGTGATAAATATGAATTTTCACCTGAAGATTTAGAACAAATAAATAAAGAATTAAATACTTTAGCTAATGAAGAAGTTGAAATAAATACTTATTCTATTACAAAATCTATTTTAGAGAAATCTGAATATAAGCCAAAAGTTGGGGAAGCAAAGATTATTGATGAGATTTTAGCTGAAATATAATATGGAGTATACAACAAGAGAATTAACTAAAGAAGAAGGAGATGCTTTATCAACAGAGATGATTGCTTTACTAGAAAAACATGGTGCTGAATTAGGAGTAGTATCATCGATTCAAATACTAAAACGTGTACCAGCTAATGAGGAAGTACCCTCACCATATCAAGATGGAGAAGAACCAAACACAACCGAAGAAGCTCCAAAAGCTGACTAAAAAGCAAATAGGGTTTGTAGAAGATTATGTGGAAACTGGTATTGCCTCTCTTGCTGTAAAAAATAATTATAATGTTCAGAACGATTTGACAGCACGTGTAATTGGTAGTGAAAACTTAACAAAGCCTAACGTCATACAAGCTATAGAAGTCAAGAGGAAGAGCTTAAAAGAGGCTTTAATTGAAAGGGGAATTACCGAAGATAAAATTGCTTTGAAAGTTGATGAGCTTTTAGATTCTGGTGATGGAAATTTAATTGATAAAGGATTAAAGCATGCAACCAATATTTATGGAATTAAATATGATGAAGAAGGAAATAAACAAAACTCAACTTATAACTTTATATTTAATTCTGAAACCCAAAAATCAGTTCAAGAGATAAATGAAATTATTAAAGCTAAACTTATAAACAATGAAGATATATCAGAGAATTAAAAGACTTTGGAAGTTATCTAAGAAAGATAGTAAAGCTATTGAGGATTTGTTGGATGAACAAATTAATTCACTCCCAAACGAAGATGAAAAAGCTTTTTTTATTGGACAAGGAACAGAAGAAGAATATAAAGAGTTTCAAAATGAAGAGAAATTTGGTGTTAAAAGAATATTTGATATATGAGTAAATACGAAGAAATCCCAAGACCTTTAGTTGAAGAGCATTATCATATTCGTGAGTTAATTGAAGGGCAAGAAAAAAGAACTGCTGACCGGAATTATCATAGGCAGAAACAAAAAGATTTACAAGATAGAGAAGATTATATTATTGATAGTAAATTAGTAACTATAACTGATTTCTACTGTGTAAAATGTGGTAAAGATTTTAAAGCTCAATCAATTAGACAAATAGAAACTGATTGGTCTAACCCCAAACAACGGATAGCATTTTATAAAACTAAATGTGAACAAGGACACTGGAACATAAGACTGATAACTGATAGGAATAAAGACCCTTTCTTTTTTAAGTCAAAATTATTAGCAAAAGATCGGGCAAATCATATGTTAGACATAATGCAACCTGATCAAATAGGATATAAAACATTATATGGCTATAAGTAACAAATATTTAATAGTTACAAAACTAGAAGAAGAAAAGAAAGAAGGATTTAAACTTGTAGAAGTTGAAGACGCATCTACATATATGGGAATAGTTCATGCTTTACCTGAAATTCCAGTATTTATTGGTAATCGTCAATTAAATCTTGGTGATAAAATTGTATTTGCTAAATACTCACCAAGTACACACTTAATACAACGTGATGGAAAAGAATTAAAATACATTTTAATTGATGATATATTAGAAGTATGCGAGTAACACTCGAAACTATACAAAAGTTTGCTGATAATAATGGGTTAGAACCATTCTATATTGATGGTATTCCTGAAGGATTTTCTTGGATAAAAAAGAATTTACGTCAAATAGTTAATGCTTATGATTATGGACACTTGATAGCATTTCGTCCTAACGAAGAGTGGTTTAATAACTCTAAAGTCATGTGTTATAAGCCCATTATTATATCATCTGAAAATCCTACTCAAGAAGAAATAGATTTAGAAATAGGAATTATGGTTAATAGTTTATTAAATTTATATAAAAAATAATAATGTCAAAAGAAATAAAATTTGGTAACGATGCACGAATGAGAATAAAAGCTGGTATTGATAAAGCTTGTGATGCTGTACGTCCAACTTTAGGTGCTGTTGGTATGTCTGCTACTATTGAATATAAAGGATTAGATCCTATAGACTGTGATGATGGTGTAACAATATTAAAGAATTTAGATTTTAAAGACCCATATGAACAAATTGGATTACAAAAACTCCGTAAAGCAGGGGTTAGAACTTCGACCGAAGGAGGTGATGGCACTGCTACAACTACAGTTCTTACTCAAGCCCTCGTTAGTGAAGCGTTTAAAGAAATTGCGAATGATTCGTCTAAAATTAGAGAAGTCAGAGAAAGACTTGAAAGAGGATTACAAGAAACGCTTACAGAACTCTCTAAAATCAAGCGTGAAGTCAAAGAAGAAGATATAGAACGTATTGCAACTATCTCATCGCTTGATCCAGAGATTGCTAAGATCATAGCTGATATAATTAAAGAAGTAGGAATTAATGGTGTTGTAACTGTAGAGAAAGGATCAAAGCTTGGTTATTCTAAAGAAGTAGTAAAAGGTGCAAGATTTGATAAAGGTTGGATTACTCCATACTTTATAAACGAACCATCAACTCAAAGTGTAGTATTAAATGAACCATATATTGTACTAGTAGATAGAGTTATTTCAACTAATGAACATATTTTATCATTACTTAATTCTATTGGCACAGGTCAAGATATTCTTATTGTTGCTGATGATGTTCGTTCTGTAGCATTAGGAACACTTGCTCAAAATGCAGTAAATAAGATTGCTAATATCGCATGTGTACAAAATCCTTATTCTGCTTCACGAGCTAGAGAATTTCTTTTAGATATTGCTTCGTTAACTGGTGCAACTATTATTAGTGAAGAGACTGGTATGCGTTTAGATCTAGCTGATAAATCTTTATGTGGTAGAGCAGAAAAGGTAATAGTAACACGAGACAATACAACTATTATTGGTGGACAAAGTAATGATGAAGTATTAAATGCTAGAGTAACAGCTATTCAAGAAGAGATTGAAGGCACAACAAGTGAATACTCAAAGATTATGCTTGAAGAAAGATTAGCACAACTAACAGGTGGAATTGGTGTCGTTAGAGTTGGTGCTTATACTGATTCAGAATTTAACGCTAAGAAATATAAGTTTGATAATGCTATTAACGCAACACAAGCTGCACTACAAGAAGGAATCGTTGCAGGTGGTGGACTTGCTTTATTTGCAGTTTCTAAAACAATCAATGAGCCAATGTTTCAAAATAGTCTTACTGCTCCAATTCAAAATATGATTATAAATGCTGGAATGATTAAAAAAAGAAATTGGTTTGAGAAATTATTTAATATTAAACAAACATTACAAGTATTTGAAAATCGTAATATTGGGTTTGATTTTAAAACTAAAAAACTAGTTAATATGTTTGATGCCGGTATTATTGATCCAGTAAAAGTAACTCGTCTTGCACTTGAATCAGCAACTGCTATAGCAATATCATTAGTTTCGACTGAAGTTGTAATTGTAGATGAATTAGAAGATGGCAAAACCAACACAAACTAAACAATACTATTCTATCCTCGAGTGGATTACCACCGAGGGTATTGTTAGTGAAAAAGGTGATGCTTTTGATTTTAGAGATAGACCATTTCTACTTGATATTCTATGTGATTTCAGTCCAAACATTGCTGTAACCGCTTGTGCTCAGGTTGGTAAATCTGTTTGTTTCTCTCTTAAATCTTTGTTTGCAGTTAAGTATTTACATTTCAACATCATTTACACTATGTCAAGTGATAGTGATGTTAATGAGTTTGTATCATCTAAGTTTAATAAGATCGTACAATCCAATATTCATGAATTTAAAGGCATGGCTACTGATAATGTTGAACGTAAAGAGTTTAATGATAGATTTATATTCTTTAAAGGTACAAACTCAAAGACTGCAGCTATTTCTACTACTGCTGATTTACTTATTCATGATGAGATTTCACGTTCAGACCAAAATGCTATTGAAACATATAAATCTCGTACTAAAGCTAGTCAATATAAAGGAAGATGGTTATTTTCTAACCCAGGAAATGAGAGAGATGAACTTGATCTAGCTTGGAATAAGTCAGACCAAAAGGAATGGACAATAACATGCCCACATTGTAAAGATGAGCATTTCCTACAATGGCCGGAAAGTATTGACATGGATAAAAAGTGTTATATCTGTAGAGCATGTAAAGAGCCAATAGAAGATAAAGTTAGAAGACAAGGTAAATGGGTAGCACAAATGCCAGGAAGTAAAATATCTGGTTATCACATCTCTCATCTTATGTGTCCATGGATTAGTGCAGAAGAAGTTATTGATGATTCACAAGGAGATCCAGCATATTTTAATAACTTCGTACTTGGTAAAGCCTACAGTCCTGGTGATTTATCAGTATCTAAGACAACTATTCTTGACCTTTGGACACCAAAAGATTTGACTACTCGTAATGTATTTATTGGGATTGACGTAGGTAACATTAAACACTACACAATACGTTCAGAGAAAGGTTTATTAAAGATTGGTAGATTCACTAATTGGAGTGAACTGGATGATATAATCAAGTTTTGGAAGCCTACAGCAGGGGTTATAGACGCTATGCCAGATAATACAGCTTCTAAACACTATGTGGACAAATATCCATGGATGCAAATGTCTTTTTTTATGGAAAATGCCAATAATCCACAAATGATCGTTTGGTGGGGAGAAGGAGATAAGAAAGGGATAGTTTATTCTCATAGAGATAGAATACTAGACCGCATGCTAACTGATATGATTGAAGCAAAATTCTTGATTGGATTACAAACAGATAAAGAATTTCAGTTATTTATTAAACACTTTGAAACATTAAGACGTGAAAAAGTAGTAAATAATAAAGGGATAGAAAGATATATCTGGGGTAGTACAACAGGCGAAGATCACTATGTTTTTAGTACACTTTATGCTTATTTAGCTATGGAGGGTAATGGTGCAGGGGTATTTTATGGGGAAGCTTTACAAAGTGATAAACCTAGTGTTATCAACGCAGACAACGTCTACGACATATCAGTTTTATTTAGTGAAAACAATGGATAAAGTAACAATTTTTCTAAGTGAAGAAGAAGCAAAAAAGTATATAGAATGGCAAAAGAATTATGCCACATTCAATCTATTGTTAGAGAAAGGAGTATTCAATGTAACTAATGGAAATGTAGTCTTACACTTTGATAAGTTTGGGACACTACAAACTATTGAACGTGGGGATATATTATACATGAGAAGACTTGACAAAGTAGATTAGTATTTGCTATACTTGTATATAGTAATTTAATAGCTCAACCCTTTTTACATAAGGCGAGTATTCCCAAATGGGAGTATTCGCCTTTTTTTGTTAAATGAAATACGACATAAGCCAATTTGACGATAACAATAAAGCAAGACTTGTAGATTCAAGGTGGAGTTCTTCATCTGAAGTATGGGACATTATTGATCGTATATACAAACAAAATACTGCTATTTATGAAAATAGAGCAGATTGGTTGTCATCTATACCTCAAAAAAGACAGATATATACTGTTCAATCTAATAGAATATTTGTCAATATGGAAGCAGTTATTAACTCTTTAATTGCTAATCCACCTGGAATAAACATTTTACCTAGTCGTGATGGTGAACAAGCACAAGATTTTGCACGAAAACTAGAATCTTTCTTAAGAAAGAAATTTACAGATTTAAATACTAAAGAAACATTACGTAAAGGACTAAGAAACCTTTATTTTGGGCGTTTCCTTGTTATAAAACCTTTTTGGAATCCAGTATTAAATGATTTTGATTTTAGATCAGTGGATCCTAGAAAAATTAGAGTAGCTAAATATGCTACTAAAGAACAAGATAGTGAATTTACTATTGAAGAAATTGATGACAATCTTTGTTCTGTTATTTCTCGTTTCCCAAACAAGAAAGAAGAATTAATGAAGAAATATGGGATTCTAAAAGAAGAAGAGTTATATATTAAAAATCCGGATGTTAAATATAAGGAAGCTTGGATTGGTGATTATGTTATCTTTAAATTAGACAATATTATTCTTGATACTATTAAAAATCCTTACTGGGATTGGGATGGTATTCTTATTACAGAAGAAGAAGAAAAAGAGCTTGGAACTTTAGAAGGTGAAACTCGTAGACAAAAACTACAAGACATAAAACTTGAACAAGATACACGAAAGCAAGCAATGGTATCGCCTGTAAATACAGAAGATGCACAAGAAGGAGAAATGGTGGAAGGACAAGAAGGAACATATAAACCTTTCTACTTTAATTACTTTGATAAACCTAGAAAGCCATATATTTTTGCAACTATATTTAACAACGAGAATACTCCTATCGGACGTACTGATATGATTACTCTTTCTGCATCATTACAAATGGGTATTGATAAAAGAAAGATGGATATTGATGAAAACTGTGAACTCGTAAATGGAATTGTAAAAATCGATAGTACTGTTATGGGTAAATCTGATGCACAACGTATTAGATGGGAAACTAAAGGAATTATTTGGGGCAAAGGTGTTAAAGATGGTGTTACACGTGAAACAGGTACACCACTACCAGCTATGGTATTTGATGATATGAACGATAGTCGTTCTGAAATTGATAATATTATGGCGGCAACTTCAGCTTTTAAAGGAGAAAGACAAGGTCAAGAAACAAAAGCAGGACGTTTAGCTCTTATACAACAATCATTCTTACGATTAAACGAATTAGTTCAAGTAGTAGATTACGTTTCTAAAGAAATGTTTGATTGGGCAATGCAATTATCTAAAACACGATATACAGAATATCACTATGCTAAATGGATGGGTAAAGAAGGAGCAAGAGAAGTTATTGAGCTTATCCAAGATGACTTTGAAACAGGAAGTGAAGTTACTATTATTTCCGGTAAAACACTACCAGTTGATGATGAGTTTAAATTTGAACAAGCACAAAATGATGTACAACAAGGATATATCTCTCCAATCGATTATCTTGAAATTGCTCAATATGATAACGCTAAAGAGCTTTCTAAGAATGCAGTTCTATATGCTCAAAATCCAGCAGTAGCAGTAGGATTAACTCCAGAAGAAATGCCTATGCCAGGAGTACCTGGAGAATTACAACCAGATCAACAAGCACAAATGATGGAAGCTGGATTAGCTCCAACAATGGAAGTTCCACAAACACCATCAGCAACACAATAAAATATTATGACCAGTGATGTCTATAAACCCACAATTATAAACATAATAAGACCAAGCTATTTATTTTCAGTCGAAAAGACCAAGTTAAGAGATATGCAGTCTAAATAATTATGGATGAAAGTATAGAGGTCGTTCCTAGTGAAGAAAATGGTAATGTGCCAATAGAAACACCAAATGAACAACCAACAGAACCAGTCGTACCCACTGAAAGTGTACCAACTGAACCAGTTGCACCAACAGAACCAGAATTACTGGAACTCCCTGATGGTAGAAAGGTTGAACCACGTGTAGTTGTAGAAGAATATAAAAGTCTTCTAACAGACTATACAAAAAAGTCTCAAGAATTAGCTTTAGCTAAAAAAGGAGATATTATAAACAATAATGAACCTTCGCAAAACCCATACGCAGACCCAGAATATGTCCCACAATCATATGAGGAAATATTAAGGGTCGCTGAAGAAAGAGCTATAAAAGCTATTGAAGCTAAAGAATTAGCAAAGATTGAAGAACAGCAAGCTATTGAAAATCAAGTTGTATCACAACTTGAAGAAGTAAAGAAACTTGATCCGAACGTCAATGAAAATGCTTTATTCATACATGCTAATAAATATGGTTTCCGAGATTTATCCGTTGCATATCAGAATATGAAAGATATGAATCAAATCGTAAAAAGTGTCCAAAAGACTACTGCTGATAATATAGCAAAACGAAATGATCCAGTATCAATCACTCCAGGTGCAACAGGACAAAGACCAGATCCATCTCAATTCAGTAACGCAGTGGAATATATGCGAAGTCTTAAATAAACATGATTTTTAACACAGCAGTTACAACAACAACTCGTGAATTCATCTTGAAAAAGGTGTTTGATCAAGTTACAACTGGAACTCCAGGTCTTATGACTTTTCTACAAAAGCCAGCAGAATGGAAATCTGGTACAACTTACGAATTTGCTATTAAATACACAGATACTACTAATGGTGGTAATGCTGGTATAGCAGATAAATTAGATACAGATCGACAAAACGTTCGTGTCCGAGCAGCATTTAACCTTAAAATGGCTAATAAACCTGTAGTAGTAGCAATCGCTGAAACTACAGCAAACATGGGCGATGAACAAATTGTTGACCTATTAGATACAGAATTTGATTCACAAGCACAGTCTTTGATGAATCTTATGGCTCAAAACCTTTATACAGGTAATGGTACAGGTAATGATTGGGATTCACTTGCTAATGCAGCATCTGACTCAACACTATTTGCTACTTATGGTGGACTTTCACGTTCTACATATACAGCATGGAGTGGTTACTACCTAGCTTCAGCAGGTGCTTTGACACTAGCTAAATTAGCTACAGCAGATGATGCAGTAACAATCGGAGTAGATTCACCAGATTTGTCTTTGACAACAAAAGCTATTTGGTCTACATACGAAAGTCTATTGACACCATCAGTTCGTGCTAACTTCTCTACATCAGGTTACCCTCGTATGAACGCTTTTGGCGGAGTACCAGCAACACCAGGTTTAGGTGGTCAGCAAGGTTTCGTTTACTTAACATTCCGTGGAACACCAATTGCTAAAGATGAACAAGTACCATCAGGTAAATTCTTCTTAACAAATACAAAAGGTTTCAGATTTGTAGGATTTAACTATCAAGATGAATCAATCATGACAGCTAACTTCAAACAAACTTCTGATGCAGTTCCAAGTGGAGTACCAGGAAACGTAAAATCTACTCGTGGATTCCAATTCCGAAAAATGATGTCTCCAGTTGATCAATTAACTAAAGTTGGTTACTTGATTTATGCTGGTAACTTCGTAGCTACACAATGTCGTCTACAAGGTCAAATGGCAGGAACATCATAATCTTTATGGGTTCAAAAAAGGGAGGCAAAAAGTGTTAATCCTACTTTAAAAGGACATTATAAAAAAACTCGTGTTACGAGGAACGAGCGGAGGGCTAAGAACCCAAAGCTGAAAAATAATTATGAATCATATTTCATTCCAAAGTGTATATAACACTATAACAGCTCGTGGAGAGTTCAAGCTTGGAGAGCGAGCAATGACTCCAGACGGACGTGAATGGCAATTTATCAAAGCTAATACAGCTATTGCTAACAGTTTAATTGCAGTACCAGACGCAGTTACATCAGCAGACTTATGGTCATCTTCTATAGATAACCAAGGTCGTATCGTGTATCTAACTCGTGCAGCGTCTACAATGACAACTGGTGCATTTGAAGATGGTATTGGTGTCGTTGATGATGGTACAGGACGAGGACAAACATTCAAAATCCGTACTAACAATGCTACAACATTGACTTTGTACCCTGAAACAGCACTTACAACTGCTCTTGCAGTAGCTGACTCAGATCTTACAATTCGTACAATGTCAGAATGTGATCCTGCTGCTATAACTTCAAAATTACAGCAAGCACAAGGAGCGCCACAAGTTTCATTTGCAGCATCTGACTATGGTTGGATTCTAACAAATGGCGATGGACGTGCAATTCCAGGAAACACTCTAGTTATCGGTGCAGGTTTTACAACAGGTGATGACACAGTTGGACAAGTAATCGTTTCTGTAATTACAGAAGCTCCACTTACAGCCCAAAATCTTGGTTACGCTATTGTTGCAAACGCAGCAGCAGATATTGGTGCATTGGTACGATATAACGTACGCTAGTTTCTTACTTTTCTCCATCAGAAATGATGGAGAATATGTAGGACATTAGTTCTACCCATAGAAGGACGAAGCTATGGATTAAAAGTTCAAAAGATAAATTATGAACAATCCAGTTCAAACAAATCCCAATGACTATAAAGTTGTCTCTTTTCACAACTCGACATCATTTGGGTTCACACCAGAAATGGGGTGTATGTACGATGGTCGACCAATAAATGGTAAAAGTGGTTCTCCTGGGATAGAGTCCGGAGAAACAGTAATACTTCCATACCACATTGCTCATCAACTAGCTTTAAATTTAGCAAAAAGAACAATTGTAAATAATGCTCCTAGTATAGATCCAGCAGGCATACCAACAGGTGTACCACTATGGGACGAAACTCGTTTAATTCAATTAAAGAATTCATATCTTACAGATCTATATACTGAAGAAAAAGCAGTTGCTATGTCAGAAACTGATAAGTTAATGGCTAAAGTTGAAGAATATAAAGCAATGGTGGATAAGTTTATCCCATCAGTACAAGCAAATGAAGAATCTACAGAAAAGGTTGAAGCTTCAATTCCTGCAACATATCAAGACAAAGCGGATGTTATCGCAGAATTAACAAAACGTGAAATCAAATTTGATGCAAGAAAAAACAAATCAGAATTAGAAAAGTTGTTAGCATAACAACTAAGTTATGTGTATAGACAACATCAGGTGCAAGCCCTGACATAACTTTATGGAACACGAAATAAACAAACAACAAATGGACAGCATAAAAGCTTTAGCAGACACTAATTTAAAGATTAGTGAAGCTAAGAATTTGTTGTTTAAACTTAAAGAAGAAGAAAGTGATTATTTAATTGAAAGAGAAAATAAAGCAATTATAAAAATACAAGAAACTTTAGATAGTAGTCGTGATTTAATCAAAGAAACAAAAGGGAATTATCAAGAAGTTCAAGATTTAGTTCATAGTGCATCTCAATTTGCAGGAGAATTAATTGCTTTTTATAAAAAATTGCAAGATATAAAGGAAAATTTTGATAAAAAGTCCGAAATTTGGGAAGAAAATGTAAAGAAACAAAACGAAGAAATGTCAGAAATTAGAAAAAGTATTGATGTTGATAAATTAATCATTGAAAATGATAAAAAGTCAATAGAAGATGCAAAAATCCATATAAAATCTGAATATAAACGTATTGAAAGTCGTAATTCACAAATAAAGTCGGCATTAGAAGTATTAAATAGTAAAAAATAAAATGGCAAACGAAGTATTATTAAGAGACGAAAACCATGTTCCTGTACTTGGGGCAATCACTAACGATGCCAATCAAGAAATACGAATGGTTAGAGTTGATCCAGCAACAGGACGTATTTTGGCAGAAGCAACTGGTGGTGGTGCTTCACCTCTTACAACAAAAGGCGACTTATATACTTTCACAACAGTAGACGCTCGTTTAGCAGTAGGTACTGATGGACAAGCTTTGATTGCTGATAGTTCAACAGCTACAGGACTAAGATGGGCAACACTTCCTGGAGGTGGTGACGCTCTAACAACAAGTCCACTTTCACAGTTTGCTGCTACAACTTCAGCTCAATTGGCAGGTATCATGACTGATGAAACAGGTAGTGGATCTCTAGTATTTGCTACTTCACCAACACTTGTAACTCCAATTTTAGGAACTCCAACAAGTGTAACTCTTACAAATGCTACCGGATTACCTATTTCAACCGGTGTTAGTGGTTTAGGTACTGGTGTTGCAACAGCTCTAGCAATTAATACAGGTTCAGCAGGAGCATTTGTTTTGTTTAATGGAGCTTTGGGTACACCATCATCTGGGGTAGCTACTAATTTAACAGGTACAGCTTCAGGATTAACTGCTGGTGCTGTAACTAATGCTACTCTTACAACAGCTCTTACAGTAAATACTGGAACTGTTACTTTAACAGGTAACGTAGCTAATACTTCTGTTTTAACAATTGGAGCAGGTGCTGTATCTGTATCAGGAACAAACACTGGTGATCAAACAATTACTCTTACTGGTGATGTAACAGGTACAGGTACAGGTAGTTTTGCAACTACAATAGCAACAGGTGCAGTAGATATTGCAATGCTTTCTGCTACTGGTACACCATCATCATCTACATATTTAAGAGGAGACAACACTTGGGCTACAATTTCAGGTGGCGCTTCACCGTTAACTACAAAGGGTGATATTTACACATTTACAACAGTTGATGCAAGACTTGGCGTAGGCACAGATGGAGAAGTTTTAACAGCAGATAGTTCAACAGCAACAGGTTTGAAATGGGCTGCTGTTAGTGGAACAGGTACAGTAACAAGTGTCGCTCAATCATTTACAGGCGGCTTGATTTCAGTAGCTGGTTCTCCAGTAACTACATCAGGAACCCTAGCTCTAACAGTTGCAGGTACATCAGGTGGTATACCTTATTTCTCTAGTGCTTCAACTTGGGCAAGTTCTGCTGCTTTAGCTGCTAACGCTATCGTGATCGGTGGTGGTGCAGGTGCAGCCCCATCAACCACAACAACTGGTACAGGTGTATTAACTGCATTAGGAATAAACGTAGGTTCTGCTGGTGCATTTGTAACATTCAATGGTGCGTTAGGAACTCCTAGTTCAGCAACTCTAACAAACGCAACTGGTTTACCACTTTCAACTGGTGTAACTGGAGACTTACCATTCGCTAATCTAACTCCAGCAACTGCTGCAAGTAAATTACTTGGACGTGGCGATAGTGGTGCAGGTGATTATCAAGAAATAACTATTGGTTCAGGTTTAACAATGACTGGTACTACTCTAAGTGCAACTGGTGGAGGCGGTGCTACAGCTATAAACGATATTGGGGACGCAACAGGTGCAGGGGCTGTAGCGGTTACATCAAATACTCAAACTTGGACTTGGAATGGTTTAACGACTGGTGATGGTTTAATCCTATCAAGTGATAGTCTTACTACAGGTATGCTATTAAACCTAGGACATACAACCTCTGTAATTGCATCAGGTGGTGCATTAATAGACGTTATCTCTACTGGTGTAAACACTGGCACAACAAAAGGTGTACTTCTAAACTTAGAAGGTGATAGCTCAACAACTGCGACACTTGCCCGTATTTCAGCAAATGGTTTAACATCAGGGTCAGCACTATCTATAACGTCTACATCAGGTGCTGGGTTAGACAACTTAAAAGGTATAAACGTAGCCCTATCAGGGGCAAATAGTGGTGCTTCACGTGCTACTTATGCTGGGTATTTCTCAAACGTGCGTACAGGTACAACTTCGCAAAGTATTGGTTTATATGCAACAACTAACGGTGCAAGTCTTATAACAGATATGGCTTTAGAAATTAGAGGACACCAGGGGGGTGGACTAAGATTTGGCAACTTGTCTTCTACTATTGGGGGGATATGGCCAGGAGATATAACTCCAACAACATCTAATTATATATTACAGACCACTTCTGGTGGAAACTTTACAGACCTAAACAACCCAGCAAACGTACGTTTTGCAATTAATAACTCTATTAAAGGTAAATTCACATCAGTTGGTCTAGGTGTCGGTAGTAATGCCACACCATCAGCTCAAATCCACGTTGTTACAGCTTCAACTTCTGCAGCAAACACAGCACAGCTTAAATTCACAACAGGTACATTACAAACCACAGCAGAAGCAGGTGCATTTGAATATGTAACTCCTAGTTTGTATTTCACAAACGGAAGTGCGGTACGTCAAGAAATTCCACTTATACAGCAATCAAGAGTATCAACACAATTTGATAAAACAAGTGATACTACTCTTGCAAACGTAACAGGTCTTACAGCAAGTTTGAACGCTGGTAAATTCTACAAATTCAAAGCTACTCTTTACACAACTGCAAATGTAGCAGGTGGTGTGAAAGCAGC